>Ga0206866_1122_pt1 | contig 17052 bp, 13 predicted proteins | sample Alteio_BWOrgCont_40_FD_152626 | JGI IMG/M metagenome (GOLD analysis project Ga0206866, IMG submission 152626) | Enriched cells from forest soil in Barre Woods Harvard Forest LTER site, Petersham, Massachusetts, United States -... | ecosystem: Environmental > Terrestrial > Soil > Temperate forest >... | reverse complement strand
TGTCGCAACGGCCCGGTAAATAGTACGCTCTCCTGAAGCTTGGCCTTCTCAACGTATTCTTTCAGGGTCGGCATCACCGGCCCGTCGCCGATCAGCAACACCTTGACGCCTCGAGTCGACAGATTCGACTTGTGAAAAGCTTCCAGAAGAACTTCCAGCCCGTGCCAGCTCCGGAACCAGCCAACAAACCCGATCACCACATGATTCTCGAGGCCCATTTTCTTCCGAAGATCCCGAGAGCCTGGTCTCGGCCGAAAATCTTCCAGATTGACGCCGTTCGGAATCACCTGGATCTTGGAAGATGGCACGCCAATTCCTTCGAGGATCTTGCCGAGAGGTGTCGAGACAACGATTACTTGTGAGGCGGCGCTGCATACCATCCGCTCCGCCCATTTGCCGAAGCCGTGCGATCGAATACCCTTGTCGCGAGATTGTTCCAAGGATAGTGGCGAATTGACTTCTAAGATCAGGGGAAGTCCACAGATCCGTGCCGCTAAAACGCCGGAACAATTAAACAAAGCGTGCCGCTCATAGATGAAATCGGCCCGGTGGCGAATCACCTTCCAGACCAGCAACGGAAGCCCGACCAGGTTGTAGCCGCACTGTACAAACTCATGCGCAAAAGGAACGCGGCGCATGAGTTTTGTCCAGAAAGCGTCGGCCGCATCGCGTTTCGGATCATTTTGGCCAGAATCGATAGGGACTAGCGAAATTACGTCGACGTCGTGCCCCAGAGAACGCAGTGCTGTTACCATTTCACAAATATGGATGCGCTGCGCGTCGGTCGACCTTGTCCGATGGTGATACGCAATTCTCAGTTTGCGACTGCGTTTGGACCTCCCCGGGGTATGGCTCATGCCAAGGTCACTGCATTCTACGTCTACGCCGTGATTTGGGGATGTGTTCACCGGAGTTTCAGCTGACGGACTGGAGTCCGGGTGCCAGGTTCGAACGAAAAGCTGCTTCCTCAGCCCTCGACGTCACTCGTGTCCCTTTGGCAATGCCTGGGACACGGTCTGGGAGGGTTGAGTCATCTTGCCAACAGCCATTTTTAGGGAACCGTCCGACGGGTCCCGGTAGCTGATGAAGATGGTTTGGTGCCTGTCGATGCCGATGGAGCTGTAGCGATATTGCTCGATGCCACCGAGAACGATCGTTTGGATCTGCCATTGCTGCCCATCCCACCAAGCGTGCTTCAACTTCCCGCCGTCATCGTAAGCGATGTGGGGATGCCCTTGGGCGTCGAGCACCTGCGAGCTGTGGTAACCAATCCAGCTTCCGAACGCCGTGATGTTGGACACGGTGTCGATTTTCCATCCGCTGTCCTGCTGCCAGGCATACATCAGAGAGTTGTCATCGTAGTAACTTACGCCCGCTTTCCCATCGTGATTTAGAATCAGAAAATTGCCCATGCCCAGCGTAGAGATGCTACCTTCTTTTTTAGTCTTGCTGTCAACAATGTGCAGATTCCATTGCTTGCCATCCCAATAACCGTACTTGAGCGTTCCGCTTATGAAGCCATCAAAGGTCACGTGTGGGTTGCCCTCGGCGTCGAGCGCGATGGACTGCCACTTGCCTGTTTGCCGTTCCGAATCGACCGTACGGGCTACCCACACGCCATTCTGCAGCGCGGCATGCTTAATATGCAGGTAGAGGCTACCGTCGGGCGCGCCATATTGGTACCAAGTAAGATGCGGCGTCCCATTGGCCGCGACGGCTATGGTGCACGTGTACGAAATGTTTCCGGATCCTGGGTTCACCTGCTGAATTTGCCACTTTTTGCCGTCCCATTCGGCGTACCGGAGCTGGCCAATGGTGTAGCAAATGTGCGGGTTCTGGCTGGCGTCCAAGGCGATACCCGTGGTCCCGGTAGTCACGCCAAGCAAGCCGTCGACGAACATCGAATACCACTTGCCGGAACCGGCCTCGCGGAAGCCGTACTTTATTCCTTCTTGCTCATTCACGTAGGCGATGTGGACATTTCCACTCGAGTCGAGTGCCAGCGAAGAATACAAGCCCGAGACGTCGACCGATTCCGTGCTCCACGTCCAAGTCTGTGCCCCGGCGGGCACGGCAAGAACCGGCACCAACAGCAGGGCGGCAACCCAGTACCAACTGCATCGTGTCCATTTGTTCGGGTGCCTTGCGTCTTTCATCATGTGTGCTCCTTCCGATTCAAAGATCGCTTTTCACAAGCTCTTCGCCGGCTGAGACATTCCCGCAAAGTATGGCAGCACGGAAACACGGTCGCAGCCTCATCCGGGCAGAGCCGCTTGGGGAGTTCTTGTTAACAACTCAGGCTGGGCTTCATCTTCCCCAATTTCGTGAGCCAATGACTCTATTTCCTGGCGGCACAGGACACGCAGAATGACCGTGGTGGCCACGAGTTGAAAAAAAAGGTCGAAGTAAGCGCGGCCCAGGAAGGCGCCACTCACCATGAATCCGAGCAGGCCGATCTCGAACATGTGGGTGTATGGTTCCATCCATTCAAGAACCGGCTGCTTTCGGCTCAGACGTCGCAGCTTGCGCAGAGAAAACCAGCACGACATGAGCAAAGCGAGGAACAATCCGAGCCCGACAAAACCCTGTTCGCCGAGCACTTGGAAGTAAATGCTGTGCGGGCCAGAGCTTGCGAAGCCACCTGGCATCTCCGTAGTCGAATAGCGAGAGAACAACTGCGGCGTAAACGTCTCGACGCCACCCCCCGTGATCGGAAACTCTTTCGCTAGATTCCAAGCGAACCCCCAACTTGCCAGTCGTTGTTCGGCCGATTGGTCCAGATTCCCGGCGAAGAGGTTCCCCATTCGGTCGGACCAAGCTGGCGGTGCGAAGGACACAACCATCAGCGCCAATAACGCTAAAGAAAACCCCGCCAGCATCTTATGCCGCGTCTTCACAGCGATGGCAGCAAGCACTACACCCAGCCCAATCAATGCGCCCCGAGAATACGTCAGAAGTATCGCAACGACACCGAGCAAAGTCGCAAAGCGCAGCACCATACGCAGCGTCTTGTTTTTTTCGTCGCGCCCGAGAAAGAAAAGCATGGGCAGAGCCATATTCATGGCCAGCCCGAAATCGTTGTTGTCTCCGATGAATGAGTCTGGCGGGCCGAAGACGCGGTAATGGCCGCCGCTCGCGAGACCGAATATACCGCCCTTAATGGCCAGTACACCGAAGGACAGCGCGGTAACCAGTATCAGATAGCGCAGGCGCTCCTTGGTCGTCGTCAGCAGGATCGTCAAGAAAGTCATCAGAAGCACTTTGCTGATGATGACGAGGTCCGCCTGCGCATCGATTTGGTGATCCGAAAGGACTGGAGTTTGCGAAGCGTGGTAAAACGTGATGCACATCCAGACCCAGAATGTCAAAAGTAATGCAAATTCCCGCGTTACAAACCGGCGATTGGTCTGGCGCGTGAACAGCGTTCCCGCCAACGTCGGAATGGCAATGACCAAGGCCACGGGAAAGTTGTAGGCGAAACCCCAGGTGAACCGGTGCGGGTTCATGTAGGCGATCCACGACCACATCAGCACACCGAAGAACGGGTTGAACAAGCAAGCAGGGGCCGCGCCCAGGATAATGCCCACGATTATGAAATCGCGCATAGGTTACCTCGAACTCACAAATGGGCTGGAACGCACGGATGCCTCTCTCTGAACGTCGAGCGAAGAACTCGCCCAAATATCCGCGGTGTTTTGCTCGCCGGCACGAATGAACAACTCATTCAGCTTGAATGCAAACGTCGCTAGATGGTGGTTCTCGCCGATCTGTGTCCGCCGCAAGGAGTAAGGATTTGCGCCGCTCGCGTTAACACCCTCGATGGTGGTGACCGCGGAACGATATCCCGCCTCGGCGAGCAGCGGAAAAGCCGCTCGCCCGCAATCGGCCGGCCGGCCAAACGGAAAAGCGAAGTCCCCGACTGGTTCTTGCAGCTTCTTCTCGAGCATGAGCTTCGATTCGACAAGCTCGCGCTTGGCTTCGGCTTCAGGTAGCCTGCTGACGACCGCGTGCGACATCGTGTGAGACCCGAAGGAGATGCCGCCCGCCTGCATTTCGCGAATCTGGTCCCAGGTAAGCATGCGGTCCGCGAGTTCCTGTTCGGGCATCGAGACGCGGGCTTCCAGTTCCGCGCATACCGCACGACGGCGGGCATCGGGCACGGTGCGCAGGTAAAGCATAATCTCGCTAGCGGCTGCAATGCGGGATGCACGCGAGGACAGTTCAAACGAACGTGGTGCGTCGAGATCGAGAAGCAGTTCCGCGCCAGGATATGCCTGCACGGCCACGAAGACGCGGTCGTACCAAGGTGCTTCGCCGCTTTCGATACACTCGGCGGGCAGATACACCGTTGCGGGTACCCCATATCTCCGGAGAATCGGGAACGCTTGACTATAAAGGTCACGATAGCCGTCGTCGAACGTAATCGCGACGCTTTGCGTGCCAGCGACGGGATCCTGTAACTCGCGGGTTAATTGTCCCAACGAGATGACGCGGTAGCGTTTGCGCACGTAACGGATTTGTTCTTCGAACACTTCCAGCGGCAGTTCCGAGAAGATCGGTACACCTCCCGTTCCAATGCGGTGATAGCAGAGAATCGCGAACTTCGCCACTGGAGCTCTCCTCCATTTCGGAAGCCCCGCACCGGCAACGAAATCCATCTCCCACGAGTGCGAAAGGCCTTGAGCTAGCCGTAACACACCAGTGCGGTATAGTCCGCTGGCGATCCATCGGCGCCAGCCGCAACCCGCAGAAGCGCGTTCTTGCGTCCTCTTCCCAAACGGAGATCTTGCCTCAACGCGCACAGGTATTCCTCTGTCTCTGCTTCCATTCCAGATGCTCGCGATGCCAGAGCTCGAGCGCTAGCAGATACCAAATCACCTCGCCGTAATAGAATGAATCCTGGTCAGATCGCCAACCGGCCATTTTTTCGAGGAACGCAGGACGAAAATAACCTCGCTGGCGCGTGCGCGAGTCGGAGAGGACATCGCGTGCCATAGACTTCAGCCGCTCGTCCTGAAAGAACCACAGGCCGACCGGCACGCCGAAACCGTGTTTCTTCTTCGTGAGTACTTGGTCGGGCAGGATGCCGCGCATGGCTTCCTTGAAGATGTATCGGAGCTTGAAGCCCTTCATCTTGAGCTTCGTGGGAATACGGGAGGAGAGCTCAGCGAGCCGATGATCGAGCAGCGGAAATCGCACGCGGACACCCGCTAGCTCCGCTGTGCTCTGAACCTTGCGGAGGTCATTGTCGGCCAGGATCAATTTGACGTCGAGGTACATCTGACGATTCAGATCGCTGGCTACGCTTGGCCTGTGATAATGCGAATCTGCAATGTCCATCCAATGGTCTGGCGAGGCCCGCGCGAGGAAGTCTGCCTCAAAGATTTCCTCCGGCGGGCTACTCAGGAAGAAACCATAGGAAAAGAGCCGCCGCGGATTCGGTATGTTGGCCCGCTCTACGTATTTTCGAGGGCGGCTCAAGAAGCCGTCGTTTGCGGGCAAGCGGAAGGCGAGAGGCTCGATCAACCCTCGGCGGAGCCACCTGGGGAGTCTATGGTACATCGCAAAACGCCCGTCGGACACGTAACGCGAGTTGCCGGCAAAAAGCTCGTCTCCGCCGTCACCCGCCAGGAGAGTGTCGACTCCCTCCTCACGCGCGAGCAGCGCACAGTAATAGGCACCGATCGTGGAGGAGTTGGCGAAAGGCTCGTCGTAGCATTTGAGAATCTTGGGGATAGCCGCTGCTGCATCTTCCGCGCTTAGGCAGCGCTCATGATGACGGGTCGCAAAGTGGTTGGCCGTGAGCCGGGCATAACCGGCTTCGTTATAGCTTCCTTCCGCGAACGAAATGGAAAATGTGTTGACCGGCGAGTGACGCTCGGCCATGAACGCGACGACGCTCGAGCTGTCTGTGCCGCCACTCAGATAGCTACCGGTCTCCGACGCGGCAGAATCCTGCAGGTGGCGATGCACGGCGGCCCGCATGCCTGCCCGTAGCTCACCGATCCAATAACGCTCGTCATCATTCTTGTCTTCGATATAGTTCAAATCCCAATACTGTTCCTCTCGAACACGGCCATGCTCCCAGATGAGCCGGCAACCAGGCTTCACTTTGTTTATGTTCTGGTATATGGCGAGCGGCGCGGGCACTACACTGAACAGAAGATATTGCATCAGCGCGGATGAGCTGACTTCGGGCTGGCGCTCTCGCGCTGCGCAGACGGCGCTCATGCGTGAACCGAACAGGAGTCGCCCGCCCTCCTCCGACCAGTAAAGACCTTTTACCCCCAGGCGATCGATCACGAGCAGCAACCGCTCGGCCGCTTCGTCCCAAAGCGCAACGGCAAAAGCGCCCTGAAGTCGCTCGACGAACGAATCTCCGTGGGTGCGATAAAGCCACCCGATGCGTTCGGCAATTGACATCCGCCCAGCATCGAGCCCACGCTGAGACAGCTCTGAGACAATCTCGCGGTCGTTGAGAAGATCGGCGTCGGCGGCAATGCGCACGCCGGGGATAACTCCCGCCTGTTGGAAGGGCCACCGCGAGCGAACCCCGAAGGCAGCGCTGCGGCCATCAAGCAGGACTTCTCTGCTTGATTCGTCGGGCAGCACCAAGGCCTCCAACATCGGCTCAAGCGACGTTTGCCCGATCTCACGGCCCCGTTCCGCGATTCCACAGATTCCGCTCATATGCTCCCGTTACGCCGCAAACGTCTGTTCCCACTTGCGAAACATCAGCACTGCCCAAAGATAGGCCGAGCGGTCAAACGTGCCCTTCTGGTGCTCCTGCCAAATCTTTTTCAGGTAGACGTGGTCGAGGATGCCGGTGCCGTTAGAAAAAATGGTGTCATAAGCCATTTCGCGCAGTTCGCCCTGAAACCACCGGTTCAACGGCACGGCGAATCCCTGCTTGCGACGGTGCAGGATCTCCGGTGGCAGCAAATTGCTCATGGCTTTCTTGAAAATATACTTGCCCGTGCGCCCGCGCAGTTTGAGCGATGACGGCATGCGTGCCGCCAGTTCCATCAGGTGGTGATCGAGTAGCGGTGCCCGGACCTCCAGCGATACCGCCATGCTCGCACGATCCACCTTGGCCAGGATGTCGTCCGTCAAATAGGTTTTGACGTCCACGTACTGAATGCGCGAAAGCAAATCATCGGTGCCAGCGCGGTCATAATGTTGCCGCAGCACATCGATCGAGTCGTAGCCGCCGAGCGTCTTGCGAAAATCGGGTGACAGTAGTCGCGGCTTCTCGGTCGGGCGGAAAATCGAAATCGAGTTGAAGTAGCCTTCCAGGGGCGCGCGCGCAAGACTCTGGAAAGTCGCTTTGGCGCGGAAGACGCGCGGCGCCCAGGCCAGCGCGGGATAGGCATTTCCAAGGGGACCGAATACCGCGCGCCGGAGCGCCAAGGGAGCATAGCTGCGCGCTCGATTCTCCAAGTGATCGTATCGATAGCGGCGGTATCCGGCAAAATTCTCGTCGCCACCATCGCCGCCAAGCGCCACTGTGACGTGCTGCCGAGCTACCGCGGAGACGTAGTAAGTGGGGATCGCCGAAGAGTCGGCAAACGGCTCGTCGTAGTGCCACGCAAGCTTGTTCACGATATCCACCGCGCTTGGAACGATCTTCTGCTCGTAGTGATCGGTGTGAAACTGCTCCGCCACGCGACGGGCATATTCTGCCTCGTCGAATTCCTTCTCCTCGAAGCCGATCGAGCATGTTGTGACCGGACGCTTCATTAGCCCAGCCATCATGGCGACGATGGATGAGGAGTCGGCGCCTCCACTGAGAAAGGCGCCCAGCGGTACTTCACTCATCAAGCGGATACGAGTAGCTTCACACAGTTCATGGCGCAGGCGTTCGCACCAGTCTTCTTCGGAGTGGTCCTCGGTCTGGCCAAAGCATAGATCCCAGTAGCAAACCTCGCGCAAACCATTTGCGGAAGCCACCAGGTAGTGACCGGGCCGGAGCTTGCGCGCCGATTTATAAATCGTCTTCGGCGAAGGGACGTAGCCAAACGAGAAGTAATCTGAGAGAGCTTCTCGATCGATATCGCGCGGCAGATCGTCCGCCGCGAGCAGCGACTTAAGCTCGGAACCAAAAAGGATCCGCCGGCCATTCGCGGCGTAGTAGAGGGGCTTCTTCCCCACTCGATCGCGCGCAAGAAGCAATTTCCGTTCGCGAGAATCCCAGAGCGCGATGGCAAACATTCCGCGCAGCCGCGCGAAGCAGCCTTCGCCGTACTCTTCATAGAGATGCACGATCGTTTCGGTGTCGGAGCGGGTCGCAAACTTGTGGCCCCGCCCGTCGAGTTCTTTGCGAAGTTCCGGGTAGTTGTATATTTCACCGTTCAGCATCACCCAGAGTGTGCCGTCTTCGTTCGCGATGGGTTGGTGGCCACCCGCCACGTCTATGATGCTAAGACGTCGAAATCCCAATCCGACACCCGGCCCGGTGTAGATACCTTCATCATCAGGGCCACGATGAATGATGGTCTCGTTCATTCGGTGGACGAACGCCTCAGGGATTGGCTGGTGGCGCTCAAATTCGAAGATTCCAGTGATGCCGCACATGGTCGCCTTCAGACCTCCGCGGTGGCTCCGCGCTGGTGTGCCAATTCCACGTATAGTTCTCGGTATACCGAAAACATCCGCTCAAGACTGAACTCATCAAGCACGCGTCTTCGCGCGGCCGCGCCCAACTCGCGTCGAAGTGCGGGGACGTCCGCAAGCCGCAGTAAGACTCTACCGAGCGCATCCGCATCGCGTGGGTTAAAAAGCAATCCCGAACGCCCCTCTTCGACCAGTTCTGGATTGCCGCCGACTCGCGTAGCCACCACCGGCAGACCCGAGGCCATCGCCTCCAGTAACGTATTCGACAGGCCCTCGGATAGGGATGGCAGTACAAACACGTCCATGGCATTGAGAAGTTCTGGCACGTTATTTGCCGCTCCGGCAAAGAGCGTACGCCCTTGGAGTTCAGTGGATTCGTCGACCGTGCGTTCGAGGCAGCTCAGTTCACTCCCGGAGCCGACCATGATGACCCGTACCTCGGCCCCCTTGCGGACCAAAGTGACCGCTGCGCGGAGCAGCGTGCCGTAGTCCTTGATCGGTGTCAGCCGTCCGACCGTGCCGATGACGAAGGCGTCGGGGGGCCAGCCAAGTGATTCGCGCGTCAGCACACCCTCGTTGCGGCGGGGCGTAAAGAGGTTCGTGTCCACGCCGTTGTAAATCACTTGAACACGGTTAGCTGGGATCCAAGCCTGTCTTGCGTGAAAAGCCGAGAGCTCGCGTGTGACGGCGAGAACAGCATCGGCCATGGTGTAGAACACCCGGCGCAACACGCGTTGCCGCAGCGGGAGCCCGGCAATCGTGTTCACTTCATAGCCGTGCTCGCTGTGAATCACGACCGGCACTCCCGCCAATCGTGCTGCGGGAATGGCTTCGATCGCTCCCCAATTGCGGGAGTGCACGATATCCGGCCGGAACTCGCGCATGATGCGCGCAAGACGGCTGACCGCAAATTGCAGTTTGTCTTCCGTGCCACCCACGACGTCAATTTTGCCCTCGATCTGCAGGCGCGCCTTTAAATCCGGATCAAATCCATGCATCGTACAGATGCGCTGAAGAAATCCTTCCGGTTCGAGCCCGCGCATCAACTTCGAGAGCACCAACTCCATCCCGCCAACGTCGAACCGGTTGATTACATGCAGAACGCGCAACGGCCTCCCGTCATATCTGCAGCCTCGCGTTACGGTTGGCGCGGCGATCCCGGCTGCGGCTGATGGAGAACCGTAACTGAGGGGTTCCATCCCGGGCCGCGCCGCTGCTTTCGATTCTTCAGCGAGTTTCGGCACGTCCGGCCACCCCTACCTCGAGCCTAGGCAGATTCACCAGCCGATCGAGCAATCGGTCGAGCTGACCGAGGTTCTTTTGCCAATCGAAACGAGCTTTCACAAATTCCCGTGTTCCTTGCAGCTTGACTCGCACGGACGGGTCGTCGAGCAGCGACAGAACTGCGGAAGCAAATTCTTCCGCAGTATCTGCTATCAGCAGCGTCTCACCGTGACGCGCGCCGATCGCACGAGCTGGCCGCGACGTTGAGACCACGGGTTGCCCCGCGGCTAACGCCTCCAAGATCTTGTTTTGGACTCCCTGGCAAATGCGAAACGGCGCCACAACGGCAGTTGCTCCCAGAACGTACGAGTACACGTCGGGGATTGCCCCCGTCACCACGACATTGGGATGTAGGCCCAAGCGGCGCACTTGCCGCGAGGGATTACGCCCCGCGATTACGAAATGCAGTTCCGGGTGGCTCTTCCTCACAAGCGGAAAAATGTCTTCCGCAAAATAAGAAACAGCGTCGACGTTAGGCAGGTAGTCCATCGTGCCGACGAAAAGCACGTACGGCTGAAGTCGGCGAATTCCCTCGTCCATATCAGCACCGTCCTCAGGCGGCGGGCAGACGCCGTTGCAGATCACTTCGATCGGAAGTCCGCCATCAACCTGAAGCTCTGCGGCCTCTTGCCGCGTGCTCACCACACAGGCTGCGCTTTCCCGCACCAGCTGCTTTTCGTAGCGTGCCAGGCTGCGCGCCTCGCGGGCGTATATCCAGGAAAAAGGGAAAGAAGAGATGTGGGCATACTGCGACCACTTGGCTGAATCGGTATCCACGAAATCGATGACGACAGGGGCGGGCGCTGGCCGGGGAACGTACTGGGCCATCGATGAGCAGTACACTAAAATCAAATCGTAATGATCTGTTTCGAAGGCGCGTTGCACCTCGTGTTGCATCTTGGAAGAAAAGAAATAACCATCCGATAGCGGTTCACCACGGAATAAACTGCACGCCGCCCCCGAAGCACGCCTGAAACGACTCAGCGGCTCGATATAACAGTGGCCGCAGAACTCCTCAAGAGGCCGGGCTTCAGCGGCTTCTTCAGGCGAATCGGCGAAACAGAACAGGTCGATCGAATGCCGCGCCGCCAAAAACTTCAGTTCGTGAAAAGCGCGAATCTTCTCGCCCTTCGTCGGTGGATAGGGGACGCGATGTACGAGGAAAAGGATTCTCATGGGAACCACCGTACAATGCGGGGGCCTACCCAGGTTGTCATCCAGAGCGGCAAGCGCTTCCAGACCCGAGCGGCCCGCTCAAAGGTGGGATTGGCTGGCGAGAAGTTCGGTACCGTCTTGCGCCGCACCAAATAGACCTGGTAGTCGAGCTCCTCAATGGTCATATTCCACTGCGTCTTGAACGCATATGCGCCTGTACCCTTCTTACTTCGGCCAAAGTCAAACGTGCGAAAGCCTGCGGCAGCCGCCGATTTCATGAGTTCTGCATACATGAAATTATTGGCAGCCAGCGGCTGCGCTTCCGGGCTGGCGCCGGAATAATAGGGCAGGATGACGTCACGGAAATGGAAGGACAACACACCCGAAACCGCTTCATCCCCTGCGTAGATTAACGATAGATCAGTGTCGTCGGGGAATTCCGCCGCCAGGTTTTCGAATAGCGCCCTTGGGAACACTGGTGTACCCAATCGGTGCATGCTCATCGTAAAAAGCCGGTAGAAAACCTCTATCTGTTCCATTCCGGAACGCGTGCGCAGACCAGCTTTTTCGGCCTTGCGGATCATGTAGCGGGTATCTCGGGGCAGTCTCTTGATGTTCGCTTCTGGATCGGACAGCAGCGGCGTCGTGAACGTGACATATCGCGGGTTACGATGGAAACCTTCGAATGTACCGCCTTCGCGACGACGCAGTTCCATATAATCCACATGCTCGACCATTGCCATCTGCTTGATGCGATCGAGCAGCGCCCGTTCCGATTCGGCGTCTTCCGCGCAGATCCCGCCATAGACCCCCAGCGGCGTCGAGATCAAAGCACGGCCGACAATCCAATTTGAAACTGCGAAAAGCGGTGCGACTCCCGTGATCCGCCCGGCACGCTCCGCGTAGACATATCGAGGCTCGAAGCCGAATGTCTTGGCCAAGACGCGCATCCAGCCAGTCAAGTGAAAAAAGCTGCCCCGGGGCTGCTCGCGGACGAACCCATCCCATTGGTGTGCCATGGTTGGCTCAAAGGTACGAACGACCGGAGGAGGGGTCACATTCTCCGCAAGGACGGTATGCGACGGCGTGGCTTCCGCGCTAAGATTTGTCATCTTTTCTCTCCGCCCCGATGCTCACAGGAGCGGTTCCGCGGCTCGAGCCATTGCCCACACCCTGGGCCTCATACTTCTCGAATAACCAATCCTCGCCAGCTTCCAGGAAATCCGCGAGCGATTTCCTCATGGCTTCTGAAGGCTCGTGATACCCGTGGATGATCTTGCTCAGGATAGCCTCGTTGATCCCCAAGACCTGGGCGAGATAGTTCTGGCGCATTCCGCGCTTGAAGATTTGCAGCTTTAGATTTGGATACATGCCGAGTCTCCGAACCCTCGCCCCTACGCTTCTTGGCCGTAATAGTGGTGGTAATCCCTCTCTTTTCGGCTGTGATCAATTGCGTTGAAAATCACGCCAAGCAGCTTCTTCGAATCAACCTGCGACGCAGCTTTTTGCAACAGATCGCGCTGGGTCTTGCGGGCGAGAACAACCATGAGTACGCCGTCGCACTCGGCGGAAATGAGTTCGAAGTCTGCGACCGGCAGGATCGGCGGCGCATCGATTAGCACGAGCTTAAACGATTCTCCGCACCATGCCATGAATTCCTTCCAGCGAGGTTCCGCAAACAGGTCCGGAATAGATGTGGCCGCTTCGCCTGCAGTCACCACGTATAGATTAGCCACATCGGTGGCCACCGCGGCATCCTCGAACTCCACCCGGCCGGATAGAACTTCGCTGAGCCCTGGGCGGGACGACACACCCAAGAGATGTGTCAAACCTCGTGTGCGCAAATCGGCGTCCACCACCAGCACTCGTTGGTCACGTAGTTGGGCGCAGCACTGTGCAAGATTCAGGGTCGTCAGAGTTTTCCCCTCCCCCGCCAGGGCGCTAGTGATTACAACCGAGCGGAGCCCTGCAGAGGATTGTTGGCGCAGAAGCCGCGTTCGCAGGGCACGGTAGGATTCCACTGCACGCTTGGCTGTGCTTTCGCCGCCATATCCGTTGCTGTCTCCGTTGCCGACGATCAGCGGCACGCCGGACCGATGAGGAATCTCTATTTTGTGTGTGCTGCGGACGCGTGTCTCGGTGACCTCGGCCGAAACAGCGTCGGCTCGACCCAACGTCTCAAGCACACCTCGCAGATCCAGATCCTTCGAGATGTCATCGTTTGCGGCCCATGTCTGCGCCTTCTTCGTCTCGTTGAAAAATTTGCTCACGGGTTACTCCTGCGCAATTGCGCGACCTTGCTTCAAAGCATCGATCAACACTTCCACAGAATTCTTCCCGGATTGCAGTTCGAACGGAACCTTATCCGCGGGGGATTCAGCGACCTGAACCGGCAAAGCCGGAGCGCACCCACTTAGACCGAGCCCTATCGCAGCTTCCTCGACGACTTCCGGGCCGATCGGCTTCTGTTGGGTACGATGACCAATTTCCAAGGCATTATCACAGACCAGATTGATTAGCCGCGGCAAGGCTTGCGAATAATGGAAGACGGTTTCGATTGCAGAAGTCGAAAATGGCGAAGGCCCACGCAGACCGGCTGCATGAAGTCTTTCGGCGATGTACGCGCGAGTTTCCGGAAGACTAAGCGCGCGCAGCTCGCAGCGGCTCGCAATGCGCTGTTGGAGCGCTCGCATCTCCGGACGAGCAAGCAGCGGAGTCAGTTCTGGCTGGCCCGCCAGAACAATTTGGATTAGTTTTTCCTGGTAGGAATCCGCGTTGCTCAGTAAGCGAATCTCCTCAAGTAGCTCCGGCGAAAGCAGATGAGCTTCGTCGACGAATGCGATCGTGGTGGCACCACGCCGTTGTGTTTCGAGCAACATCTTATGCAACGCAGCGAGGCGCTGCACTTTGCTCGTCGACGGGCAGGAGATTTCGAGTTCGTCGAGCAACGCCTCGAGAAATTCGTCTCGCGTCAGTATCGGGTTCACCAGGAACGCGGAGACAATTTTTTTCTTGGTGGCTTCGTGGGCGGAGAGGATGTGCAACGCGGCATGTAGAAGCGTCGTTTTCCCCGCGCCGACCGGACCCGACAGCACAATGAAACCCTTCCGCAATAGCACGCCGTGCAACAGCGTCTTCAGCGCGACCCGGTGCGGTTCCGCCAAATGCAGGAACCGTGGATCGGGAGTAAGCCGGAAAGGCTCCTCTTTTAGATTGTAATATTCCAGATACATGATTTCCTTAAAGCGGAAGCGCCAGGAAACGGGAAATCAGCAGACCGATTGCTGCCGAGCAGAAGGCGGTGCCCGCAAGCGCTAGGCTGAGGCCAAGGCGGCGAAGAATCTGCTCTTTTCCGCTCAGAATGCGTGGTACGCCGACCAGCACTGGTGCGCCAAGGATTCGGGCTGCTTCCTTTTCCGAGCGCACGGATTCATCTGTCACTTCCATCAAAACCGCCAGGCCCAGACCGCTTAGCACCCCGCCAACGAGCCCTGCGAGATAGAATAGTGGGCGGTTTGGAGACGACGGCGCATCAGGGACCTTTGCCTCGTCGAGCACCACAAAACGTTCGGCCTTTTGCCTGGATTCCAGAGCGCTGGACATTTCGGCCGCAAGCTTTTTGTCCAGCAGGCTAGCGTACTGATGGTTCAAAGCATCGTAGTCACGCATGAGCCCGGAGATCTGCTGCTCAAACACAGGGGCTTGCTCAAGTTTCTGGACGTGGAAGTTGATGTCTTGTTGAAACTCTGCTTGGCGGCGTGTCTCGTCTTGAATTTGTTCGTCCAGCTTCCCGAGTTGGGCGACTAGAACGGGGTTGTGTGGCTGACCCGATAGCATGATTGAAGGGTCGGGTTGTTCGGGCTGTTTCTTGGCCTCTGCGGCAGCCTTGGCCTTCAGCTCGTCGAGCTCAGCCTGTGCCTTGCGCAGGTCAGGGAAACTTGGACCGTAGCGCAGCCGCTGGGTGGCAAGGTCGGCTTCGAGTTTCTCAATTTGCGACTCATAGGGTGACGCGGCATTGCCCACGTTGTCCAAGTCGACGGTGGGAGCGTTATTCCCTGCCATGGACTGCAGAAGTACTTTCTCTTGCTGCGCTTGTGCGACGTGATCTTGGCTGGCGCGAAGCTGGTTTTGAAGATTGGTCAGCGCTTCCAAATGATATTGTTGTGATTCGGGTAAATCCTGGATATAGCGGCCCTTGATTTGTTGAATTTGCTGCTGTTTGGCGTCCAGCTGGCTCTTGGTGTCTGCAAGTTCGTTGGCAAGGAATTCGGCTGTGCCATCGGACTGTTGTTCACGCACTTTCAAGTTCTCTTGAATGAACGCCTGGGCCAGTTCGTTAGTCACACCGGCAACTTCCCGAGGGTTCCGACCACTGAAGGCGATCGTGAAGGCGCTTAGCCGGCCTCCACCAGGGTTCGCGACATCGACGGTGATGGACCTTTGCATGCTGGCGATGATTTGCTGGTCGCTGACGTGGCCGCGCAACTGTGGATAAAGCCCAAGCTTGTCAACCAGCCGCTGGAGCCTTTCCGGGGAGAGCACTTCTTGGTTGATTGCGGACAATCGATCCGATACGGTCGTGCTAACTGTAGAGGTCACGTATGTGGCCGGCACCTCCTGAGGGTCAACCAAGATGACCGTCTGGGCTCTATACGTGTTGGGCAAACGGCGCACGACCACCGCCGCGCAGATGAAAATGGCCAAAGTGGGCAATATAATCCACCATTTACGACGCCGGCCAATCTCGAGGTAATCGCGCAAGGGCATACTACCGAACAAGTTCTCGGCTTCAACTATTGCTGAGTGATCCGTCTTCAAGGTGTCTCTCCCGCTCGGATGGCCGGATATCAAATTTTTTACTACTGGCCCTTCGGTGCAAATCGCCTTCCAATCAGAGGGTTAGCTGCCTGCCTGGAACTACCGCAACCCATTTAGAATCAGTAGGAGCATCCAAGCTCGTCTGTCTTAAGCTCATTCCCGCCAGGAATCAGTCCTTCCAAGTGGAAAACCCTTTCACACCACTGGCCAACCTGCGGGACCTGCCATCGCAACTGCATCGATCCAACTGAATCCGCCTCGTCCCGATCCGTCTCTAGCGAACAGGATTCGGCTCGCTCCCAAAGTGGATCCGTGCAGGATTCCATCGAATCCCGCTGGTAGCGAACGTATGGGTTCCAGGGTAGAACGGAGTCTGCACACCGACCTCCTGGGCGAGACCGTACAGAGCAAACCAGCTGAACGTCCGGGTTAACTGGTAGCCTGTGCTCAGGCTAAAATAACTACCTGTAAAGAGTCTGATACTCGGGGCTTCCATATATGCCGCGGACGCTCCCACGGTCCAGCTCTTAGTCATCTGTCGACCGTAACTCACGTCCACACGATCGTCAAAGCCGGGTGAAATGAACCCGCCGGAGGTCCCGTAACCGCGGGTGTAAACCACCGCAAGCTGAGCCCTTGAAAAGACTTTGATTAGCGAGAGATTCCCGACGGCGGTTACCGCTAGCGGTTCGCTGGAACTATAGGCAATCGATGAGCCCACCGAGGCGGCAAACCACAGCGTGGGTTGGATCAGCCAAGAGTAGCGTACGCCAAGCGTATTGAAACGCGTGGAGCCGAAGTTCCGGCTGAAGTAGCTACGATCGAAGGAATAGTACCCACCTATTCCCTTCGTGCTGGTGAGTTCATAATTTAGACCCACCGTAATGCCCGCGTCATTGTCGGTCAAAACGGGAGGGATGTTATCCGATATGTCTGCCGCCGCCTCAGGCGAATCGGGATTGACCACCGTCCTCGTGTAGGTGTAACTGGGTGTAACGCTAAGCGTCGTGCGCGCGCTCAAATAGGAGGAGAGTTCGGCGGAGGTCCGATTATACAGGTAGTATCCGGCAATGTTCAGGAAGGAGTTCTGCTGGACGATCTGGGTCACGAAGTCAGCGCTAAAGTATTGATCCACCGCAAGGTTTTGAGCCCCGTTGTAGAGAAGCGTATTCCCCGTCGTAA
>Ga0206866_1121_pt1 | contig 17155 bp, 15 predicted proteins | sample Alteio_BWOrgCont_40_FD_152626 | JGI IMG/M metagenome (GOLD analysis project Ga0206866, IMG submission 152626) | Enriched cells from forest soil in Barre Woods Harvard Forest LTER site, Petersham, Massachusetts, United States -... | ecosystem: Environmental > Terrestrial > Soil > Temperate forest >... | reverse complement strand
CGAGGCGGGGCGGGTGGCGCGGCTTTCATCGATGGCCGCTGTCGGCGAGGCTGGGCGTCTTTGCGCTGCTGGTCGTCTGCTTCTGGGGAGGGATCTGCCTGGCGTTCGTGGACATTCCAGCAGCGCGCGTGTGGATCATCGCGGCGTTTGTCATTGCGCTGGCGGTCTGGTATCTTCGCGGCCTCACGCGCTGGTGGGGCCAAGTGCGGAGGCGCTCCGCCGCGATCCGGGCAGAGAAGAAATTCCGGCGCCAGCAAGCGGCGGCGGGCCCCTATTAGCGAAAAATTTCCATGGACGATCAAACGCTCAGCCTTCTCGAAAAAGCGCTCGAAGTTACGCCGGCTCAATGGGAGCTGAGGGCGCATCTGATCGACGCGCACCTGCAAGGGGGAAGCGCGGCGCGCGCGGCGCAACTGCTCGGCGCGGCGCCGCAATTGCCCGACGGCGAGGCGGCGCAATTGCTGAAGGCGCGGGTGGAATCGGAGACGGCGCCCTCGGAGGCGATCGTCACGCTCGAGGCGATCCTCGCGCGCAACAAGGCGTGCGCGCAGGCGTACCTGTTGCTGGCGCGGATATACAAGAAGCGCGGGATGAAGGACGACGCGCGGCGCAAATACGGCGCGGCGACGATCATCGATCCGGAGATTCACGACGCGGAGCTTTCCGAGTGGCTTGGCATTTCGACCGGCGGAGAGGAAGTCCGCCCCCGCGGCGGCCGTCGAGCAGGGGCCGAAGGTGACGTTCGATGACATCGGCGGCATGCAGGAGGTCATCGAGCGCGTCCGGATGAACATCATCTACCCGTTCAAGAATCCCGACGTTTTCCGGAAGTTCAACAAGCGGTCGGGCGGGGGCATCCTGCTGTACGGGCCGCCCGGATGCGGCAAGACGCACCTGGCCCGCGCGACTGCGGGGGAGTGCGGGGCGCGGTTCGTTTCGGTGGCCATTACGGACATTCTCTCGAAGTGGCTGGGCGAGAGCGAACGGCATCTGCATGAGATTTTTGAAAACGCACGGACGCATTCGCCGGCGGTGATTTTCATCGATGAAATCGACGCGATCGGGATGAGCCGGTCCGACGCGGGCTCGTACCAAGCGCCGCTGGTGAACGTGCTGCTGACGGAGATGGACGGCATCCACGCGGCGAATGACAAACTCATGGTGCTGGCGGCGACGAACGTGCCGTGGCGGGTCGATTCGGCGCTGCGGCGGCCAGGGTGGTTCGACCGCGTGCTCTTCGTGCCGCCGCCGGACGCGGCGGCGCGGGAGGCGATCCTGAAGATTCACCTGCGCGCGATGCCGGTGGGGCAGGTGGACCTGGCGAAACTGGCGAAGCAATGCGAGAAATTCTCCGGAGCGGACCTGCGCGCGGTGGTGGAGCGGGCGTCGGAAAAGGCGATCTACCAGGAGATGCGGACCGGGCGCTCGTGCGAATTGACGCAGGCGATGCTGGCCGATGCGATCAAGGAGACCAAGCCCTCGACGGTGGAGTGGCTCGAAACGGCGCGCAACTATGCGACTTACTCGAATCGGGCTGGATTGTATGATGAATTGGTTGCGTATCTGGAGAAGTAAGCGGGATTTGGGATTGGGTTCACGCGAAGGCGCGAAGGCGCGAAGAGGAGACGGCTTGGAGTTGTCATCCAACAACGCTGCGGATGGAGGGATTGACGGCTGCGGTATTGCTAGCGCGGCTCGAAATAGAATAGTTTTCCGTCGGGCGTTGTGGCGATGAGCTTGAAATGGGCGGTTACGATCTGGGTAAGTTGAAGGGCCGCCAGGTTTTGTTTGTCCACGAAGAGATGTTTTGGCGGGTTTGCGATTAACTCAGCTTTTATCTTATCCAAATCCTGCATGAAGTATATCTCGGTAAGTCCCGGTGCGTCGATGGCTGAACGGAAGCCGGTTTCGACGAAGTAAACGGCCTGGCATTCCGTCAATATCACGCACTCGGAATCGCCACCGACGTGGGCTCGTACGAATTGGACGCGGCGGTTCATCGCGTCAGCGCGGACGGAGGCGGATTGGGCGACGGCGAGGCTCCATTGTTCGCGACCGAGATTCCAGGAGCTAACCAGGACGCCGGGCAGCAGGACGGCGGCCATCAGGGCGAGGTAAGCGGCGGGGAGGGCGATCCAGCATAGTCCTGGCGGGATAAGTCGCGCGCGAATTGCGCGAATGAGGCGATCCGTAAATATGGCCGCGAGCAGCATGGCGGGCCAGGAAGCGTTGAGCAGGTTTGATTCGACCGCGCGTCCCTGATAGTAAGTGAAGAGGCCGATGCCGAGGATGGAGAGAAAGAGCGAGAGCCGAGTAACGACGCTTCGATTGCCGCGCAGGAAACGATGCAGGCCGAATCCGAGCCCGAGCAAATAAGCCGCGGCCACGAGCCACCAGGGATGCGGCGCGAGCGGGATGGGCGCGCCCATGAAGCCGGATTGATAGTAGAGGCGCTGGTAATCCGCCGTTTGGTGGAAAGGAGTGCGCCAGCCGGCCTGCGTCTCCAAGCAGAGTCGGCAGAGCGCGGCAGTGGCGAACATGGCGCCCCCTGTCAGAATGAGGGATAGAACCGCGGCGCCTCGCCTTGGCGCGGGAATGAAATCGAGGGCGAGCACGAATAGCGTCGCGGCGGACAAGGCGATGCCGCTGTCGAGATTCCAGGTCATCGCCAGGCCGGCGAAAACGCCCAGGGCGATCCACGCCGCCGGCGCCGCTTTTTTTGAGGCCCATAGATAGGCCCAAGCCGAAAGCGCGGGAAAGATGAAACGAATCGGCCAGTATTGAAAGACCGGATCGTAAGGGCGCTTGCCTACGAAACAGGTATTGCCGAGGAAATAGAGGAGCGCGGCGCAAGTGAGCAGCTTGACCGCGTTTGACCGGAGATGACTTACAGCCAATAACAACACCGCCGTTAACGCCGCGGCCTGGATGAGGCCCAATGTTATGCAAACCTTGAATACGGAAAGGCCGATGAGTTTGAAAACCGGCAGCAGAAACTCCGCGTAATCGCCATAGAGCGGCGGCGCGGCCGTGAGGAGCGGCTTACCGGCATTGACCTGGCTGATGGTGTAAGCGACCGCCTGGAAATGATCGGTCCAGGCAAAATCGCTTACGTCTTTCGTCGAGAGGACCGACCGAATGCTCAGTCCGCGCGGGAGCATTGTTACTATAAGTGCGATGAGCGCGAGGCCCGACTTCCAGAAGATCGCCGGGCCTCGGGTGAAAGCGCGGCTTTCGGTTTTTCCTTTTCTCCGAGCCGCGAAATAGAGCATCGCAGCCGCGACGACGAGGACGGCCATGTCCAGAGCGGGCGACGTGATGAAAGCGAAGTATTGGAGCAACACCGTCTGGTGCAGCAGATAGATTCCGAGACCGCCGGCGAGCAACGCGACGCCGCCAAGCGTGAATCCCGGACGCGCGGCGGTTTTGCCAGTCTGCGGGAGATGATCCAGCGTCAGCCGCGCCAGCCGCAGGCCGGCCAGAGCGCAGAGCGGCGACGCGAGCGCGAGCACGATGAAGAGCCAGCGCTGGACTGGCGCCGGGGCGAGGACCTCGCGCGCCTCGGGACGCAGCGTCTCGCGAAATGCCTCGGTTTCCACAGGGGCGGGCTGGAGGCCGCGCAAAACGGTATGCGCGAGCAAAATGGCGATCGCAGCGCAGAGCGCGGCCGCGAACAGGAATCCGATCAGGACTTCATAGCGTCCGGGCCGCTCGCCGGCCGCGCGAGGGCGCGGCGCCGCTGAGACGGGCGTCGGATGATTCATCAAGGTAGCTGGCATCTGTGAAGGCGAGCGATATGTACCGCACGTCCAATGCCCGCGGCTCAGGAAAATGAGGCGTCGCAGGGCCGTTCGCTGCGCGTCCTCATGTTTCGAATGAATTGAATTTGCGCCGCCGCCCGTATTCGGTAACACTTTTCTGGTGAAGACCATGACCGTAGAGCTTGAGGATGCCGTGGCGCGACATGTCGAGGAGTCGGCGCGTCGTGAGCGGAAGTCAGTGTCCGAATGGATTGCGGACAGAGTGAAATCGGAAGCGGACTCGCTTGCCGCGATGGAAGCTCATGCTTTGGCCAACGGATATCCATCCAATTGGCTCACCTTGTTCGGCTCACTGGTGGGCGACGACTCCTTTTGCGCTCCGTCTCGAGGCGCCGGGCGGCCTATCGAGCGATTGGACAAGGATTGATCGAGGGTGACATACTTCCTCGATACGAACGTGGTGGTATTTTGCCTGCGGGGTCGGTCGCAAGCAGCGATGCGCAGGCTGCACGCAACGCCCGCCACCCAGGTGAAAGTGCCGCTCCAGGTTCACGCTGAGCTCCTAGTAGGCGCGGCGAAGAGCGCGAATCCGTTGCAGAGCAAGGCGCGCGTCCTTTCATTCCTGGGACCCTTCGAGGTTGTATGGCCGGACGCCAAAATTGAGGAGGAGTACGTGGCGATCCGTGCGAATCTCGAAGCCCTGGGTACGCCGATTAGCGAAGCCGATCTCTGGATTTCTGCAACTGCGCGAGCAGCAGGCGGAACGGCGGTCACGAATAATTTTCGCGAATTCTCGCGAGTCCCCGGCTTGTTGATTGAGGATTGGACTGCGCCATCATCGTGAGACGGCGGTTGAAGCGAGCCACCGCATCGCCCGGGCTGGCCAGGTCCCGTCCGTTTCGGCTCTTGTAAGGAAGGAGGATTCCGATTCATTCTGCCGCCGGAATGCTCTCTCAAGTCTTCTCAGCCGCTGTCATCGGGGTCGATGCCTATGAGGTCGAGATCGAGGTTAATACGGCCAATTCCATAAAGACGGTGGTGGTCGTCGTCGGCTTGCCCGACGTCGCCGTGAAAGAGAGCCGGGACCGTGTTACCACGGCCATTGCGAACAGCGGCTACTATTGGCACCAGGGCCGGACGACGGTGAACCTGGCGCCGGCGGACGTGAAGAAGGAGGGGCCGAGCTTTGACCTGCCGATCGCCGTGGCGATGATCGCCGCCGCGCAGGAAAAGGAACTGCGCGACATGCAGGATTATTGCATGGTCGGCGAATTGGCGCTCAACGGCGCGGTGCGGCCCGTGAAGGGGGTGCTGCCGGTGGCAATCGCGGCGGGGCGTGCGGGCAAGAAGGCGCTCATCGTGCCCGAGGCGAATGCGCGCGAGGCGGCGGTGGTCGAGGGGTTGAATGTCTACGGGGTTAAGAATCTGCGGGAGACCTTCGAGTTTCTGACGTGGGAGCGCCCGCTTGCGCCGGTGCGGGAGAACCTGACGGCGCTCTTCGAGGCGAACCGGCGCTACGACGTGGATTTTGGCGATGTGAAGGGCCAGCAGCACGCCAAGCGCGCCATCGAGGTGGCCGTGGCCGGAGGGCACAACCTGCTGATGATCGGCCCGCCCGGCTCGGGAAAATCGATGCTCTCGAAGCGCATCTGCACGATCATGCCGCCGATGACGCTTGAGGAAGCCATCGACATCACGAAGGTTCACTCGATTTGCGGGCTGCTGGACGGGAAGCATTCGTTCGTCGCGACGCGCCCGTTTCGCTCGCCGCATCACACGATTTCCGACGCCGGACTGCTCGGCGGCACGGCCAATCCAACCCCCGGCGAGGTGAGCATGGCGCATCATGGCGTTTTGTTTTTGGACGAATTGCCCGAGTTCAAGCGCTCCACGCTCGAGGTGATGCGCCAGCCGCTCGAAGACGGTCGCGTGACCATCTCCCGCGCCGCCGGCAGCATGACCTTCCCGGCGGAATTCATGCTGGTCGCCGCGATGAACCCGTGCCCCTGCGGATATTATGGCGATCCGAGGCGTGAATGTAAGTGCGGCTCTTCCGCGGTGCAGAAGTACCGGCAGCGGATCAGCGGGCCTTTGCTGGACCGGATTGACTTACATGTGGAGGTGCCGGCGGTGACTTACAATGAGTTATCTGGTAAGTCGCCGGGGGAGCCGAGCGAAGCGATCCGCGCGCGGGTGCAGGCGGCGCGGAGCGTGCAGCAGACAAGGTTCGGCAAGAGCAACGCGAGCTGCAACGCGCGGATGAGTTCGAAGCAAATGAAAGAGCATTGCCATTTGAATGAGGAATCGGAGGAACTGCTGCGCGTGGCGATCTCGGATTTGCACTTCAGCGCGCGGGCGTATGACCGGATACTCAAGGTGGCGCGGACGATTGCGGACCTGGCGGGACGGGAGAAGGTAGAAGCGGAGGATGTGAGCGAGGCGATACAGTATCGGACGCTGGATAGGAATCTGTGGGTATGAACAATTTATAGAGCATGGAAGTTCGTAGCATAGAAGCTGTGGTTCGAGCGTTGAATGAAGCGGGTGTGCGCTACATCATAGTGGGCGGGCTCGCTGTGAACGCGCATGGATACGAGCGATTGACGCGGGACCTCGACCTTGTGATAGGGCTTCAGCCAGAGAATGTGATCCGCGGCTTGCGAGCCCTTATGGCGGCGGGTTATTCTCCAGCGATACCGGTCACGCCGGAGCAATTCGCGGACGCGGCCACTCGGGAATCGTGGAGAAAGGAAAAGAACATGCTCGTGTTAAAACTCTGGAGCGATTTGCATCGTCGAACGCCGCTGGACGTTTTCGTTTACGAGCCTTTCGATTTCGAAAAGGAGTATTCCATAGCCGACCGGTTGGAGGTGGCGCCGCGACTTGCTGCGCCCATAGTGACTCTCGAGACGTTGATTATAATGAAGCGAGAGGCGGGACGTTCGCAGGATCTGATGGACATCGCAGCTCTTGAAGAGGCGCGAGGATTGCGCGAGAATGGACCGCAATGAACAAGGCTGAACTTTACGCGCATCCCGGCTGGCGTTGGTGCACCGCGGAGGGCGCTCGCGAGCAGGTCCTTCGGCAAGGGCTCGGCAGCAGCCTGCGGGAAAAGCTGGAGTGGTTGGAAGAGGCGGAGACCCTGACCCTGCGGCTGCGGGCGGCGAGGGAGGCAAAAAGAAGCGCGCCAGGGCGGCCAGAAGAGAAGCTGTACCAATGCCGATAGGGCCGGCGCCTTAAGGAAGGGAAATCGAAATCTCGCCGGACCGGAGGCTGCCGGCCCAATATGGCATGAGCGCCATTCCAGCCATGTCCCCATTAGGATTACCGACGACAGGACTGCCGGTAATTCCAACGACGAGGCTGTACTTGCCGACGCCAAGCGAACCAACCGGCGCCACGGACTTCGGATCGACAAAGTCCTATAATGAACAACGCAGCTCATAGCTGTACCCAACCGGAATTGGGACAACGAATGGATCCATGCGGCCTATTATTGTCGCCGGAGGAAAATATATGAGCTTGTGAGTTTCGCCCGAGGAGTTGGTGATGAGCAAATAAAGAGCATTGGAATAATAAACCTGGCCGTTTCCCAATATGATGCCCAGATTGATGTTTGCATCTTTTCCGCCGATATTTTCAAGTCGAATCAGAATTTCCGACGAATGTGCGCCTTGGGCATTTTGATCGGCGGCCACTCCCATTCTCAATTCCTTTTCGGCCGCGCCCCAAGACCACGGAGAAGCTTCCGCTTCGCATGCAGCTGCAACGCCGAGCACTAGCAGGAAGGCAGCCATCGCAAATTGGGACTTTGAATTAATCATAAATTTCGAGCACTCATATAGTGGTCTGGAAAAATGCGCTTCGCCATAATCATTTTCGATATGCCGTCGATCCGTGGATGAATCTGGCGACTTCGATGCTTTTGTCGCCTCTGAGCAATGCTCTTTGCCAGATCAATGGCGTTAGGGACATTACGAACAGGCACTAGGGGATACTCCCATGCGGAAATCGTGGTTCACTCTCATGGAGATATTCTTGACGGCATTTTCTGATCCACTTATTACTCAGCCCGCGGATCTTAGATTTTGGCAAATATGTTCCCCTATACGTAAAGCATCGGAAAGGATTCAAAAAATCAGAAATACCGCAATATTCCTTATGAAACTCATAAAAGCTCTCAGACTAATAACGTAGGGCGCGGCGTTATCAGTACTACGCCGGAGCCGCGGCAGGCGGCAGCTTTGGCAATGGCACGGCATTCCCTGGGAATGCCGTCGAAGAATTTCATTATTCTGCAACCCAGAAAAAAAAGAACGAAGGAAGGACATCACATGAAACTTATAAAGACTCTGCAACTAACCGCATGCGGCGTGGCGATGGCGTTGCTTGCGCCCCTCGCACAGGCTCAGACTACCACCACAATTCACAGCTTTGTCGGCCCCTATCTGCGTTCGTCGCCTTATGGCGGCTTGGTCCAGTCGGGCACCGTATTCTACGGCGCCTCCTGGGGTGGCGGCGTCGGGACCGGTATAGTATTCAAAATTAATTCCAATGGCTCTGGCAAAACTACTCTTCATGAATTCAGCGCGTTTAACTCCGCGGGAACCAACAGCGACGGAGCCAATCCCTATGCGAGCCTTCTTCTCTCGGGCACGATGCTTTACGGGACGGCGAGCGCCGGAGGCACGTCCGGTTTTGGCGCCGTCTTCAAGGTCAATATTGACGGCAGCGGCTTTACTACGCTTCATAATTTCAGCGGCGGCAGTGATGGCGCCACGCCGATGGGCAGCCTGATCGTCTCCAACAATACCCTCTACGGAACCACCTCCGGCACTTCCGACGCCAGTCAGACTGACGATGGCTCCAGTTTCGGGACCGTATTCAAAGTCGGCACGACTGGGACTGGTTTTGCCACGGTTTACACCTTTACCGACCTCGCTGATGGCGCCAATCCCATGGGCAGCCTGGTTCTCTCCAGCGGCACGCTTTATGGAACGGCGTTCAATGGCGGTTATGATGAACTGGGCTTTGGTTTTGGCACCGTCTTTTCGGTGACCACGGCGGGCGCCAATTTTGACACAATCTTCGCTTTCGGCGGGGAAGCGGACGGCGCCAATCCTGCGGCCGGGCTTGTCTTGTCCGGAACGACCTTATACGGCACGGCAAGCATGACTGGGCAGGCCGAGTTTAACTTCAATGGCGGCGCCGCGTTTTCGGTTAACATTGATGGCAGCGGATTCAACACTCTTCATGACTTCGGTTCCACGGAAAATGACGGCGTGAACCCATATTGCACGCTCGTCTTGTCCGGCAGCACGCTCTACGGCGTCACCTCCAGCGACGGCGAGAACAACAGCGGAACCGTATTCGCCGTCAACACAGCGGGGACGAGTTACAGCATAGTTTATACCTTTAGCGCGCTCAATACCGGCACTAATAGCGACGGCTCCTTTCCATACTCAGGGCCGATTATATCCGGGACGACGCTCTATGGAATGGCCGTCGATGGCGGCTCCGGCGAGAATGGCACGATCTATTCGGTCAAGACTAATGGGACCGGATTTACTGCAATTCATGATTTCGAAGCCGGCGACGGCGGTGAAGGTCCGGGGTTAACGCCCGTGATAGTTTCGGGCACGACCCTGTATGGGACCACCGGCGGCACGGTATTCTCAGTCCACTCGGATGGCACCGGGTTCACGACGCTTCATATCTTCAGCCAGGAAAATCCCAGTAATTTTACCAATGAGGATGGCGCGTCCCCGGGCGGCGGCTTGGCGCTATCGGGCACGACCCTCTATGGAACGGCGGAAGAGGGCGGCACGGGCGCCGCGGGCACGCTCTTCAAGATGAACGTCAATGGCAACGGCTTTACGGTGCTTCACACCTTCTCCGCCATTGAGCCCAACCCGGGCTATCCGCTCGGACCGATCGCCATCTCGGGCAACACGATTTATGGCACCGCGGCGTCGGGCGGCGCCGACAGCGGTGGGATTGTATATTCAGTTAGCGCTAGTGGAGCGAGCTTCACTACGCTATATACCTTCACGCATGGGAGCGATTCGTACGAGCCCGCCGGCGTTATCTTATCCGGCTCCACTCTCTACGGCGTGACGTACGCCGCGGGTGGTGGTGGCGGCACCGTCTTTAAGCTCAATACCAACGGCGCCGGTTTCGCAACGCTTGCCAATGTCGGATTTCCGCCTATCGGCCCGCTGGTCTTGTCGGGCTCGACTCTTTACGGGGTCAATATGTTTGGCGGCGGCTTTACCGAGGGGTCGGTATATTCCGTCAGCACCTCCGGCTCCGGCGGCGCGACCACGCTCTGCAGCTTCAACGGAGGCAGCGACGGGTCCGACCCGAATGGAGGGCTCGTCCTATCCGGAACCACGCTCTATGGACTCGCCGCCGAAGCCGGTTCCGGCGGTCATGGCACCGTCTATTCGATCGGCGTCAGCGGCTCCGCAGTTACTGTACTTTATAACTTCACCGGGTTCCAGGGACTAACGGGAAAAGCCTTCAATAGCGACGGCGCTCTTTGCGAGGACACTTTGACCTTGTCCGGCACGACGCTGTACGGCGTAGCCACCTACGGAGGCGATTTTACCTACGGCACTGCATTCTCATTGGTTCCCTAGGTAATCAGGCAAGAGGCGGGGTCGATCGCAGTGCGCGGTCGATCCCGCCGCCCCCGGGCTGCAGTTACCTCACGAATTCCTCCACCTCGGACTCGTACGTGTCAAACGGGTCGGGCATCATCAGGTAGCGATTGTTCTCCAGCGCGATCGAGTCCCAGTTGATGAGATACGGCTGGCCGCTTTGCTGGAAATGATGGATCGCGCTGCCGCGGCCAAAGGCCCGCGTATTGGACGGCGGGATGCGCAGCGCCTCGGGACGCAACATGCTGTCATTGAACTCACCGATCCGCTTCGACGGCGTCAGCGCATAGAAGAGTCCATTCTCGCGATTGATGTTGTGATATTCGAGGTCGATGCTTTGCAGCCACGGGTCCTGCCAAGTGAGGCCCTCCTTCTCGCGGAACATCTCGAGCAGCCATTTCTTGGAAATCCAATCCACGCCGCCGACCAGCAGCTCCGGCCGGCTGGCGAGCGCGTCGAGCGTGAAGGCCCAGTTTTCCAGAATCCAATCCGTCTCCTCGTCGCAGCCGCCGAGCCGCTTTGAGGCGTGTTCGAGAAAGGCCCATTGAATGTCGAGCGCGGAGCGGGTGCGTCCGTCATCCAGCTTCACCACGGCGCGCCCAGCGCCTTCGCGGGAAATCTCGCGCGTGCTCAGCACCGCGTCGCGCAGCACCACGTCGCGCGGCAATTCCCGCTGCTCGAGCAGCGTGAGGATGAGCGAGGTAGTCCCCAGCTTCAGCGCGGTCGCGAAAGGGCTCATGTTCGAGTCGCCGATCAGCAGATGCAGCCGGCGATACTTCCGGTAATCGGCGTGCGGCTCATCGCGCGCGTTGATGATCGCGCGGTTGAATTGCACCCATTGGTAAATGTCATTGACGATGTGATCGGCCCGCTGCGAGAGCTGAAAATCGACCGGCGCCGTCTCCGCGCTCGTCTCCCAATCGAACGAAAGCGGGTTGGCCTGGCCGACCCGTCCCGCGCCGGTGAAAAGCTGCCGCGTGGCCAGGAAGGCGAGCAGTGTCCCGAGGATCGGCGTATTGAACTGCACCTCGCGTCGCATGAGATAATTCTCATGGCAGCCGAATGTGGCGCCGGTGTGATGATCGATGTTGTTCTTCAGGAACGACACGTGCGACGAGGCCCGCATCGCATCCAGCGCCGACTGCAGGATCGTATCCCCCGCCACGTCATACGCCACGGCGTCGCGCAGGTTCAGGCATTCCGGCGAGGCGTATTCGAGGTGGCCCATGTCGATATAGAGCCGCCCGCCATTCAGCAAAAAGCCGCCGTTCCCCGGCGGCTCCTCGTAATCGCGGTAGTGCAGGTCGATCGCCCCCAGCTTCGTCTTGCGGAAGACCTGGTTCTTCACGCGCACGGGCCATGAATCGGGCGCGCCGGGCGCCTGGTCGTCATTGACGAGGCAGCCGTACTCCGTCTCGATGCCGGCGATCCGGTTCATAAGCCAGTAGCGTCCCCCAGGAATCAGGCGGGGACAAGGATGAATCGGGTAAAAATCCCGCGACGGCCTTCCGCCTCCCATTTTCATGCATTGACGCCCCACCCCTCCCTCATCCTTCATACTTTCCATGGACGCTCCCCTTGGCCTCATCGCGGGCGGCAACGCCTACCCGCTCATCCTCGCCCGCGAGGCGCGGAGCGCGGGCGTCCGGCGCATCGTCGCGGCGGCCTTCACCGGCGAGACCGATCCGAAGCTCGAGGAGCTGGTCGATGAAATCGAATGGATGCGCGTGGGCCAATTGGGCCGGATGATTTCTTTTTTCGAGGGCAAAGGCGTGCGGGAAGCGGTGATGGCCGGGCAGATTCATCCGGGCAACCTCTTCAACCTCCGCCCCGACCTGAAGGCGCTGATGCTGCTGGGAAAATTGCGCACGCGCAACGCGGAGACCATCTTTGGCGCGATCGCGCTCGAGCTTGCCAAGGCCGGCGTCACGCTCCTCGACGCCACGACTCACATGCAGGGCTATCTCGCCGCCCACGGCGTCATTGCCGGCGGAAAGCTGTCGCGCCGGGAGATCGACGATGTGCGATTTGGCTTCGAGATCGCCAAGCAGGTCAGCGCGCTCGACATCGGCCAGACGGTGGTCGTCCGGCACGGGACGGTGCTCGCCGTCGAGGCGTTCGAGGGGACCAACGAGGCCATCAAGCGCGGCGGCGCGCTCGGGCGCAAGGATGCGGTGATGGTCAAGGTCGCGAAGCCGCGCCAGGACCTGCGCTTCGACGTGCCGGTCATCGGCCTGCAAACCGTCGAGGCCGCCGCGGGCGCGAAAATCCGCGTCATCGCGGTGGAAGCCGGCAAGACTTTGCTGCTGGACCGCGACGCCATGAAAGAGGAGGCGCAGCGGCGCGGCGTCACCATCGCAGGCTGCCCATTATGAAAATACGCGTCGGAATCGTCGGCCTCGGCCACATCGGAAAAAATCACGCTCGCATCCTCTCGGAATTGCCCGAGTGCGAACTCGCCGCCGTGTACGACACGAACGCCGACACCGCGCGCGAGATCGCCGGGCAATACCAGACGCACGCCGCGGCCACGCTCGAGGAATTCGCCGCGCGCGTCGAAGCGGCGACTATCGCCACGCCGACGCCGACGCATTATCCCATTGCCGTGCAATTGCTCGAGGCGGGCAAGCACCTGCTGGTGGAAAAGCCGATTACCGAGACCACCGAGGACGCGCGGCTGCTGGTCGAGCTTTCGCGCGAGACCGGGCGCATCTTGCAGGTGGGCCACGTCGAGCGATTCAACCCCGTCATGAGCAAGCTCGAGGAGCTTTTGACCAGGCCGCGCTTTATCGAGGCGCACCGGCTTTCGCCTTATTCCTTCCGCAGCGTCGAGATCGGCGTCGTGCTCGATCTGATGATTCACGATCTTGAAATCATCCTGCACCTCGTCCGCTCGCCGGTGAAGAGCATCGACGCCGTCGGCGTGCCGGTGCTCAGCCGCGGCGAGGACATCGCGACCGTGCGCCTGCATTTCGAGAACGGCTGCGTGGCCAATGTCACCGCCAGCCGCATCAGCCCCGAGAAGCTGCGCAAGATTCGCGTCTTCCAGCGGGAGGGCTACGTCTCGCTCGATTACCAGAACCAGAGCGGCGAAATCTACCGGCTGGTCAACGGCCAGATCGTGCGCGAGCAGGTCGAGATCGAGAAGGATGAGCCGTTGAAGCGGGAGCTGGCGGCGTTTGTCGAATGCGCGCGCCAGGGCGCCCGGCCGAAGGTGTCGGGGTTCGAGGGCGCGGCCGCGCTGGAATTGGCGGCGGAAATCACCCGGCGCATCGAGGCGCACAGCGCCAGCATCGATTTCGAATGAATCTCCGCGTCCCATGAAGCTCTACCTCGTGGCCGGCGAGGCAAGCGGCGACGCGCGCGGCGCGGAATTGATCCGCTCGTTGCGCGCCCGGCGCGAGGGGATCGAATTTCGCGGCTTTGGCGGCCCGCAGATGGCCGCGCTCGCCGGCGCGGTGCATGATTGGATCGGGCGCGCGGCGGTGCTCGGCATTATCGACGTGGTGAAGAATTACGGCTACTTCCGCCGGCAATTCGCCATCGCGCTCGACGAGATCGCGCGCGAAAAACCGGACGCGGTGGTCTTGATCGATTATCCCGGGTTCAATCTCCGGCTTGCCGCCGCGCTGCGCAAAGCCGGGAGCAAGGCGAAGGTGATCGATTACATCTCTCCGCAGGTCTGGGCCTGGAACAGCGGACGGATACCCAAGATGGCGCGGATTCTCGATTTGATGATATGCATCTTTCCATTCGAGAAGCCGCTGTATGAGAAATCGGGCCTGAAGACCGTTTTCGTGGGTCATCCGATGCTCGACTCGCTCGCGCGCGAGCGCATCGAGGGGGCGCGCGAGGAGAATCTGCTCGCCCTCCTGCCCGGCAGCCGCGAGAGGGAGGTGAAGAAGATTTACCCAGTCATGCTGGAGGCGGCGGCGTTGCTCCGGAGGTCCCGTCCGGGCCTGCGCGTCGAGGCTTCGGCCGCCTCGCCGGAGATGGTCGGATTGATGGAGGAAATCGGACGCGGTCACCCCGGCGTGCGATGCGAGATCGGCGTGAGGACGGCGCATGAATTGATGCAGCGGGCGACCGCCGGCATGGTCGCTTCCGGCACGGCGACGCTCGAGGCGGCGTATTTCGGGCTGCCGTTCGCGCTGCTTTACAAGGCCGCGTGGCTCACGTTCGTCATTGGCCGGCGGCTCGTGAGGGTGAAATGGCTCGGCATGCCGAACATCCTTGCCGGGCGCGAAGTGGCGCGGGAGTTCCTGCAGGAGGACGCGCACCCGGAGCCAATCGCCGCCGAGGTGGGGCGGCTGCTCGATGACCCGGCGGCGCGCGAAGCGTTTCGGGAGAGCATGCGCCCGGTGATCGCCTCCTTGGGCGAGCCCGGCGCGAGCGACCGTGCGGCGGACGCGATATTGGATGAGTTAGAAAAAAACGCCGCCCCCGGGGATTACCCAAGGGCGGCGCGGTGATGGTCTGTCAGGCGATCCTGATTACGGCTTCGGCACTTCCGCGATCGTATGCAGGATGCGGCTGGCGATCTTGTACGGGTCGCCCGCCGAGTTCGGGCGGCGATCCTCCAGGTAGCCCTTGTACCCATTATTCACGAAGCTATGCGGCAGGCGGATCGAGGCTCCGCGGTTCGCAAGGCCGTAGTTGAATTTATCGATCGACTGCGTCTCATGCAGACCCGTCAGCCGCAGATGATTCTCCGGGCCATAGACGGCGATGTGCTCGTTCTTGTACTTGTCAAACGCGGCCATCAGCGCCTCGAAGTACTCCTTGCCGCCCACTTCGCGCAGGTACTTGGTCGAGAAGTTGGTGTGCATGCCGGAGCCGTTCCAATCGCCGAGGATCGGCTTGCAATGGAACTCGATGTCAATTCCGTAGCTCTCGCACAGGCGCATGAGGATGTAGCGCGCCATCCACATCTGGTCGGCGGCCTTTTTCGAGCCCTTGCCGAAGATCTGGAATTCCCACTGCCCCTTGGCCACCTCGGCGTTGATGCCTTCATGGTTGATGCCGGCGTCGAGACACTGATCGAGGTGCTTCTCGACCAGTTCGCGCGCAACGTCGCCGACGTTCGCGTATCCGACGCCGGTGTAATACTCGCCCTGCGGCTTCGGAAATCCCTCTGCCGGGAAGCCGAGCGGACGCCCGTCCTGGAAGAAGAAATATTCCTGCTCGAATCCGAACCACGCATCCGGATCGTCCAGGATCGTCGAGCGGGCATTGGTCGAGTGCGGCGTGCCGTCGGCATGCAGCACCTCGTTCATCACCAGCACGCCGTTCTTGCGGGTGGTGTCCGGGTAGGAGGCCACGGGCTTGAGCACGCAGTCCGAGCTATGGCCTTCGGCCTGGCGGGTGGAACTGCCGTCAAAGCCCCAGTTCGGCAGGTCTTCGAGCGTCGGAAATGCGTCGAAATCCTTGATGAGGGTTTTGCTTCGGAGGTTTGGGACCGGCTCGTATCCGTCGAGCCATACGTATTCCAGTTTGTATTTGGGCATATGCTTCTACAGGGTTGGATTGTGCTGTTTTGACCAGCGTGTTTCTAAAATTGCTGAAAAACAGAGGTTTCCAGCGCGCGAAGCCCTAAGCAAGAATAACGCCAATCTTTCCCCAAACTGGCCACGGCCTACTCCAAAGTATTATTTTCCCGTTCCAATTCCCTTCCAGCCCCGTTTCGGCCACAATCCCAGCATGGAGGACGTGAAGGACACCCTGCGCTCCCGGGTCCGGATGAGCTATGAGGGCCTCGTATTCAAGAACTTCCGCGGCCCGCGCGCCGCCGAGCGCTTCGAAAACGAGGTGCGCGTCCTGCGTTACCTCGCGGAGCGGCGCTGCCCCTTCATCCCGGAGCTGGTCTCGTGGAATCCCGAGCGGCTGGAGATCGTCACGCGCACCTGCGGCAGCCGCGTCCAGCACCTGGACGCCGAGCGGGCGGCGGAGCTCTTTGCCGAGCTGGAGACCTACGGCGTCCGCCATGACGACCCCGATATGCGCAACGTGACCTACCGCCAGACGGACGGGCGCTTTTGCGTCATCGACTTCGAGTTCGCCACCATCCTGCCGGAGGCCGCGGTCACGCCATGAGCGCCAATCTCCCCTCGCGCCACATCCGCTGGACCGGCCATACCGACCGGGGGAAGGTCCGCCCGCAGAACGAGGACTGCTTCCTGGCGCTCCAGTTCGATGCCCGGGAGGTCCATCACCTGGGAAAAATCGGCGATTCCCATACCGGCGACCATCATTTTATCTTCGCGGTGAGCGATGGAATGGGCGGGGCGCTGGCCGGGGAGTTCGCCAGCCGGGTCACGGTGGATAAAATCCTACACTTGCTGCCGCGTTCTTTCCGCCAGGAGGCCACCGGGATCGAGGCGGGGTTTCTGGAGGTGCTCGAGGAGCTCTTCGGCCAGATCGACGGCGCCCTCAAGCATCTGGGCGGCAGCTACCCGGAGGAGTGCAAGGGGATGGGCGCCACCCTCAGCCTCTGCTGGTTTACCGCCGAGTGGCTCTACTTCGCGCATATTGGGGACACGCGCATTTATTACCTGGAGCGGGCCAGCGGGGCGCTCCGGCAGATTTCCCACGACGATACGCACATCGGCTGGCTGCGGCGCAACGGGAAGATGACCGAGATCGAGGCGCGCCATCACCCGCGCCGCACCGCCTTGCAGAAGGCGCTGGGCTCCGATTACCAATTCGTCCAGCCGCAGGTGGGCTCGGTTTATT
>Ga0206866_1120_pt1 | contig 17212 bp, 18 predicted proteins | sample Alteio_BWOrgCont_40_FD_152626 | JGI IMG/M metagenome (GOLD analysis project Ga0206866, IMG submission 152626) | Enriched cells from forest soil in Barre Woods Harvard Forest LTER site, Petersham, Massachusetts, United States -... | ecosystem: Environmental > Terrestrial > Soil > Temperate forest >... | reverse complement strand
CGTTTTTTTACTAACCGAGCACTTATTTTTAATTTAACTTTTTTTGTCATCTTAATATTCCTAAATACGGATCTATATATAATCTATTTTATTATCAAACATCAATGAGCAACAAGGACCAAATTAGTCTTCGTCTGTATCGAAATCTTCACCATCAACTGCACTACCCACGGAGGCCATAAAACCATCCATCTTGTTTTCTTTCAAGAAGGCGCCAACATCGCGCGCAGGAGCATCTTCAAGCGATTGTGGCTTTTGATAGGTCAATGGTTGGTTCATATCAAGTTGGATGATCATATTACGCATTATCAACTCATGAAATTTAACCGCAAAAACCGATTTAACTTCATCGACAATAGATGTTTGCGCATCAAATCTAATAAGAAAATAGTTACCGTAATCATTTTTTCTGACAGGATAAGAAAGTCTATACTTTCCCCATTTTTCAAAAGAAATAATTGATCCTGTAGCGCCTTTGATAATACGATCGAGATGTGACTCTATCGCTTTGGCCTCATCGGCTGTAATTTCTGGGACTGTAAGCAGTAACGCTTCGTAGCGGGATACCATTTTTGGTAGACTCCTAAAAAAATATAAAAGAAACTAACTGGAAGCAACTTTTTGAAAATTGCTATAAGGCACCTTGCCTTATTTAGGTCGGGGTCCGGCCTTCACACAAGTTTGGGCGAACCTTTTTCCCGCTCACCCTGAGTATTTTTAGATTTTTGTCTAAAAATGTATCGAAGGGTTGGGACATAAGGATATTAAACATCCTTATTAAAAAACTTTTGAGGGTTTATAATAGAAAAAGTACCAAAATAACGGGAAAAAATCTAGTTATTCTGGTACTTATACTTCTTTTCAATTGCCAATTTAAGCAAACTTTTGATGGCGCTGAATCACACGACCGATAATACGGAAGTGATCCTTACCGCGAACCAAAGCTATTGGCGGAGCCTTATGATTAACAGACTCTAAAACGATAAAGTCTTCAGTGTAGGTGACTTGCATAATTGCTTTAATTGGTGTGTCGTTGCCATATTCAACAGCAGCGATATCACCTGAGCGTGTCCATACTTCTGGAGAAACGATCAAATAATCGCCCTTAATAAAGGACGGTGCCAAGATATTGTTATCAATACACAAGGCAAACATAGAACCGTCAGTGGTATTAAGAACGGGAACAAAAATATCTTTGTATCCGGTCGTAATTTGCATTAATTGATTATTATATGGGGATGGGTTTGAAGGAACTTCGCCCACCACAGGAACGATTTGAACTTTTAGTTCAACGTCTGATTTTTCTGGCATGCTCACGTTACTATCAATATTGTCGGTACGTTGGCGGCGTTGAGCAAAAAGATCAATAGGGCTAATTTCAAATGCATTAGCCAATTTCCTTAATGAATCTTCGTTCCAGCGTCTTGTGCCGTTCTTGATGTGGGTTAAATAAGATTCAGACATACCGGTCTTTTCCGCTAAAATCTTAGTGGTCCAGCCCTTCTCCCTGAGCAACTCTTTAACGCGCAACTGTGTAGATGTTGAAGCCATAATAACTTCCTCCTATTACAAATTTATGAAATGTTTAGTATGATTAAATTAACTGCCTTATTACTAATAGTACGCATAAAACCAGATTTGTCAACTAGAAAGTATCAATGTTGGATAAAAAGAGACAAAAGGTCAATTTTACCAAGGATTTTCATGAATTTGCCGCCTGGGAAAATAACCAGGTCGTATGTGGCATTGATGAAGTTGGGAGAGGATGCTTGGCCGGACCCCTGGTGACAGCCGCCGTCATCCTGCCGCCGCACAAAAAAAGCCGCATGCTCCAGGATTCAAAACTTTTAACTGAGCAAGATAGAATCAAAGCCAGCCTCTGGATAAAGAAAAATGCCTGGTACGCTTACGGCATCGTTCACCATAGAATCATAGATAATCATAATATTTGGCAGGCGGACCTTATGGCCATGAAAAAGGCGTTTATTAACCTTATGGCCATTTGTCCACTGACACCAACCGCCATCTTGGTCGACGCCATGCCCTTGAAGCTGTCCGACACTTACTATAAAGATATCCCTATCCATCACTTTCCCAAGGGAGAGCGGCTATCTAGCTCTATAGCTGCTGCATCTATAATGGCCAAAGTCCTTAGGGATGACCTCATGACCAAAATGGGGCTTGTTTTCCCTGGATATTTGCTTGAACAACACAAAGGATACAGTACCGCCAAACATATGGATGCCATCAAAAATTTACAGCATTCGATTATTCATCGCATGACCTTTCTTACAAAAATGTTAAACCCGCAATTCACCGATCAAGAGACCCATGAAGAACAACAACGCCTTTGCTGAAATCATAGAAAGTTCATTACAGGGCTGGCTTGCCCAAAGCTGGCAATGGAATACGTTTCCACAATTTGGCTCGTTAATTGTGGTAGAAACCAAAAAACGGACGATCTTTGGCGTAGTGTACCAGATTCAAACAGGGTCCATGGAACCAATGCGGTACCCATTTCCTTATCAAAAAACGGAAGAAGAGCTTTTACGCGAACAACCACAAATTTTTGAATTTCTAAAAACAACGTTTTCTTGCCTTGCCATTGGTTACCAGGAAAAAGGTAAAATATTTTACCTGGCCGCCCCAGAACCACCCCAAATACACTCTTTTGTTGCCCCCATGCCATCAGATACAGCCAAACAGTTTTTATGCAGTGAACGCTATTTACATCTCCTTTTTGGCGCGAACCAGCTTTTCAATGTTGACGAACTGTTACTCGCTATATTGAAACAACAAGCCGAACTGGATATGTTATCTTCTGATAAAGTGACCACCTTCATCAACACCTATTCACTCTTGACTGGCAATGACTACCGACGATTGAAGCTTTTTTTGCAACGGGTTGAGCCAATTGTACAAACAGTTTAGGATCAACTCGATTTAGTTTGTTGATAAGCGCATTTTTTGATAATATATAAACATATTCATGTCAAAATTATCATTTTTAGGAATCAGATGTTGTATCACACAAAAAAATATATTTTCGCCGCACTGACAATCTTTCTTGTATCTCATATCAACGCCGAACCTGCAGCAACGGTAGGACTAGCCGCATGGCTAAAAGCTTCAGCCGTAGCATTAAAAAGTTCGGCCGTAGCAGCATGTCAAGCCCATCCAGTAGTTGCAGGCACCACCATTGTCGTTACCCTGGGCATAGTTGGTTTTAAATGTTGGAACAGACCACAACCATTGTGCACCAACATAGCAGATCTGCAATGTTTTTCATTTGTCCCTGTCGACAAAGCTCCTGAAGGTGCACATTACATCAAATATACAGATATTGAGGCATCGATTAAGGCAAAAAAATATGAAAAACAGACGCCAATAGATGGCGCATATATTGATATGCAAGACAGAACCCTAAAAGTTCTGAAACAATTGCCAGAGGGAGAAACACGCCCCATTGTTGTAAGGTTTGTGCCGCTGGTCTGTTGCTCTGATACACGCACTCATGATCGAGGGGTATACGAAGCCCATGAAACACAAAATAAAGAGGTTGTGCACGATACGGTCACTGTATCGTATGCCTTGCCTACCTATGACCATAGGCAGTTCGATTTTGGCGGCAAAGGGTCACAGGAACTATTTAGTAATCTTTTGAATAAAATAGCAAAAAACAACCCCAACGCCCCTATTATCGTTGATGGTGTTTGTGCAAGCGCAACTGGCATTGTAAACACCCTGGCCAATCCTGAATTAGCCCAAGAGGCAAAGCCTAACATTGTTGGAGCAAATCTAGAGTCTCCTGCAATTTCAAGTGATGATGTATGGCAACAGATGGGACATAGTTATCTACCATGGCCAATCAAAGGAATCTTTCCATTAGCCGCTCGCCAGTACTTCCCAAGCTGTCCGTCCACCCCAAAAAATGAGGCCGTTCTTGCTACGTACGACAATATCCCACCTCACATCCAGGTACACATTGCACGAAATAAGTCTGATCCGGTAACATCAAGCGCATCTATCGACGCAATTGTACAAAAACTACGATCAAATGGAAATTCTGTCGAAATACATGAAGACAGTAACCCCAAATTTGAGCACGGCGCCATGGTAACTGATCCTGAATTCAGGAAAAGAAGTGCTGCCTTTTGCAAACGGGTAACAAACTCAGTAGCAACGAAGGTTAAAGTTTGCACGCCAAGCCCCCAAATTTGCCCTTAAATTAATCATTTTACCCTTAAGCTCATATTAATACTACTTTCCTCCTCTACTACCCCCCTAAGGGCCTTTTTTCCCTGGCCCCTACATAAAAACAATCCTATTTGACAATGCTCTTGACAACATATAAAATTCGGGTACTATTAGAACTATAATAACTGGAAGGTCCAGTTGAAATAACAACCAAATGTTTAAAAATGGAGGTTTTATGAACAGGAACAATATATTCAAAATCATAGCTGTCGCTTTATTATTAAGCCAATCGGCTGGATATGCCGCGCAACCAGGACGCTCGCTACTAGGAGCGCCATCTGCGGCATCTGCTAGCGCAGCCGCTGCAGTAGCAAGACCGGGATGGGAATGTGCTATTTGCTTTAACAATCGCCCCCAGGCGCAAAGAAATGTTACAAATTGCTGCACAGAGCAGCCCATATGTACCCCATGCGCTAATGATATACGCGCACGAGCTCGTGCCGCTTATGATCAGGAAGAACACAAAGAGGATGAATCAATTGCTAGAGAAGGACTTTGTCCTTTTTGCCAAGGTGCGTTGTTAACTAAAGATGCGCCACAACAAGTAGCACCTCAAGCACCAATGCCCAGAGCTGAAAGAGGTGGACGCAGACAGGCAGAGCAAGCAACGTTTGGTTGCGATATTTGCCTAGAAGGAGAATTAAAAGCACAAGATATTACTCAACTCGCATGCTTGCATGTTGCTTGCAAAGGATGTTTACAAGGTATGGTTGATGTGGCTATCGGTGATAAGAGCGCCAGAACATTAAAATGCCCAATTCCAGAATGCAGACAAGCACTTACGCCCGATGACATACGCGATGCTCTTGACCGCGGAGATCCAAGAGTTGGCATTATTACTGATATAATGAAAGAGGAAAGTTACTTCCAAGATAAAAACGCGAGACATTGCCCTACGCCTGGTTGTTTGATATGGCTCACTAATAAAGAACCTCAGACAATAACATGCAAAGGTTGTGAAAAGTCTTATTGTTCAAGCTGTCTCCTTGCCCACCCGCATGGTCAATCATGCAAAGAAGCAAAGGGAAATATAGACAAAGCAAATGAAGAATGGAAACAAGAACATACAAAACCATGTCCACAATGTACAGCAGATATCGAAAAAGATGGGGGATGCATTCATATGACATGCGAGCAATGCTTGCATGAATTCTGTTGGGAGTGCATGGGCAATTGGAACACACATTATGATAATTACGACTGTAACAATCCTCAACCAGCTGCTCCACGACCAGGAGTACAAGCTCCAATAGTTCGAGCAGTAGCACCGACAATATTAGGTGCACGCCCTATCGTTATACCTTTTACGAGACCTGCACCTGCTCAACCTAACTTCATTGAACAACAACGTCTTAGAGAACAAGAGTTACAAAGAGAACGAGCATTGCAGGCACACGCTCGACCTGCTGCTGCTGCCGCTGCAAACGTACCTGATAATTTCAACTTCATCGAACAACAACGTCGCAGAGAACAGGAGCTACAAAGAGACCGAGCACGAAGATTGCAGGCTCAACAAAGAACTACTGACGCAGATAATTTCGACTTCGTTGAACAACAACACCAAAGAGAACAAGGAATACAGAGAGAACGAGCACAAAGATTACAGGCTCAACAAAGAGCAGCTGCTGAATCATTGGCTCAAGAAAGAGCTCAACAACGAAGAGAACAACAGCAAGAGGCAGAAAGAGCACGAGTATTAGCTCAACAAAGAGCTCAGCAACAAGCACTAAATCGTGCGCCCGTTGCTCAACCGGCAAGAGTTGCTCAACCAGCACCAGTTGCACAACCACAACGACCTGCACAACCAGCAGCGGCTCCCAAGGTTCTTTCTCGAGAAGAAAAAAAAGCTGCATGGATTGCTCATTATAATAAGTAATTAGTATATTATTAAACCAAAACAAAAGGTCCGCCTAAAAACGGACTTTTTGTAGACAGATGGAGGACTCATGAACAGAAACAATATATTCAAAATCATAGCTGCCGCTTTATTATTAAGCCAAGCAGCAGGATATGCCGCGCAACCACCGGCACCACCACGAGCTGGCCAAGCTGATAATGCTGTGCAAGACCCGTTGGCAGCAGCTGAACAAGAGGCGTTGCAGGAGGCCTTACGGGTGTCTCAAGAAGAAGAAGAACGGCGACGGGCCCTACAACGACACCAACGGCCAGAAGTAAAGTTTGTCGGCTTCATATCTGACAACTTTCGCGCAATCCCAGGAACAATAGTCACTTCTGCAAATTCTGCGTATAGCACACTTTGTGCAATCCCGGATGCAATAACGGCGCGTGTAGGTCCACTTTTGCCAAGCAGACATGATGCTTCAGTTTTCGCGACTGGAATAGCAGCAACTTTAGGAATGCTTTTTGTAAAATCATTACTGAGCGGCAAAAACAATCCAAGATAGATAAAAAATGGCACTGATGCGCCTAAAACAATGGAGAACCTATGAACAGAAGTAATATACTCAAAGTCATAGCTGCTGCCTTGCTTTCCAGCCAATCGGCTGGGTATGCAATGCAATCAGGTCGTTTACCGCAACACCCGGGCGCATCAGTTTCCAGCTCTGCCGGTCCAGCTGTCGCAGCTGCGCAAGAGCCATGGGAATGCTCAATTTGTTGCGAAAATCGCCCTCAGGCAGAAAGGTATGTCACAAATTGTTGTGTAGAACAGCCTATATGCACCACATGCATCACTAAAATAAACAACAAGGCTAGCACTGATTACGACAATGAAGAACGCAAAGAAGGCGGCCCCGATGCCAAGCTTGGAAAGTGTCCTGTATGTATAGGCATGTTGTTAACTAAACCACAACCAACAAACTCTGAGCAAGAAGAATTAGACAGAGCTTTACGTTTATCTATACAAGATGCTCACAACCAAAAAGTTCACGCAAACAGCGGTATAACACAAGCCGAGTGGCCACCGCGCCAACTGCCAAGATTGCCAATGGAGCCTCAAGTACAAAATCCTAGAGCGGCACACAAACACGCAGTGCAAACAATGTTCGATTGTGATATTTGCCAAGAAAAAGCAAACGTAGACAATATTACTCAGCTTGCATGCTTGCATATTGCTTGCAAAGGATGCTTAAGCCGTATGGTTGATGTGGCTATCGGCGATAAAAACACTGGGCAATTGTTATGTCCACTCCAAGAATGTAGACAACCACTTACACTTGATGATGTACGCGATGCCCTTGAGCGCGGAGATAAAAGAATCGACATTATTAATGAGAGAATGACACTAGACGCTTTAAAAAATGATAAACACGCAAAACAGTGCCCAACGCTCAATTGCAAAGCTGTGGGGTTCATTAACGAAGGACAAACGCGAGCAACAATAACGTGCCCAGACTGTAAAAAAGCTTATTGCTCAAACTGTCTTATTGCTCATCCGCACACTATATCATGCAAAGAGGCAAGCGAAAACATAGAGATTGCAAATAAAGAATGGAAACAACAACATACAAAACCATGTCCAAAATGTAGTGCAGATATCGAAAAAAATGGGGGATGTAATAAAATAGCATGCCATAAATGTAAACATAATTTCTGTTGGATTTGTATGAAAGATTCTTTTCCCCTTCCTGGCCATTATTGTTGTCCAGATCCTGTGCTTGCACAACCAGCTCCAACTCCAATTCCAGCCCCTGCTGCTGCCGCTGCTGCAGTAGATTATGCAGCTGAACAGCAAAGAGCACAGCAAGCGCAACAGGCTCGCAGAGCACAAGAGCAAGAAAGACAAGCACAATTAGAAGCAGCTCAATTGGCAAATTTCCTCGAAGAATCTCGATTACAAGAAGAGCAGAGACAAAGAGAGCAACGGGAAGAACAAGCACAATTGGAGCTAGCGACGCATCAATCTCGACGAGAAGAAGAACAAGAACAACGAAAAATATTATTAAACTGTTCCTTGGACCGCCTATCAACGCAAACCAACAGACGCACGAATCAATTGCTGCGCATGCCAACTCTACGGCAAACATTATGTGCCGCAGCAGGAATTATAGGAATTGTTTTTGTAAAATCATTACTAAATAGCAGAAACAATCAAAAATAGACAAGATAATCATACTCCTTACCAAAAAAAGCCCGTACAAAATACGGGCTTTTTTTGTGCGTGCATAAAAAATAAATTGACGGTAAAATAAAGGAGAACAACTCTTTAACTAGAAAGACATCCTGATTATGTTTAGCTTCCTCAAACAAAAATTTCAAAAAATTTATAGTCAATTTACCTCAAAAGTTAATGCCTTATTTTCGCGTACGTCGTGCGATGAGGCCACGCTAAAAGAGCTTGAACTATTGTTAATTTCGGGCGATACCGGTGTTAAAACCACGCGAACTATTATAGAAAATCTAAAAAAGCAGTGGCGCGCTGGCACTATTGCGCAAGGCGATGATTTAAAACAAGCACTGCGAAAGGAATTGCTTACTATTTTATCGACAAAAAAAGCACCCAACACGACAACTATTTACTTATTGGTCGGTATCAATGGCAGCGGCAAAACAACATTTGCTGGCAAGTTGGCCAACAAATTCAATCAGCAAGGGAAAAAAGTATTACTTGTTGCTGCCGACACCTTCAGAGCAGCGGCACCAGAACAACTTACCCACTGGGCCGAACGCACTCAAGCTGCAGTTCATCTTGGACAACCAAACCAAGATCCAGCGTCGGTCGTATTTGCAGGCTGCGAGAAGTTCAACGCCGGTAATTTTGATACGTTAATTATTGATACTGCAGGTCGACTACAAACCAAAGTTAATCTGATGAAAGAGTTGGAAAAAATTCGCAAAATTATCACACGCCAACTGCCTGACGCCTCCATCACCACGCTGCTCACCATAGACTCAATGCTTGGACAAAATTCACTCGAACAAGCAACTTTGTTTCATGAAAGCACACAACTTGATGGCATCGTGCTGACCAAAATGGATGGCACGGGCAAAGGTGGTATCGTTTTTGCTATTACACAACAGCTTGGCGTGCCTGTTGCCTACGTCACATTTGGAGAAGAGCTAGACCAACTAAAATCTTTTGACGCACTCGAATATGTTGATCAACTTTTAAATGGCTAAACCACAAGCCTTTTTATCTAATTTTCTAAAATCTAGTTTTTAAAAATTGGATGTGCTACCTTCGATCACATGAAGGAAAAAAAAATAACGTCCCTTGTCAGGGAACTCGAAGAGAAGTTACGTTCTGTGTATCAAGATAGCACGCTATGCGAGCAGTATGCTTGGTGGACAGTTGAAGCAATTACGCACACCAGCAAAACTGCTTTAATGAGCCGCGAAACTATTACATTAACAAATGAAAAACACAAACAATTAAACGATTGGATGGACAGGCTCATTAATGAGCATATGCCAATCCAATATTTGATCGGTTCTGTTCCATTCAATGATCTTACTATTTTAGTCGAGCCCCCTACATTAATTCCCCGTCCTGAAACAGAAGAATGGGTGTTTAATCTTTGCAAGCAGTTAAAAAAACTCGACAATAAAGCGATCACCATCTTGGATATTTGTGCCGGCTCTGGCTGCATCGGGTTGTCAATCGCAAAAACGTTACCTGAGGCATCAGTTATTGCCACCGATATATCGGCGGTTGCCATTGAGTTGGCCAAAAAAAATGCTTTACACAACAAGATCAGCAATATTACGTTCATAGAGTCAGACTTGTTTGATCAACTGGCAACAGACAAACTGTTTGATCTTATCGTTGCTAATCCTCCTTACATTTCATTTGATGAGTTTGAAGATATGGACGATTCGGTTACCACATGGGAAGACAAACAAGCACTTGTGGCCAACGATGGTGGGCGTGCAATTATTGAAGCTATAGTTGAAGTTGCCCCTGATTTTCTTGCATACAACAAGGAAATGGATGACAAAAACATTGCGCAACTGATTGTTGAAATCGGTTACAAACAAGGCAACAAAATTGCTGATTTTTTCAAATCATCTGGATTTGTTGATGTAAAAGTGTGCAAAGATTTAGAAGGTAAAGATCGTGTTGTGGCCGGGAGGGTAGGCAATGTTGTCACTCCGTTCATGGCCGAGTGAGGTAGTCACCATCATACTCCACACCGACCAGTTGATCATCAATTGGATCAAGCCCCACAAAAAATCCTCAACCTACAAAGGCCTGCCAAGCTTTGAGCTTAAAGCACATCAAGCCATTACTTTAGAAACTACCGCTTGCAATCAAGCTCAAATTTTTAACCTTACTGTGTTAAAAACACACATTAATACATTCCTCAAAACGCACAAAATCAAAAATGCACCTGTTGCCATGGCATTATCTATGCATGACGTCATAGAACAGTTCGTTGCAAGTGCTATTGCTACACCTGACAAAAATAATTTTACTTTTTTATCATCAGGCAATTTGGTGTGGGATTACCTTTATTTATATCCGCATGATGATGGTACTTTTACTTTTTATGTCTGCGGCATAAAACAAGAACAACTATTGCAGTACAAACTATTGGCAATTTCTGCAAACCTGCAACTTAAAGCATTACTTACATCACGCATGGCTTTATTACAACTGTATCGCTTGGTACAAGGTCCTGCTTTTCGCCACAGCCAATTGGCCGTTACCATGCAGCGAAATAATAATAACATTGACCAGCTATTGGGCACAGAGGTAATTCACCGCCTTCTTACTATCGGTAAAAATATTTCGATCAATTTCAGTCAACAAGCGCCACATTTGCGCACATCACTTGGATTAGTATTATCAAGCGATTTGTACGAAAGAACATCATGAAAACGATTAATTTTATCACTGCATTGTCACCACGCCGGCACAAAGAACTCACACGATGGTATCAACTTTCCACACTATTGTTGATTGCCATTCTTGCAGCCATTACCATAACAACTGGCCGACAATACCTTTTGTTTGCTGCGCTCAATAAACAAGTTGCGCAAGAAACCGCAACTACATTTACCACGACCATGAACAACATGCACGCATTAAAGTTACAAGAACAAGAGCTTGAAAAAAAACTCGCGTCTATTGCACCATTTGCTACACCAAAAAATAACCCGGCTCACATTCTCGACCTTATACACAAGACCATGAGTGGTTCATCTTTTATTGAATCGGTTGTATTGGATAAAACAACTATTACCATGGTTGTTTTATGCGCACAAACTGCGCAAGCGATGGAAATTATAAGTTCGTTACAAAAGTTACCGGAGCTTGAAGGCTTGACCTTACAATCATTACAACCTCAACAACACGCAGAACAATCTGTGGTACGAGTCATGATGAAAGCTACTTTGCAAACAGGCGTAGCTTAAAAATTATCGATATCTATTGTGCATTTCAGACAGCTGAAATACTTATTGCTTCATGGAAGTGGTATTGAAATGAGAAAGATTTTTTTTAGAACAATCGCTTCTCTTTTATTATTTACTTCCAATATTTCTGTTGCCATGAAAGAGGGGCGCGGGGATCCTTTTGCCGGATGGTCAGATGAGCCGGTAGCGATGACGTTAACCGAAATAGCATCGGGCATGTTTTTAGTACCTTATGATCCGCATGAAGCAAACAATGATGAAACTCCCCAAATCAACCGCTCTCCTGTCGCTTTCCAAGACGAACCTGCAGCAAGACTATCGCCTGAAACAGCTGTCGCAATGGAATCAATAGATGACAACTCTATGGAATCAATAGATGATGATCCTTCTGTTGATGAAGCACATCATCCTGTATCGCTTCTCGCAGCATCTGCGCCATCAAAAGTAATGTTTCGCACAACAAACAAAGCAACTTCAAACCAAAGATCGCGTCGCCAAGTAGGTACTAACAGATCGAGATGGGCCCAAGGAAAAAGTTGTAAAATAGATGATGAAATGCCTGAATTGAAAAAAATTATTGAAGAAGAATTAGAGGAATTTGGTTCCGAGGGAAATTTTCCAGCGCGAGCTATAGCCAAAGAGTGGAAAAAAGAACATCCTGACCGACCGGTACTGTCTCGAACTATTTTGCGTTACGTAGAGACAAAAATCAAGAAACCTATTGCGCAAAGGGCCGGTAGGTCAGGAAAGATAGCCAACAATAAAACATTGCGAGCATATATTATAAGCCAAAGCAGAAAAGGTGTTTCCCATGACAAAATAGCACGCACGTGGAGTCAAGAGAACCCGGATTACACAATAACCCAGCAATCGGTTTCCGAATTCCTAAGCAGACGCAGGTGCTAGAGTTCTTTACAAGAATATTACAAACCATGGCACTCTCAAACAATCCGCCAACGCTATAAACAAATTCCATGTCAATCAATAACATCACTTATTTGTTTTGAAAAATGCTGATAATCAACTCGATCAGTCCAGGCATTTCCACCCCATTCATATCCTCGAGACACAAATGCCTGATAACACGCATTGCCCGCAGATTGGGTGATTATACCTTTATAATTTTTTGTGCGATCAAGATATGCCGAGCCTTCTCTTGGAAGCACGCGAGTTCCTTTTATATAGGGATTAATAATTGGAAAATCCCAAAGTATAAGCTTTACCATAGGCTTTTTAACCCTTTTCCCCACCAATAAACCGCCCCCAAGATTGCCTGAAAACAATTTTCATCAAACCATTGACCATACCACACCCATTCGTGCTATAATTCAAATAGAGTATATATGGCATAATTTCCTCTGATTCAGGAGGGGGAGGAATATTAATTTTAAAAAAAGGAGATTTTATGAAAAAGCTATTAATTACATTATTTTTATCAACGATTTTGGTTGCACCTATTTTCGCAGCCGCTCCAGCCGCCAGTCCAGCAGCTTCCTTGGAAAATCCTGCAGCCCAAGCAATTCATAGTTTTGGCAATATACCACTTACCATCTACGACGCAGATTCGGAACTTTTGAAACAAATCAAAACCTATGTCAATCTAAAGGCACGCCCAAATACCAGAGTATCTGATTTAAAAGGATGGGCTCGAGATTCAAAAGGATTAACACAAGAAGCACAACTACTTATGAGCATCGAGCACCTAGCAGAATTTCCTGTTCATATAAATCACGCCGATAATCAAAACTTTGGGCGGTCACCCTTTATGTTTTTAGCCGCTACATGCAATGCTGATCTTATCAAGGACACTATAGATAAAGCCGATATTTCACATAAAGATCTTTTTGGTCTTACTGCTCTTGAGCTCGCCCAAAAATCATACGCTGCAATAGAAAGAGCTCTTTTCTTTTTGTGCGAGCAATTAGATGGTCCCCATTATAAGGCTTCACCAGATGAGACTAAAGATAAAGAAAAAGATTGCAGGCTGTTGAAAAAGTTTGCATACAAGCAATGCAAAAGAACAATAGATCTTTTAACCGAGAGGCACAGAAAAATAATGGCAAAACAAGAATTAATTGGGCTAGGTGTGGCAAGCGTTGCAGCTGATATAGTTAACAAGTATCTGCCCACAGAAGAAGCTGACACAGAAAGCCTACGAGAAGTTGATAGGGAAGTTGAACAACTCACCAGACAATTAGAACAAATGGAGCCCGAAGAGCTTGAGGCCCTTATGAATCGAGCCCAAGGAACAATGAGTCCGGAAGCGCTTAAACAACTGCGTGAAATGGCACAAGATCAAATGAGCGCTGAAGAGGTTGAAATGTTTATGGATTTCTTAAAAAAGTGAACATGAAGGGGAGATAAACAGATAGCGGCACCCGCCCAAAACTCCCAAAAACCTACTTTATCATCAAACAAACAACAATTCACCTACTATAATTAGGAGATATTGACATTATGCCTAATTATAGTAGGATATTGCTTAGTGAGAGGCACAGGGGTTTGAAAAATTAACATCATTAATCTCAAAACATCAAAAATTTTTAAGGTAAGACGTTATGGACAGCATTGATAAAAAGCTTCTTGAGTTATTACAAGAAAATGGGCGTGCTCAATATGCTGAGCTTGCAAAAGAAGTTGACCTTTCTATGCCATCGGTACGAGAAAGAATATTAAAATTAGAGTCCAATGGATTTATACAAGGTTATACCTGCATTCTTGATCACGAAAAAATTGGCTATGGTGTTGCTGCAATTATTCTTGTCGAGCTCTCAGTTAATGGTTCTGACGTAAAAGATGATTTAGCAAAAATCCCTGCAATTTTAAGCTGCAAATCACTTGCCGGAAGACAAGATCTCATTTTAGAAGTTCGAGTCGCAACAACAAAGGATCTTTTGGAACTCTCAGAATCATTAAGAAAAGTACCAGGAATAACCAAAACAGAATCTATCATGGTGTTACATGAATATTTTAATCAAAACATACTGCTTAACAACTAATGCCTCAAAGGGGATTATCTTGAATAAACGATTAATAACAGCTCCTGAAGTATATAAAAGAATTCCGGGGTTAATATTGATAACCGGCATAGTTGATGTAACCAAACCAAATAAAGAAGCAATTCAGCACTATTTACATCAAAGCTGGAATACATTACGTGCGCAGGCGCTTGAAAAAGGGTACAGAACGCATCCACTTATTGCACAATGGCGTGCAGCACTCACACAGGCTGGAATACACGTTAAACACTATGCCCCATCGATTGAAGCTATAGCAAAACGGGCCACAAATATGCCTGAACCATTTAGCATAAATCCCAAGGTTGATGCGTATAATGCTTTATCAATGAACTTAATTTTACCGCTTGGCGCTTATGATGTAGATCAACTATCAGGCAATCTACAATTAAGAACTGCACAAGAAGGTGAACATTTTACCGCTCTTGGCGGTAGTTCAAACGAACCTACTATCGCATCAGAAATTATCTACGCCGATGATTCGGATGTACTCACGCGACAATTTCTTTGGAGGCAATCAGAAAAAGCAAAAATAACCGATAACACTAAGCAATTGTTGTTTGTTTGTGAGCTGCTTGAATCTATGGGCAGCGAAGTACAAGCCCATGCCGAAAAAATTATCACAACACAATTTAAAGAATTTTTTAACACTGAAGTTCAAAATTTTACCATCGATAAAGAAGTATAATAACCACATAAATCGATAGGGACCATCCATGACACATTTGATCAACATAGCATATGGCATAAGCTGCGGAATGGTTTCTGCTGGCATTGCCATTACCAGTAAACTGATGACGCCAGGCATACCTATACTCGTAAAAATATTTGTACGATTTTTAATCGGTGGCATTTGTCTTATACCATTTCTGTCCCGCTCAGAATTTAAAAAGGTACGCAAACAGCACATCTTGCTTTTTGGAGCAATGGGCCTGACCCTTGTTGTTCTATTTAATATTCTATTTTTTAGCGCACTAAAATATATCGACCCAATGACATCCGCTCTTATCTTGTCTGCTCAACCAATAGTAACACTTATTGTCTCTGCGCTATTACTTTGTCACCTACCAACAAAACGTGTATTGGGAGGGTTCATACTCGCTTTTTGTGGTGTAGCGCTTGTGATCACCAAAGGACAGATGAACTTGGACTTTTTTTCAGGTAGCATTGGCGAGTTATTAATGCTTGCTGCGGTAGGTAGCCAAGTTATGTATACATTTATATTGCGTACCATAAGTAAACATTTTTCTGCACAATTTATAGCTTTTTCAGTTTCAGTAAGTGGTCTTTTACTTTTATTGCCCTTGGTAGCAAATAGGACGAATCTTACTATAGTAACAGAATTTAGCTTCATAGATTGGCTATGCATGAGCTATATAGGCGTTGCAGGCACAACATTGGGAGTTGTTTTGTTTTCCCTTACTATCAAACACCTAGGGCCTGCTTTAGGCAGTCTCATAGTATTTAGCACACTTCCTGTCGCCACCATGGCTTATTCATTTATTGTTGGCCAGACACCAAGCAATTTAGAGCTTATTGGTAGTTTTTGTGTACTCATAGGGCTAGTACTTGGACTTGAGAAGCAAAAAAAGCTTCCAAATAGTACTCTGGTAGAATAAGTCATATAATAGGGTTTAATTGCTCCCTTTCTTGCGATCATTGCTATTTGTAATAAAATTACCCTAATCTGAAATTAGGGTTGGATAAGATGTTCAACGCTAGATATGGAAAAAATAGCAGAGTTTTCCGTATTTATATTCCCAACTCGGCTAAAAAGGAGAAATGCTATGAAGAAAAAATTCTTGTACGTTAGCTTACTTTTAATGAGTCAGATTACAAGCTTATATGCTGCTCAAGATGCTTACCCTTCAGGCGTTTTTATTTCAAGTCAGTTTAGTCCTATACTAATAGAAAAAATTCTGGCCAATATTGCGCGTGCAAATGCTTCGAAAATACTAAAGGAGAAAATAGCAGCCACCGATAAAGAAGTGGTGGATTATGTAATCCAAAATCATGATCAGTTTGCATCTCTTCCTAAGACCTTAGTCGTAGTTTCTGATGCACCATTCAACAGCCGTACTGAAGAATTTAAAGCGGGCCGTAAAAAACTTGCAGAATTTCCATTGATTCAGGCAAAATTTTATAACTGTCCAAGTTTTGGACAATTGTCACAAGTTCTTACCGCACATCCTCTTATCGGTGCAAAAATCGACCAATTTTTAGCAACCAAACAAACATTTGGAGATAAAGATAAGCCTAATAAGTTTGACGAATTCGCAACTTTACTAAAAACTAAATTTGGAGGCAAACCTTGGCTTGATGCGGTTGTAAGTAACATTGAAAGGTATCGTGATTCTGTACGAGCATCTATCCCAAAACAAGGTGAAAAGTTACCTGATGCTCAACAATGGCAGGAATTTATTCGTAAAGTAAATGATTTTCCTGAAGTAGATTTTCAATCTTTAGCTCATGATAATATAATGCATATGCTTGGTATTCCAAAAGAAGAATATGCTACAATCTTACTTGATGAACCTCTTAAGCGTTCAGTTGAATGGATGGGAAAACTAACATTTATCGTGGGACTTGGAGGAGCTGCTTCTGATTTCTTAAACTGGGCT
>Ga0206866_1119_pt1 | contig 17222 bp, 12 predicted proteins | sample Alteio_BWOrgCont_40_FD_152626 | JGI IMG/M metagenome (GOLD analysis project Ga0206866, IMG submission 152626) | Enriched cells from forest soil in Barre Woods Harvard Forest LTER site, Petersham, Massachusetts, United States -... | ecosystem: Environmental > Terrestrial > Soil > Temperate forest >... | reverse complement strand
GTTCGACCCACCCGGCCACGCCGAATGAACAAAGCGTCGCCGCAGCCATGCCAGCAAACTGGCGCCGCGTAAATGTCCTCTTTTCTCGACGTTTGAGGCCGAGTTCCCTCAGAGCCTCCTCAAAGGCCTCATATCTGCGCTTGGGATCCTGGTTGAGACATCCGGTTACAAGCTCGACGCAGAATGACGGCACTCCGGAGGTGCCCAACTTTGCGTTCGAAACCACACAGGAACCATCCTCCTTGACACTCGGCTTCTCACCTGTGAAAACCTGGTGCAGCACCACGCCAAAGGCAAACAGATCGCTCGCCTGCGACGGAGCCTGCCCCTGGAGCAACTCCGGCGCGAGATATCCCGGCGTCCCGGCGACCAGAATCCGTGAGCCCGAGACAGTCAATTCCGCCTCCAAAGCGTGCGCCAGGCCAAAATCCGTAATCCACAACCGCACGTCGCTCCCTGCGCCATCCAGCATCACGTTGTTCGGCTTGATATCCCGATGAACGATGCCTGCGGCCTCGATTGCCGCAAGGCCATCAGCCATCTGCCTCACAATGGCTAGGCCCTCTTCCTTCTGGACAGGACCCGATCGCTGCAACCGAGCCGCCAGCGTCTCGCCGGGCAGCAGCTTCATCGTCAGGAACAGAAACCCGGGCGCCGGCTTCCCGCAGCGTTCAATACCGTAGATCGGACAAAGGTTCGGATGTACCACCTCCCGGGCCGACAGCACTTCCTGCTCGAATCGATGCTGCAATCCCGGATCGTCCGCGCTCTCGGGCCGAATGGTCTTCAGTGCAATATGAGGGCCATGCAGGAGTCGATCTTCGGCCTCATAGACTTCTCCCATTCCGCCCTTTGCGATAAAGCGAACGATGACGAATCGGTCGTTAAGAACTTGCCCGGCGATAAGCCTTCCCTGCGCTGCTCCATCCGGCGTCTTCTCGGCGTCCGAGGCCCCTTCAGTCACGGTTCTATCGAGAAAATTCAATGGCGGATGTTCAAGGAAGCTGCCCATTTCCTCCTCTTCGGCCAGCCTCTCCTCAACCAGGCGTCTCAGCTCGGCATCGCCGGCACACATCTCATCGAGCACACTGGTGCGCTCGGCCGGCTTGAGCGCTTGCACCGCCAGAAACACCTGCTCAGCGAGTTCTTCTCGAGTAGCCATGGTCGTCCCTTCGCCAAAGCTGTCGAGCTGGGAAGACCCGTGCCGAAGCTGCGCCTGGCCAGATAACTCCAGATTCGCAGGCGTATCCGGGTCCATCCCGGCGCTACTTGCAGGAAGAAGCGAAACAGACCGAAGTGCCACTACCGAATGGGGCTCCGGCTGGCTGTTGCCCGGAGAGAAGGAATTAAAGAGCTCCCTCCAGCGGCTGTTTAGATTGTCACTGAGCTTATACCAAGCGTTACACTCCGGCGTCACAATATTTCTCTCCCCGACCGGCACGTATGGTGACCGGTACGTATTGTCCGAGGTTCCGTGAAGAAGCCCGGAGACAGTGCCCCGGGCTTCCTGGTTGGTCTTGTCTGGCTGCTACCTCGTAGCAATCAAAACCTGGCTCATCCCCTCCATGAAGGCCTGCTGTTGACGAGTTGCCTTCTCCACCTTCGTCGGAGGTAGTTCCAGGTTCATACCGGCAGACTGGCAGAGGATTTCCCTCAGGAAATAGCGGTCGCCGTATTTGTCGAAGACCAGTTCCTGCTTGCGCGACTCCCGGCCATCACGCGAAGCCACCGTGACCACGGCCGGTTGATTGTGCTTAGTGATCACAATCAGGTTGTCCGTCCCGGTTGCGATTGTGTAAGTTCCCGCGGGAAGCACCTTGTTGCCGGCCCTGAATTCAAAGGGAATGGTCGCCTGGACGGCATGATCCTGCGCCATTGCCTGACCGATCGAAACAAAGCCCGCGATGCTGAAGAGTGCGAGTGCTGTGATCTGCTTCATGACAATGTCATCCTTTCCGAGGCGTTTCTTTCATTCGCCTACACCCTGTTAAGCGGATGCCCCGGCCAAAAGGGGCAAGTTCTCGATACAAAATTCGGCAGTAACTCTGCGAAATCTGTCTTGCAGCCCGCACCGCAAGGGCCTAGCCTGTGAACAGTCAAAGAGAAGGTCGCTAGGGCAGGCATCTGCCGGATATGTGAGGCGACAATATGTGTGCAGCAGAGGGAGAAGTTACGCTCCTGCTACGCGCCATGAAGAGTGGCGATGGAGCTGCGGCCGAGAAGCTGCTCCCCCTCGTCTATACCGAGCTGCACCGGCTGGCCCGGTCGTATATGCGGCGCGAGCGCGTCGATCACACCCTGCAGCCGACGGCTCTCATTAACGAAGCCTACCTACGGCTCGCCCACGACGAGATCGACTGGCAAAACCGCCAGCACTTTATCGCAGTCGCGGCCACCGTAATGCGCCGCGTTCTGGTAGATCACGCCCGCTATCACGATGCCGAAATGCGTGGCGGCAATCTTCAACGGGTCGAACTCGATGACGTACTTGCGATTTCTCCCGAGCGCTCGAAAGAGGTTCTGGCCGTGGATGAGGCCCTCAGCACTCTGCAAACCGTCAATCCCAGACAAGCCCAAGTAGTCGAGCTTCGCTATTTTGGTGGGCTATCCATCGAAGAGGTCGCCAGCACCCTCAACATTTCTCCTCGATCCGTCAAACGCGATTGGATGCAGGCCAGGCGTTGGCTTTTCAAAGAGGTTCAGAAAAGCGGCAGCACTCCGTCGGAGCGGCCCGCGGGTCAAGCCTAGACCGGTCCAGCCCAACGCCGATCAGCCTAGTCATCTGGTTAACCGATCTGGGGAGATCGGCCTGATTTGGCACACCATCAGGCGCTTCAGTCCGTCCGTACTTCCGCTTATCCCGATGCGGATCTCCGGAGCCTTATTTCCCGGATAGTAGAAGCGTCTGGTGCATGCGACTCGGTCGTTGACGAACAGCTCGATCACCGAACCGTCAATGTAAGCACGCAATTCCAGATCATTTCGGGCGTCTATGTTGACGGAAACTGCTTTTCCGTCCAAAAGCAACGTGCCGCCCTGCGGTCGCCATTCGACCGCGATCAAATCCTTCCCTTGAGCACTGCCATCCTGCAGGATGAGAAAGAATGCGAACGGCTCATTTGGGAGAGAGGCATTGCACTGCACCTCCCCACAGCAGTCGCGGATTCGCATCGCATCGACCTGCCGTCGATCTTCCTCCTCTGTTCCAGTCTTGTTAAGACTCTGCCCGCTGCCACGCAGTTTTTCAACGGCTGGTGATACCCGCGATGTCAGCATCCCCGTCGAGTCCAGATCAAGCATCCGCGGCAGACTCATCATCCCCGCCCATCCAGAGGCACGATACTCCTCAAGCGGGCGCGTCTCCGGCAGCCAGCCCCACAGGATGCGGTTGCCGTCCTCATCCAGCTGCGTCTTCGGTGCGTAAAACGACCCATGATCGAGCAATCCGTTCTTCTCTGGCCTGAAGCGCATCGTGCCGGTATCGAGCACGCCGCTTTGCCAGAAGACCTTGCCCTGCGTCGAATAAATCAGAACGTACTTGTCGCGAATGGCAAAAAAGTCTGGACACTCCCACATCTCTCCAGAACCGACCGGATCTGTCGCGCTCTTCGCCCTGTCGGAGTCTGCCGGCATGGTTCCTTCGACCAGCGGATGCAGATACTCCCAGTGCCGGAAATCTTTCGACCGGTAGAGAAGAATCATCCCGCCCTTGCCCCGCACGCCGGAGCCGATATTCAGATACCAGTGGCCCCAATAACGCCACGCACACGGGTCGCGAAACCCCGTCACCTGCAGCCCGGGCGGAGGCGAAGCAATCACCGGCGTAGCTACCTTGTTCCATGTCCCCAGCAGGGGCTGATCGCAGGTGGCGATGCACTGCGTCTCCCGGAAATTATTTTTCCCGTCGCTGAGCGTCGCCTGCTCCTTCGGCACCTTGGCAACACCGGTATAGATCAGCGTCGCCACGTCATCCAACACGACCGCGCTTCCGGAAAAACACCCTTCACTGTCGGATCCGCCCGGCGTAGGGCTCAATGCAACCGGCAGATGGCGCCAGTGAACCATGTCCGGACTCACCGCGTGCGCCCAGTGCATATCTCCCCAGTACGCGCCGTTTGGGTTGTACTGGAAGAACATGTGGTACTGTCCTTTCCAATAGATCGGACCGTTGGGATCGTTCATCCAGTTGGCAGCCGGCAGCACATGATACTGCGGCCGCCTCGGATCGTTGGCCAGGTCCGCGGCGCTGGCCGGAAATGCACCTGCGAGCAACGGTCGATTTGGAGTGATCCGCGAAGCAGCGACGACCAAAGCACCCCGGCCGACAATTTGCCGGCGCGTCCATTTGGAGTTGCCCAATTCCATTGATCCTCTCTCCGAATCCTCGTGATATTGCCGGACCTTTGTAACAGGTTGCAAGCGATCCAGGCTGACGCTCCCAGTGAAACCGCTAAAATCGTAAACAGTAGACTACGACCGTGTCATCGACTGCTCAATCCAAGAAGGCTGCAAATGCCGCATCGCATCCCACGACGTCCGCCGCGACCGGTTTCGACCAGGCTGCGGCGAGCCTCTGCAAGATCGGCCGCGAATTCTATCGCCGCGGATGGGTCTTCGGCACCAGCGGCAATTTCAGCACCCGTCTTTCCCAGTCACCCCTCCGCCTTGCCATCACATCGAGCGGCCTCGACAAGGGCTCACTTACCCCTTCGGACATCCTCGAAATCGACGCCGATGCGACAGTCCTCCGCGGCAATGGCCGCCCCTCCGCGGAGACCGGACTGCACTTGGTCGTCGTCAAGGAGCTCGGCGCAGGATCAGTCCTGCACACCCATTCCATCGCAGGCACTCTTCTTTCCGACCGCTGGGCCGCCGAGAAGGGGCTCGCACTCGAAGGCTACGAAATGCTCAAGGGACTCGCCGGCATCTCGACTCACCAGCATCGCGAGTGGGTTCCCATTCTCGAAAACTCGCAGGACTACACCACCCTCTCTGCTGAGCTTCGTTCGGTACTGCAACGCCATCCTGAATGCCACGGTGTCCTGCTGCGCAAGCATGGCCTGTATACCTGGGGCCGCGACACTGCCGAAGCCCGCCGGCACGTCGAGATCCTGGAATTTCTCTTCGAAGCAGAAGCGCGCCGACAATTCGCGACTCTTGCCAGTCAGCCATAAAATAGAGAGGAGGCAACCATGGCGACCGTAAGCATTCCGGCAAAGGGTTTGATCTTCAGCGAGAGACCCGATGTGACAGCGGCTCTTGCCGCGATCGGAATCGACTACGAGCGCTGGTCGCTCGATCGCGTGGCAGTTGACGCAGATGCCGAAGCCGTCCTCACCGCTTATGCCGCCGAGATTGACGCCATGAAGACGCAGGGCGGCTACACCACCGCCGACATCATCGACGTCGACCCCGAAACTCCGGCCCTCGATGCCATGCTCGCCAAATTCAGCACCGAGCACACCCACGACGAGGACGAAATCCGCTTCATCATCGCCGGTCGTGGCATCTTCCACATTCATCCGCTGGAAGGCGACGTCGTCGCCATCGAAGTCGAAGCCGGAGACATGATTCGCGTTCCCCGCGGCACCTGCCATTGGTTCGACCTCTGCTCCGACCGCAGGATCCGAGCCATCCGCTGGTTCCAGGACAAATCCGGCTGGACGCCTCACTACACCCACAGTGGCATTGACTCCAGATTCGAGCCCATCTGCTTCGGCCCGGCATATTTTGGCCCTCGCGTGCAGACCAGTCTCTGACGGCGGGCGCGATCGATCATGCCGAATATCTATCTTCTCGACATCGAAGGCACCACCTCACCCGTCAGCTTCGTCTACGATGTGCTCTTTCCCTACGCACGCCGGCGCATCAAGGACTACGCCCTCGCTCACTCTGGCGAACCTGCGTTCGACGCCGACCTTCGCTTGCTCGCCCACGAGAACGCCATCGATCGGGCCGCGGGCGCACCAATCATTTACCTTTCGCAGACGCTGTCACAAGACCCCGCCGAGGTGCTTCAGTCCAGCCTCGCATACCTGTTCTGGCTGATGGACAAGGACCGTAAATCTACCGCCCTCAAATCAATCCAGGGAAAGATATGGGCCGAGGGCTACGAGCAGGGCCATCTTCATAGCGACATCTTCCCCGATGTCCCCCCCGCCCTTGAGCGCTGGCACGCCGCTGCGCGTGTCGCCATCTATTCCTCAGGCAGCGTCGAAGCGCAGAAATATCTATTCCGCTTCACCAGCGCGGGCGACCTGACGTCCCTCATCGATGCGTACTTCGACACCCACACCGGCCCCAAAATCGAATCCGCCAGCTATCGCAAAATCGCCGCCGCCATGAACACCGAACCCGCCGGCATCCTCTTCATCTCCGACTCGGTCCGCGAACTCGATGCCGCCCGCGAAGCCGGCATGAGCACCCTGCTATCCCTGCGCCTTGGCAACGCCCCTGTCGCCGACCGTCACAATCACGCCGCCGTCGAATCCTTCGATGACCTCTAGGCGTCGGCCGCCATTTCGGCAACCTCTTCCGTATCTCGCGAAAGAAACCTCGCTCCCGCCATCGTCAGCGCCGCAACCCCATAAGCTGCCGCCAGATGCCACGGCAGAACCGACCCCATCCGCCACGGCAGCAGGAACGTTCCCTGCGCTGTCGGCGAATGGATCACTCCGAACAAGCAGAAGACCGCCCCGGTCAACAGATAAAGTGCACTAGCCCGAAACCTCCGGTCAATCAGCTCCGCTGTCGCCGCGCCCCACAGAATCGCCGTAATGATGAACCCATTGCCCAGCAGACTCAACGTGTGCATCGTCACCCCCACCTCGCCCCCGATCTGATCGGCACTCGCGTTCAGTGCGCTCAGCACCGATCCCGTCTCAAGCGAAATCACAAAGGCAAACGACGGCAGCAGCGAAATTGCCACCGCCAAGGCATGCCTTCGCGGACTCGCCAGAAACGCCTGCGCAATCACTTCCAGCCCGATATACACCAGCATCGGAGCGATCGCCGACGCCGGGACCCAGTCCACAAAGAACGGCAAAACTCCGACAATTCCACCGATCCCAATAAACAGCCCGGTGAGGATCGCATACCCCGCGCCCGCCCCCATCGACTTGAACGCTGGATGTCCGATATACGGCGTGCTCTCCACCACGCCGCCGCATAATCCCGCCGCCAGCGTGCAGCATCCCTCCGTCAGCAGAATCGCGCGCGTATCGTATTCGTCGCCCGCCACCGCCGCGCTCTCCGTGTTATCGATGCCCCCTACCACCGTTGACAGCGCGAATGGCAGTGCAATCGGCAGATATCCCCACGCTTTCGTCAACCCTCCTAGAAATGCAAGCGAAGGCCACGGCAACGAAAGGTGCAGAGCAGCCAGGTTCGACGAGCTTGCCGCCAGCAGCGGACTGCCGAGATGCGCCATGCGCAGCACGTAATACGCGGCGATGCCCACCAGTGCTGACGCCAGCGCGCCGGGAACTCTACCCGGCAATCGCATCCGGCCAACGAGAGTCACCAGCAGCAGGCTAAGCGCCAGCAGCCCGGGCAGCGGATCGGCAAAAATCTTCAGCAGCGGAAGCACGCCGATCAGTGCAATTCCGGCGCCGCCAATCGATCCCAGCAGCGCGGCCCGCGGCACAATCGAGCGCACCGCATTGCCGCAGAATGAAAGCCCAATCTTGAACACGCCGACCAGAACCGTGACCGCCATGCCAATCTTCCAGGCGAGCATGGCATCGTGCGTTGCCAGGTAGGCCGGCCCAATCACCGCGAACGACATCCCGAAGACGCTCGGCGCGTTCAGCCCCAGCGGCATCGCCGTCACATCGTCGCGGCCGGTCCGACGGGCGAGCCGCCCCGCCATCCAGGCATAGGTCAGGTCGCCGAGCACCACTCCTATGGCGGTTCCCGGCACCATGCGATACAGCACCAGTTCTTTAGGAAAGTGAAACGCGCCGATCAGAATGCCGGCGAGAATCACCATGTTCGCCATGTTGTCGAACATCAGCGCAAAAAACGCGTTCAGATCGCCAACGCGGAACCAGCGATACGCGCTGCGCTTCGACCCTCTTGTAGCTTCTTTAGCTTCCGGCATCTTGCTCTGAAGCATAATGCCGGAAGCTTTATCTCTCCAACGTATCTTTGCCAGCCTGACGCTTCCTCCCGCGCAGCCTGCTCAGAACGTATTGCTCAGAATGAATAGCGCAGCGAGAACTGCTGCACCCTCGGCACCGTGAGCGTCGATGAATAGGCGCCCAGAGTGTTGCTGGTTGCCACGTTATTCAGCGAAGCCCCCGTGCTCGACGAAACCGTGGTGTCGAAGCGAACTGAGTTCGTCACGTTGAACACTTCCCAGGCAAACTTCAGCGCCTGCCGTTCGGTAATGTTCCACGACTTTGCAAGTCCCGAGTCCATGTCGAAGAAGCCATCGCCGCGGAAGTTATTTCTCTGCCCAGCCTCGCCCGGATACGGCAGCCGCAGTGGCGAACCGGTGGCCAACCCATTATTGAGCGCAGTCGGATCGTCAAAGACATTCGGTGCCCCATCAATCAAATGCTTGTGGAGCTTCACCGCCCCGGTCTGCACCACGCCGCTCTCCACCTGCCAGTTGGTCGTCCACGCCGGCTCGACCACCCCAAACGGAAGTCCGCTGCTCCACCGGCTCAACCCGGAAAGCTGCCATCCTCCAATCAGGGCGTTCAGGCCATGGCTCGCACCACCTGCGAAACGCTGTCCCTGCCCAAACGGAAGCTGATAAACCCAATCTCCGCTGATCAGATGCCGCGTATCGAAATCGGAGACGCCTCGATTGAGCTGCGGGCGAAAGCTGTTAATAATCGTGCTGAAGCTCGACCCCTGCTGGAAAACCCCGACCTGGTTATAAAGCTCGTTCGTTCGCTCTGTGTCCGACCCGAGATCAATGGAATTGGACAGCGTATAGCTGAAATCCAGTTGCAGCCCGTGACTCATCGCATGTCGCAGGATCAGCTGTCCCGCGTTGTAACTGCTTGACCCGATCGACGACCACGCGAAGAGCGAAGAAAACTGGTTCTGATAGTAACGGCCCGGTTGGCCACCGCAACCCGGAAAGCAACCCACATCCATGTCGTAAAGCGCGCCGGTCTCATTCCCTCGGTTCGCAGCCCAGACCTGGGTATAGATATTCTGCGTAGCGCTCAGACCTCCGCCCGCCGCATCGGGAAACAGGTCCTCAAAGTAAGGAATCTCCGGAACACGCGCGTTGGGATTCCCGCCGTTGATGTCCACCAGTTTTGACAGCATCGTCCCGGCAGCGAAGTAGTCCGTGCCCGACTTCGGATCGGCCAGATCCAGCGGCTCGGCCAGATCCAGTTGCTGCAGCAGATGCCGTCCGAACCTGCCCACGTAGTCCGCCTCCAGCACAAATCCTCCCGGCAGCTGCCGCTGCACTGAGAAATCCAGCACCTCCGAATAGGGCGTTTTCAGCCGGTCATCGATTCCCCACGTAATCGCAAAGCCGCAATCCGCCGTATTCGGCGCCAGGTATGGATAGGGAATCGTCTGCGGCTGAGCGCAGGCGTTCGGCGGCAGATCGTGCACACCCGTAAAGCGCGGCGAATTATCCACGTTATAGGTGTTCGCCGGATTCGACACCGCTGTAGTAAGCCCGAAAGACCCAAGCTGATCGAATGAGTCCACGACACCTTCGCCGAAGTGATCAAAGTACAGTCCAAACCCTCCGCGAATCGAGGTCTTCGGGCTTGCCGCGTACGCGAAGGCCAACCGCGGCGCGAAATTCAGATGCTGCGCAGGCCAGTACGGCTTCAGCCCACGCGACTGACCCGATGGAGCAAAGTAAAGGTCCGGCTGATCCGTCACGCCCTGTGCCGCTTTCGCAGCGCGCGTCTCGAACCAGTCGTGGACATTTATCGTCGGCGCCAGCTGCTGTCCATTCTCTTCATACGGAGTCTGCAGTAGCGTATATCGCAAGCCAACCGTAACCGTCAGCTTGGGAAAAGCGTGCCACGCATCCTGCACATAGTACTCAAGCTCATTCGCCTTGAAGTGCCGGTCCAGAAACGCACCCTGCGGCAGCAGCGTTCCCGTCTGGCCATCCTTTGACACCTGGTAGTTGTAGCTCCCCGTGGTCTGCGGAACCAACCCCGTCAGCAGCCCGATGGCGATGTTATAGGAATTGGCAAATCCACCATCCACGCCCGGAAACTCGAACCCGCCCGGGTCCAGGCTCTGCGGAATTCCAGGCACGCTCTGCCCCGCAATCGCGCCTCCATTCACCAGCCAGTATTCGTTGGTATTGCCCGCGCTGTATGAGAGCACATCGGAGTTCCGGTTGTTATGAACAATTCTCCAGTTCACGCCCGCAGAAAAGGTATGCCTGCCCTTCGTCATGGTGAAGTTATCGATGAAGTTGTTTACCGGCACGTTGATCACCGAAGTGCGCGACTCCGGCGTCGGCTGGTCCAGGAACCGGAGCACCGTGTAGTTCCCCTGCCCGATGCCGCGATTCGAATATCCCTGCCGGATATACCCATAGCGGAAGTCGTTCACGATCGCAGGCGAGATCGTCCACGTATCCCCGGCCGCCAGCCCCTTGCTGTTGTCTACATACGAATAGCTCGGAGCCTGCCCCGGAAACTGAACGACATTCAGCTGGGTGTCCTTCTGCAGGTTGCCGCGAATAAACAGATGGTGCCTGTCGTTCGGAGTGAAATCCAGCTTCGCGATCGAAGTATTCAGCGACCCTGGATACGGCGACGAAAACGTATACGACCCGAGATTCACACCGTCTCCCAGCGCCGATCCATTCGCCGCAGGATACTGATTAAGCAGGGCCAACATATTCGGATCCACTCCGGCTCCCCACAGGCACGTACCATTCCCTCCGCAGTTAGGATCCATCGCCGCAATCTGCGCCTGGTTGAGCGTGACGACATTGCCGTTATTCAGGTACGTGATCAAGCCCTGCTGGAACGACGCCGTCGGCACTGTCCGCGTCACCTGCCGATTCTCCGCCGTCCTCTGGCCTTCATAATTTCCAAAGAAGAACAGCTTGTTCTTCTTGACCGGACCGCCCAGCGCTCCGCCAAAGGTATTCCGGATCAGCTTCCCCGGCACGTTCGGCAAGCCCTGCGATTCCTGTGCCTGCTTGTTGAACCAGTCGTTCGCCACCGTGAAAGTATTGCGGTTGTACTCATAGACCGCGCCGTGGAACTGATTCGTCCCCGACTTCGTGACCATATTCACCTGACCGCCCGACGAACGGCCCTCATCCGCATTCGCGTTGGTCGTGGTCACGCGAAACTCTTCAACCGAATCAAGAGTCGATCTCAGCACTCCAGTGAACGCATAACCCTGCGTTTGGTCATTGTCATCAAGCCCGTCCAGCGTCACATTCGTCTGATCGGACCGCGCGCCCGCCACCGACCCTGTCCGGCTGTCGCTCTGCTTGTCCGCGCCCCGCCCCAGATACAGCACACCCGGCTGAACACTCAGCAGATCAGGCACATTCCGCCCCTCACTCGGAAGCGCCGCAATCGTCGCATTGTTCAATGCGTTGCCGATCGTCGCGTCGGCGTCGTTCAGCGTCTGCGCCTGCGCGCTGACATCTACCGTTACAGTCGAGGACTGAATCGTCAGGCTGAAGTTCACCGTTGCCGGCTGATCCACCAGCAGCTCCGCCTTCTTGTTCTCCGTGCCGAAGCCGGTGCTCGATACCGTAATCAGATACGTGCCCGGCGCCAGTTGCGGAAAGCGGTACTCACCGTGTTCATTCGCGAACTGCGACGCGGTCTGTCCGTTTGCCACGTTCGCGAGCTCCACCTTCGCCCCCGGCAAAATTGCACCTGAAGGATCGGTGACAGTTCCGCGAACCGATGTGAACGAGATCTGCCCCATCGCCATGATGGAGCAAAGAAGAATGCCGGCCAACGCCGCCAGGCGAGGGAACAAACGCATATGCCGCCTCCAAAAAACGTCGCGAGAGCAGCGTTATGAAAGTCTTTTTCAACGAGTCTGCGGAAGAACTCCGGTCCGTCGGCGCGCTCTACGTTGATCAAGTCTCACTCCGTTTGCGCGCGCCATCCTGACCAAAGTCGTGAACCGTTCCATCGCCGTGACCAGACTCTGGGATTCAGTGACAAACGTGTCGGCTCTCTGCCGGTAACCACTTGAGCGCAGCTACCTTGCAGAGCGCCGACAATCTTCCCTTGCACTTCTACAGGAGAGGGCGTATGACTTCCTGTAGAAGCACAAGGGGAATGCATTGCTGCCATCGAATATCGATCTCCCGCAGGGCACACTCGACCTGCTCATCCTGAGGACGCTCTCCATCGGCCCGCAGCACGGCTGGGCCATCTCTGAACGAGTGCAGCAGGTGTCGAGTGACGTACTGCGCATCCAGCAGGGCTCCTTGTACCCTGCCCTGCACCGCCTGGAACGTCGCGGCTGGATCAAGGCCCGCTGGGGCACCTCAGATAACAATCGCCGCGCCAAGTATTACGAGCTCACCCGCACCGGCCGTAAACAGCTCGAAGTCGAAACCGATAGCTGGCAGAAGCTCACCGCTGCCGTGGCTCAAATCCTGGAAAACGCCTGAGGGTTCTTATGTTCACCGACCTGCTCCACCGCCTGCGTGCCATCTTTCGCCGCAACGCCGTCGAATCCGAATTGAACGAAGAGCTGCGCTTCCACTTCAGCCATGAGGTGGAGAAGTACATCCGCCACGGCGCGACCCGCGAAGAAGCCCTGCGGCGCGCACGCCTCGCTTTCGGCGGCCACGAGCAGGTCAAGGAAGATTGCCGCGAAGCCCGCGGCACCGGCTTCGTCGAAACCTCCCTTCAGGATCTTCGCTACGCACTCCGCCAGCTTGCCGGCAATCCCGGATTCGCGGTCGTCATCGTCCTCACGCTGGCCCTAAGCATCGGAGCCAACAGCGCCATCTTCAGCGTCATCTCCAGCGTTCTGCTCAAATCACTTCCCTACCCGCAGCCTGAAAAGATCGTTCGACTCTTTCTCACCAATTCCGTCTATCCGCAATTCCCCCTCAATCCCTTCGACTTTCGCGACTACCGCGCCCGCAGCAAGTCGTTCGACTCAATGGCCATCTACACCCGCGGAGACATGCAGCTCTCCGGAGGCTCCTCCGAGCCCGTCCGCCTCTATGGATTCAGCATTACCTCTGGATTCTTCCGCGTCCTCGGCCTGCAACCTCAACTCGGCCGCGAATTCGACCGCAACGCCGAGCTCCCCCACAACGGACAGCAGGTCATCCTTAGCGACCGCCTCTGGCGTGCACGATTCGGCGCCGACCCCGCCATCGTCGGAAAGAAAATCACCCTGAACGCGCAACCATTTACCGTCATCGGAGTGATGCCTCCGGGCACCGAGCATCCCGGCAACGAATACCACTCCCTGGCCTACGGTGACGACGTCGATCTCTGGTCGCCGTTCACTTTCGACGGAGATCCCACGCGTCGCGGATCGCATTACACCGAAGGCATCGCGCGTCTCAAAGATGGCGTCACCCCCGAGCAGGCCCAGTCGGAGTTGAACGCCATCATGGCTGAACTCGGTCGCGAATATGCCAACGACGCGCGCTGGCGCGTCCTCATCGTTCCGCTCTACCGCGAGGTCGTCGGCTCAAGCCAGCGAATGCTTCTCGTTCTCCTCGGGGCCGTTGGCATGGTGCTCCTCATCGCGTGTGCCAATGCCGCAAATCTGCTGCTCGCCAGAGCCGCATCCCGGCAGCGCGAATCGCTGTGCGCCTCGCCCTCGGCGCATCTCGCTCGCGCCTTATTCGCCAGTTGCTGACCGAAAGCCTGCTCATCGCCTTCATCGGAGGCGCTCTAGGCCTCGTCATGGCGATCGGCGGCGTAAAAGCGCTGGTCACTCTGCTCCCCGCCGACTTCCCGCGCGTGCACGAGATTCATGTGAGCGCGCCCGTCTTCGCCTTCACCTTCATCGTCAGCGCGGCCACTGGAATCCTCTTCGGATTGATACCCGCTATCCAGGCCTCTCGAATCGATCCCAGACGAGGCCTGCACGAAGGTGGAAGAACCTCCACCGCCAGCGGAGGCCTCAGCCAGCTTCGCAACGCGCTCGTCGTCTCTGAAGTCACCCTGGCCTGCGTGCTCCTCATCGGCGCCGGCCTGATGCTGCGGAGTCTGCTGAACCTCGTGCATCTTGATCCCGGATTCCGCGAAGACCACGTCCTCACCGCGACCGTCTCGCTGCCGTATCCGGAATACAAGTCGACCGAACAGGTCGAGCATTTCTACGACACGCTCACCACAAATCTCTCGTCCATTCCGGGCGTCGAATCAGCCGGCGTCGGCAGCGATCTGCCCTGGACCGGCTACGACGAGAACACCAGCCTAAACATCGAAGGCAAGCAGCCCGGCCCCAACGACGAGTTCCATGCCCGTTATCACGTCGCCTCGCGCGATTACTTCCGCGCGCTTGGCATTCCTCTGCTCCACGGACGCTTCATCACCGCAGCCGACAAAGCCGGCGCGCCGCCGGTCATCGTCATCAACCGCGCGATGGCCGAAAAATACTGGGGCACCGAAGACACCGTAGGCAAGCGTGTCACTTGGGACGACCACCCCAAAGAGGGGGACTGGTTCCGCGTCGTTGGCGTTGTCGGCGACGTAAAAGATAAGCCCAGCAGCCCCGCAACCGAGCCGGCATTCTGGTGGTCCAGTCTCCAGCAGCCATTTGCCTTCCTCGGCGAGTCTCTCGTCATCCGCTCCGCCTCTGACCCGCAGACCCTCGCCGACGCTGTCCGAAACGAGGTCCACCACCTCGATCCCGCTCTCGCCGTCGCCGATGTGCAGTGGATGGACGAGATCGTCTACGGCTCCGTCGCCACCCCGCGCTTCGCATTTGTTCTGGTCGGATTATTCGCCGGGCTCGCGATTATCCTCGCCGCCATCGGCACCTACGGAGTCATCTCCTACTCGGTCACGCAGCGAACATCCGAGTTCGGCCTGCGCGTAGCCCTCGGTGCCCAGCGCCTCGACGTCATCCGTCTCGTGCTCACCCAGGCCGCGAAGCTCGTCCTCGCCGGCACCGCCCTCGGGCTCGTCTTTGCCCTCACCCTCGCGCGCGTCCTCAAGAACCTGATCTACAACGTCAGCCCCGCCGACCCGCTCACCTTTGCCTCAGCGGGACTCATGGTGATCGCTATCGCCGTCCTCGCCTGCTACATCCCGGCCCTCAAAGCCACGCGAGCCAACCCAATGACTGCCCTCCGCGCCGAGTAACTTCAACGGATTATTTTTCCCCGTTCGCGATTCCAACCCAGCAGTGGGCCGGCAACGACGGATACCTCCGACACCAGTGTCTGGAGCAACGTCTTCGCGTCGTTGTGGCGGGACAGGCTGGCGCTTTGTCCGGCCCAGAGCTGAAGGAGCTCGGGTTTTCCGGCTTTTTCGGCGAGAGTGGCAAGGTTTCTCATGAGCAAGCGCTGCAAGGGATAGGGCAGGATCTCGACGCCGGGGCGATTGAGTTCCTGGAGTAATTGGTTTTCGATTCCGCGGGCCAGTCTTCCGGTAAAGCCGCGTGTCAATCCTGTTCGGCACGCATGGCCGCTGAGAATAGCTTTGCGATGAACCGCGCTCGCGCCGGATTCTTCGCAAGCCAGAAAAGCCGTGCCGATTTGAACGCCCTCGGCCCCGAGAGCAAAGGCGGCGACAATTCCACGAGCATCAGTGATGCCGCCGGCAGCGATCACGGGGATCGACACGGCGTCTGCAACTTGAGGGACGAGCGAGAAGGTTCCGGTAAGGGATTCTTCAGACGAGCGCAGGAAGGAGCCGCGATGACCGCCCGCCTCAAAGCCTGAAGCCGCGACAACGTCGACTCCCGCCTGCTCAAGAGCGATGGCTTCGTCGGGCGTCGTTGCGGCTCCGATGGTGGTGATTCCCTGCGCGCGGCATTCGTCGAGGATCTCCTTGGGCGGAATTCCGTAGATGAAGCTGAAGGCGGGCACCTTCGCATCGAGCACCACGCGTACCTGGTCTTCAAATTTGACCGGAGCATAAGGCTTGTATGCCGGCAGTGCTCCGCCGAGGGACTGGATGTGTGCCGCGAGCGGCGCCAGGCTGCGCGCAAATGCTTCGCTGCCGGAGGTGCGCGCGCCGTCGTCTTTGATCGAAACCCACAAATTGATCGCGAATGGCTTGGAGGTGAGCGCGCGAATCTCAGCGATCACATCTTTAATGGCTGAAGGACTCAACCCATGCGCCCCGAAGGAGCCGAGGCCGCCAAAATTCGACACCGTCGCTGCCAATCGCTGCGTCGACAGACCACCAAGAGGGCCTTGAATGATTGGATACTCGATTCCCAGGCGAGAGGAAACGCGAGTCTGGTTCCACGGTGAAGAAGAGTTACTGGGCTGCTGTTGCATCATTACTTTCGCTTCCTTTTTAAAGCGCCAGGCAGAGCTTGTTGAGTCTCTGCCTGCGTTTGCTAGTCTGCGACTTCCCTAATCCGTGACCTCGAAGATGACGTCGAGTTCGATGGGGACACCGAGGGGAAGGCTGGCCGCGCCAACGATGACCCGCACCGATGTTTTCTCGATGCCGAAGATGTCGCGGAACAGATCCGAGACAGCATCTGCGACTTTGGGGTGGTCGACGTAGTTTTCGGAGGTTGCAATGAATACTCCGAGGCGCACAACGCGAGTGACTCTATCGAGTGAGCCCAGATGTTGTTTGGCCGCAGCGAGGACGCACAAAGCCGCGGTGTAAGCGGCGTCGCGTCCGGCCTCGGTATCGAGTTCTTTGCCGACCCGACCGATGTACTTCGGCTTGTGGTCGACTACCGGAAGCATCCCGCTAAAAAAGAAAAGGCTTCCTGTCTGCACTGTCTCGACATAGGTGCCGAACGGCGTCGGAGGGGCCGGGAGTTGAATGCCGAGGTTCTGCAACCGGCTCTCCGCGCTATCCGGCTGCGAACCTTTAATGCTTACCACCGGCCTGAGTGCGCACCGCCGTCCACGTGCAGCACCTCCCCGGTGACGGTACGAGCTTCGGTCAGATAAACGACAGCATCAGCCACGTCCTTCGAGTCGGAAATCGTGCCCATGGGGGAAAGGGTCTTCAGGAAATCCTTCGGATTTGTCTCATGCATGGGGGTGTCCACGATGCCAGGCGCGACCGCGTTGAAGCGGATGTGATTTTTTGCGTATTCGCTCGCGAGGCTGATAGTGATCG
>Ga0206866_1118_pt1 | contig 17338 bp, 12 predicted proteins | sample Alteio_BWOrgCont_40_FD_152626 | JGI IMG/M metagenome (GOLD analysis project Ga0206866, IMG submission 152626) | Enriched cells from forest soil in Barre Woods Harvard Forest LTER site, Petersham, Massachusetts, United States -... | ecosystem: Environmental > Terrestrial > Soil > Temperate forest >... | reverse complement strand
GCTGGGAAAACATGCTCTTTTGCTCGGACTCGTTATTTTGACGGCCGCGCTCATCACGTGGCGTTCCAGCTATGGCTGGCTAATTCGCCGCCCGTATCTTATGGAACGCATTTACGTACTCGGTGACAGTAAGCTTGCGCAACGCTTGGTACAAGCGATATCGAATCGGCCTGACTTAGGAATGGAGGTCGCAGGGTGGGCGGACACCTTGACGAATGAATTCAACACTCGCAAAACGTTGCAGAGCAACATCGCCGCCGTTCTGAAGAACGGTCAGCGGGTTAGCCGAATTGTTCTTGCGATGCCAGACAGACGCGGGATTCCCGTGGGGCAACTACTTAATCTGCGTTTAAGGGGGGTGAGAGTAGAAGATGCGACAACGCTTCTCGAAAAAATCTCAGGAAAGATCGAGATCGACGATCTTCATCCGAGTTGGTTGATCTTATCGGACGGGTTTCCCATTGACTCCGCGGTTGTCGCTGTCGGAAGCGCCATTTCCATACTGATATCCCTCGCGTGCCTTATTTTGTTGCTTCCACTCATACTACTCATTGCCTTAGCCATCAAAGCGAGTTCACTCGGTCCTGTGTTGTATCGACAAAGGCGTGTCGGCCGCAATGGCGTGGTTTTCACCTGCTACAAGTTTCGTACCATGCGAACCGATGCGGAGGCCGGCACAGGTCCCGCGTGGGCGGGAGACGATGATCCGCGGATAACTCCGATCGGGCGAATTCTGCGCAAGATTAGGTTAGATGAGATTCCACAGTTGTGGAACGTGGTGAAGGGTGATATGGCGCTTGTTGGTCCACGCCCGGAACGTCCAGAGTTCGTAAAATGGCTGAGCAAGACAATCCCTTACTACACTCTGCGTCACGTAATTCGGCCGGGCATCACGGGTTGGGCTCAGGTTAATTACAAATATGGCAGCTCGGTCGAGGACGCTAGGGAAAAGCTCAAATACGACTTGTTCTACATCAAGAATATGTCCTTCGGACTGGATCTGATGACGCTTCTGTACACAACGAAGGTGGTCTTTCTGGGACGGGGAGCGAAATAGCCCGCCGGCGTGACTAGAATCGCTGAGCGCCTGTTTAAGCCAATGAGTATATTGAGAATTGTTTCCGTCATCTTGGCAGTTCTCTTCCCAATCGTGGGTGCCGCCGCGCAAGTTCCTTCGCCGCCGCAGTCGGATGAACTGAAGGCGAAATGCGGCAGCCAAGTCCGCTCCACTTACCTGCTGGGACCCGATGATCAGTTGGAGATTTCCGGTCCTGAATTAACTGATTCTGGCAATAAGCCAGTACGGATTGACGGCGATGGAAATATACAGGTGCCGCTAGTGGGGCGCGTCCATGTGTCCGGGTTGACCGTGCAGCAGACCGAGCAAGAGCTCGACAAAGTCCTGAGCGCTTACATTCGTCAGCCGCAAGTTGTCGTGAGCGTAGCGGAAGTCCGCAGTCAGCCAGTTTCTATCCTAGGTGCAGTTAACGCACCGGGTGTTCACCAAGTACAGGGACACAAGACCTTGCTAGAGATGCTGGCACTAGCCGGTGGGATACGGCCGGACGCAGGGTACAGCATCCGTATCACTCGGAAACTGGAGTGGGGTTGCATCCCCCTGCCGAAGGCGGAGCTCGACGCTTCGGGTCGGTTCAGCGTGGCCGAACTCAGCTTGAAAAGAATCATGGAGGCCAAAAATCCGGAGGAGAATATTCAGATTTTTCCGCATGATGTGATCTCCGTTCCGAAGGCCGAAATGGTGTACGTGATCGGAGAGGTGAGGCGCTCAGGCGGCTTCGTTCTCGGTGAACACCAGTCGATATCGGTGCTACAGGCGCTTTCGCTCGCTGAGGGACTCAACGGAGCTGCTGACACACGGCATGCCAGGATTCTACGGCTAAAGCGCGATGCCGATCAGCGTGAAGAGCTGTCCGTGGACGTTAAGGACGTTCTTGGTGGAAAGAAACCAGACGTCGCACTTCAAGCCGACGACATTCTGTTCATACCCGGCAGCACGGGCAAGAAGGCAGCACTGCGTGGCCTCGAAGCAGCTATTCAAACGGGAACAGGCTTGGCCATCTGGCGCATGCCTTGAAGGCTTGTTTGAGGGATAGAATGAAAGACTCCGAATTTCCTCTCCAGAAAACTGACGGACGTTTGACTGAATTCAGCCCGCGGGCGGAGCAGCGTCCCGCGGTGTACAGGTACGTCGAGTCGCCTTCGACGGAGGTCGCCGCTTCGCCCGGCTACGACAATCTCCTGGATTACTGGAACACTCTTTTCCGCCACCGGATGATGCTAGTAAGGTTTGCCCTGGGAGGGCTGCTCGCAGCGATCGTGATCAGCCTGGTGCAGACACCGATTTACCGCGTCAGGACTTCCCTCGACATCCAGGGTACCAACTTCCTCGAAATAAAAGGCGCTAACGATTCCACCGGGAGCTACGCCACACCCGAGTCGTACGTGGAGACGCAGGTCAAGCTTCTTCAGAGCGAATCCCTACTTGACCACGTAATCGACAAATTGAAGCTCAATAAGGAGCGGCCGGCAACGGGCTGGCGGGCATTCACGTCGCGCGTGCAGCGCATTTTCGGCTCGCGTCTTCCGGAAAGGGAGGAATTGATCCGGCGGATAGAACGCAATCTGACGGTGCGGACATCGGGAAACTCGCACTTGCTGGAGGTGCTGTATGAGTCGCCGGACCCCGCGCTGGCGGCTGATTTCGCGAATACGCTGGTTAGCGAATTCATCGAACTGAGTCAAGAGGAGAGGTGGAAGTCCGCTCAGGGCACTGCCGAATGGCTGACGAACCATCTGAACGAGATGAAGGTCAAACTGGAACAGTCGGAGGCTCAGCTCCAAGATTACGCGCGCACTTCCGGCCTTTCGTTTACCTCGGAAAAAGAAAACTTGGCGGAGAACCGGCTCAAAGAGTTACAAGACGAGCTATCCAAGGCTCAGGCCGACCGCATCAACAACCAGGCGAAATTTGAAGCGGCGAAGAGCAAGCCGCCGGATTCCTTGCCGGAAATTTTGGAAGACCCGACGATGCGCGACTACCGCCAGAGGCTGACTGAATTGCAGCGACAGTACGCCGAACTCACTGCAACGCTGACTCCGGAACACTACAAAGTGCAGCGCGTGCAGGCGCAAATCAACGAACTGAAGTCCGAGATGCAGAAGGAGCGCAGCAACGTGCTGCGGCGCGTTGGCAACGAATACGCAGCCGCGCTTCGCCGTGAAATGCTATTGTCCAAAGCCCAGACTGAGCAGGAGAAGGTCGTGGCGGATCAATCCGAGAAGGCGATTCACTACGACACCCTGAAGCGGGACGTGGATTCGAACCGCCGCCTTTACGAAACGATGTTGCAAAGAGTTAAGGAAGCCAGCCTAGCCACCGCCATGCGCGACAGCAATGTTTTAGTCGTTGATCGCGCCAAACCGCCGCTGCTCCCCTACCGTCCAAGTCTGGCAATGAATTCGGCGATTGGCCTGTTCAGCGGCGTGTTTTTGGGTTTTGGATTCGTGCTGCTCCGGGAACGTATTGACCGCAGGATAAGTGCTCCTGGCGACGCACAGGTCTATTTGGATTTACCGGAGCTGGGCGTCATACCTTTGGACGAGGCCGCCGCCTCCCGGCAAATCTCTAACGGCTTGTATCCGCATCGCTCTGCTCCGGCGCTTCCTCTGTCAAGGGCTGATTGTCCCGAACTAGCCACGTGGAAGCGCAAGCCATCTTTGCTAGCTGAATGCACCCGCACTACGTTGACCTCTATTCTTTTGCCTGGCCAGAATGGAGAGGGTCCTCGGGTCATTGTCCTCACAAGTCCATGCCCGGGCGACGGCAAAACAACCGTCGCCTGTAATCTCAGTATCGCGGTGGCGGAGATCGGCCGCAAGGTGCTCCTGGTTGACGGCGATCTGCGCCGCCCTAGGCTGCATAAAGTTTTTGGCGTGGGCAACAACTGGGGTCTAAGTGACGTGCTGCGTGGAGACACTCCGCTCGAAACCGTTCCCCTCGCACACTTGGTTCGCGCAACCGAAGTCTCCGGGCTTTGCCTGCTGCCCGGGGGCAGTTGCGGCGTAACCCCATCGAATCTCTTTTATTCTCCGCGAATGTCGACGCTTTTGACGCGCCTGCGAACGGACTTTGACATGATTTTGATGGACGCACCCCCGATGATCCATCTCGCCGATGCCCGCGTCTTGGGCCGCCTCGCCGATGGTGTCATATTGGTGATCCGCGCCGGGCAAACCACGACCGAAAGCGCGTTATTCGCCTGTCAGCGTTTCGCCGAAGACGGCACGCGCGTTCTCGGCACCGTTCTAAACAGCTGGGATCCAAAGACCACCCGAGGTTACGGCTACGGAAGTTACAGCGACTACCAGGCGTATGTCCGACAGTAAGTCAAAAAAGTGATCTTCGCGGTTCGCCCAGCCAGCAATCTCGGAGGAAAGCGGAGGCACTTGACGCTTCCTACGCACTTCGGACAGGACTTGCGCCGATCGCTCTCTTTGCACTAGCACTTTCTTCACGGAACAATCTCAATGCCTTCGTCTATTTCCGATTCTAAGTCTACAGCCCTGGCCTACGCGATGGCCGTGGTCGGGATCTGCGCGATCCTCATGATTGGCATCGAGATCTCCTCCGTCTATCTCCTCAAGCATGACTCGGCCACCTATGCACGGATTTCACGGCAATACGACGAAGCCGCTAAAATGTGCCCCGCTAGGCCGGGCGAACCCCCATCTGTGCTGATGGTGGGCAATTCCTTACTCCTGTATGGGATCCAGCTTGATCGCTTGCGGTCATTGACTTCCGCCAGCATGCGTATCTATCCCATCTTCCTGGAGGCGACCGGATACTACGACTGGCTGTACGGGCTACGAAGACTGTTCCGCGAAGGTGCGAGACCCGACGTAGTGGTTGTCGGCGTCGGAGTGAACCACTTTCTTACGAACGGCATACGCCAGGACTATGCTCCGATGCTGTTTTTTGATGCCCGAGACACCTTGGCTTTGGCTTCCGATTTACATTTGGATCGCACAGCCACAAGCAATCTCTGGCTTGCCCATGTGAGTACGTTCTGGGACACCCGCAGCGCTATTCGCACACAGGTTCTTAAGCATTTTGTTCCTCATCTTGAAGATCTTTTCTTGCTCGTAAGCCCAAAGCCGTCCATTCCGCAGGACCGCAAGTTTGAGGAAGCCACGATCCCCCGTTTACAAAGGCTGCGTGAATTATGTGAAGCGCATGGAGCCAAACTGATTCTTCTGGTCCCGCCAACGCTGTCTTCAGAGGGTGCGGTCAGCCAGATGACCTATGCTGGGCACATGGTCGGAGTGGATATATCAGTGCCGATTGACCCAGCGGCACTTTCCGCAAAGTTTTACCAGCCCGACGGAATGCACCTTAATCGGGACGGCGCGGTACTTTTCACGTCAGCCCTCGCAAAGGATCTTCCTGAACGGGTTGCGACTCAGAACACCCTGGCGTCCCGCTCGCAGTCGGGCGCAGAAGATTCATTTTCTGCACGCCATCGATAGACAAAGTATCGTCCAATGAAAGCACTCGCCTGTTATGACTCCGGTGCGCGCATCGCTGACCATGAGCGCTGAAGCTCCAATTGTTTTCGCCACGCAGGAAGACAAAAGTTCCTCGCTATGCTCGGACTTCAGTTGGACGTTCGTGGGGAGTGCCATTTATGCGGGTGGGCAATTTGCGACGCTGATGCTGCTGGCCAAGCTGCTCCGGCCGGAATTAGTGGGACAGTATGCTTTGGGGCTCGCCGTCGTGTATCCGGTGATGATGTTCACGAACCTTCAGCTACGCGCCGTTTTAACTTCGGGCACCCGTCAAAAAATTCATTTCGGCAATTACCTCAGTCTTCGATTGCTGACCACGTTGCTGGCCTTCGTGATTATCTTCGCCCTTACGCAAGTCCTGAGGTATGGCCGGGAATTGACAACAGTGGTTCTCGTGGTGGGCTTGGCATACGCTATTGAAACCATCAGTGACGTGTATTATGCGCGGCTGCAATTGCACGACCGAATGGCGGAAATATCCAAATCAATGATTGCGAGGGCGCTGCTGTCTGTGCCTGCACTGGCATTCGCAACCTACGTCAGTCGAAGCCTTCTGTGGGGAATCGCAGGCGTTGTGTTGGCGCGAGTGGCCATTCTGCTCGGTTACGATGTCTGCGAGCGTACCCACGGTCTCAGTGGGCAGTCCAAATGGTTCTCTCGAAACGAGGCATTGAGCCCGCGCTTCGATCCAAAGGAGCTCCGCGCATTGGTGTGGCTGAGCTTCCCTCTCGGGATCGTCGTACTCTCAGGCTGTTTGAATTCCAGCATTCCGAGCTTTTTCATCAAGCATGCGCTTGGGGAACGCGACGTCGGTATTTTCGCAGCGATTGGATTCATGGTTTCGGTAGGAAATATGGCAGTGATGGCTCTTGGCCAATCAGCGTACACCCGTCTAGCCAGATCGTGCGCTGAACGAAACTTGGCAGCGTACGGCTCACTGCTCGGCAAGCTACTCGTCTTTGGAGCCGCGATAGGGGCGAGCGGAATGATCATCTCCAAATTGGCGGGACGCGAAATCCTCACTCTGGTGTTCCTGCGGGAATACGCGGAGCGAGCGGACCTTCTTCCCTGGATCATGGCAGCGGGAGGGGTCTTGTTCATGGCCCAGTTTTTGGGATTCGGGATGACCGCGGCTAATTTCTACCATTCACAGGTTGTGCTGAATATCGTGGCCAACCTGAGCCTCCTGGCAGCGTGCTATTGGCTGGTGGGACGGCGAGGGCTCCTGGGTGCGATCCTAGCCATGTTGATCGCCGCCATCGTGCAGCTTGCCGGCAGCGTCATGATTCTAGTCATCGGCCTGCGAACGCAGGTCCACCCGTGCGCAGAAAGCTTTGAAACAACATGACGCTATCAGTACAAATCCGTTTCACCTTCACCGAAACAGAAAGGAGATGACAGATGAGTGAGCAGGGGCCGCTCCGCGCATTCCCTGGGCCGCGGAGAGTGATTGTTCAGGAAGCCGCGCAAGGGTTTAGGCTGGGGCGGCAGGGAGTTTTGGTGCCGATGCTGCATCGGCTCTGGGCTCCCCTGAGATCTGATAACCATAGAGCCCCCTACGCTCTCGTCGGAGCAGAAGAGTCTTCCGGTCTGGGCAAGGTTGCCTTCGCTTCCCTTTGGCTCTTGGTGTTCGCTATTCCGTGGGAAGACGCAATCACGATCGCAGACTTTGGCACAACGGCACGTTTGATCGGAATGCTCGCGGGAGGTCTTGGCATCCTGGCAATCGTCGAAAGAGGCAGAGTCAGACGCCTCTCCCTCGCCCACATCATCATGGCTCTATTTGTCGCGTTGGCGGCGGTAAGTTACCTGTGGAGTCTCTATCCCGAGGGAACTCAAGAGCAGGCTTTCTCGTATATCCAGCTCCTCGCCATGGCGTGGCTGATATGGGAGCTCTCCCCCCGGGCCCGAGAACAGAGGCGGCTGATGCAGGCCTACCTCCTTGGGACCTGCGTCTCTGGCATAGACACACTGTACCGATATCTTTCTCACCAGGAGTCTGCTTATCAACGTTATGCCGGCGCCCGGTTAGACGCCAATGACCTGGGGCTAATCATGGCCTTGAGCATTCCCGTCTCATACTACCTTCTGATTGAGAGCAAGGGAAAGATCGCTTGGGTTTACACACTGCAACTTGTTTTGGCAGGGACGACCATCTTGCTGACTGCCTCAAGGGGGGCCGCCTTGGCAACCCTTGTTGCTGTCGCGATTGTGCCGTTGACTCATGCGCGCCTGACAACGCGCCAGAGAATCGCCGTCCTGTTGACAGTGTCATTGCTCGCCTATGGTGCTCTTGCTTTTGTACCGTCGACCTCATGGGATCGCTTGTCCACAGTACCTAACGAATTCGCACAGGGCACACTCACCGGACGTACGGTCATCTGGAAAGCAGGCTGGGAGCTTTTCCGCGCTCATCCTTTCCTAGGTATCGGAGCAAATGCATTCCGGCTTATCGTCAGCCGTGTTTTGGCTGAAGCGATTCACCCCGATGAATACGGGAGGGCCCCGGCGCCTCCTGCGCACAATACCTTTCTATCGGTCCTTGTCGAGCAGGGCGTGATTGGCTTAACACTTTTTTGCGCCTTGCTGGTCGTACTAGCTCTGTCGCTAAGGGCGCTGCCTCCCTTCCAGCAGAAACTGTGGATTGTATGTCTGGGGGTTTGGGTAGTAGGAGTGTCTAGCTTAACTTGGGAAATGCGGAAACCGACATGGTTCTTCTTCGGCCTGTTAATGGCGCAATGCGGCAGCATGGCCCAGAAGAGGCGAAGGCGTGCCCCCGCTCTTGCTGGCGCGCATGATGTGAATCGTCGTCTCGTCCTGGGATATTGACCGTAATCCGCCTCGCTCGCACGCGGTCCTGTTAGAAACTCCGCTGCCGAGCGACGAACTGAGACTATGAAGAAGATTAGGGTGCTCCATATTGTTCCGATGCTTAGCCCGGGCGGTGCCGAGCGCGTGGCGGTTCATATCGTGCGAGGATTGGATCGTCAGCGGTATGAACCGGTAGTCATTTCGTTCACGGAGCGGTTGGGATGCGACCTCGACCGATTGCTGGAGGAGGCCGGGATAGAAGTTCGATACTTGGGCAAACGGCCGGGCTTCGATTACCGAATGTACGCCCGATTACATCCTGTTCTCAGAGACTGCCAACCGGACATTGTTCACACCCATCTGCACGTGCTTCGCTATGCGTTGCCGTCCCTGCTGCTTCTCAAACGCACCTCACTGTTGCACACAGTCCACAACATGGCGGAACGCGAGATTGAACCTAGGGCGCGCTGGATTCAGCGCTTCGCGTTCGACCACGGAGTTGTCCCTGTCGCGGTCGCGGAAGAAGTAGCACTAAGCCTAGAGCGTCTTTATGGGACTCAGCAGTGCTGCGTGATCTCGAACGGCATTCCGACGAACTGCTACGCCTGTCCACAGACGCCACGGAGGGAGTGGCGGGCAGGGGAGGGTTTCGGCGACGATGACGTTCTCTTTGTCTGTGCGGCACGGTTTGCTCCACAGAAAAACCACGTGCTGCTCCTAAAAGCGTTCGCACAAGGCCCCGCTTCCGATCCGAAGGCCCATTTGGTCCTGGTTGGAGAGGGCGTCTTGCGGGAACGGCTGGAAGAACAAGCTAAGAACCTCGGCCTAGCCGGCCAAGTCCATTTCCTCGGACTGCGGACCGATATTCCGGAGGTGTTGGGCGCAATGGATGTATTTGTGCTGAGCTCAGACTACGAGGGGAACCCACTCTCGGTGATGGAGGCCATGGCCGCCGGTCGGCCTATCGTGACCACGGCTGCGGGTGGGGTGCCGAGCCTTCTCGAAAGTGGAAAGGAAGGTTTTATCGTTCAGCCGGGAGATGTTCTGGGTCTCTCCAATTCCATGACCTCACTCTTACGAAACCGAGAAATTAGGCAGTCCTTTGGGATGGCAGCCGCGCGGAGGGCAAGAGAAAAGTTCGACGTGTCGAGGATGGTCCAGGCATACGAGCGAGTGTATGAGAATCTCGTCGATCATTCGCGTCGTCTGAACGAAGAAAGCGCGCTCCGGGAGTCCGGCATTCTCTCCGAAGAAGGCGTGGGGAGTCAAAGTCGATGAACACTCTTGTCGCTGGCGGTGCGGGCTATATTGGCAGCCACACTGCAAAAGCTCTGGGGCAAGCTCGACGTCTGCCAGTTAGCCCGCTGTGGGCGATTTTGGCTTGTGCTCTGTTACTCAGAATCCTGCTCCCGTCAGCCGTACTGGCGTTGCGTCACGATCCTTCTGTCTTTGTCGCACGGGATACGCCAGATTACGTGCGACCTGCAGAGGCCATGCTCAGCTCTGGGGCTTTCGACGGAGACGGCCAACCTGAGATCGAGCGCACCCCTGGGTATCCTGTTTTCTTGATGCCCGGACTGATAGCAGGGCGTTTAGCGACGGTGACTGTCGCCTTGCAGATTTTTGTCAGTACCTTGACAGTTGTTCTCGTATATCTCACTTCCAAGCTTCTGTTTTCAAGGAAGATAGCCTATTGGTCCGCTGCCCTGTACACTATCGAACCTTTATCTGTTGTCTATTGCTCTCAAATCCTCTCAGAGACGCTTTTCACTTTTCTCCTCGTGCTGTTTGTTTATCAAACCGTGTGCTACCTAAAACAAGGTAAGCTCCCTGTTCTTCTTGCCGCTGCATTGAGTCTAGCCGCAGCGACTTACGTGCGCCCAGTTTCGTACTACCTGCCGATTGCGATTGTCCTAATTGTTTTTTACGCCTCTTTGCAGAAGCATCGTCGACTGATCGCAATGACCCATGTTCTGGGGTTCGTATTCCTCTATGCCGTACTGGTCGGCGCCTGGCAAGCACGAAACTATCGGGTAAGCGGCTATGGAGGGTTTAGCGCCCTCGAAGGATTCAATCTTTACTTCAATCAGGGATCTTCGATTATTGCAAAAACGACCGGAAAACCTTTCTATACAGTGCAAGAGAAACTCGGCTACTACTCTTCAGCACAGTACGATAATGAGCACCCCGATCAGAAGATGTGGTCTCCGGCTCAGAAGAATGCGTTTATGCGCCGCGAGGGCTTGGAACTGATCAAGAACAATTTACTCACATACGCGTTTATCCATCTGAAGGGCATGGCAGTAGTGATCGCGGATCCAGGGGGTATGGAGTACAGCAAAATATTTAAAAAGTATCCCGCGGTTGGGGGACTCTTAGGTACCGTGACTGACGCTGGCATCTTATCTGCGCTGAATTTTTTGAGGACTCGGTACCCATTTAGTTTTTATACTCTCGGTTGTTTGGGGCTGATGCTACTCGGATACATGACATTGGCCGTATCGGGTGCCGTGCTGGCTTGGCGCGAAGCCAGAATAGCGGCGGTCCTGTTAATCACCATCGTCGTGTATTTTGCGGTTTTGTCCGGTGGACCCATGGCTACGGGCAGATATCGTCACCCAATTATGCCGATCGTGTGCATATTCGCCGGATATGCTTTAGCTTTCACATACCGGGCCGCCCTTGGACCCTGGTGGAAATCCAATCGTGCAAGCGAATACTAAGGACGAGTAGTTGTGATTACGGAACTCTCTTTTGCAAACAAATTACTCCAGGTTGCGAAGGGCCTGGCAACCTACGTAGTTCCCACAGACTGGTACATGAGCCGAGCCGGTCGCGGGGGCAGCACGAACGATGCGGGGTACTGCTATTGCGTGTGGCTGAGACACCTTCGGAGCCTCGAAAAGTTTGGGTGGAACCCGGTTCGAAAGAAAATATGCGAGCTGGGCCCCGGAAATTCGATCGGCATTGGAATTGCGGCTCTCCTGTCGGGTGCGGAATCGTATACAGGCCTCGACGCCGTACCGTATTCGACCGTAGAACAGAGAGAGCAAATCACAAAAATCATTAATGACCTAACTGGGCTCTTTCAAAAGAGAGTCCCGATTCCCGAGCCGGAGCAATATCCACAGATAGTTCCTCAACTCGAAGACTATTCGTTCCCGCCATGGATTCTTGCCGAAGTAGACAGCTTGGCAAACCTGGCCGCCACGAAGACCAGTTTGATTGAGGGTTTGGACTGCCCCGAGCGCAATCCTTGTCTGAAGTATCTTGCTCCATACCAACACATCGATCTGTCTGGCTATTCCGGTTCGTTCGACGCCATTTTTTCCCAGGCAGTATTCGAACATATTGGCAATCCTGCCCAGACATATAATTTGATCTTCGACCTGTTGAAACCAGGCGGCCTGTCGTGGCACGTGATCGATTTTCGATCTCACGGTCTATCTGCGGATTGGAATGGACACTGGACCTACCCAGAATGGCTTTGGAGTCTCGTCGTGGGCCATCGCCAATTCCTCCTCAACAGGATCCCCTTATCTGCGCACCTTGCGCTAGCGGCACAAGCTGGATTCGAAGTCGAAGGTGTGATGACCTACGCCGAGGGAGAGCACCAGACTTTGGCAAAGAAGAGCCGGCTCAATCCGACTCAATTTGCCAAGCCATTCAATCGCATGAGCAAAGAAGATGCGTCTACAGTTAGTGGCATGATCTTTTTGAAGAAACCCGCGGCAGAAGGCTGGCAGAAGGCGAAACTGAAACCTCCCATTGTGGTCTCAATTAGCCCAGTTAGCAGCACTCGAGAAAAATGTATAAGCGACCTCACGTGAAACGCCAGCGCTGACCTTCGTAGAAATCCATGATCAAAGTCATGCACGTCATCACGACCCTCGGCCCAGCCGGCGCCGAAACCATGCTCTGCCGAATCGCTTCCGGGATGGATGGTACACGGTTTGAAAATGAAATTGTTTCACTTACTGGCATATTGGACTTGGCGGAGAGAATGCAAGGAATCGGTGTGCGCGTACGCACACTCGGCATGAAAACGAGTGTGCCAAACCCTTTGCTGGTGATGCGACTTGCACGATGGATCCGCGAATCGAAGCCGGACGTTATTCACACCTGGATGTATCACGCGAACCTGGTTGGCGCTCTCGCCGCGCGCCTCGCCGGCGATGTCCCTGTGGTTTGGGGCATCCACCATAGCGCACTTGACCGTCGCGTTGACAAGCGCCGCACCATGCTGGTCAATCGCATCTGTGCCCTTATGTCGCGAAAATTTCCCGCCCGAATTGTATGTTGCTCGGAGGCATCGCTGCGCCTCCACAAAGGGCTTCGCTACGCCGCCGACAAACTGGAACTTGTCCCCAACGGAGTCGATCTGGAGCAATTCCGGCCCGACCCTATCGCCCGCTTGTCCGTACGTGAGGAGCTGGGTATCCCGGCAGATGCACTTCTAATTGGAATGGCAGCCCGCTTCCATCCCCAAAAGGATCATCGCAACTTCGTGCGCGCAGCCACGCGGTTACACAAACAAATGCCTGAGATTCATTTCTTGCTCTGCGGCCTTGACATCAACTGGCAAAACTCGCAGTTGGCGGGATGGGTCGAGGCAGCAGGCCTGGGTGACTGCTGTCATCTCTTAGGGGTGCGCCGGGATGTATCTCGCCTCTTTGCCGCAATGGATATCGCCACTACTTCTTCCGTCAGCGGCGAAGCGTTCCCCGTGGTAGTTGCTGAAGCGATGGCGAGCCGTACTCCCTGCGTCGTGACCGACGTGGGGGATTCCGCCTTGATCGTGGATAAGACTGGGAGCGTAGTGGCGCCCGGAGATCCGGATGCGTTGGCTGAAGCGTGGCGGAAGCTCATAGAAGCCGGACCCGGAGTACGGCACAACCTCGGAATGGCTGCTAGACGGCGAGTGCAGCAACATTTCGCACTGCCGGTGATCGTGGACCGGCATCAGGCAATCTACGCTGAGCTAGCTGCCGGAACGCCTCAAGGTGTGCCTTCCCCAAGCCTCTCGCAATGTGCACGGTAGATCCGCCACTCTAGCGACGTTGGATTCCTGCTTGGGGTTGTGAGCGCGCTCGATTCCTTTATTTGAATTGCTTACGGGTAAGGCTGGTTAGCGCAGCGGATGTCAGCACGCGAGCGGATTTATTCCATAAATCGCCATCAATCCAGAAGAAAGGGCAATGCCGCGGTCAAGACAATCAGCGAACGTCGGGGCGGGACACTAGTCGGCACAAAAGATGTCAGACGACACAAACATGAATGTGAATAGGAACCGACCCCGCTTGGTAATTGCGGTGAGTTCATCGCTCGCAGTTGGCTACCTACAAGGTCAGCTGCAGTATTTTCAGAATAAGGGGTTTGATGTGACCGTTCTCTCTCCAAAGGGACGCAAGGGCGAGTGGGAAGTGCCCCGGCCCGAGGGCATCCCGTTCATCGAAGTGCCCATGGAGCAGGAGATCGCTCCCCTGCGGGATCTTGCATCCCTTTGGCGGTTGTGGCGCATCATGCGCGCGCTACGCCCCGCAGTCTCGAATGTGGGGACCCCAAAGGCAGGGCTTCTGGGGGGCTTTGCAGCTTGGCTGAACCGAGTCCCTTGCCGGTTCTACACGCTGCACGGTTTGCGGTTCGAGACCACCAAGGGACTGAAGCGGAGAATCCTCATCTACGCTGAGCGTCTAGCTTGCCGTTTTGCCCATCGCGTCATATGTGTCAGCCAGAGCGTACGTGAGAAGGCCATTGCTTCTGGGCTCACGAGTCGGGAGCGAACCGTGGTTTTCGGATCTGGCAGTTGCAATGGTGTGGATGCTTCGCGTTTCGCAGCCACGCCAGAGATGATGAGGCGAGCGGCCGAGTTGCGGTGTCAGTTAGGAATCCCTGCGCGAGCGCCTGTTGCGGCTTTTGTTGGGCGCCTGACCTGTGACAAAGGTATTCCCGAGCTGATGGAAGCTTTCTTGCGACTCGGTAATCAATTCCCGGATCTCCGGCTACTTCTGGTGGGATGCTTCCAGGACGGAGACCCCCTTCCTGTCAATACTCGAAGATGTTTGGAGACGCATCCACGCGTGATTTTCGCGGGGGCAGTGCAGGACACCGCCGCGTACTATGCGATAGCCGATGTTGTGGTCCTACCGAGCCATCGGGAAGGTCTTCCCACGGTGGTTCTGGAGGCACACGCCGCCGGCAAACCAGTCGTAGGCGCGTCGGCGACTGGGATCGTAAACATCATATTGGACGGCGAGAACGGCCTTCTCTTCCCAGTAGGTGATGTACCGGCACTTGCTGAGGCGTTGGCAAGGATTATCAGCGACAAAGCCTTGGCCACTAAACTGGGACTTGCCGGCCAGGAACAAGTCAAATCCAAGTTTCAACAAGAACATATCTGGGAAGCGCTCTACCGAGAGTATCTCGGCCTTCTACAAGTGAAAGAACCGCCGCTATTCTTGACGCCTTATGCCCGCAAGAGCAGCAGATTAGCGGCCAGGTCCAACGGGTAGCGACGCGCCAGAAATATCACAGTCAGACGAACCGAAGGGGTTGAGCGCTAGAGAATCACCTTGCCAGTCTGCCCAGCCTTTGTGGGATTGAATCTCTCCCGGCCCGAAAATAAACTTGGGAGCGCGCAGAATGCCAACGAATAACGAGGACAAATCAGTCAGGCGAAGCGGGGAACTTGCGCACAGGACTTTTCGCCACGCGAAGGCCCTGCCGCAGGCGGCGGCAGCAATCGTCGTTCTTTCGATCTTCATAACAGCCAGCCTATCATCAGGCTCGGCGTTTCCTGTTTGGGTATCGTCCAGTCTGGCTAGAGTGGGGCAGACCGACGGCCCCGGTACAGCTTCTTCCATCAGTCTGTCCAGCGCACGCGGCGAGACCGTAGACACCCAGGTCATCGTGCAGGGCCCCGTTGCTGGCTTGACCAACGTGAACCTAAGCGCCTCCGCGCTCACCGGTCCGGGCGGTGCGACTATCGCGGCATCCAACGTGACGCTCTACCGCGAATACTACGTTACGGTTACCGGCACCGCGAGCTATGGCGGCGGCAGCAATCCCCCGCTGGGTTCGGGAACCTACCCCGAACCACTCATTCCCTTCAATGATCCGGAATCAGGCTTACCTCTGTGCGGAACTGGGGCCACGCTCAAGGCCTGCAATGCAACGATCAGTGCCGGGCAGAATCAGCCTTACTGGATCGACATTTCCGTTCCGCGCGGAGCTACGAACAGCCCGACGGGAACCTACACGGGCACGATCTCCATCACCGCCGATCAAGGCAATGTGACCATCCCGGTCACGCTGACGATATGGAACTTCGAGCTTCCCGTGCAGCCCTCGGAATTTTCTCTCTGGACGCTTTGGCCTCCCGCCGCGGGCAATACGATAACCACCTTGGCGAAAGCCTTGATGCGCAACAAAATAATGAGCTGCTGCGATGTTGCTGCCAACGCCTCCTCGGACATGACCAATTTCGGCCTCAGCCGCTTTGGGTTGAACCTGTTTTATCTGGCCGGAATTAAGTGCGATGGTTCCTACAACAGTCTCCCTTCGACCAGTCAAATTAATTCCACGGCTGCTAATTTTCCCGCAGGCCTCCCGCTGGACCTGTATGTTGCGGACGAATTGAATGGATGCTCCAACGCTTACACAGCCCTTAAGACCATGGGCACGAACGCCCATGCGGCTAATCCCAGCGTCAAAACCATAATGACCATCAACACGCCCGACCCGAATCTATTCAATGAAGGGGACGGGCGCAGTGCCATTGACCACTGGGTGCTGCTGGATGCCATGGAACAGTGGCCGACCCTGCCGTTTGCCGGTGGGGGCGACCTCTGGAGTTATACGAGTTGCAACACCGGATTCGGTAACACTCCGGAGTGGATGGTTGACTATCCGCCGATCAACGAGCGCATCCAAGCGGGGTTCCTGAATTGGACGCAAGGAGCGACGGGCCTGCTGTACTACCGCTCTGACGGATGGACCGCCGGGAACGCCATCGGCAGTTGGAACAATGTGGATACCACCGCTTGCGGCGGTGGTATGGGTAGGCCGGGCGACGGAATCTTCCTTTATCCGCCTAGTCCCATCGCCTCCAGCGAATCCGCCGCAGGAATACGTCTGAAGGCCATCCGCGACGGCATTCAAGACTACGAATACGCCCAGATACTCAAGAACCTGGGGCAAGTCGCCTTCCTGAACTCCGTCATCCAGCCGATTGCCACGAGCTGGACCAACTGGAGTCAGGACCCGAACGCTCTGGAAGGTGCACGGCTGCAATTAGGGCAACGGCTCCATCAGCTTTCCACTCCATAGAGAGGCGAACGGATTCTCCGGAGTCTCCTCATATTCACATCGAAGGTTTTCCCCGCGCGGAAGTTCGCATGGCGGCTAGCATGACCAAAATACTAATCTCGAATTACAGGAGCTAACAATGTCAAGATGTGATGTGGCAATCATCGGCGCTGGCCCTTATGGACTATCCGCTGCCGCTCACTTGCGCACGGTCAGGGGTCTGGATGTCCATGCTTTCGGAGAGCCCATGTCTTTTTGGGAACGCAATATGCCCGTTGGCATGTTGCTTCGCTCTGGTTGGGCCGCGACGCATATTGCGGACCCGAACCGGTCCTTGACCCTGGACGCGTACCGAGAAGGAAGCCGCAAGCTTTTCTCTAGCCCTGTACCACTCGACCGCTTCATCGACTATGGTCTTTGGTATCAACGTCGCGCAGTACCCGACCTTGATCAACGGAAGATTATCCAAGTTGAGTCCCATGCAGAGGGCTTCCGACTCATCCTCGAAAAAGGTTCCACCGTCTTTGCTCGCCGCGTGGTTGTTGCTGCGGGCATCGGCTCGTTCGCTTGGCGTCCGCCCGTATTTGCATGCCTTCCGGGTTCGCTGGTGTCTCACACGTCGGAACATCGCGAA
>Ga0206866_1105_pt2 | contig 17844 bp, 16 predicted proteins | sample Alteio_BWOrgCont_40_FD_152626 | JGI IMG/M metagenome (GOLD analysis project Ga0206866, IMG submission 152626) | Enriched cells from forest soil in Barre Woods Harvard Forest LTER site, Petersham, Massachusetts, United States -... | ecosystem: Environmental > Terrestrial > Soil > Temperate forest >... | reverse complement strand
TGCGATTTGCCGTTGAGGAGAATCGAGAAGATATTGGGCGCGATTTCGACGGCGTCGGCGTCGACGGGTTCGCCGTCGAGGGAAATGTGCCAGCGGTCCCCGTCGCGCGTGAGTTCCACGATGCGGGTCCGGTTGTCGATGCGCACTTCGATTTTCACGGGGTGCGGTCCAGTTGGTCGCGGCGGGCTTCTTGTTTCCAGCGCGAGGCCCCGGCTTGTGCCGACTGCGGGGAGGGTTTTTCTAGCGACTGCGAATGTTGCCAGAGAGCAGCGGCGATGGCGGCGGCATCGGCGGCGCTGCTATCAACTTCGGAGGCGGCATGCTTTTTTCTCGCAAGGAGCTGGTCGAGCCATTTGGTGTGGATTTCGCCGCGGAGGAAATCGGGTTCGCAGAGGATGCGGCGGAAAAGGCCGGCGTTGGTTTTAATGCCGGTGATGGTGTATTCGTCGAGCGCGCGGCGCAGGCGCGCGATGGTTTCTTCGCGGGAGTTGCCCCAGGCGATTAGTTTGCTGAGCAGCGGATCGTATTCGTTGGGCACGGTCCAACCTTCGTAGATGCCTTCGTCGAGGCGAATGCCGGGACCGCTGGGAGCGTGGCGGGAAAGAATTTTTCCGGGCGAAGGGAAGAAATTGTTGTCGGGATCCTCGGCATAGAGGCGCACTTCCAGGGAGTGGCCGCGGGGCGTGATCGTTTCCCACGCGAAAGGAAGACGGTGACCGGCGGCGATGGCGATTTGCAGTTTGACGAGATCGAGGCCGGTGACTTGCTCGGTGACGGGATGCTCGACTTGCAGGCGCGTGTTGACTTCGAGGAAATAGAAATTGAGATGGGCGTCGACGAGAAATTCGACGGTGCCGGCGTTGATGTAACGTCCGGCGCGCGCGAGGCGCACGGCGGCGTCACCCATTTTTTTGCGGAGTTCGGGTGTGACGATGGACGAAGGCGCTTCCTCGATGACTTTTTGGTGGCGGCGCTGCACGGAGCATTCGCGTTCGCCGAGGGAGACGACGCGGCCGTGGGAATCAGCGAAGATTTGGATTTCGATGTGGCGGGGATTTTCCAGGTATTTTTCGAGATAGAGGCGAGCGTCGCCGAAAGCGTTGAGGGCTTCGGAGGAGGCGTCACGCCAGGCGGAGGCGAAATCGGGATCGCCGGCGACGACGCGCATGCCCTTTCCGCCGCCGCCGGACACGGCTTTAAGCAGAACGGGATAGCCCATGGATTGCGCGAGGGCCTGAGCTTCTTCTGGCTTTTCGATGGGATCGTTGGCGCCGGGGACGGTGGGGACATCGGAGCGGCGGGCGATCTGGCGGCCCGCGGTTTTCGAGCCAAGAGCTTCCATGGCTTCGGCGGGTGGGCCGATGAAGACGAGGCTGCTTTCTTCGCAGGCGCGGGGGAGCGCTGGATTCTCAGCGAGGAAGCCGTAGCCGGGATGGATGGCGTCACAGCCGGAGCGGCGCGCGACGTCGATGAGTTTGTCAATGCGGAGATAACTTTCGCGAGAGGCCGCGGGGCCGATGGGATAGGCTTCGTCGGCCAAGCGGACGTGGAGGGACGCGCGGTCGGCTTCGCTGAAGACGGCGGCGGAACGGATGCCGAGTTCGCGGCAGGCGCGGAGGATGCGTACGGCGATTTCGCCGCGATTGGCGATTAGGATTTTGTTGAACATGCGGGTTTGGCGACGCTGCGGGATTTTAGCATGCGATGGCCGCGGGGTTTGGTGAGTGCATAGGTTGCGTGTCCAATCGTTTGGGGTGTAATGTGCGGCGGTCGTTGAGATGGGGAATCTTTTGCGAGGACTGTACGTTGATGACACCGCCTTGCCATTTTGCGAGCTTCAATATGGGAGCGGTTTCGGCTCACGTAAGCGAGGGAGAACTATGAAGAGAAGATTGGCGGGGCAGGGATTGATTGTTGTGGAAGCGATGAAGATGCAAAACGAAATTCGCTCACCCAAGAGCGGCACTGTGGAGCGCCTGTTAGTGAAGGAAGGCCAGCCCGTAAACGCCGGCGAAGTCCTCGCCTGGATCGACTGAAACCAAAAACTAGCCACACCTGCTAGGGTATGATGCCTTTTGTAGGCTTGGCGGTTTTCGCCGCCTCTGGAAGTTTCCCGGCCGCTTCGATCACCTGCTCGGCCAGATAATTCCTCACCCGCGCTTCGTCGCGCGCAATCGCCAGATACGCCGCGCGCAGCAACTGCTCTTTGCGGTTGCGCAGCGTGTCGCGAATCGTCTGCTGCACCTGCGGATCGGTAGTCCCACGCTGTCCCGGCGATTCACGCGCCACCAGTTTCAAAATCCGATAACCCTCCTTCAATTGCAGCGCGGGACTCACCTGCCCCGGCTTCATTCCCATGACCATTTTCTTCAGCGCCGGGTCCGACTGGTTCAGCGCCGACTCCGGCACATACCCCAAATCTCCGCCCGTCGTTGTCGTATTCATGTCCTCGGAATAATCCATCGCCAGTTGCGCAAAATCCGCGCCGCTGTTCAGCCGGTCCATCAACATCTTCACTTTGCGCTGCGCTTCCGCTTCATTCGTGGCGTCGTCGTTCTTGCGGTTGCGAATCTGCGGCTCTTTGCGCGGCGTCACCACGATCTGCGCGATGCGATACTGCGGCTCGGCCACATTAAACTGCGCTTTGTTGGTGTTGTAAAAATCCGTCACATCCTGGTCGGTAATCGTGATCTTCGCCACCACTTCGCGGTTCAGCAGCTTCTGAATCGAAAGCTGCCGGCGCAAGTCGCGTTTCAAGTCATCCACGGAAACGCCGCGCTCCTTCAACTGCCGCTGAAACTCGTCTTCCGTAAACGGGCTTTTCAGCTCCGTGAATTTGTCCTCGACCTCGCCGTCGCTGGCCTCCAAATTCAGTTTCTTCGCGCGCTCCAGCAAAATCTCATTGTTGATCAGCTCATCCAACACATTCAGCTTCAGCGACAGCGCTTCTTCCTGCGAAGGCTCCTGCCCCTCTGGGCTCACCCGCGTCCGGTAGAACTTGTCGACGTCATCCCGCTTGATTTCTTGCCCGTTGACTGTCGCCCACACGTCCGGCGCCGGCTGCTTCTGTTGCTTGCAGCCCGCACCGCCGAAAAATATCAGCGCGCCCAGCGGCAACAACACCGCGGCGCGCGTCCAGCTCGTGTAGGGGCGGGCTTTAGCCCGTCCCAGCCCCGAAGGGGCTATCTCTGCAAGAAGGGAAGAAATCAAGGTCAGGTGCTCAGGCAGCTTTCTTCACGCGGCCCGCGCGAATGCACGCCGCGCAAACCCGCATTTGTTTCTTCGCGCCGTTCACCACTCCGCGCACGCGGCGCAAATTCGGATTCCACCGCCGCCGCCGCGTGTTGTTCGCGTGGCTGATCACGTTTCCAAAATGCGGCCCTTTGCCGCACAATTCACACTTCATCGCCATAAGTATTCCTATTCAATCCGCCGAAAATTTTCAAAAATGCAAGCCATCATTCTAGCAGACCCCGCCGCCTTTTCCCAACGCCACAGCATACCTAGCGGGCCGGTCGCCCATATTTGCGCTGCGAAGGCAGCAACCTGGCTGCACCCTGCGTTGACACTCCCGCCGCGCTGCTGAATACTCTTCTCCGATGATTGGCCAGCTTCGCGGACGTCTCACCGACAAGCGCCCGAATCAAGTCCTCGTCGATGTAGGCGGCGTCGGCTACCTCGTGCAAGTACCGCTCTCCACTTTCGCCTCCCTCGGCGACCTGCACACCGAAGTCACCCTGCTCATCCACACCCACGTGCGCGAAGATGCGCTCTCCCTCTACGGTTTCCTCTCCTCGCGCGAAAAGCATTTCTTCGAGCTGCTGCTCTCCGCCTCTGGAGTAGGACCCTCTCTCGCCCTCAAAATCCTGTCCGGCATGAGCGTCGAAGAATTAGTCCCCGCCATTCGCGGTGGCGACTTGGCGCGCCTCACGCGCATCCCCGGCGTCGGCCGCAAGACCGCGGAGCGCATCGTAGTCGAGCTGAAAGACAAGCTTGAGGCCGTCGCCATCGAAGCGCAAAAGCCCGCAGCCTCCTCCCCCGCAGGGGCTGAAGCCGACGTAGTCTCCGCGCTCGTGAATCTCGGCTACGACGCCCGCGCCGCGGAATCCGCAGTCGCCGAAGCCAAGCACGAAGCCGGCACCTCGAGCTTCGAGAAACTCCTGCGCGCCTCCCTGCAATCCCTAAGCGCCCCCAAAGGCCGCTCCACCCGCGCCAGCGCCTGATCACTCGCTTGTTTTCTTCTCTGCGCCTTCTCTGCCCTCTGTGGTAAAACTCTTGCATGCCTGACGCTAGCGCCAAGCGAATGATGTCTCAGCGGCAACCCGCCCGCATCGTTTCCGGCCAAGCCATCGACGAAGACCTGCGCATCGAAGCCAGCGTCCGCCCCAAGCGCCTCGACGAATACATCGGCCAAAAGCGCGTCAAGGAGAATATCCAGATCGCTATCGAAGCCGCCCGCACCCGCGGCGAATCTCTCGACCACGTCCTCCTCTACGGCCCTCCCGGCCTTGGCAAAACCACCCTAGCGCAAATCATCGCCAACGAATTGAATGTCCCCATCAAGACCAGCGCCGGCCCCCTCCTCGACCGCAAAGGCGACCTCACCGCCATCCTCACTTCCCTGGAAGCAAAAGAAGTGTTCTTCCTCGACGAAATCCATCGCCTCCAGCCCGCCGTCGAAGAAGTCCTCTACCCCGCCATGGAGGATTTCCGCGTCGACCTCATCATCGGCCAGGGGCCCGGCGCGCGTATCCATCCCTTTCCCCTCGGCCATTTCACGCTGATCGGCGCCACCACCCGCGCTGGACTCATCACCGCACCGCTGCGCTCTCGGTTCGGCATCGTCCATCGACTCGATTTCTACGAGCCGGAAGATCTGCTCATCATCCTGCATCGCTCCGCCAAAATTCTCGCCATCGAGATGGATGAAGGCGGCGCCGAAGAAATCGCCCGCCGCTGCCGCGGAACGCCGCGCGTCGCCAATCGCCTCCTGCGCCGCGCCCGCGATTTCGCCGAAGTGCGCGCCGCCGGCCGCATCACTCGCGCCGTAGCTCAGGAATCCCTCGCCATGCTCGGCATCGACGAAAGCGGCCTCGACGAAGTCGACCGCAATCTCATGCTCGCTTTAATCGACAAATACGGCGGAGGCCCCGTCGGCGTCGGCACCCTCGCCGCCGCCCTCAGCGAAGAAGAAGACGCCATCGAAGAAATGTACGAGCCCTACCTCATGCAAATCGGCATGATCGACCGCACCCCCCGCGGCCGCGTAGCCACCCCACGCGCCTACGAATACTTCAATCGCGAAGCCCCCCGCCGCCAACCCCGCCTCTTCTGACTGGCGGAGCTCCTGCGCGCGGATGTACCGCTCTTGCAGCCTCTTTTCTCAAAACACGGGGGTGGGTTCTCTTGTTTTCTAAACCTCGGACCTCCAACCTCTAAGTTCTGTCTTTGCCACACATCCGAGAAATCCGCCCGTAACTCCTTCCCTGCCACCCATACGAAAAACAGGGGGTGTCTCCCGTAATGGTTCGCTACGCACCGGACACGCGCAGTGGTAGCGCCAGCATCTTGCTGGCACGCTGGCGGTTCGTAGTTTTTTTCCTTCCAGCCTCTGCTAGAGTCTCGCAAGACAGTGGTTTCTGCGGATCCCATGAAAAAAACGGCATACCTCTCGCTGGGCTCGAACCTGGGCGACCGCGCAAAGAATTTGCAGGACTCGATCGCCGCGCTGAGGAACGCAGGCGTACAAGTTGTGCGGACCTCTTCGCTGTACGAAACCGAGCCAGTCGATTATTTAGACCAACCCTGGTTTCTGAACTGCGCCGTGGAAGCAGAAACGGAATTGTCAGCACTGGGCCTTTTGCACGCCCTGCGCGGAATCGAAGCACAAATGGGCAGTAAGAAACTAATCGCCAAAGGCCCGCGCCTGATCGACGTGGACATCTTGCTGTACGGCAACGAAGTCATCGACACGCCGGAGCTGCAAGTCCCGCACCCGCGAATGCATCTCCGCCGCTTCGTATTGCAGCCGTTAGCCGAAATCGCACCGAACGTGCAGCACCCAATTTCGCACCTAAGTATCTCAGAACTGCTCGCTCGCACGCCCGACAAGAGCGCCGTGCGTGTAGCGGCCGGGCTTCAGCCCGGCCAGCATCGAGGTGCAGTGTAGGTGCCGGGCTTTAGCCCGGCCAGCGTAGAGACGACTGCAAGAAGGAGAAAGTGAGCGCCAGCTCACGACGTGCGATGGAGCAAGAGCCGGTGCAACGTCATGGTCTTTGGCTGCAGCGCATCCAGCTCGATCAACGCCAGCGAGCCTTCCGTGATTTCACGCCAGCGATATACACCCGCTTCGGTCTCCTGCACCTCGCGCCCATTGGGCCGCCGCAGGAATTCGCGAGCATCGTCAGCGGAGACGGTTTCGCGCAGCGTCGGACGCGCCAGCGCTTCCACCGCATAACTCCGCAGCAGCTTGCTCCAGTACTGATGGAAGAGCTCGCCGGAAGCGAAGATGTCGCTCCAGGCCACTTCGCCGCCATACGCGACGATCACGCCGACGACGCGCTCTCCCTTCAGCCCGGAAGTGGCGCGGGCGAAGCGCCGCTGCACTTGATCGACAAAGCTGTCGACAGAGCCTCCCACGCGCCTGGACTCGTAGATTTTCCGGTAAGACTGTGTCGGCGCTTCCGAAGAAATGGCATCCTGAAGCTCGGAAGTGCTGAGACGCGGAGCCGGAGCATTCGGCGTGGAACGCGATCCGGATGCTCCAGCCATGGTGCCCCCGGACACCGCGGCCCACACCTCGGTTTGTTTCTGCTCCACCGCGGCTTGCTCGCGGACGCTGGGATGCACAATGGTCTTCGCCGCCGTGAATTGCGAGCTGCTGCCCGTCCAGCGGCCGTGCTCCACACAGAAGACATCGAGCGGGAGCGGTTCCGCGCCAACCGGCACGATGCGATCTTTGCCGATGATGCGATCCTGCTTTCCGCCGCTGACCAGTTCTCCGGCCAGGAGGAGCAGCGGACGTTTGCTGCGATTGATGAGCACGAGCTGGTTCACCGAAGCGCTTGTGCCGTAATCCGGGATGGTGCGAACTCCGTCGCGGTTGCGCACCATGCCGGCCGCCCCGCGCTCGCTGACGATCACTTCGCCGCTGGCGAGCCCTTCTTCGAGCGTGAGAAAGTTGCTGGTGTCCTGCGAGGAGCCGCTAACCACCGGAAAAATCGCAATGTTCTCGTAGGCAACGGGATCGAGGATGCGCCAGTCACCTTCCGGACGCGAAGCAGCCTTATGTGGGTGCGGAGCAGCCCACACAAAAGCGATTCCTCCAAGAGTGGCGATGCTCGCCAGGGCGGCGATGAGGACAGCGAAAAACGAACGTTGCATGGAACCTCCTTGAAATGCGGAAATGCGGCAGAAAGACCTGCTCAGAAGTTAGAACGGGGCGGCTGAGATTTCTTGCAAGGAACCAGAACGGAGAAAGCGAAGAGGTGAGGATTCAAATGGAGAGATCGCCCTAAGCAGACCGAATGGAGCCTTCATCCGTGTGGGTCGCCCAGATTGAGGCGGTTCTTGGGCCGTTTGTTCTTCAGTGCTTCGCCTTCTTCGCGTTCGTATTCGGAGATTTCCTCTTCGGTGTACGAAAACGACTCGCGGGAGGCGAACATGGAGTTGGACTTGGCGGCTTTTTTCTTCTTTTTGCGCAGCTCGCCAAATTCGTAGCGCACCTGGCGAATCGGCGCGTCGATCGCTTTTATTTCCACCAGCAGATCGCTGACCTTTTCCAGGAAGTCGTGAAGATGGAAAGGCCGTAAAACGTAGGGCAGCTTGGCGCGCTCCAGCGGCTCGAGATATTGCTCGCCGCTTACTTCTGGAACGAGATACAGGGCGCGCAGACGGCCGCCTTCTTCGGCAGAGACGTTCGTCAATTCACGCAGGGTGAGAAAAAGGGGGCTGTCCGTGCCGGTGATGGTCACATTGGCGATGACCAGGGACCATTCCCCGGTGCGCAGCTCGGCGAGGAACATCTTGGTATCAGGCACGACGCGCACACGCCAGCCCTCGGAATCGAGGATCTGTTTCAGCGCGCCCTGGCTCTGGACATCGTCATCGAGGATGAGAATGCCCACCTGCCGGGGCTCGATCGGGGACGCAGGGGTACCCATTGTCAAAGTATAGCGTTCGGAGGTGTGTGGTGGTCCGGCATTGCCAGAGCAGGCCGCGTATCGGCCAATACCAGTCTTCAGTTGTTGGTTGTTGGTCTTAGTTCGGAGCCACAGGGCCGCAGCGCATCCTACGGCTTGCTGCATTGGCCGTTGCGCTCCAAGGCTACTGGCCAATGACGAAGTTGGTGGCGAGGATGTAGCGCTTGGAGGCGGAGCCGTCCCAGAAAATGCGGTACGTGCTTGGTGGGCCAGAGGCGAGGCGGGCCGTGTAAAAAACCTGGACGCCGTCTTGGGACCATTCGCCGTGGCTGGCGGATTGGTCCGGCGGAGTCAGGATGACGCGGCGTTTAGCGCGCAATTCGTAGAGGAAAATACCTCCGGAGAGGTGGTTCGCATCGGCGGGAGCGCCGGGAGGCGGGGTGGTGTAACTGGCGGAAACGAGAAGCAGATCGGGGTTGCCGGGATTGACGCGGACGGTGTCGGATTCGCGGATCTGGAAGCTGGAACCGTAGATATTTTGGAGGAGCGCAGTTTGGGTGATTTTGCCGTCGTCCGCGATCCAGTATGCGTTCTGCAGGTCGGTGCCGAGCAGAGTGTGCGCGTCGACCCAGCCTTGTAATGCATCGATATTGTTTGCGTAAAGAGGCGCGGGAGTTTCCGGTGCCGCTGCCTGGAGCGTCCAGATCTGCCATTTTTGATCCTGGTTGGTGAGATAGGCGATGCGGGCGTCATCCGGCGACCAGAAGGGCTGGCGGACGTTGCCGTGAACCAGATCGCGGGAGCGGCCGGTGTCAAATTCGTAGAGAGCAATGGTGCTGTCGGGGCCGGACTTGGAATCCGAACGGACGTAGAGGAGTTTCTTGCCATCGTGGGAAAGAGCGAGGTCTGCACCGGCGGGCGCTACGATTTTCTTCACGGTTCCGCGGCTTAGGACGATTTTGTCCGCCGCGTTGACGTACGCCACGGCGGTGGGTGGCTTGAAACCGGTCACCGTGGTTTCGGGCGCGGGCTTCTTCTTGGCCGCGTCGTCTGCATCGTCATCGGTCTGGTTGGTGATGCGCGGAAATAGCTCGGCGGCAATGCGCGCGCAGCCACTTAGGGTGCCGAGCTGGGGATGCTCGACCACCGCACGAAACGTGTATTTCGTTGCGGACATGCCGTCATAGCAGGCTTCGCGCGACAAGTGGATAGTTAGGGCGGTTCCGGTCCCGGTGTCCTTGGCGTGATAGGTCCAGGCGTCGCCGGAAGGTTCGTGGGCAACCTCGGCGGGTTCGAGAGTGATCGGCGGATATCCAGGACGATCCAGGCGCTCCGGACCTTTTTGTCCGATGCGCAAGCTCCATGCGGGATTATTTCCGGAGGCGAGTAGAAGAATCGGATAGTGCTTGGATTGCGGGGCGGCAGGAGCTACCGGAGTGGTAGGAGAAGAGGGCGGCTTCTTGGTCGGGGCAGGAGCCTGTGCCCGGGCGGAGGAGCCGGTGCTTGCGACCAAGATGAAACCAAAGAAAGTTGACCGCATTCGCAAGGGCATGCGCCTGGATGAATCTCCCGGATTGAGGATACCGCGTGAACGCGAGAGGCACAAATCGCGGATCAGGGCGAAATTAACGGAACCCAGCGTCAAAGACAGAAGATGCTCTGCGTAGTTTGAGATTGTGCCAAGCTGGGGCGCAGCAGTGCTGCGCCCCTATACGCAGGCAAGGCTAGTTGAGGATTGGTGGGCGATCGTCGCGATCGCGATCTCGGTCGCGCTCGTCGCGGTCACGGTCCCTGTCTCGATCACGGCCGTGATCACGGTCCCAGCCGCGGCGGTCGTCTTCGTTCCAGTCGCGGGACCATTCGCGCCATTCGCGGTCGCGGCGGTCGACGATTTCGAAGTCGGCGCGGCAGCCGCGATCGACCCAGATGTGGTCGCGGTCGTAGCCCCATGTGCGGTTGAAAACGCAGTCGGCTTCGCTGCGCTGGCGGATGATGAAAACACCGTCGCGCGTGTCGACGGGGCAGAAAGCGCGGTTCATGTAATCGGAGGGGCAGTAGATTAGGGCGGCGGCGCGAGATTGCCAGTCGCCAGTAACGCGGAAATCGGCGCGGCAGCCGCGGTCAACCCAGATGCCACGCTTGCCGTAGCCCCAAGTATCGCCCTCGATGCAACCAGCCTGGCTGCGCTGGCGAATCATGCGCACACCGAAGCGGGAATCGGCGGGACACCAGACGCGCTCCATGGCATCGGAGGCGCAGTAGACCATATAGGTATCGCCCCAGCCGCGGAACTCTCCGTCACGGCCACCAGAGCGATCGTTGTCACGATCTCGGTCGCGACCGCCATCATGGTCGCCGCGACGGCTGTTCTCGACAGCTAGGTGACCGCCGACTTCAAATTCGGCGCGGCAGCCGCGATCGACCCAGATTCCGCGATTGTCGTAGCCCCAAGTGCGGTCTTGGATGCACTTGGCCTCGCTCTTCTGGTGAACCATTTGAACGCCGCCGGTGGTGTCGACGGCGCAAAAATGGCGGTGCATGTCATCGGAAGAGCAGGTCATGCGCAGGGCCGACTGCGGCGCGGGTGAGGCGTAGGCGGATCTGCTTTGGAAGGTAATAGTCAGGATGAATGCGGAAGCGATCAGGGCCAGGGACACCAGCAAAAATTTTCGCGAAACAGAAGGAAAACGGGTCATGGCGAATCTCTCCATTTCACGACCGGGCCGGCGAAAATCGGACTTCTCGCGGATTTCCGGCGTAGGGTCGGGACATAAGGGTCGTGAAAGCCAAGATAGAGAAAATTTGGTGGGACGGCCAGCGGGATTCCGGGAGGAGTTGCGGGAAGCGGCAATAGCGGTTTCTCACGGAGGATCAGTCGGAACATGGGAGGGGCGAAGAAAAAACAAAGAAAGTACTTGACAATGGCGAAAGAAAAGCGAAATATGGGGCAGTTGTGAGGTGGGCCATGTCCCCAGTTCTTTCCCCAGTTGTTGACCGGCGTCCCGCTCAGCAAGCCGCGCTGTTTCCTCTCCATTCCAATGCTCACGCTACTGAAAATGGCCCAAAAGCTCGGACCGGATCTGATCTTGCCCCGATCGTGACTGGTCCTGGCGGCAGCATCTCGGGTAGCCCCATGCCGGATTGCCCCCCGGCGTCACCGGAAGAACATGGCGCCCCACGCCATGCAGAAAGCCGGACCCGAGATGCCGCCGCACGTTGTGGCGCGGAGCAATCCGCGCCGCTGGTTGGCATCGCCCGCCTCGCAGCCAATTCCCCTTGCGCGCTGACGGAACGCACTTCACCGGAGCGGCCGGAGTATTTTCTGCTGCCGGTGCGCTCGATCTTAAATCGATGCGATTCGAAGCGCGTGCCGTTCGAATGGACGATCAATCCTTATCGGGGGTGCGAGTTTGCGTGCAAGTACTGCTATGCGCGGTATACGCACGAATACATGGAGCTGGACGGCGGAGAGTTCGAGAAAAAGATTTTTGTGAAGAAGGATGCTGCGGCGCTGCTGGCGCAGGACATGCGCAAGTACTCCTATGAATCGCGGAGCTCGGGGGGAATGTATCCGGAGCACATCGCGATTGGGACGGCGACCGATCCCTACCAGCCAGCGGAGCGGGAGCATCGCGTGACGCGTGCATGCCTGGAGGAGCTGGCCAAGCGTGAAGGGCTGAGCATCTCGTTGATTACGAAATCGAACCTGATTGTGCGGGACATCGATTTATTCAAGAAGATTGCGACGCGGTCGGAACTGTCGCTGAACATCACGGTTACCACGCTGCGGCCACGGCTGGCGCGGTTGCTGGAGCCGCGAGCGCCGCGGCCGGACTTACGATTGGCGGCGGTGAAGCAATTGCGGGAGGCGGGGCTGGCGGTGGGCGTGTCGGCTTGCCCGCTGATTCCGGGGATGACGGATCGCGACGGGGAGTTGGAGGCGCTGGCCGCGGCGGCGAAGAATGCCGGCGCGCAGTGGTTCTTTTCCAATGTGTTGTTTCTAATGCCGTCGTCGGCGAAGCAGTTCTTGCCTTTCGTGCACGAGAAATTCCCGAAGTTGGCGAAGCAGTACGAAGCGTGGTACGCGAAGAACGGGTATGCGCCGGAGGAGTATCGGAAGAAGATGTCGCAACGGGTGGCGGAGATCCAGCGGGAGTATGGGTTTGTGGCAAGGCCGTGGGAGGAACGGACGCAGAGGACGAAGCGGCCGCAGCTTTCGCTGGGTTGGATGCCGGAGGAGGCGCTATTGCGGGCGGGGTAAGAGACTCGAGTCAAGATGTGCGGCAGGACAGCCAGAAATGGCTGTCCCACTGAGTACCCTCGCCTAGGGGACGATGATGCGGGATTCTTCGCGCTTTAGTTCCTGGGCGTCGGGGAATTGGCTACGGAGGAATTCGATGTAGCGGCGGGAGCGGGGGCGGCCGTTGGTGCGCAGCAGGCCCATGCGGTAGAGAAAAACCAGAAGATAGAAGATGTCGGCGTCTTTAAGCGCGGAGGAGTTGCTGCGTTCGGCTTGCTGCCGCTTTACTTCGGCGATGAAGGTGGTGAGCGCGGCGTAGAGCTCGCGGGGAAGACGCGCGTCGGGGAGCTTTTCGTAGTAGATGCCGGTGCGCAGAGTTTTGTAGGTTTCGGCGAGGGCCTGAATGCCGGCGAGGACGTCGGGGTCGGTGGTATCGGGCTGGGCCGCGCAGAACTTTGCGATCGTGAACGCGAATGCAGCCATGAGTTGCTGCTGCGTGTGGATGACGTCGGACGGGAGATTGACGTCGAGCAGAGACGTTCCGGGCGGAAGCGAGCGGGGATGCTCGTCCTCATAGCGGTGGGCGGTGATGAGGTGGGGGCAATCGGGTGCGCAATCGATGGTGACTTCGCGGCCGGTGCCGCAGCAGACGGCGCAGATGGTCTCACCCTTCGCGGGACAGAAGCGCGCGCCTTTTCGTTTCTCACAGATTGGACAGGACAATATGGCTCCGTCAGCGTGAAGCGAGTACAGCAGAATACGCTGAGCGGAAACAGAAGCAAAGCGGAGCGGCCCGAAGAGCGGAGGTCCTTCGAAGCTCCCCTCAATGATCGGGGTAAACAGGGTAAACAAGACCGCGGCGCGCCAAATATTTGACTTCTATGCTTTACCGCGATACGCACAAAGTGCTAAGTTTTCCACGCTTGTGCCACTGATTTTTTCTCACGATTTTCTCCGAAGCGGAATCGTGCGGGACATTTCAATCTAATGAGGCAGAACGTATGGCTGGAAAAAATTCAAGGGTGATCCGAGTGGGAGTGGTCGCGGGCGCTCTGGTGGTGATGGTTTCCCTATCGCTTGCGCAGAGCTTGCAGTATCCGGCGGCGCGAAAAGCGGAGCAGAGCGACACCTATCACGGCGTCAAGGTAAGCGATCCCTATCGCTGGCTTGAGGACGATCGTTCGGAGGAAGTGGCGCAGTGGGTGAAGGCGGAAAACGAAATGACCTTCTCGTACCTGGATAAGATCCCATACCGCGCGCAGGTCATGAAGCGGCTTGAGCAGGTTCTCAACTATCCGAGACACGTCCAGCCGTTCCGGCGGGGCAAATTTTATTTCTTTTCGAAGAACGACGGATTGCAGAACCAAAACGTATTCTACGTTCAAGACGGGCTGGATGGGAAACCGGAACTGCTGGTTGATCCGAACAAATTTTCCGCGGATGGCACGTCGCGGCTGCATGCGCTTACGGTGTCCAGGGACGGCCAATACTGCGCGTATGCGGTGTCCACGGGCGGATCGGACTGGGAAGAGGCGCACGTAATGGAAGTGGGCAGCCGGAAAGTGTTGGCCGATGAATTGAAGTGGCTGAAGTTTTCGACGCTGGCCTGGGCCGGGAAGGGATTTTTCTATAGCCGCTTTGAAACACCGGAAGCGGGACACGAGCTTTCTTCCAAGAACGATTTTCAGAGAATCTACTATCACCGGCTGGGTACGCCGCAAGCGGAAGACGAGCTGATTTACGAAGACAAGACGAAGGCGGAGCAGTTCTACGCTCTGGAAACAACGGAAGACGAAAAATTTGCGATTTTGTCCATCGGCGGCAAGGGCCCGAGGGGGAATGCGCTTTTCTTTCGCGATCTCTCGAAACCGGAAAAGACTTTCACGGCGATTGTGCCGGAGATTTCCGATGATGCGTTTCAAGTGATCGACGATGTGGGGGATAAATTCCTGATTGTGACCAATCGAAAGGCGCCGAATTACCGGCTGACGCTATACGATCCGGCCAGCAAGGACGCGGCGTGGAAAGACGTGCTCCCCGAAAAGGCGGAAACGTTGCAGGAACTGGCCACCGCAGGGGGCAAGATTTTCGCTGTGTACATGAAGGACGTGATAAGCAGACCCTATGTCTACAGCATGGAAGGGCAGATGGAGAATCAGATCGTGCTTCCCGGCGTGGGAACAGCAACCGGGTTTGGAGGCAATCATGACGACAAAGCTGTTTTCTATTCTTTCACCTCGCTGAACTTTCCTCCGACGATTTTCCGTTATGAAATTGCTTCGCGGGCGGCGAAGGTTTTCCGGTCGCCGGAAATTTCCGGGTTTAAGCCCGAAAACTACGAGACCAAGGAATTTTTTTATACGAGCAAAGATGGGACGCGCATTCCGATGTTTCTGGTCTACCGGCGGGGATTAAAGCTGGACGGAAACAATCCCACGCTGCTGTGGGGCTACGGGGGATTCAACGACATCGGCTCTCCGGAATTCAGCGCGCTGCGGCTGGTTTTGCTGGAGCAGGGCTTTGTGTACGCGTCGGCGAACATTCGCGGCGGAGGAGAATACGGGGAGAAATGGCACGAGAACGGCTCCAAGCTGAAGAAGCAGAACGTTTTCGATGACTTCATCGCTGCGGGAGAATGGCTGATCGCCAACAAGTACACTTCGCGGGAGAAACTGGCGGTTCATGGAGTTTCGAATGGAGGATTGCTGATTGGCGCGGTAATCAACCAGAGACCAGAACTTTTTCGCGCGGCCGTTGCCCAGGCGGGCGTGATGGACATGCTGCGGTTTCAGAAATTCACGATCGGGTGGGCCTGGGTCTCGGATTACGGATCGAGCGACAACGAGGCGGAATTCAAGGCGCTGTATGCGTATTCGCCGTTGCACAACATTCGCGCGGGCGTGAAGTACCCGGCGACATTGATCACCACCGCTGATCATGACGATCGCGTGGTGCCGGGGCATTCGTTCAAATACGCGGCGACATTGCAAGCAGCGGCGAACCATGAGGATCCGGTGCTCATCCGGATCGATACGAACTCCGGGCACGCGGCGAGCAGCACCACGAAGAGGCTGGAGCAGACGCGGGATATTTATTCGTTTGTGTTCTACAACCTGGGAATAACGCCGAAATACTAAGCGTGCGGGGAAGGCGCCGCGGCTGGTGTCTTTACGTGCTCGGGGCGGAAACCCATGCCGATGAGCCGCGCCGGGATGCGCTGCAAGAGAGGCCAGCGGTCGACGAGCTTGAGAATCCAGGGCGCTTTGACGCGGGTGCTGCCGAGGACGCGCTTGATAACATTATTTTGAATGGCAATTTGCATGCGTTGTGTCGCGCGGGTGGGGAATTCGCGGCGCTTTTGCACGGCAGCCAGTTCGGGGTCGCGTGCCGCGCGAGTGCGTAGCGGTTCGGCAAGAATATTGGCGGCGGCGACGGCATCCTGAATCGCCAGATTGATGCCCACGCCGCCGACCGGCGACATCGCATGGGCCGCGTCACCGATACAAAGCAGGCCTGGGCGCCACCAACGCTTGAGGCGATCCACCACCACCGTGAGCAGTTTGATCTGATCCCAGTCGGCGAGTTCTTCCACTCGGTCGCGCAGAAAGGGAGCCAGCTCGGCAAGTTGTGCGCGGAACGCGGGCAGGCCGCGCGCACGAAGCTCGTCATAGCCGCCTTTGGGAATGACGAAGGCGCACTGCCAGTACGCGCGGCGGTTGAGCATCACTAGGAATTTGCCGGCATCAATGCGGCCCAGCGTAATCGACGGATCGCTCTCAGCGCGCGAAATACGCATCCAGAGGACATCCATGGGCGCGCCGAGATTGATGATTTCGAGGGCAGCTTTTTGACGAATGACGGAATGGCGGCCATCTGCGGCAATGGTGAGACCGGCGCGAATTTCGAGCTGACCTTGTGCTGATTTTGCCCGGACGCCGGTAACCAACCCGTCCTCGACGAGCAGATCGGTCGCTTCGGTATTCATCAGCAGGCTAAATGACGGATAGCGCCTGGCCTGTTCGGCGAGGAAATTAAGAAAATCCCATTGCGGCATGAAAGCGATGAATTTGCAATGCGTTGGAAGATGCGTGAAATCAGCCAGACGCAACCGGGATTCGCCGATCCAGCCATTGAGCTGGCGGACTTCGTCGTGAGGACGCTGAAGGAACTCTTCGAGCAGGCCCAGCTCATGCATAAGCTCGAGAGTAGAGGGGTGAATCGTGTCGCCGCGAAAATCGCGAAGAAAATCGGCGTGTTTTTCGAGGACCAAAACATCCACGCCAGCGCGGGCCAGAAGATACGCAAGCATCATGCCGGCAGGGCCGGCACCGACGACGCAGCAACGGATGTTTACTCGCTCCACGCCTACAGTCCCTTGGTTCACATCAGAATGTGTTCTACAACCTGGGATAACACCCAAGTACTAGAAAAGACAAAGCCGCCGACCTAGCGCCGAGCCTAAGGCCACCTTTTCGATTGTTTCGGAAAAACTTCTGTATGCCCTGGACGTGGCTATTTGTTCTTCGGAGATTTCTGGTTTAGCAAAGAGATCAGTTTTTGGGCGGCTGGCGGAACAGCGACGGCTCCCTTGAAGATGATGCTCTCCGCTTCGACTTTTTTCCCGTAAATGCGGGCGTTGGCGTCGTTGTCGGGGCGAACGGAGGAGCCAGCGAGGGAGATACCCGCGAAGAGGCCGCGCGCACGCGAATAGGTCAGGATTTCAGCGCGCATAGTGACGTCGGTTTCGGCGGAAGCATTGCGCCCAACAGGGCCAGCGGCGGCAGACGCGTCAGCGCCAAGCTTCACTTTGCTCTTCAGAATGGAGTGAGCTCCGCGGTCGTTCATAACCAGGAGGACGAAGTCGGTGGCCTGGCCACCAATCTGAAATCCGACGCTGCCGCCTTCGAGGGCCATCATCGTCGGGGCGCTCCAAGGACCGGTGAAGTGCTCGCCGGTGCGGCAGGTCATGGCGCCACGGCCGTAGCTGCCGCCGATAACGAAAGCAGCCTTCAATACAGACGGGTACACGATTACGCATTCGGATTTGTCGAGCAGGTCCTGCGGGATGTCGTCGGGAATGTCCAGGATTTCCTTAAGGATTAGTCCGCAGTTTTCCAGGCGATCCGTCTCCTTCTTGTTGTCTACCGCGGCGAGCGGTAATGCAATGGCCAGCGCCAGGACGGAGGACATCATGGGCTTCAACATCAAGTCACCTCGCTCAAATTTGGGTGAATGCGATTTTACGTTCCGAGGTTTCTGGGCGCAACCCGCGGAGCTTCCAACCTTGCCTTCGCTGCGGCTTTCCCCTCACACGTGGCGCTGCAAGCGAAGCATTGTGCTGTTTCGACTATACTTTCCCGGAACACAATTTGCCAGCGGGAGGGGCGGTGCGGGTCGGCTTTGCTTTTACAGTGATGTTGGCATGTGGGATCTTGGCCGGCGATGTTTTGGTTGCGGCGGAGC
>Ga0206866_1116_pt1 | contig 17848 bp, 17 predicted proteins | sample Alteio_BWOrgCont_40_FD_152626 | JGI IMG/M metagenome (GOLD analysis project Ga0206866, IMG submission 152626) | Enriched cells from forest soil in Barre Woods Harvard Forest LTER site, Petersham, Massachusetts, United States -... | ecosystem: Environmental > Terrestrial > Soil > Temperate forest >... | reverse complement strand
GATTAGGCCAAAAGCCCGCTCTTGTAACCCCCCTCCGTGCGAATTCGAGTTAAACTTGCGTCGAAACCACATCCCCTATTAGTTTCAACAAATTCTGTAAAAACCTTACAACGTTATTAGACGGGCAATCTCAAGTTGTTGTCAAGCGCCGCGAAAAGCTGCAACATGATTTTTATATGATCTTAAAAGAACTCACCCAAGGATACGTTCTCGATAAGCCGGCTGGCGTTGCCACCCACACTCCCGACGGAGGCCAAACTCCCGGATTTTTAGAGATAGCCTCGAAGGTTTTGGGCCAACCTCTCTGGGCCGTTCACCGCCTTGATCGCGACACGTCAGGCGCACTGATCGTGGCTGCCAGCGATAAAGCCGTTGCTCCGTTAACCGACCAACTCTCTGCCGGAAAGAAAAAGTATGTCTTCATTTCGAAGCATTCTTCCCGTGAAAATGTATGGTCATATAGCGGGCGCATAGAAAAAACGGCTAGCCATCAATTTGGCATCGTAGAGGGTGAGCCCAACAGCCACACTAAGTTTGCCAAGATTGCACCACACCCCCTTGGTTTTCTGTACGAAGCCGAAATCACAACAGGCAAGACTCATCAGATTCGCATCCACGCTGAAGCTTCAGGGGTGCCTATTCTTGGTGATGTGGAGCACGGCGGGCAAGAGGGTGACAATGTTTTCTTCAGACTTATGTTGCATGCAAAAGAACTCGAACTCTCGGCTGACGGAAAAATTCTCGAAGCTGTTGGCGATCGTGAAATCATCCGTATTATTTATTACAAACCCCAATTCAAAGAAATTTCTCAAGAGTTTGAAACATTCTGGGCACGCATGGGTGGCGAAATGAAGCGCCCTGTGAAAAATGCCGACTGCTTTTTAATTATCGATGCGGTCACCATGGCTGAAAAATTAGACGTGGTGATTATTTTGGGCGGTGACAAAGATTATCTGCCCCTCATTTGGTATTTGAAATCTCGTGGGTGTCGTACAGAAATTTGGGCCTGGCCTGAAGCGACAAGCACAGATATGCAGCAAGCCGCCGATGCGTTTTTTCCGCTGACGAAAGAGTATATTATTCCGAGTCAGACAGACGCTTCAAAATCTCGTGGCCCGGCTGGCGGGGCTTCGCGATAATTGATCTCTTGCGAATACTCGCAATCGTGCGAAACGATCCCGTCGAGGGATTCTCGTTAACTAAATCATATTTCGTAATCATGTCAGCTTCAGCGGGGCGAACAACTCCGACCCATTGTGAACCATAGCGTTTAAGCGCTTGGCCTTGAGCCCATCCCCAAACAAGATTGTTGATACCGACGGCGTTGGATTTTTCAACGAGGGAGTCAGGGACAGCTTGTTTGACCGTCACAACAAAATCGATAGCAGCACTCACTTGTTTTTCGAAATCAGATCCGTCGAAATGAAATTGTGCTTTTGTTTTTTCCCACGCAGTGAGATCGGGTGTTGGTGAGTAATTTGTGTCTTTTGTATTTGTTGAAAGTGTCTTCCACCAGAATGCAAGAGCTTCGGCACTCGTCGAACATTGGCTCACTTGTTTTTTGGTGAGGCCGCTAGCCCATTGAGTGAAATACACGTCTTTGCTGTCAACCGGAACCATGTTCAAAGCTTGCGCTTGAAAATAAGCTTCGCGCATTTCATCTACAAAAATTTTCTGTCCGTCGCTGCCGAATGCGATGTCTCGTGCGAGTTCATCGCCGCTCTGGAGTTTTCTCACCTCGGGTGCGAGAAATTGAACAGCATCGTTAAACGCACCGACTTTCATGTAGATGTGGGCGATCGCGGTCGCGAGTGCGTAATGATCTGGAGAGTTATTTTCTGTTTGTGCCATTTCACTACGTAAGAACTCAGCTTGAGTGCGAGTGGGGCCCATTTTGTTTAAAGCAGATAAGATTTGAAGCGGACGACTTTCAAGTGATGACGGTTCTCGATTCAGTGAATCGTTTGCGTGCATCGAATTAAAATCGAGATCTGCTACTTTCTGCCATCGTTCGATGACGTGTCCTTGATCAGGGCTGAAGAACGCGATGACTTTTCCTAATTTGCCCATCTCAAAAAGCATGAGTGAAGCGACAACGATGTTGAATGTTACAGATAGAAATGCGAGCCAACCGTCGCCGAGAGTTTGTTCGAATTTTGATGCGCGAGTGAATTCGCCTTTTTCTGAAACAACAACGGTTTGTGCAGCGATGTCATGCCACGCTCTGCGATCAGGGCGAGAGAGAATGGTACTCCATCCAGCGCCGAGGGTAAGACCGCCAAGCCACCACACAAAAGAGCGAACGAGAAGTTGCGAGAAGCCCATTTGCTTGCGAGGAGATGTGTTCACAAGCTTCAGGCCCATCAAGTGACGGCCTAAAGTATTTTTGTACATCCATGCAAAAACAGTTTGCATGAGCCATGAAACAAGAATCCACAAAAGCGCAAACGTTGTGACCCAACGACGTGTTTTCAAATCATGCGGGAACCACCAAGCCATGGCGATGGCTGTTGCAACTCCGACAACACATTGATCAATCACTTGCGCAGTGATGCGTGTCAACGGCGAAGCAATGCGCCATGTTTCGAAACTATTCTTGGTTGCTGGTTTTGAAGTCTTCGTTTTCTTAAGTCTTTGTCCTGTCATAAAGTACCCCGCACTTTATAATTTTATGTGAAAGGAGACGGATTGTCTGTGAGACCAAGGCACGGAATGATGCTGGACTAAGGTCTCATTACTGGGCCACTTGATAATTAACCGTCACCACAGTTCCTGGAGGGGGTGGTGGGTTCAATTTAATAACGTTCCCTGACACGCTCCAACTGATTGGGGTCGAGGGTGTCGGAGTAAACGAAATGTGCACACTACCCGGAATGGGAGTCGCTTTTAGCGTGATTGTTGTGAGTTGTGGGTTCAACGCGAGAGCAATGTCGCTAAAATTCTGTGAATAATCTGATGAGCAAATGCTGGTGGTCATACCGCCGGTGATGTCGGCGAGATGCTGAGCGAAGGTTCCGTAGTTCGGATCCCACGGCCATTTCTTTCTGAGTTGTGCGAGACAAGCGGCATCGCCAGGCTGAGTGATAATTCCAAATCCGTGAAGTGATTTAGTTGTGTTCGACCAAAGAGAATTAAAATAACTCACAACGGCTTCGGGCTTTGTTGGATTAAAACTTTTTCCATCACCCATTTCATCTTTGTCACTGATCACAACGATAGCGAGATCGGCGTCGGGTCTGAAGAAATTTGCGTTGTCACCATTACGCTTTTGCATAGCGAGAATGCTTACAGCCATGGGTTGCGGAAACGGTGAGCCGCATGGATTCTCAGGACTAAATGCGCACGCCAATGTTTCTCGTCTTACAATCGTACTAAAAAATTCTTCGTTTACGTTGACGTCGTTTTTCTGAATGATGCGCGTGTTTGGATCGCTGCCTAATGGGCTCAGGCTTCCTTGAAGACTCGGAGCTGCGTGAGGAAGCTCGCCGTTTGTTGCATCGGTTGTTGTGATGCCCATTTGCCAATCGAGAGAACTCAGCGCTTGGTCGAAATTTTGAAATGTTTGAGGAAGTGCGCGCATTTCATCAATCATCGAAAGCCCATTATCGATGATGACAAGAATATCTACTTTTGAAGTACCTGTTGGTGCAGTGAAAGTTTCTTGCTCGCCGAGCGGTGTGGGTGCGGGGGGAGGTGTGGGAATGGGTGTTGGACGTGGAGTCGGCACCGGCGTTGGAACGGGCGTTGGTTTTGGAGTGGGGATTGGCGTGGGTGTGGGTGTTGGTGTGGGCCTGGGTGTTGGTTTTGGAGTTGAAACCGGAACAGGTGTCGCGACGGGGCCGCCAGATTGGGCGTTGTTAGCGACGGAGCTGAAATCCATTTGACGATCGCAAGCTGCAAGAGCCAGTGACGCTGCGATAATGATAGAAGTTTTTGAGGCTGAAAAATTCACCGAGACCCCCGTCTGTTACACATATGAGGAGGGGAGTGGGTTCTTCGGTTAATGAAAAATGAATTTTAGGCAAACGTCTTGAGAATCGCTATGGGAGCCAATTACAGAGGATTTGAATTAAGATGCAATGGTCACAATAATTTTTCGCGTGTGAGGTGCGTCACGATGTTCCCAAATGTAAACTCCCTGCCACGTACCCAGGGCCAGTGAACCATTTACAATAGGAATCGATAAACTTGTAGGCAGCAACGCTGCTTTCAAATGTGAAGTGCTATCGTCAGGGCCTTCGGCAGTATGTGAATACCAATCGTCATCGTCTGGCGCCAAACGATTTAAAAATTCTTCGAGATCTGCTTTCGCTGTTGGGTCGGCATTTTCTTGAATCACGAGAGATGCAGAAGTGTGAGGAATAAAACAATTGAGCAAACCAGTTTTTGGCAAATCAAGCCCCTCAAGGAGTTTGGGAGTGATGAGGTACAAACCTTTGCCGTGTGTTGAGACGGTGATAATTTTTTGCTGTGCCATGATTCATTCATAACATTAGCGCGAACGGTGTTCTACAGCGAAGCGATGATTTCTAATGTAGTAGTTTGCCAGTTGAGCTGTTTTGAAAAGAGCGAACACATCTGTTCCCCAAGGGCCCCATCTCGACTGAATATATTTTATATAGACGAGATAACCGCCCACATCGGTTTTCGTTATCATTAAAGGACGCGATCTTGCGTAACGTAACACTAATTCTGCCGGGACTATTCTTTGCGAATAGTCTTCGTAGTAACGATCACTGACTCTCAAGAGAGTGAGGTTTGAATCGATATCTGGTGCAACGTAAGGAATGTGGGGATCTATCGAAGGGCTTATTTCCCATCCCAAATATTCTCTTGCCTCGGCTATAGTTTCAAAACCAGAGTTTTCTGTGCCTGACGTTTGCTCTTTCGTGAGCCCTAAGAGACGATTACTCTCGCGAGATAAAACCGAATTACGAAAGTTTTTCTTCGCTTCTAAAAAACGAAATTTCAAATTTTCTTCGAATTTAGCAAGCCACTCGTTGTCGATCGTGTCGAGCGCAAAGTCGAAAGAACTTTTATTGGGCATAAATTTCGACGCACATTGATTGCAAATCATGTGGCCATTTCTGAATTTGATCAGCAGGGGTGTTTCGATACCCGTGTCAAAAATCGCAGCGTCGAAGATAGCATCGATGTCACTTTTCTTGAGAGCGTCTTTGTTGTCTTCAAAAGCAGAGTTCATTCGCTCTTTAATTGAAATATCGTAGCGTCCTTGTTTCTCGCGAAAGACGCTCAGTGTGGTGCCGTTGAGAACGAACGGACTCACTAATACCTGTGGAGACGAAAGATCTACTAACCCTGAAAGATTTTTTTGATGTCGAGGCGAGAATTGAAATTCTCTTTGAAGGACTTCTCCTTTACTGTTGAGCTCATAAACAGGTTGCAGTCCCATACTTTTTGCTTGTTTGAGAAGATCCCAACCCACTTCAAGTTGTTGCCAGCGATATGGTTTTCTATTTGGACCATGATCGACAAATGCATATATCTCTTTCGAGTGAGTTCTCTGCATTGTCAGCAGATAAATAATATTCAATTTATTTTTAAGTTCGAGGCGCGCAAGGCTTGCGTGTTCAAATGTATATGGGTTTGTTGGAGTATCGTTTTCGTATAAAAATTGAGAAAAAGTTTTTAGATCATCTCCAAAGATAGATTTAAATGCGGGAGCCAGAATCGGATTTGCTAAATCTGTCGTCATGAAATTGAAATGCTTTCGAGTAATCTCTAACGAACTCGGATCTCTTTTCATCATTTGCTGAAGCTTGCCCATTTGAACTTGGCAAAAATGACGAGTTTTTAATAGCGTGCTTTGGGTGATATTGAAAATGCGAGAAGGCGGAGCAGGAAGTGTGGAGACCCCATAACCTTTCGCACTTAAATTTAGAATGAGAATGAAAAAGACGAGAGAGAGAATTCTTAGGTGAGGCATCATGACTGTTTACTCCAAGCTTGTGATGAATAAACATTCAAGATCTGGGCCACATACTAATCGAACATTTTGGGTACATGAGATTTACGAGGGGACAAAAAGGAAAACGAAGTCCCACGGCGGGACGTTCGGTGATCTAATCGGAGTTATTTTTTCGCCGACTGAATGTCTTTGAGAACTTCCGCCGTGTGCGTGTCGGGATTTACATCTTCATAAAATTTTAAAATTTTGCCATCCCGGTCGATCAAAACACTTTGGCGCTTAAGTAAACCAATCGCGGGATATCTTTCGACGCCAAATGATTTTGCAATGGAACCGTCGCTGTCGACAATAAGATCAAATGGAAGATGGTGGTTGTTTTTAAAGCTACGGTGGCTCTTGGCATCTTGAACGGACACGCCAATGACAACTGCGCCTTGTTTTTCAAATTCTTTATATTGATCGCGAAAACTGCAGGCTTCTTTGGTGCAACCTGGAGTTTCATCTTTGGGGTAGAAGTACAGCACGACAAATTTGCCCTTATAATCATTTAAAGTGATCACTTTGCCATCTTGGTTTTTAGCTGAGAACTGAGGGGCCGCGGATCCTGCGGTGGCGGCTATGGCGGCAACCGAAATTACGTTCAAAACGATGCTCATCAATGCTTTCATAAAATGTCTCCTCACTGGCGTCGCTGTCATTAATTCAAAATTCAAATCTAACTAAGCTGATACTCTCATAGTTTAAATTAAGGTTAAACTTTTTTTGTTTATCACCGGGTCGCAGCATTGAAGCCTTGGGCGCATTTATCATTTCGTTTTGAGAAACTTCAGTGCCTTGAAAGTGTCTTGAACCCAATTCAAGCTCCAATCATTTTCAAAAAGAAAAACAGGGCTTCCATCACGGTCTTCAAGGCGGCGGTTATCGTTTCGCGCGTCAAGTTGTTCAATATCTTTTGCGGGGCCTTCAACCCAACGTGCATGAATGTAAGAGAGGCGATCGATGCGCGTGTCAACTCCGTACTCGCTCTTCAATCGATGTTGAAAAATTTCAAATTGCAAAACACCCACCGCCGCAAGAACGGGTGCTTGGTCACCAAACAGAGGCTGTCTGAAAACTTGCACAACTCCTTCTTCTCTGAGTTGATCGAGGCCTTTTTGGAATTGTTTACGCTTGAGTGGATCCAAGCACACAGCGTTTGCGAAAAATTCAGGCGTAAATCGTGGAACACCTTGATATTCGATATTCGTTTTTGTCGAGAGCGTGTCGCCAATGCGAAGTTCGCCGGTTGTATCAACGAGTCCGACAATGTCACCGGGGTACGCCTCTTCGATGATTTCTCTTTCTTGAGCAAAGAGGTGAAAAGGTTTGTTGAGCTTAAATTCTTTTTTGAGTCGTGAATGTTTAACGCCCATGCCGCGAGTGAATTTTCCGGAGCACACACGCAAGAACGCCACGCGATCGCGGTGGGCAGGATTCATGTTCGCTTGCACTTTAAAAATAAAACCTGAAAAAAATGAATCATGAGGTTGAATGCTTTGTTCGTGCGAAGTGCGTGGCGTAGGTGGTGGCGCTAGCTGAATAAACTGATTTAAGAAATGCTCGACGCCGAAGTTGTTCATGGCACTGCCGAAGAAAACAGGGGAAAGTTCACCACGAAGGACGCGATCGTGATCAAATTCGTCGCCAGCATATTCGAGGAGTTCGAGCCCGTCACGAAGCTCGTCAATTTGTTTTTCAATTTTATCTGTATCGGTGTTGCTGCCTTTGATGTGCTCTAAAAATTTGGGATCATCTACACCCGTTACCGCAAGCGCCTTGAGTGCTTTTGTGGCATTCGCTTGATCGCCACCTTGAAAAACAAGAATTTGTTTTCGCTGACGATCGTAAACGCCGCGAAATTCTTGGCCAGTGCCGATGGGCCAACTCATGGGGCATGATCTGATTCCTAAAACTTTTTCTAATTCTTCGATAAGCTCCAGTGGGTCTCGCGATGGTCTGTCAAGTTTGTTCATGAAAGTGAAAATAGGAATGCCACGCATACGACACACTTCAAATAATTTTCGTGTTTGTGTTTCTACGCCTTTTGCGGCGTCGATTAACATGACCGCAGCGTCGGCGGCGGTGAGTGTGCGATATGTATCCTCAGAAAAGTCTTTGTGACCGGGAGTATCGAGAAGATTGATGCGATGACCTTGATATTCGAATTGCAAAGCCGACGTGCTGATTGAAATCCCTCTTTGCTTTTCGATCTCCATCCAATCAGAAGTGGTGTGTTTTTGATTTGTCTTTGCCTTAACGGCACCGGCTTGTCTGATAGCGCCGCCATAAAGCAAAAGTTTTTCAGTCAGCGTGGTTTTACCCGCGTCAGGATGAGAGATGATGGCAAATGTACGTCTACGCGCCACTTCTTTTGAGAGTGTCGCTTCGTCGGTAGATTCAATATCAGGCATAGTCATGAAGTGGTAACAGATGCGAGTCGAGAGGTAAAGTGCCGATGCTGATCTGTACCGAAAATTTAATGGGGATTATTGTTTGAAGATGCCCACTGTTGAAAGTCACTGACGTGGTAGAACTGATAATCGGCGTGAGTGCATTTTTCAACGGGCCAATAAGAATGCCAGCTTGCACGGACGGCGCGAGCTCCCGCGTTTTTCGCCGCCATCATGTCGTGTTCGTGATCGCCAACCATAGTGATTTCATCGAGCTCACATTTAAAATGCTCTCGGATTTTTAAAAGACCTTCGAGGTGAGGCTTGCGTTGTACAGTGCATGTACCTGTCACGTAAATTTCTGCAAGTTCAGATAAACCAGTTTGTTCTAGAATCAGTTTTGCAGACTCATTCTCGCGACTCGTCCACACGGCAATTTTGGAGCCACTTTCTTTTAAAGCACGAATGAAAGGCATGGTTCCTGCGAACGGTTGAATTTTTGCGGCGTCGAGATTGCTTTGACGTTGAAGTTTTTCGAGAGCGGGCCGCGCAGCTTCAGTGCCCAAGTGTTTCTCAAAAAATGCCGGGAGTGATTCTGTTAGCGAGGCCAAACGAAGTTCGTCAGAAAATACTTTGCCGTTTTCAGAAAAGATTTCTTTGAGCGAATCAAAGAAATGCCCGAAAGAATCAACGAGAGTTCCGTCTAAATCGAAAACCCAGTATCTCATATTTCCCACGCGGAGCTTGTATGACAGGTCGGGCCTTACTGCCAAGCTATTTTATGTTTCTGGCAAAACTTTTGCACAGCTTAGGCTTAAATGCTCTTTCTTGACCCATAACCATGGAGAGATTTATGAGGTTAGCATTAGCGGCACTGATTCTTTTGTTTTCCACGGTGGGTAACGCGTCTGATAAAGAAGATTTACTTAAACAAATTCGTGCCCACTGGGTCAAATTAACGTCTTTGGCTGTCTCAAATGACATCCTTCGAAGCTCTGGTGAACTGAAAAACCAACCCACCGACCGTGAGCTGGCGCTTCTCGCAGAATACAATAACGAAGATCAGAAAATAGCGTTAGCGCGAGTGGCTCTCGATTTTGAAAGTCGAAAGATTTTTATGTCACCCAATGAAATTGAGAAGGGAGAGAAGCTTCTCGTTGCTCGTAACCATCAGCTTTCGGAAGTCTCAAGTGTGATCGCTGTACGAACAAATGAAATCTTTGCTCGTTACGCCGCTGATGAGGCGAAACAAATCAACGTGGACGCGAAGGTGTTGCCAGAGTTTGATCGTCTCTCAGTTGAGCAAGGGCAATTACTTGTGCAGTACGTTTCATCGAAAGATTAACTTAACGGCGTTCGATCCGATACACGAGATGAATGTGTTTGTGAGTGGGAGTCGGTTCGGGACCAATTAATCGTGCACCAATTTTTTCAATAGCTCGCCTTGATCTCAAGTTTGTTTCACCAATCAAAAAATGAATCGCAGATACAAATTTAAAAGCGTGATCGATCATAAGTTTTTTCATTTCACCGTTGTAGCGTCCGCCCCAGTGAGAACGTGCGAGAAATGTGTAGCCGATGGTGATTTCGGATTTAGTTGTGTCGAGTGAATGAAAACGCGAACAGCCGATAATTTTTTTTGTTTCGCGATCAATGGCAACAAGTGCCCCTCTCGATTCGATGGCCTCTTTAAAATATTTTTCAAAGACTGGGCGCTGATATCGTTCTTTCTCAGGATGCAATTCCCAAATGAGTGGGTCTGCTGCGGCGGCATAAAGCTCTTCGAACTCATCTGTGTGTAGAGGGCGCAATTCGAGAAGTGTGCCAGTGAGAGTGGGTTGTAGGTCAATTTGCTTGGGCATTGCGATTCTCCTGAGTGAAAGCGTTGAGATCAGATCATCTTATATTTTTCATAAAGCAAAAGCTCCTGCCATTCCACGGCAAGCTTTTGAAAAAAGTGCCTTAGATGCATGCACATAAGAGCTCCTCGGTCCTTTAAGCGCTCATCATAGTGGCGTTTCGTTTGCAAATTATTGATTACAAATGAAGTTAGCTAAAATCATGTTCCATATTTTGATCAGCGCAATGCTGTTTATGACCTCTTTTGTCTTGCAGGCACAGGTGTCAGAATCTAGCGACGTTGCCGACGCTCGCGTCCAACGAGGCGTGCAACAGAGCCTTTCTCAGCAAGATGATGAACTTCTTCGCGATGATCCTTCGTATGGCGTCATCATGAATCTTTGTCGTACATCACCGAGCGCCAAAGATTTTCTAAAACAATTCATTTATTACATGACAGTGACGTTCCATTCGTCGGCCGACATTTTGGGTTTGCCCTTGCAACCAAGCGGGGCAATAAAACTTTATGCTGACAAAGGATTCACTGATCCTTCGTACAAAGTTATCAAGTCACAATCTTTTGCTCTTGCTCTCAATGATTGCATGGCAGACAAATCATCATTGCAACAGAACTTTAGATCATTCCAAATCAAATCCTCGATCATCACCTCCGATTATCTCGGGAAATCTCTAGCCATTGCAGCTGTTGCTCTTTTCTTTGCCAAGGGCGGGCCCAAAAAAATAAGCGCTCGAATCAAAAAACTTAACGAGGCACACCCTGTGGCGTGCAAACTGACGCTTGCAACCATCGGCGGGGCGTATGCCTACATTGTTGCGCCTGATCTCTATACTCTTCTTCAGTTAGGTGTTTCGCACAAAGCGCGCGCAAAAGCACAAGATCAGACTGATAAAGCGATCAATCAACCCATCGACGATGCCATGTCCTTTGTGAAATTAGATTTGGACGATGCTGTTGAAAAACTAAATCATGACAAAAAATATTTGATGACACTGAAATCGGGGTCATCTGAATTTTTAAAAACAGAAAATGAAATCGAACAAGATCAAGTTGCGATCAACTTGTTTCAACTTTCACTTAATTCACACAAATGATTTTTGGAGGCCCTATGTTAAAAGTATTTTCGTTCATCATGATCTGCGCACTGTCAGTATCAGCAGCAGCGCAAACTCAAACTCAGATTGAAGAGCAATCATTGGCAACGATCCAGTGGTGGAAGTCGCTCTCAACAGACTCGAAAGTGGAATATCTAAAATCGGAAAGATTATTCTACAAAGGTTTGGCTGACTCTTTGGCCACGGTAAAAAAATATCGCTATGCCGGTTTGATTGTTGGCATTCCTGCTGATCTTCTTGCAATGGCGCAATACGGAACCGCGAGGTCGGCTCTGTGGGAACTAAAGGCTGGCGAAAAAGGTGTTATGAAATTGGGTCAAGAGCTCAGCAGCACTCTTGAAAGAACCACTGCAAATGGATTTATTAATGGTACTGACAGATTGATTGGTAAGAGTATTCGCGCAGCTGAAGTTCCACTCAACGGGTCGGAGAAAATTGCAATTTTTAATGCAAAGCTTGTGATGGCAACTGCAACACCAGTGGTTGGCGTTTCAGTTTGGTATTTCTTTGATGCCGCACATATTGATAAGTGGATTGTGTCATCACTCCAATCAGTGCAGTCGTTAAATGCGGCGATCGCTGGTTTGCAAACGTTAGCGAAGTGAACGAGGGAGGCTTAGTTATATTCATTTGGCGGTAGGCTCCCAGATCAAAATCGAGGGAGACTGGGCTACCTAAGGCAACGGCGATTTGTCATAATAAAATGGTGAGACGCCATTTTATTTTGCTGTTTTTTCTATGTTGCCTGAGTAGCCCGACCTGGCCAGGGGGAATCACAACTTACAAATATCCTTCGAATCAAGAGTACAATTTGAATGGAGCAGCTTTAGGTCAGTGTTTTGTGGCGGCAACTGTTCTTTCAAATAATGAGTACAGCTTATCTAAGTCAAAAATGATTTCTCCATATCACGATGATCTATTTAAAAAATATCTCAATGCTGATGACGGTGAATCTACAACTCGTTACAAAACGGGATACGAGGAAGACCTCAAGGCGTGGATATTAAAACAGCCAGATAATTCCATTGATCCAATAACTCTTTACCAAAAATCGTTAGAGCTAAGTAAAGGAAATGTTTGGAATGCGTTCTTGTGTATTTTCGATTTGCTCCGAAACAACGCTCGCTTCTACGATTCGCCAAGGTACAACTATCCAGAATTTTTTAAAAACGTTGAAGGCCTCTTCAATAAATTCATTGATATTAGAGGAGACCTTAAAGAGCGAGGAGGTAAATTCGTTGGGGATCACACAGGCTCGTGGTATCGCATTTGGTTATTCCCATTATATTTAATGACTCACCTCGATGAAAAACCGGCGAGACTTCCACTTTCAACAAATAAGTGCTGCCATATTAACGTAAATCTCCGAGATCAAATCGCGCTTCTCTATCTTCCTGAAAAATTAGTGATTGCCAGGGCCGGTGTCATCACTGCGGAATATGGGAAGGTCATGGGCGGTGGCACAGCATATGAGCCTGATGCTGCTGGTAAGGTACGTCTCGACGAGCAATTCATGACCACTGGTACGAGTGTCATAGATGGTCTGTGGTTCGCTCCGATGGCCAAGGACGAGGCTCGGCAAGTCATGGAGAAATGTAAACAGCGAAATTACCTAGAGAAGAGATAAAAAAAAATCCCGTCGCACTTCATGCAACGAGATTTTTTTGGTGCGGCCAGTAGGAGTCGAACCTACGACCCTCAGATTCGAAGTCTGATGCTCTATCCAACTGAGCTATGGCCGCCAATAAATTTTCTGTAAAAAGCCAAAACGGATTTTATGGCTCGACTGAAGTCCTGTCAATCACCGCCTCAATTCATTTTATGAAAAAACCCTAGAACTTAGTCCAGTTATGGTTTTGACGGTCCTAAAGTACGAGATTTCTTTTGCCTGGCCATCGGGCTTGTCGTTATGATTTTTCATCGGGGGAATTTCTTTTCTCGCTCACACACAAGCCAAAGGGGGGAACCATGGTTGGTCCAAGGCTTTTTGTAGCAGTACTCGTCATTGCGGGTCTCGGAGGATCCGTCTCGCTCGCGTCGCAAGATGCTTCGCCACAAACACCAGAGCCTCAAGCGCAACAAGCAGCTCAAACTCCAGAGAAACCGCAAGTCAATCCTATCGATCGCGCGCGTCTGCAAGAACAGCTGACGAATTTGTACGCGATCATCGAGGGACAATACGGACCACTCTCTATTAAAAATAAAACTATCGGTCTCGATTGGAATGCGTTGAAAGCTGAATATGTCGGCAAACTCGCTAACATTAAATCAGCCAACGAATTTTATTTTCTCGTTGCTGACTTTTTAGGAAGACTCAACGACGCCCACGTGAGTATCGGTCTTCCATCGACTTTAAAATTTATTTTACCTCTTCAGTTTTCGTATGCTGAAGGCAAAACCATCGTGAGCTTTATTGATCTCGATCATTATCCAAAGTCAGTTCAGAAACCTGCTCTTGGGGATGAGCTGGTGATGATCAATGGCGAAACGCTCGATGCGTACATGGGTAAACTCGCTGTGTTTAATAAAGACGGAAACGACCTGACCAACCACGCCATGTTCGCTCGTCAATTGTCGGCAATGTCAGAAGCCAGTGGGTTTCCTTTGAGCTTTATGCCGTCGAGTGCCGTGTTCACCATGAAAGCGCAGAACGGCTCGGTCTATAACATCAACTTGCAATACCACAAATCTGGTATCGGACTTTTCGATCGTCCTGTGGGTGATGTTGTTCACACTGCTGGCGCAGATTTCGGTAACGAAGAATCACCAGCAGAACGTGAATTGCGCGTTCTTTTGCAAACGCCTCTGTTCAAAGTGATCAGCGACGATACAAAAGATAAAATTTTGCGTACGATTAAGTTTGCGTATCAGTATCAATCTTTGATGAACCTCAACACGCACTTGCCTGACATGTCGATGGAAGACGAAACCTATGGTTATGCGTCACCCATCGCAAAACAAAAGCAAACGCCGCAAACTGAAGGTATCAAAATTGATATTGGCCACAGACTCCCCACATTCAAACTCCCCAGCGACTTTAAAGAAATTACTCCGCCCAATGGAATCGGCCCCATCTTAAATAGCGATAGTTTTTTCGCTGGTACGTTTAAAAGAAATGGAAAGACCATCGGGTTCTTAAGAATGCCGAGTTATGTTCCCGCTCTTGTGTACACCATTCCCTTTTCGATTCGTTACTATGTCGGAAAATTACAGCAAGTGTCTGACGAGTTGATTATCGATCAAACAGACAACCCAGGTGGTGTGGTGTTGATGTGTGATCTTCTCATCAAAGCACTCAACGGCGGAAAATACGACGAGAACGCTCATATGCGTTTCGCTGTAAAACCAAGCCAAGGTTTTATGAGACAGTTTGCGCAAGTGATTGAAGTGGCGAACACGCAACTTGTTGGCATCATGCCCGATGATAAAATTGAGGCGTTGACGAAGTCTTTGTTGATTGAGCTTAACAAGATTCACGATGCTTACATGGCGGGTAGCCCTGTGAGCGAACCGATCTCAATGCTTGCAACAACAAAACTTTTTGAAGAACTCTTCGATACTCAGCTCGCGAAAATTCAAAAGCCGTTGAGCTTCTTAGCTAAGTACCTACTTGGTGTCGATATCTTCACTCAGCAAAGCTATACCAAGCCGGTTTATTTCTTAACGAACGAAGTGGATTTCTCTGGTGGCGATGCAACTCCTGCGATGTTTCAAGATTATGCTCGCGGAAAAATCGTCGGTGTGAGAACCGCAGGTGCAGGTGGAACAGTTGAAGAATTCTCTGATCGTAACACGACAGAATTCAAATACCGTCTCACAACCAGTCTCATGATTCGTAAGAATGGTGGGCTTGTAGAGAATTATGGAGTCACACCTGACATTAACTTTACAGTTACTGTCGATGACTACCGTGATGGATTTAAAAACTATTTTAACCGTTTGCTACAAACGTTGAATCTCTAAAGTCACGTTTGAAAAGAGTTAAAAAGTGTGGCTAACTTTCTTAGCCACACTTTTTTTTGGCCAAAAAGAAAAGGAGATCGAAAATGAATAAACTAACTTTGTTTGCAATGGGGCTAGCTTTAATTTCAAGTGCACCTGTATTAGCCGCTGACGAGTCTGTGCCGAGTTCAGAAACGACTCACAGTGCGACAACGGTCACCACGACGCACGATCAAACAACTAATCCAACAACTGATCAGAACACCGCGGACAAGACGACGACAACGACAGAGAAGTCCACTCACTTCGATAAAACTGCAAAAGAAGATTTCAAAAAAGTGCATGTGAAAGATTTAGCGACTTGGATGAAATCAGAAAAAACAGTTTTTGTTTATGATGCTAATAATGAAGACACTCGCACAAAATACGGTGTGATTCCTGGAGCAAAAATCTTGGCTTCATATAACAACTACGATGTGAGCCAAACGTTGCCAGCTGATAAAAATGCAAAATTGGTTTTCTATTGTGCAAATACCATGTGCATGGCTTCTCACGAAGCGGCTAAACGCGCTACCGCTGCAGGCTATAAAGACGTTAACGTCATGGCCGACGGTATTCAAGGGTGGAAGAAAGCTGGAAAGCCCACCGAAAAAGTACCTCAAGCAATGTAATTTAACTTTTCTCATTTGAGAGTTGAAACCCCTTCTCACTTTGCATAAAAGTCTTCGCAAAGGGGGAAGGGGTTATGTTTTTCAAACGATCACATTTCGTTCTGATTTTCTGTGCTTTACTTCTGATCACCACCGCAACATCATCAAAGGCGAAAGCCTTTCTTGAGATTGGGTCTAATGACCAACACGGTGGCCAAGCGTTACTCCTTGTTAACAGTGACGACAATCTCGGAGTCTTTGGCGAAACCTTCGAGCGATTACCCATCCAAATTCGAAAAAATTATTATGGCTATGACAAGACCGTCATCATTAATGGTGCTGAATTTTTAAACGATGGGCAACTTGGTGTTGTAGAGGGAAAATTAAAGAAATACGCCGTTGTCGACGTTCTGCTTTTTGCCCATGGAGGACCCGATACTTATATTTATCTCCGCAGATCGGGACGGCACTTCGCCATTTCACCAGAGACCTTTGGCACTCGACTTAAGCTTCTTAAAGGCAAACTTCGTATGGTGTACTCATCAACGTGTGACCTTGATGGTGGCCTTAAAAAACTCGTCCATGCCAGTGGCGCTGCAGTGGGTGTCGGACACCATGGCGTCAACGCGTACCCGCTTACATTTCCATTTAAATTTTTGCGGCATTTTAAAGTGGAAGGGCAGGGTGCCTATGGTGCGGCACGTGCGGCCTACTATGAATCGGTTTACAATGTGAACCCGGTGATGCGCTTTATTTATAATCCGATCATTGAAGCTGTTTTTCAAAATGCGGCCAGCGAAGGCAGGCCTGTGATTTCGGGCGATAAAGGAATGTCTGGTTGGGATATGGTTCCTACGGCTACGGATCCACGAACCACGGTAGACGAAATCGAATTGCCCGCTCTTTAAAAAAATTTAAATTTTGAAATAAAAAAATCCCGGTGACTTTGCAATCACCGGGATTTCTATTTTTACGAACACGAGGTTCGCGTCAGCTTTTTGGAATTGCTGGCGCGCCTTGGCTGCCCACTTGACCCTGCATCGTATTAGACGAGTTATCAAGTTGTTCAGATTGTGTGTTCAGCATTTCTTGCAGATCGTTGTAGTTCATTGTCACAACAGCGCCTGCTTTACAGGTGCCTTTTGATTGCATGATTCTCAAAGTTGTTCCTTGTGCATTTGGATCAGGATTCAACTTTGCTGCTTTTGGATCTTGAGGATTGAAGGGGCTCAAGTAATCACCTGCAGTAAGATTGCAGCTTTGGCCATCAGCAACTACAGACATTGTACCGTGCTCGGTTCCGCTCACGATGAACATGAATAACGGATTAGCCAATGCTGTTTGCAAATCGATGCCAGGCTGATTGTTTTGGAATGCCTTCATCGTTGGCTGAGTTACTTGCTGATCAAATTGATTTTGAAGAGCTGCATTTTCTTGTGGATCTTGTTGTTGTGCAGCTGCGTAACCAGAAGCATAGCCTGCATCGTACTCATCAGCCATAATAGCTGCACGAGCACTGACAGTGATACACTGGCTCGCCCATCCGCATGCGGGATATGGATACATTGCCCAACCCCATGCTGCATACCAAGGAGCTCCAAACCAACCCCATGGGTAAGCCCACGGACGTGCGAATGGATTCCAGAAGAATCCCCAGAACCAGGGATTGTAGCCCCAGAAATGTGTGTAGCCGAAGAACGCATGACCACCCCAGTAACGAGGTGAATAGTAGCGTTTGGATTCAATACGACGACCATTCACAACACGAACGCTCTTACGCTCGATGCGACCGTGACTGAATTTCTGTGAGAAGTGAGCGTTGCCATGAACGCCAGAAGCTGGAAAGTGAACAGTGCCATGAGCGCTATCGTGGAAGCTGTTCATGTGTGTGTTTCCAGCGTGGTTGTTGTTCATGTTACCGCCAT
>Ga0206866_1114_pt1 | contig 17956 bp, 15 predicted proteins | sample Alteio_BWOrgCont_40_FD_152626 | JGI IMG/M metagenome (GOLD analysis project Ga0206866, IMG submission 152626) | Enriched cells from forest soil in Barre Woods Harvard Forest LTER site, Petersham, Massachusetts, United States -... | ecosystem: Environmental > Terrestrial > Soil > Temperate forest >... | reverse complement strand
GTTGAGATCATCGTTCAACACATCTCGATCGCGCGGCGACAGTCGCTCGTCGTCGGCGGATTTTTTGAGCGAATCAATGACGTCGTTCAAAAGGCCGTTGTCGAACCGGCCTTGATCGAGGTCGGCCTGCATTTTGCTAAGCTCATCCTTGGTCCTGTCGAGACGTGCATTTTCTTTTTCACTCGCGTTTGGAGCACTCCAGATATGATCAAGATCTGACCGGACCTCAGAGAATATCTGTGCCCGCCAATGGTCGCCCTGGTAGCGTGCATCCCGATCGTGGTACCAGTCCTGTGCGGACGCAATCGATGCTATGGATGCCAGAATCAACATCGCTGTCATGACCTGTTTCATGTCCACTCCCTTGCTACGTTCCGAGATGCGTAGCCGCGACCGTAGGGATGCCATTTCGCCAGAAAAGAAAAAGGGGCGTCCATGCAAAGGCGCCCTTGCGTGAAATTCAAGCTAGAGCTCACCCAGAGATGCAGAACCGGATGCGTTGGATGTCCTGCTACACGAGCCGTAGCAACGCCTCTAGGTTCCGCCTTTCGGCCACTTCTCCTGAGCGGACCCTGCGAGTCGGCTGACGTCCTGCCCTTCTGCGGTGACCGGGATCTCAATTGTTGCCTTCAGGCTTGGGCGATTGTAAACGCGTTATCGCCGCCCTCTCTAACCCGCAATGAGGGAACAGTTGACGTTTAGCGACGGGCGTTCCGAGGCAAAGAAACGAGAAGAAACCTTCTGACGTTTGCCTTATTCCGAGCGGAGGGCCCGGACGGGATCCGCGGCTGCTGCGCGCAGAGCCGGCAATGCAGAGGCGAAAAGGGCCAGGGCGAGCATGAGGATTACGCTCGCGCCGTACACAATCGGGTTGGTGGCGGTGGTTTCAAAGAGGAAGGTGCCGACAATGCGAGACACGCCGAGTGATCCGAGGATACCGAGGGCGCATCCGGCAGCTGCCATTTTAATGCCGGAGCCGAGCACAAGCCGCGCGATGTTGCCGCGCTGTGCGCCAAGGGCGACGCGGACAGCGATCTCCTGCGTGCGCTGTGAGGCACTGAAGGCGATAACGGCGTAGATGCCCATGGCTGCGAGCAGCAGAGCGGCGAGCGCGAAGGCTGTGATGAGTCCCGTATTGAAGCGGCGCGGGGCTTCCACCGCGGAGATTGCATCAGCAATGGGCTGGACGGGATCGAGAGTGAGACGCGGGTCGATGCCGGCAACAACCGACCGCAGTGTGTGGATCATCTGCTCGGGGGGCAGCGTGGAGCGGAGCGCGATCCAGCCGCTGGACAGATTGAGCATGCCAGTGGCACCGGGACCCTCGATGATGGCAGGCTGTTCCATCGGGAAATACCATTGCTCACCGGCCGGCTGATCAGGGGCGTCGATGCGGACGTCGGGCACAACTCCGACAACGGTAGCCCAGGGCAGGATGCGTTTGGGGTTGCCGAGATGCAGACGCTTGCCGATGGGGCTTTGCCCGGGCCACTCCTGTTTAGCCATGGATTCGTCGACAATGCAGACGAGCGGCGCGTCAGACCGGTCATGGACTGTAAGAGAGCGGCCGGCGATGAGGGGAATTCCGAGAGCACCGAAATAATCGCCATATGTCTCGATAAAGGGAGCAAACCTGAGCTTCCAAGCGGCGATGGAGGTGCCTTCGATGGTGAAGCCGCCACGTCCTCCGCCGCCGGTATCAGGCATCGTATTGGCCTGCCCTACCGCGACGATGGCGGGTTGGGTAGCGAGACGGCGAACGACTTCGCGGTTGAAGTTGGCGATCGACGACTCAGTCGCGTATTGCTGCCGTGGCAACTGGTATCCGGCGATGAGGACGTGGTCGGGACGGAAGCCGGGATCGACGGCAAGCATCTGCTGATAGCTGCGCAGGAAGGCGAGGGAAGCGGTAAGCAAGACTGTGGCGATAGCGATTTCGCCGACGACGAGAGACGAGCGCAACCAACTCTGGCGCATGCTGCCGGTGCCTGAGCGGGCGTCTTCCTTGAGGCCCTCAAGCAGATTGGTGCGGACAGCAGCCCAAGACGGAGCAAGGCTGCACAGAACTCCGGTTGCCACGGCGATGAGGAGAGCGAAGCCCGCAACGCGGCTGTTGATGGAGATGGCGTCGATGCGCGGCATGGACTCGGGAAGCAGCGGCACTGCGGCGCGCAGAGCAGCAGCAGCCAGAGCCAGACCGAGCAGGCCCCCGGTGAGGCTCAGCAGGAGACCTTCGATGATGCATTCGCGGAGAATGACGCCCGCGTGGGCTCCGAGCGCGAGACGCACGGCATGCTCACGGCGGCGGCGGATCGCGCGCAGGAGCAGCAGCGTGGCCACGTTCGCGCAGGCGATGAGCAGCACGATCCAGACGGCGAGAAAGAGCGCGCGGAGCAGAGGGCGCGCGCCGGCGACAACGGATTCATGAAGGGGAAGAACATCGCCGCGGATGCGAACGGCGGCGAGTTCCGGCGGGAAGTCGCGCATAACCTGCTGCGCGACGAGATTTGCGTCCTGCGCGGCCTGCTGTACGGTGACGCCGTCGTTCAGGCGCGCGACGAGGTGAGTTCCCCACGCGCCAGCGGATGGAGAAAGCTCATCGGCGGTGAAACTCATGGGCACCCACAGCTGCGCCTGGCCGATTCGGCCGGGAAGCAGGGGAAATTCGAAGCTGCGCGGCATGACGCCAACGATGGTGAAGTTTCTGCGGTCGAGGGTGATGATGGTGCCTGCGACGTGCGTGTCGCGATGAAAGCGATTGAGCCACAGCGAGTAGCTAATGACGGCGACGGGAGCGTGCGCATCGTCTTCCTGCTGGGTGAAAACACGTCCGACGACGGGTGCGATGCCGAGTGTGGGGAAGACGCCGGCGGTGAGGCGCGCGCCGTTGACGGATTGTGAGAGCAGCCCGCCGGAGAGTTCCCAGGAAGCGGTGATATACGCACCCATCGAGGAAAAGGCCCGTGCGGAATGGGCGTAGGTGGCGACCTCCGGGGCGGTGACGCCCAGTTGCAGACCATCGCCGAGGCGGTCGCCCAAAAGAACGAGACGCTGGGGATCGCGAAACGGCAGCGGGCGTAGGAGCACGCCTTCAACGAGCGAGAAGATGGCGGTGGTTGCTCCGATGCCCAGCGCGAGGATGAGGACGATGGTGATGGAAAAGCCGGGCGCTTTCTCTAGCTGGCGGAGAGCGAGGCGAAGATCGCGCATAAGCGAGGATTACATGCTCAGTCCGTGGTAGCAAAATGGATCTCCGGTTCTATCCTTTCGTAACGCATGTCATCGAGGCCAGTGAAGTAACATTGTCCAATGCCAGCAGCCTTATTACTATGTGCCGGCGATTCCCTTGTTCTGAAGAACCCTGACCACGACTCGCCGGTTCTGCGCTTGGCCCTCCGCCGTCTTGTCACTGCCTACCTGCCTGCTTTCGCCCATGGCGCCGGGCGCCAGCATATTGGTGAGAGGAATGTGCCCCTGCTGCTGAAGAAACTGAGTGACATTGTTGGCTCGGTCCTCGCTTAGCTGCTGATTCAGCGAAACACTGCCAACCGATGAGGCGTAGCCTTTTACCTGGATCGTGTAGGCAGTGATCGTCTTGGCCTTCTCGGCCAGTTGCAATAACTGTGGCTCGTACTTCGGATCGAGCGCCACCTTGCCGTTGCCGAAGTAAACCGTTACCTCGTCCATGATGTTGTAATCATCTAACTGTCCGAAGCGCTTGTTCGCCGCTTCAATGGCGGCCTTATTGGCGTCGATCTTCGCCTGCGCCTCGGCCATTTGCTGCTGTTGCTTGCTCCTTCGCCGGTTGCAAGCCCGCTTGGATAGTTTGCGCATCCTCCAGGTCATTGCCCTTGAATTTCACCGAGCTTGCAACGAGTTGATTTTGAGCATTGTAAGACCCCTCTACCTGGACCTGGAGGCCTGGAATCAGCGCGGCCATCGACATCTGCTTGCGTCGCGCCTTGAATATTCCCTGTATCTGGGCCACTTGCGTGTCGTCGGTGAGCACTACCACCACTTTTGACGAATCCAGAGTCTGCACTGTCATGGTGTCCCCGCTGCGCCCGGCGATCAATCCCCGGGCCTTTGCAGTCTGTGCGGTAGCAGCACCGCCACACAATAGAAGCGTTCCCAGCGATATCGTCGCGCCGAATAGAGCCCTTGCCAAGCTGTTCTTTTTCACAGTCTCCACCTTTGTTGCTGCGTCACCGCGTTAACCACTTGAATTCCTGTTGCTCGTCAATCCTGTGCAGGCGGGAATCGTGCCTGCTGCATCCTCAGATCGCACACCACCGGGATCTTGTGTAGTTCACTAGTTCCGACGGCGAGCGGCCCCTCCCGAACTCCCCCCTCGACCTCCGCCCTGTTGGCGATTTGTGCGGCCTGATTGTTGGTACTGCCGTGTCCGCTGAGTTCCTGTTTGGCGTGCCTGGGCGTCGCGATCGAGCTGCTGAATTGTCCCTGAGGAGATTGTTGGCTGTTGCGATGCACCGGGTCTGCTTGCGGCACCCTGCGCTGGACGCTGGTGTGCTTGGGTCCCTTGTCTTTGTTCGGCGCTCTGGGCATGAGGAGCCGGCTTGGGTGGCGGATCCGTCCAGCCACCGTTTTCATACTTCTGCCAACTACCGCTAGAGTCCTTGCGATAGACGTCTCCATTCTTGCCGGCGTACATATTGTCATTCTTGCCCTGCGCGACGAAGCCGCTATTCCCATTGGCACCGCTGTAGCCGGCGCCTCGCGCTCCTTCAGAGGTCCGAAAGCCTGCTGCAGTCCCCTGCGAGTTTGATCTATGTGCAGTCCGCGCCCACTGGTCGCCACGTACTGCAACTGAGCTTCCCCAGCTGCCGTAAGCGTTTGACGCCTGGCGCGTTGCACCATACACACCGGTGTAAGGGTTATAGCTTCGAGCAGCCGTCGCACTGCCATACGGACCGTATGCCGAGACCGATCTGCCGTACCGTCCTGTCGACGGGTTGTACCAGGCTGCACCCGTCACTCCTCCATATGGCCCATAAGCTCCCCGCGCAACACCATAGGCGCCAGAGTTAGGACTGTAAAAGGCGCCGACTCCATAGGTAATCGGATACGGCCGGTAAATGGGGTACCCGTATGGCGGATAGTAGTAGTACGGAGGGTAGTAATAGCCCGTTCCGTATGCGATCGTCAGCCCAACTGCCGTACCCACCAGGAACATGCCCAGATAACCCGCCGTGTGGTCGCACTCAACAGTGGTTGGAGATGTCTGCGTCTGGGTCACGTAGGTGACGTTATAAACCGGTGAACTTGGCGGGATTGTGTAGATCTCTTTCGGAACTGAGCTTGCCACTTTCCAGGGGCCGTTCGGAGTAGTGGACATGAACCACACTGCTTGAAAGCAGAGATAGTAGATATCGCCGACCTTGATGACCTTATCCTGGGTGTTCGTGGCGTATGAGAGCGGTGTGGTTTCGATCGGCTTGAACTGAGGCTCTCCATCGTAGTGAACCCTTACCTGAGCCTCAGCTTCTGGAATGTTCACGATTGCGGTGGTGGGAATCTGCGCCAGTAGTACCGCATCCTGCGCCTCCTGGGTTCCCGGCACCGATGCCAACACATTTGACCCCGGGCCATTGGGTGGAATCTTGGCAAAGTCCGCAGGGAGGTCTCCACTGGCATAGGTCCACGGGCCGTCGAGCGATGCCGAACGGAACCATCGTCCTGAAACAAGGTAGTAATACTTCTGTTCGTTCGTTTGAACGAAGACAGCACTCTTCGTATTTGTCGCATATGTTAGCTGGGTGCCGGGGATTTTGGCGAAAATTGGAGCACCGTTGAACTCGATCACCTCAGCTGGAACGCTGCTGAAAAGCACCGTGGGTGCTGCCGTCGCTGGGCTCTGTGGCGGTATCGCTTTCTTGACCTCTGCCCAGTTCTGGTCGGCGGGCAGCTTATCCATCTCCTTCGGAAGCTGGGCCGCGACCGTCCACGGACCTTCAAGTTTCGCGGCCGTCAGCCATTGCTTGCCATTGAGGAGGTAGTATTTCTTCCCGTCCTTATCGAATAGAACCGTCCAGTTGGCGTTGACAACGAACTCGAGTTGGGTCTCCTCTATGGGCGCGCGGACCTCCTTGTCATCCACCAGCAGCAGCACGGTAGGCCCTCTGCTGACAAATATCTTTGGGGGATTGTTATCGACCTGAACCGCGGGTCCTGAAACTTTTCCTTCCTCAACTTCAGCCATGAGACGATCGAGAGAAATCGTCATCGTCTCGTCCGGCTTGAAGAAGGTGCGAACCAATCCGTCTAGGGAAGCAGCACTCGCCGCGTCCGCCGAGGGAAACCTGGTATCAGTCAACTTGATATTGCTAATGGCGACGGTGCGGGTCTCCTTATCGGCATCAGTGCGCGCCTCAATGGAAACCACACCTGCCGTCGGCTCTCCTCCGGCGGGAGTCACAGAGATTGCCATCCGGGCATCAAGAGTACGGTAATCCGTCCACTTGTCGATCTGCGGCTGGTAGCAGACCATACGCGCACCGTTCTGGGTCATTTCCCGCGGCCAGCCGATGTCCTCCGCGATGATGAGATTGGGAATTCCAATGAGAAGCAGCACGCAAGCGGATACCTTCCTCACTGCGCCCTCTACCGTTAGGCGAAATTTGTGTGCCATCTTTTAAGCCTCCTACTTTTTCTTGGGAATCTTCGGATAAAGGAGAGCGACCTGTAATTTGAGACTCCACGGCGAAGCTCCCGGCGGGGACTGCGTTCCCGTAAAACTGGATGGTCCCATTTATTGGTTGAGGACCCAGCCGCATGATGCGGCCCATACCTCCGCCGAACGGCACGGTCCATACGCCCCCGGCACTGTCGTCCCCGCTTGCAGCCTCATCACTACCCATCGCGTTCCAGTTCGCCGTCAGAGTCGGGCCGCTGGTCAGGTAGTATCCCTTTTTCATGTTGTAGTTGATGAAATACTGAGCAACTCTGGTTAACATACGGTCTATGCGAAGAACCGGCCATAGCCCGGCTGCACCAGCGCTACGACTGAGGGCCCGAGGCTAAATTTACCCTGAACTGTTTGGGAGCTCGTTGCGGTCAGCAAAATAAACGCCGGCCCAATCCCATAAATCAGCTTTCCTGCATTCGCCGGCGACAGAAAAAAATGTGGGATTCATATCTCCGATACCAAACTGTTCTCCTGTCGGTTGCTGCGCACAAGGCTGCCAGACGATCGGCTGGATCACTCGAGTGACCAGCATGACCTTATCACTGAGTTTCATGGGATGACCGGCCGAAGGCCCGATGCCAAAATTGCTGTTATTTTGCAACGGGACACTGATCAGGCTGGCCACCGGGTTCTGGATGGCTTTGGCCAAGGCAGCCGTGTTATCCGCGGCTGGTTGTGCTGCGCTGGCAGGTGCGTTCGCTGCGGAGTCGACCGGAGTATCCTGCGCCCGGGCAGAAAACGCTGAAATCGCAACCGCCAGGGAGACCCCCAACCGTAGAAGGCAGGATCGATAAGACATTAAAAGGCTCTCCCCTCGACATACCCGTTAGAAATTTAGGGTGATGATCGCCGGATGTTGTCACTGCACCAATTCCACCTCACCCACGCGCCAGGTTTTGTCGAACCACGGTTCGAGCGGGCCGTAGAGACGGAAGAGCATGTTCCATCCTTTGCCGGGGATGGTCTGCGCCCAGTTCGCCTCGGGAACTCCCTGTGGCAGCTTCGGGCTGAACCAGACATCCACCGAACCGTTCGGGTTGGTCACGAGGCCCTTGCCGAAACTGTTGACGCTCGGGAAGCGCTGGTCGGTCTGCAGACACGAGCGAGTCTGGTTGTCATACAGGGTGAAGGACCAGTTGTCCTTCGCCGGGATGTTGGGTGGCAGATGGACCTTATAGGTCTTGCTACCGTCGAGCACGTGGTGCGAACTATCCGTAAACGTGGCGGCGTATTGCGAGCCTTTGCCGACCATCTTGGCGAACATTGCTGGCGTGACGCCCGTGGCCCAGTAGTGAAAGCCGGTGCGGCTGTCCAGATCAAACACGCCGGGTTCGAGTAGAAACTGATAGCCGGAGTTACTGGGAATCCACCAGGAACTGCCCGGGTAGATGTAGCTCGCCTCGTTGCGGCTCCGGAAGGTAAGGGCGCGCGCCGTTGCGTTACCGACCGCAGCGGACTCGGTGAGGATCTTTTTCATGCGCTCGTCTGGTGCGAACGGTTTGCCCTTCTGGAGTCCGATGGAAGCGAACAGGCCCAGCGTCTCCGGATCCAGCGCGTCGTTCGGCTCCATCTCCAGGACTTCGTGAACTTCCTCGTAGAAGTGGAAATTATTCGCATGGATCGTATTGTGCGGAATACCGCTCATGTTGGTGAACTTCGTGACTGGTGGATTAGCGGCCTGCGCGAGCGGATAGATTTTCAGGAGCTTCTTGATGCTCTCCACAGCCGGCTTGGGGTCGCCGTTCACCAACATGCCACGCCCCGGCGCCCAGACGCCGTAAGTTGCCGGGCGCATGACGAAGTAGCCTTTCGGAACCTCGCCCTTGTAGCCGGGAGGTAGGAACAGGAACTTGCCGCCCTGGCCCTTGTCCGGACCGGCATTGCCATAGTCGCCGATCCAGCGGAACCAGTGGTCGTCGAGCACACCCAGGACATTGGGCGGAGTCTCCATCACGATCGGCCCGTTGGTGGTGTCAATCCAGGTGAAGAAGTAAACACTCGAGTTGTTCGGAGTCAGCCAAAGCGCCTTCGAGTCCATCAGGTCCTCGAAGATCATCACGTTACCGTCTACGCCGCCGAACTTCTTTGCCGCCGGCAGGAAGGCTTGGACTGAGGCGCCCGGTACGCCGCGCAGAAACGCCTGCACGCCGCGCATGAAATCGAGGTTATTGTAAAGCAACTCAGTAGTCTTGTCGTCAGGGACACCATCGAAGAACTTGAGGGTTCCAATCCTGGTCTCAACGGAATCCGGCGTGGTGATTTCTGCTGGAATGTCCGTGGTCATCTTCATCTTCGGCGCGGCTTGTGTCGCGGTCGTGGTTGCGGGTGAAGGCGCAGACTTTTCGTTACAGCCAGTCGTGGCGAAGAGGGCGAAGATAACAATGCAGCCGAATGAAGGCAGCACGAGTCGAATATCCTTCATAGGTCTTGAACCTCCAGCGAGTTAGGTCCAGCGCATCCGAGTATATTCGAGGCAGACTTCGCTGCTACTGGCAAATGTTACAGGTCGGTATGCATAAAGCCTTTTAATTGAACGAAAAGCTCGCCTTTAATGGAGTGCCCGAAAAGTCCGCTTTACGGTAGCTTCGCATATTCTGTTTTACAGTCTTACCCCGTGTCCGCAACAGCGGCCGACAGTCAGGAAGGTGCATCCCCATGACGAATAAAGGCGCTCAGCAGCCTCTAGGTGCAACAGGTGCGGGATTGAGGTTGGGGGGGGGAGACTACGAGCTTGGCTCTCCGCAGTCCAGGGCCGCTGCGCTTTCGCTGATGGCAGCGCGGAAGTTGAGCGAGAGGCGGATTGACGTGGTGAGTTCCGTCCTCCGTCCCGATGCCAATGGAAAAATCCGCATCGGCACTTGGATCGAGGGTGATGATGGGTCACTGTTTCGATTCAGCACAATCCCTCCCGGAATGACGGTTGAAGAGGCAGAGCGGACCATCTCCCAACCGGGGTGGAAGCCGACTCCCTAGCTTTCGAAGACGGAGCGCGTTCGGCCGCCTGGGACGTAGCGGCGATACTTGTTAACTCGAAAGCCTCGCTCGGAAAACCTCACGTCCGCGCGGCCCCGCCTGCGGTACCGGGTCGATTCAGGTGCGCTCATGGGTAAAGCCCTGGTGTCGATGTTCGCCGGGTTCGGGCCGAACTCACGAGCCATCCAAAACTGGCATTGTAGGGGTCGGAAAGTCCTCGCAGTGGTGGGCATTGAACGCGGCTTGCCCTGCACTCAAATCGTTGTACCCGACACGATAGGTCCAACTGCAGCGGCCACAAGTATATACAATTTTCCCGTCGGGCAGTGGAATACGGCACCGAAACCGGCGCGGTTGGCCCGGCCTTGCGGACAAAGATCGGTTGGAATAGCGCGGACGCTCCGCCATGACTTCTAAGACGCGCGTTTGCTTCTAGAAGGCGTAGCTATTGGCAGAAAAAGTAAGGTTCGGGATCGTCACCTTACTGAACCGTCTTCGTTCCTGGCACGAAGGTACTGCGGCTTCGCGTTCGGTCCATCAGGCGGCGAAGGGTTTCGTTGATGAAAACTCCTCAGCACGTTGGATTCGCCCAGACCTGCATGGTGTTGTTTGGGGCCTCGGTCAGCATCCTGGCGCCGCGACGTCGCATCGCACTGTCTAGTTCATGTTCTCCGCGAGGAGGACAACCGTGTTTGGGGCGCGTCGGGCGCCCGTTTTTTAATGCCGTTTCCGGATCGTAAACGGGGATAGCGAAGGCGCCATGGATGGCGCCCTTTTCTTTGCTGCAAAAAGACTACTGGCTGCTACTTGCCGGCGGCCGATCAATGTGGATGCGCTCAGTGGGGCGCGCATGAAACAGCGCAGCAACCATCAGTAGACCAGAAACAGGCCGGCCGCAACGAAGAGCAGGAACAGCGAACCCGTTTTCATCGTTAGCGGCGGCCATCGCATGTCATTTGATGCAAATGAACGGCAAGCGCCACAGGAACATAACTTCTGTCCCGAGACCGCGACTTGCGCATATCTAGCGTGTTTGACATACCAAACGTAAGTCTCGGACTGGGGGCGCTTCGGCGCCCCACTTTTTTATTCCGAGTCCTCGTCAGCGCTCGAGAAACTTTGCGACCTGCGTCCCTTTTGTTTCTTCTGAGGGTAATGATTACCGAAGAGTAATCACTTGGGAACTGACGGGGGATGTCCACGCCGGCCGATACCAGCGTAGTGTTCTCTTTGACGGAGCGGACCTCGGGGGAGGGCCCGCTTCTTTACTGGCACTCGCGAAGCTATCGCGAGTGCTTTTCATTTATGTGAGAGAAACCGAGCTATGAGGTATTGCAGCAGGTGCGCCAACCTTCGAGAAAACTGGCTCAGAGCTGGACAAATACACCTTGATCGGCGCCCCCAGGCCTACGCAATGCCGCAAGGAAAACTAAGGACCGTGATGGAATCTTCACTCGGCAAGATCGTCCCGGCTTCTGGGGATCTTGGATCGATGCTCAAGGAAGACGGCGGCGGCGAAAACTGAATGCTCATACCCTCCAGCAGGCGCGCACACTGCTAAACGCGGAAATCGCCCGAGTGGATCGTCAGCGCACTCTTGGAAATGCCGAGCCCAGCAGAGAAAGCTTCTCCGCTTTGATTGATCGCCACCTTAAGCACCAGAAACCACGTCTCAGCGAGCGGTCTTATGAACGCACCGCCGGCATTCTCGAGAACCAGCTGCGGCCCACATTCGGAGCCGTCAGGCTTGCCGATATTCGACGCGGGGATATCCAGAAGTACATCACCGATCGAGGTCGCCCGGCACGATCGTTAAGGAAGCAAACATCCTCAAGCATTTCCTCGGCCTGGCCGTGGAATGGGAACTGATTCCCTCCAACCCAGCGATTAAGCTGAAGACACCACGCGTGCCGGCGGGCCGAGTCCGTTATCTCCAACCTACGGAATTGCGCGCTGTGGTCGAAGCCTGCCCCGAGTGGTTACGCGGCATTGTCGCCCTCGCAGCCTTCACAGCCATGAGGCGCAGCGAGATCCTGTCGCTACGCTGGCTCAATGTGGATCTGGCAGGAAATAGGCTGATGTTGAGCCAGACCAAGAACGGCGAAGGGCGCATTGTCTACCTGAATCGCCTCGCGGCCGAAGTCGTTGCTGCGCAGCAGCAGAAAGGGGTAAAACCGACAGATCGCGTGTTCCCACTCGCCGACGATTGCACTCCGGACAACATCAGCAAGGGGTTCGCAGTGGTATGCCGGCGTCTGGAAATCCATGACTTCCATTTTCATGATTTGAGACACACGGCCGCGTCATGGCTCCGGATGCAGGGCGCAGACATTCACACCGTCGCCCAAGTGCTCGGACATAAGGATCTGAGAATGGCTGCACGCTATCAGCATCTCAGTCCGGAGTATTTGGGCGCGGCGGTGGGGCGCTTGGACGCCGTCTTCGGTGAACCAAAGCGACTGCCGGAGTAGTAAGCGAAGAGAGGAGGTGGATAACGCATGACCGGCTTCGATGAAATCTTGCAAGCGCAGCGATCTCGCTTATATGTGCAGAGCTGGAGCCTACCTCGGAAGCTGTCTCAGGAAGGAGGGGGAGAATCTCGCGACTCACGAAGATGTTCAGGAAACTCACCGAGCAGGTCGAGGAGGTCAAGGCTGAGATTTCTGACAAAAGTTTGGAACAGGACAAAGGCAGTGGGAAATGAAGCGCGATGCGCTCTACGAAGTCATCGATGCTCTCGCGTCCGCGGATAGATCGCTGATGGAACTAGCCACTTCGTATATCGCGTGGGACAACATGCGGTGGTCGAGTGAGTCGGCTGAAAAACTCGTCAGTTGGCGGCAAAGGATAGCCGCACTTGCGGATCATGCGATGAGGGGCTGAGTTTTGAACGAAAAATCCCAATCTATCGTCACCACGATGTGTCACCGCGCCAATAAATCATCGTAAATTGTTGATTTATTGGTAGCGCCATCGGGGTCGAACCCGAACTCTCCGCCTTGAGAGGGCGATTTTTCCGTTTCTAGCCGTTGCAATTAAATACGGTCCAGTGCAGCATAACAACTTTATTTTCTGCCATTTATATGCACTGACTTAGGCAGAAGGCGTTGCAGTCAGTTGCACGGAATGACCTTCACGTGTATCCCTTTTGTATCCCCACCATGCTATAAGCGATGAGCATCAGTTGTGCTCCAGGAGGTCAAGATGCCACGCGCTCCGAAGCCCGTTTCCGGGGTCTACGAAAAGAATCCCGGAAGCGGGATTTGGTACATACGATATCGTATCAACCGCAAACTCGTCCGCAAGAAGATCGGCAACCGTCAACAGGCGATTGATCACCTCGATAAAGTTCGGTTCCTGCGGACCTCCGGAGAGGGTGTGGTTGCAACCTCAGCCAAGCAATATACCCGCACCAAACAGGAGCTCGCGGACTTCGGGGAGGGCGGTATCACCATCCAGAAATTGGGCGACGAATATCTAGCCTACATTCAGGATGAAGACAACCCTGACCGTCCACTAGACCAGCAGAACCCGCCGCAACGTATCCGCGCAATTCAAGCAGCATTTGGAGATCGGCCTGCGGCTTCGCTTAAGGCATACGAGATAAGCGACTGGCTCAAGAGCCTAAAACGATCACCGGCAACACTCAACCGATACCGATCTACTCTCTCAGCGATGTATCGGTATGCAAAAGAGCGGGACAAAGTGAAAGTGAATCCTGTTCGCGATTTCTCACAATTTACTGTTACGCTCCCTAAGCCCAGATATTTGACGTTGGACGAAGAACGCCGGCTTAGGGCCGTCCTAAAGAGATGGGCCGATGAATGCCCCGACCATCATCGTCTGACGAAGCTCTTGCTTCGGACTCATCCCCTGGAACTCACGGTCGCAATAGGTACCGGAATGCGCAAAAGCAATCAGTACCAACTGAGATGGGAAGACTGCGATTTTGCCCGACGGGAACTTCACCTGCCGCGAACGAAGAATGGCACATCTCACATCGTGCCCATGATTGACGACGTTTACAAGGCGTTGGGTGAATTGCAGAAGATTCAGAGGCAGCTACACAGAATTCAAGCTGAGAGTGGTGAGCCAACTGAACGCGTCCGAATGGTTGCGAATGGCAGAGTCTTCAACATTTCCGAGAACAGGACGTGGTGGAAAAATGCCCTGCACGAAGCCAAGATTCGCAACTTCACGTGGCATGATCTTCGACACACCTTTTGTTCGCGCCTCGCCCAGGCTGGCAAAAGTCTGAAGGTCATCCAAGAAGCAGCAGGACATAAGAGCATCTCGATGTCGGCCAGGTATGCACACATGGACCAGACAACGCTCAGAAATGCGATGTCGGTGCTCAATCGCGATTAATCACAGCGCTATACACTAGGCAGCGGCTCCGTTCTTTCGCTCATGCTCCCAGGTCTTGTATGCGTCGCTGGCCTCTCCGAGCTGGTACACAGTGTTGAGGGTCTCCACCAGGCCCGAGTTGAAATCGACGCGCAGGATGGGCGAGGTATAGATGTATTTCGCCTTCGGAAGACTCGTATGGCCGAAGACGTTGCCCATCAAGTGCTTGCCGGGCTGCAACTCTTCGTAGCTCGGCGAGGTTACGCTTTGGACAACCTCCCAATTCTCAATTGTCACTAATGGTTTTTGCATACTCTCTTTGCTCCCGCGCGCTTGACGCCCTTTGTCGTTGGATGCTGTCAGTCATTAACCGCAGTAAATTCTGCCGAACCGTATTCAAGTCGCAACCGCAATGCCAAAGCCATGGAGGGAAAACAGGTGTGTTATCTAAACGGCTACATCACGCGGCAGGCCATTTTTACCGCCTCCGAGTAAATCCTGCTGAGTTGCCATGTCTCCTTGAACACTCGCTGGCGCGTCGCGAAGGTGTGATTGCAGATGCTCTCCGGAAGCACTAGCCGCCCACGAAAGGTCCCGTCGTTAAATGCGCGTCCAATAATCGCTCAATTTTGGCTGGTACCTTCTTGACGAGACTTTCACGCCCATCGCTCAGTCCCGGTGGCAGTCAAAGCAGTCTTCGTAAAGCACTAAGAAGGTATCCCGGCTCCCCACCACAACGGAAACGGCTCTCGGCGTCACCGTTTTCTCTGTCTCAATAAAACATCAGTCGCTATTACACTTCCTTGGGGCATGTCTTGCGGATTTGGCCTTAAGCTGTAAGAACACTGATCATGCCACAGCGAAACAAACCTTCGGACGCCAAAGAATTCGCACGTCGTATCAATCTGAACGGAACGATAGAGTCGATCTGCCTCAACTGTTTTCATACGGTAGCCACATCACAAGACGAGTCCGACCTGTTGTCCCTTGAAGCGCGGCACGCCTGCGTTCTCCCGCACGGCCCTTCATCGTCCGAAACCTAAGGCCGATTAGGTGCGGAATGATCCCTCGTCATCTCTGGCTGGTCACCCGTTGTACGGTGCTGAGAGCGGAGAGCCGACAACATCTGTGCGAACAGAGTGCTTTGTTCCATGGTCAGGGACGCTCGCGGCATGAGATTCACTATCCTCTCGCAGACTTTGTTCGCGGCTTTCAATCGGCGCGTCTTGGTTTCTGCGTCGAGAGCAATTGCCGCGAATTGCAATAAAGACAAAGCGATCTTTGCATCAATTAGCAGTATTTTTGTCAACGCTATCTTGCCTGAATCACGTAATTGATCTGGAGAATTCATATACGAGCCCATGCAGGATTTGTGATTGCTGAGGCTGACTTCAGGCCACTTTGGACACGCAACCCTCTTGAAGCTTCAGCCGAATGCGATCAACGATTTCCTGTGCAACTTTTAGATATCGCTCGCGTTGATCCGGCTCGCGTTGGGCGAGATACGTGAGACTCGACAAAACGTCAAACTCAGCCTTCAGCTTGTAACTGAGCCATTGCTGGCTGGGGCTGATCCCATCCGGCGGTGGTGGACCATGATGTCCGTTAAATGGTCTAGCCATTTCAACCCCCTTTAAAACTTCCTTGACCTAATCGAACGCTGAAACGTTAGGCAGACAGTCACCCCCAATGGGGCAGGGCTTAGCGGCTACTGTATTTCGAACGAGTCCTCCACACAAAAAACAACCGGTTTTCCTTCCCCGTGCGCCCCCTCAACGATATGACTTCGAACTCGCGCTGAAAGCGGCGGATGAAAACAGTCCATCGCGGACTCAAGTGTCTCGTGCAATCTACGGAGGCGGCTCCGCTTTCCTGATTTAATCTCCAGACGGTAGTGCGTGTGCCCGTCTTTTCCGGCAAGAGGTGTGATCGTAGCTTCGTGAAAGTCCATAGCAACCCCCCGGCCATAATTGCGCCATACAGCGGAGATGCCACCCTGGCGAGCTTGGTTGATTCAAATGTGCGATTTCGATGGACAAAATCTGTTGATTACATTTCGTCTTTTCTGCACTGTATTCACAACTGCTGCGGGACAAACGACATGGGCCTGATGAAGCGAGCAATAGAGCGCGATGAGAAGAAGCGAAGGATATGGGATCGCTTTGGGTCCACACTGGTCATCGCTGCGCGGCCATCATTGCAGCCGTGCGCCTCGCACGCGACGACCTCAGTCTGGAGAAACGCAATGAGCGCGTGGAGAATGTTGTATTTGACAGCGTGCAGCTTGCACGGCATGTCTTTAAGACGGGTGATTGGGATTTGAGCCATCGACATTCGCGCAATCGTGAGGTTTATCGAAAGTTTGACCGTTGGTAAGGGTATCGACTACAAAGGAGTTACTTCTAAGTAAGACTATTTAATGCAGTTAAATTTGTCCGTTAGCGGCTAACACACTATTGTCCTCAAACTAATATCTAGATGCTAGTGTTTAGTCAGTCCAGAGCCGTCAACACGCTCACACGGCTGGCCTTTCTCGACTGAGTAACCAGCGTGGATTTCCAAACCCAATTTTGCTCGACGAAGAGAGACCTGGAAGAACAAGGTCGTAATCTGACACGCAGACAAGCCGTATTAGTGTTAGGACTTAGGCCTGTGGGCCGATTTCGGCTGCAAACTCAGATGAGATTGGAGTGGACTCAACGAATCTATTAGCCGCTTTGTGGGATAGTAATCGGCTAGCGCAGCATGTAGAGTGGTGGAAAATCAGTTCTCCACATTGCAATCCTAACTTAAAAACAGTCGTAGGGAGTCGCTGTACCAGTTCCACTTAAGAGAGTCCATCATGATGACGAAAGTTTGGCCAAATCAGTCGGAAATTCTGTCCGACCTCGCACGACGGGCTGATCCGCCGATTAGACTGACACGCGGCCATGAGAAAAAAAAAATCGGCGGCGCGGTTCTCCTGTCCTTCGGAATGCTCCTTGCCTCTGGGGCGCTCCGGGCGTCCCATTTTTTAATGCCCTTTCCGGATCATGACGGGGATGGCGAAGGCGCCATCGATGGCGCCCTTTTCTTGCTGCAAAAAGACTACTGGCTGCTACTCGCCGGCGGCCGATCAATGTGAATGCGCTCAGTGGGGCGCATGAAACAGCGCAGCAACCATCAAGTAGACCAGAAACAGGACGGCCGCAACGAAGAGCAGGAACAGCGAACCCGTTTTCATCGTTAGCGGCGGCCATCGCATCTCATTTGAGATGCAAATGAATTGGCAAGCGCCAGAGGAACCTAACTCCTGTCCCGAGACCGCGACTTGCGAATATAAAGCGTGTTTGACACACCAAAACGTAAGTCTCGGACTTGGGGCGCTTCGGCGCCCCGTTTTTATTCCAGATGCCGGGTTTTCCGGCGGTGAATGTAGAACGTCAGGTCCGCTTGACCTTCGACGTCGACGGTCACCGCTCTTTACCACCCGCTTTTCCATCCCGGCGGCGGGGGCAAATCAGATGCCTCCATCCGCATCTTCTCCAGGTCATAACGATGTTTCTTCTGACATGCGCCGCATTTGATACCACACCCCAGTCGGAGCCATTTCTCCGATCTCGACGACGGCTATATCTGGGCCGAGATATTTTAGTGCGCCTATGGTCCCGCATTGATCTTGCCCCCGCGAAACGTATCCCTTAGCTGACAATGAGCGAAGGGGATACAGATGACGAAGGCGACGCGAGCGCGGTATACGCTCGAGTTCAAGCAAGAGGCGGTTCGGCTTGTTGAGTCGGGCCGGAGTATAGCGGCGGCATCGCGAACGTTGGGCCTGGTAGAGCAGACGTTGTTCAACTGGGTCAAGGCTCATCGGGAAGGTACGCTGAAGGGTGCCGACAGCCGGTCGAAAGAGACCGCCGGGCAGATGGAGATCAGCCGTTTGCGAGC
>Ga0206866_1113_pt1 | contig 17993 bp, 17 predicted proteins | sample Alteio_BWOrgCont_40_FD_152626 | JGI IMG/M metagenome (GOLD analysis project Ga0206866, IMG submission 152626) | Enriched cells from forest soil in Barre Woods Harvard Forest LTER site, Petersham, Massachusetts, United States -... | ecosystem: Environmental > Terrestrial > Soil > Temperate forest >... | reverse complement strand
GTCGGTAAGAAGGATAGCTTTATATATGTCTTTCGCTGCTTGTTCAACATTTCTATTCGCTTGCGCCCATTCTTCTCTTGACTTTGCTTGCTCCCTTTCTTCTTTTGGCTTTGTTTCACTCACTATAACCTGATCAACTGCCCTATTGAATATGAAGATATAGCGGCCGGGATCAAAATCAAAATTTACTTTTTTCTTAAGATTCGCAAACTCATTGTGTCTTTTTTCAAGTGTACTTATTAACTCAGAATACTTATAAAGCTTTGAATCATTTTCAGAATAAATTTTTCTTGGTAGTGCCAGTGCTTCTTCGGCTGGTGATAGTGTAAACCAAGCCTTGTTATCTTGGTTTACCTGCATTTTTCGATCGTCTTGAAGATCACCCTTCCAAACCAAATCTGACCTGTTCTTGCCATCACCTATGGGAGTTAAGATATTAACCTGATAGAATGGGAGGCGACATGTACTGATCGTCTGGTGATCTCTAATGCTAATACAGGCAAACGTGGTGTTGCCATTAATACTGTTTTTTACTAATTTTGCCTCTTGATTTTTTGATGAATGAAAACCACCATGTTTGTTATAATCGTCAACACCAACACTCTCGTTTGGCTTAATAGTATAGCCAGCATAGCCGTCGCCATCGCCGTTATAACAATCGCCGCAACTTACAAATACGGCGAGCGTTTTCTGGCTGTTATTAAAAATTTCGCCTACAGCTGACCCATAGATAGCCACTTGGTACAATCCCAAAAAACTCAGTGCCAAAAACAGCACATTTTTCTTTATCTTCATAAAAAGACCTCCTTCTTTAAAAAAATTAAACATTCGGACAACTCTTGCCCACAGAAACACTGGCTGTATTTCTAATTGTAATTATGACACAAGGGGTGTCAAAAAAGCAAGAGATTGATTAAATTTATTTTTTGAACCTGGAGAGCGTAGCGAGGTCCCCATTTTTATAAGGCACCATATATCGGGAATCGCTTGCACAATTTTTGTACCTGTTCCTTAATTTTTGCCAGTTGCGCCTCATTGTCATGATTACGTAAAGCTTCATCAATATAGTGCGCAATGGTTTGTGCTTCAGGCTCTTTCATGCCGCGTGTGGAAATTGCAGGAGACCCAATGCGGATGCCACTGGTGATCCAAGGTTTTTGCGTATCGAAAGGAACACAACTTCTGCTGATGACGATGCCAACTTTACCAAGTGCTTCTTGGGCAATTTTGCCATTCAAGTTTTTTGATCGCAAATCAACTACAAATAAATGGTTGTCGGTGCCGCCCGTTACAATTCTGTAGCCTAACTCTTGGAGTGTATCAGACATGACCCTGGCATTTTTCAGCACCTGTTGTTGATACGTAATGAACTCTGGTTGTAGCGCTAACTGGAAAGCTACCGCTTTGGCAGCTATAATATGCATGAATGGGCCACCTTGTGTGCCAGGCATAATAGCTTTATCAACGCTTTCAGCCAGGGTGTTGTTGCACATAATGAGGCCTCCGCGTGGTCCTCGCAGCGTTTTGTGTGTCGTGCTGGTAATAATATCGGCAGATCCAACAGGGGTAGGATGCAGACCGGCAGCCACAAGACCCGCAATGTGAGCAATGTCGGCCATCAATAACGCACCATGGCTTTTTGCTAGTGCTGATATTTTTTCAAAATCGATAATGCGCGAATAAGCCGATGCGCCAACGACGATCAATTTTGGTTTGTGTTGCTCGGCTAGTGAAGAAATTTCTTCATAATCCAAAAGTTCAGTTTCTTGATTAACTTTATACTGAACACTGTTGTAAAATTGGCCCGAAAAGTTGACCTTGTGTCCATGCGTTAAGTGGCCACCTTCGGCCAAACTCATGCCTAAAATGGTATCGCCTGGCTTAAGAATTGCAAAATAAGCGGCCATATTTGCCTGAGAGCCGGCGTGAGGTTGGACGTTGATGTGTTCAGCGCCGAATAACTTCTTGCATCGCTCTATGGCTAAATTTTCAACCATATCCACATACTCGCAGCCGCCATAATACCGTTTGCCTGGATACCCCTCAGCATATTTGTTGGTCAAAATAGAACCGGCGGCTTCCAGGACCGCTTGGGGAGTATAATTTTCTGACGCGATCAAGTTGATTTCAGATTCAAGTCTTTTGCGTTCATAGTCGATCAGGACGCTTATTTCTGGGTCAATGGTTGCTAAGTTTTGCATGATTTTTTTCTTTCTAGGCTAAAATGATTGATTTTCGCACGGGTCGATTGCTTTTTTCCAACTATAATTTATACTAAATATTAATAAAAATCTTAATCTACTATCTATTTTTTAGGGGTATGTCATGGTAATAGCCACATCCGATTTCAAAAAAGGTACAAAAATATTATATAAGGATCAACCTTATATGGTGCTTGATTATCAACATGTAAAACCTGGAAAAGGTGGCGCATTTGTCCGTACAAAGATGAAAAATATGATTACTGGTCTATTGCACGAAGATACATTCCGTTCTGGAGAAAAGTTCGATTCCCCCAATCTTGAATACAGAGACATGGCTTTCCTGTATGAAGAAGATGGCATTTATAATTTTATGGATCAAGATAATTACGAGCAAGTTTGTCTTAATAAAGATCAACTAGGAGACGCGACTGACTTTCTTAAAGAGCAGGCCGTTTACAATCTTCTTTATTTTAAAGAGAAACCAATTGCGGTAAATCCGCCATTGCACATGGTGTTAAAAGTTGTAGAAACTCCACCAGGTTGTCGTGGTGACACAGCACAAGGCGCAGGCAGCAAGCCAGCAACATTAGAAACTGGATTGGTTGTGCAAGTGCCATTGTTTGTCAATGAAGGCGACAACATTAAGGTCGATACTCGTGATGGAAATTATATAGAGCGTGTTCAAAAATAGATTCTGACTCAGCCTTCGTCTATCCATGCTCATCCTGAGTGTTTTGCTTAGCAAAATGTATCGAAGGACGGCTTGGCAGACTTCGGCGGGCGGGCAATTAGGGGGTTTGATATGTTGCCAAAAGTGGATGCTTTACATAATGCAGAGCTTGAAGAATCTGATGTACAAGAGTCAGCAGAACTGTCAGGTGAAATATTATACAATGATTTGTCGCGTCGCGAAGTGCGATCGTTAATTTTTCACTTGCTGTATGCGATGGAAGGTTTTGACTATCAAACAGAACTTGAATCGATTGTTGATAATTTCAATCGTGGTTTTGAATTGAACATTCCTGTTGACAGTGAGGTGTTCAGAGTTGCATGTAAAGTGATTGCTCATCGAGAAAAACTTGATGAAGTTATTATACCACTTCTTGCCAATTGGCGTTTTGAGCGCGTTGGCGTATGCACCAAATTAATCTTACGTTTAGCCATTTGGGAACTTCAAAATACCGATACCCCACCAACTATTGTTATTAACGAAGCTATTGAGCTTGCAAAATGTTTTGCCGAAAAAGATGCCTATAAGTTTATTAATGGCATTCTTGATAAACTTGTTAAAGGTACGGTTGAAGTTATTATTGCTCCTGAAGCTGTTCAGTTGGAAACAAGCGAATAGCTGGTTTATTTATGAAATATCTAATTCCCTGCAGATTATAAAATAATTTAGCAGGGAATTTTTTTTAGGAATTCTGATGTTAAAAAAATGTATATTTGCAGCGTTGATTTTTAGTTCTTGTAGCACATACAGTTGTAACGATTTGTTTAACAAGATCTGTCGAGCTTGGTATGGCAAAGAACGTTACCGAAAAATGCTTAATTTTGATTTGTCTAAAGCTATTATCGCTCATAATGATGCTGGTATAAAGAATGCTCTGGCTTATGGCGCAGATCCTGACGGCCAAGTTGATTGTTGCAAAGTCGTAAGTAGTGCCAAACTAGAGGTAATGGGTGGTTTCTGTGATTTGGGTCTATCTACCGAAGTATGCAAAAAGTTATTATTGAATGATGCCTTTCGTGATTATTTTAATCGCAAACATAAACGCCATATGACCAGCAGGGAAATTGGTGCGTTGGTTAAGATTAATTTTATTGATAAGTCAGAGGATGAAAATGTCTAATTTTATAGGAATTCGGATGTTAAAAAAAATATTAGTTGTTGGGTTATTGTTTATGGTGCGCGATGCACAGGCAATGTGGATCTTTAAGTCTTTAGGACAAAAAGTTGGATTGGTCTATATGCCTGAACAGCGCAACTACCAGTTGGCAAAAGCAGTTGCTCGATGTGATCAGGATGCAATAAATGAGCACTTGCGCAAGGGAGCAAGTCTCGATGCATTAGTTGATGCGGGCCAAGCGGCGCAGGAAGTTTTTTATGACACAATGCGTCAATGCGCTAATAATGAACTTAGTCTTTCTGGGATGCATTCAGTAGAAGTTCAAAATCAAAGAATGGCTCTTTTTGTAGGGAAAGAAATGACCCCGCGACAAATGATGGATCGATTGAATCAGTATTATTCTCGTGTCCAGATGCGATATGTTCTTGTGTCTCAGCAACCCCAACAACCACAACGACCTCAGCGCGGAAAGACTCCTTCTTATCAAGAAGCAAATCGATCAAATCATCCTCCTTATGCTGATCAGCCGCGCACAATTTTGGCATCTATGAAACAGCAAAATGGTACCCAGTAATAGCTCAAAAGTTTAATAAATCAGCGGAGAATTCGGTGAAAAATAAAAATATAGCCAAAGCAATACCCATTGAAATTATCAAGGAAGCTGTCGATCAAAATAGGCTAAAATTGGAAGCTGATTATGCTGAGGCTGCCAAAGATCCTGACAGGCTTTAAACTATCAATGATTGGAGACCATTAGACTTAGAAGGCTGGGAGTGAGAAGCTTTCCTACCAAATTACCCCTAATCCCCATAAAAAACACTTTTACGAGTTGTATTAAATCTGCCACTTGATTTGTCCGCCAAAGCAGTGTATAATTTCAATTAGGATAATTAATAATTGGGGTTTTATAAAAAATGAGGTTAAAATGAAGAAAATATTTACATTAATTATAAGCGCACTGATGGTACAAATGTGCCATGCATCGCGAGACAAACCAGAAGAAATAGATGATTCATCTTCAATCTCGGTACCTGCAGTTTCGGCCGATATCGTTGTAAAGGAAGAAGCTGTAGATGCTTTGCAAGCTATGGCGCAAAGCCTGACGAAGCCCAGGGCGACCGCGTCCGCCGTAACCTTGATGAAGGCGGAAGACAGGCAAGCTCAATCTTCTTCATCATCTGCTGCGGCATCATCGTTGTCTAGCGCTGCTCCTATGCCTCCGGTGGAAGACGGTCGCGCGTTACACGCTAAAATTAAAAAAGTTCTTGAAGTAGCTGATTTGTTTAAATCTGGTGCCAGTGGATTTGTTCAAAATACACAGTTGGCAGAATTATTGTTTAATCAAATCTTGCAACATCGACAAGCAAGTGGGCTAGAGACAACAAAAGCGCGAGGAGGATTGTATGATCTGCAGAGGCAATCATCTGCTTTATCCTCTTTGCTTGCTATGCCAAGTTTCGCCGTGGCGACAAGTTCAACGGCGGCACAACAAGAACCAGCAGCATCATTTTCCTCCTTTGCCAGTCCAGGCCTGCCGGCTTTGCTGCCCTTCGATTCCGCTTCGCTCCACTCAGGAGTAAACACGTTAAGGAATCGGGCGGAGCCCGCCCTGAACGAAGTTGAAGGGGCGGACAGGTCAGTTGCTGCTTCTTCTTCAATGCCATCTGCAGCTGCCTCGGTAAGTTCAGAATCGGTACAGCATCAACCAGCACCACCACCTTTGATTGCTAAAGGAGTAACTCCAGAGTCATTACAACAAAAGTATGACAGGATCGAGTGCAGTTTGCATAAAGCAGGTGTTGAAGCAGGATGTGGCCATTTTGGAACGGCTAGAGCAATTTATGGGTCTGTAAAACATAATCACTTTGCAACGGTAGAACAAAGAGCTCGTGCAAAGTTTGAGATCGCCAAAATTGATGGGGTTCCCTACCATATTTATTCGGGTCACCGCTATGGTGGACAGGTCGAAGGACTTGGTCAGGATAGGCAAGTTACGCAGGACATGCAACCAGCGGCAGCAATGTCATCTATTGCTCAAACTTCTCCAGAGCAAGTCGCTAAAGAAGCGCTTAATAAAGGCATTTATGCTTTTAATGCTAAAGATCACAAGCAAGCAATTCGCTTCCTTACTCAAGCCAATCGTGTGGACGCCCCGTTGTCGATACAAAGAAGAGCGCAAATGCTGCTTGGCGAGATTTACACGGAGAGAAATGGGCCTGGGCATGAAAATCAAAATTTTGTAACAGCAGAAATTTTTTTGAAAGAAGCTATTAAACCAGGTGGGCGTATTATCGATCAAAGAAGATCTCAATATCTCCTTGGTAGCATATATTTTCATGGTTGGTGGGATATTATTGCTCGAAATAAAGTAGAGGCGTTACTCCTTTTGAAAGAAGCGATTAAAGATGGTGCTGATCCCGACATTCGAACACTGGCACAGGCGCTGTTGGATAAAATTCACCATCCCGATATGCCAGCGCTTGAAAGAGGTCCAGAAGTATCAATGCAACAAGAATCTGCGGCGGCCGCATCTTCTTCCGCTCAAATTTCCCCCTACGCCAATCCGGGCCTACCGGCTCGGCTGCCTACGGAGGACACGCAGCCAGCAGTCGTTGCACCAAGTTCCTCTGCAATAGATATAAGTGGCGATGAAAAAGTAGCACCACCATCTCCCCGCGTCAAACGGGAACGAATAGAAGAAAATCAAGATGCTGAGCAAGAGGATGAGCAAGAGCAAGAAGAAGATCAGCCAGCAGCAAAAAAAGCGAAGAAATAATAGGAAAGGTTATATTTTAGGTTTTATTAAAAATGAGGTTAAAATGAACAAAATATTTACATTAATTATAAGCGTAATGATGATACAAGTATGCCAGGCTGCTCAAATGAGTGAAGCAGATCAATTGGCATATGCAACAAGATTGAGTCTGCAAACGCATGCAGCTCAAACAGCTGAACAAGCCCAATTAGCGCGAGCGTTGCAGCTTAGCCAAGAAGCTTGTTCGCCAAAAGTATCAATTGCTAACAATGATGTTAAAAAACGTATACAAACTTTAGCAGCACACAATAATATTACCTTGATTTTGGGAGGGGCCGATAAAGAAAAGCATATAATTGTCTATCAAAATGAGCATCGGGATGAACTGGTAGTTGGGCTAACAACGGTTCCCATGGGACCGGCAGATCAGAAGACTTTATTTTTAAATTTTAATAATAAAAATGACATGGGTATGCTGGTGCCTTTAGCTGGCAAAGTTGGAAAAATACTGCTTGATTTTTCAACGTTTAAATTTGTAAAATGGGATCGCGATATAATAAGATCAATTTTTAATCTGTTAAAACCTGGTGGTACTTTTGTATTAGACGGTCTCCTCTATAACGGTGGGGCAAACTACATCGATGGCATTTACTGTACTGATTGTGAAAAAGGGGAAATCCAATATCTTGATATACCTGAATTTGATTCCCAGGCAGATCAGCCCTTTTATTATATATGCGCCAAACATCAAAGACCTTTTTTTGCTTTGGATGATGTTGCAAAAGTATTAGGTTTTTCAACAGCAAATGATTTGCAGAAAGCTTTAGCTCCATTTAGACAAAATCACGATTTGAAAACTAAATATGGGGCGTACAAAAGGGAACTAAACAAGATAATGACACAGTCACAAATGATGGTTAATGGTGATATATTAAGATCAGTTGGTTTTGTGGTTACTCCAAAATATGATCAACCGTATCCGATTAAAAATCCAGCCGCTCCAGGAAAAGTTAGTTATATACTTGCTAAAAAACCTTCGTGAGGCTTTAACGGATAAGCGCAATTAAACAGATCAATGGGATGGCAAAATGTGTATGTATGCACCTGCAACATGTGAATTAATCGCTGGATTTTGCAGTTCGGCAATGGTGGATGAGCATGCTGCTGCAGGATCACCGGAAGCTGCAAGTTGACCAGCCCAATATTCATTGCCAGGATAAGAATTACTATCCCATGCATAGCAAGCACACAATAGCTTGCCGCTATCTTTCCCTTGCAAACGTGCTGATGGATTTCTTTTGGAAAAATGGATGGCGATGTTATTGCTGGCTGTTGTAAGTGTTTGTCCATTTTTAATACCGTCGATATTATTTAACTCCGCTGGAAACCAGCTGAAATCAATGTCTGATATTTGAGACAAATTATATTTTTTTATAGTCTCGGCATACACTTGAACCATTAATGAAGCTTGTGCTGGATGCTTTTGCCATACGCCAAGGCCAAGCCCAACGGTGTGTACATAGACCTTCTTACCTTGTTGTACGCCACGCGCATGAGCATCGAGCAAGAATGGTTCAACTACTAAACGTATACGTTCTTTGTATACAGCAGCATCAAGATATTGAGTTTTTTTTGCATCAAGTGGGATATATCTTCCAGATTGATCAGCTCTGGCTTCATCAAAAGTTGGAAAGTCTAATCCGTATAATTTTGACCAAATAGCAAGCGATGGATTTTGTTTATTATGTATGCCATAACCACGTGCTATTGTGTTTTGCTCTGGCGTTACAATCATATGTTGCCATTCCATTAATCCTTCTTTTTCAAAACGTGCGCCAACCAATCCAACATAAATGCCTTCTTGCTCATACGAGCCATAGGCTCCTTGTTGTGCCTTATTATTTCGATTGCCATCATTAATAAAATAGGTTGAAACGGATACGCCTAAAAGTGCGGCTATTGCCATTTCGTCGTAGGATAAATAATCACACAAAATTAAAGGCGCTTTTTCTTTGTCGGTGCCAATTGATTCGAATCCTCCTGTGCCACTTTTGCCATCTCGTAAAATATAAAAATCTTTTGCCATCATGAAAACTAATGGGCGTTTTGTGAGCAGGCGATCAATGAAAGACACTTTTGTCATAGTGGCATATAAAGCTTTTTCAGTCGTGGTGCCATATCTTTTTTTGTAAGATAAAAAATCAGTAATGAGCGTGTCTGTTTTTGCGTGCGCAAGTGGATATGTTTCTCGTGCATGAGCCACAATGCGTGCTTGCTTGGCCGGGTTATTGTGTGTGATGTGGGCAATTGTGTTATTGGTGGTTGGAAAATTAAACTGTTCTGATCGGTTTTTCAAGGCAGAAAAATCCACTGTAGATTGCTGTGGCGATGTGTAAGGTTGTTGTGGTACGGATGAGTTGGGATTGTTTGTTCTACTGTTGTTGGTAGCGGGGCGGTATGACGAGGTTGAATGATTACTACGTGTTTTGTTATCGCTGAAATACCATTGATACAATCTATAGGCAAGAAATCCCGAAATAGCTATGAGTGCGACAGCGCTCTTGGCTCCAATTGATTGGTCACCCTGAGACGAAGGGGTCGATTTTTGACTCATGCACATGGTATGATGGGGCGCAACCAGGGCCAATAGGGCAACTATTAAAAATGCCTTAGTTATAATACCTCTCATGATTCCTCCATTTTAGGTAAAAAATACGCAGTTTTTAGAAAAATAACCTTATAAATAACCCTACGGCATATAATTCAATCTGTCAAACGCTAGTCTTGGTCTTGTTCTTCAGTTAATCTTTGAGACAAGGGTTTGTTGTCATCAGGATCGGTATTACTTGGCGCGGGAATGGGAGGTTGAGAAAAAGAAGGGTCGAAAGAACGTCTGACGACCTTTACGCGTGATTTTTTGGGCTCATCATCAATAAACCTTTTTTCGTGGGATTTTAATGTGCAGGTTCCGTCTGCAAAATAATTCCAGCATGTTAATGAGTGCTCATATTTGCGATTTGCTGCGCAGTCCCAGGCAGCGCTAATTGCCGCAGTAAACAGGGAGAGCCTGTCGGCTGGGATAGTTTTTTCTGGGTCTTGAATAACTTCGCCCCGAAATTCTGTATGCCCAATCCCCTTGTATCTAGGCACCCATTTTGTATACTCTGTGTTTATTTTGTTACAATTATGTGTCCATTCTTCGCCTTTTTCTACGGTGCGATCGCTATAATCGAATACTCTTATATACGTTGTATCGGGTATGTCGGGGTTGAACTGATTGTTCATGACTACGCAAGCGATTGGCTTTTTTTCCTCGCCAGCCGCTTTCTTTCGTTTCCGGCTTTCGCGTATAGCTTTTTCCAGCGCTAAGTCTAGGGCGGACGCAGCAGGGGAGGCTTCGCTTTGGTTTCCCGGCGCGCTTACCGCTGCGACTTCAATGGCCTGTGACAACGACCGAGGGTGTTTGCCTAGTCCTGATGCTGGCGGTTGTGAGCAAAAAATAGTCATATTAATGCAAGTGGCAAGAGTTAAGAGCAAATTTACTTTGTTCATAGGTACCTTTCTTTGGGTATAAAAACATTATTTTTTAGATATTTCAGTATCTGAGCTATAATTATACCAAAAAAATAAAAAAATGCGTATATAAAAGGGCTTTTTGTTATTGTTTGATCTGTTTTTTTCTGACTAGGCTGTGAGTAATGCTGTCTATTATTACCTTATCTTGCGCCATCAAGGCATCGCGCTGAGAGTCTATGGCATAGAATGGATTGGTGTTGGAATTAAGAAATATGATACCGGGCGATGAAAAATCAAAATATTGAAAGTTGCCAATGTTCGCATCGGCCAAATATTGGTGCATACAGGGCAACCAACGCGCCGTCAACGCCGTGCAAAGTTCAGTATGTCCAGGTTCTTGAGCATCGAGTATGAGTCTGATGTTGGCAATAGCCGGGCCGGATGGCAATGTGCGTCTGAAAATGCCCATAACCGGTTGCACCATGTCTGCAAATGAAAATAGATTATATACGCGTTTGATAATATTCATGTTGGGACAATACCAATCGGCATTGATAGGTGTGCCAATAGCATATAGGGCATCAATGGAATGTTTGTTGTGAGGGTCTTGGTTTAATAGTTGTGAGGCTACCATGCACACATTGCCTCCGTGGCTATGTGCAACCAAGGTAATGTTCATGGCAACAGGATAAGTTTGAATAAGTTTGGCCAATCCCTTGGCTGCCATCTGGCGGCCTTCATGATTCAGGTAGCCTGGCCAAATGTATGAGGTTACTTTTTTGTTATAACGAGCAGCGCTTTTTTCCAGCGCGTCAAAAAAATCACCACCAGGTTTGCACCATTGGCTGTCACGTCCCCATGTGCCGTGCACAATAATGAAGATGCCTGTATGGCTCGCGTGTGTGGCTAAACAGAGATGTAAAATTAAAACGTACAACAGGTTTTTTTTTAACATAGTAGTTTATTTTAGTGGTATGTATATGTCACAATCCGTGCCGTCATCAGAAAATTCCCAGATTGATCGTTTATTAGATTTAAGGTACCCACATTGAGCTGCAACCCTTCTTGCAACGTGTATCGCTTTGATTAAATCTCGAGGGGGAGTACTCACTCTTTCATATGTATTATAAATAGCAATGCCACATTTTGAGGAGACCGGGTCTAGCAGGGCTTTTGTGAACACCTCTTTATCTTTTCTTCCGTCTTGATAAATTCTAACGATGTATTTATTAGGGTCGGATTCAGTTTGGGTTTTTATTGCAAAGATAAGTTTAGATGGTAAATCGTTATTAAGTATGACGGTAATAGGGCTTTGTTTTGTTTGCACTGTGTGCGCAGGTCTGCTTGCTTGCATTGATGTCGCATATGGCATACATGCCAATAGTGAGAATAGTATTTTTTTCATAGATGTCCCTTAAAATTGTTGTTTGAATTCATCTGAAAATAATAGCGTGGCACAAAAAAAAGAGCGAGTTTTTTAGACCCACTCTTTTTTCTATAAACATTAATGTGCCTTATTGGCAATCATTTTCGTCACAAGAATCTTCACAAGATTCTTCAGAAAAAAACAAACCTAATTCATCTTCAGCTGTTTCTGGTGCATCAGAACCGTGCGCTGCATTTTTGCCAATGCTCTGCGCGTATAGTTTACGAACGGTGCCTTCTGCTGCATTGGCAGGATTGGTAGCTCCCATAAGATCGCGCCATGCTTGTACAGCGTTTTCTTTTTCGAGTGCCATAACAATGACAGGACCAGAGGTGACAAACTCAACGAGTTCGCCAAAAAATGGACGCTCTTGGTGTACCGCATAAAACTCTTCAGCTAATTCTTTGCTGAGCATTATTTTTTCCATACGAACAATTTCAAAGCCGTTTTTTTCGATCAAATCAATAATTTTACCAGCATTTTTAGCTTCGATAGCATCAGGTTTAATCATTGCAAATGTTGTTTGGATCATAGAGGGTTCCTTAATAAAATAAATAAATAATATGGTTAATTGTTTTCTTTTACGACTTCATCTTGTAACTGTTCCGAGACGGTCTCGCTACTCCCTAAGCCTATATGTCCATTTGCGTAACAACGCCAAGCAGTTTTTTGGTTATCTTTAAAGATCCCGGCGCTTGTTACCAGAGGCTATGGCTATGCGACGTGTACCAATTAAAGTAATAACTACAAGCGGAGGACGGCCAAGTTGGCCATGTAATCGCGAATCTTTTGACTGACTTTCACTGTATTTTTTTTGGGCTTCCTTAAGCAACAAATCTTCAAGTAACAAATGCTCTGCTAGAGTTTTAATATATTCTTTCTGAGCATCTTTAAGCAATAAATCCTTAAGTAGTGAATCCTCTGATGCAATTAGTGCCGTTGAAAATGACAGAACGACATATGCAGCAAAAAGCATCAATCCTGAGAATATACTTTTTTTCATATGTTATCCTGTTTGTTATATGTTTTAAAAAGGGCAGCTGGTATAAAATCCAGCTGCCCACATACTCACTAAATTAGACTATTCTTGAGAAGAAGAATCCTTATCGTCATCTTTACGTGCCGCGTGCTCTTCTAGTGCCAACTGGAATTGGGACTTAGATTTAGGAGCAACTGATTGTTGCTGTTGTTGTTGAGCAGCAGCAGGAGCTTCAGCGCGTTTTTCACGTTTAGGTGCACGATTTTGGTGTTGCTTTTCGCCTTCTGGTGCAGGTTCACCGGCAGGGCGAGGAGCTCTTTCTTCACGTACCGTTGGTGTAAGTTTCAAACTAAGACCGAGTTTTCGATCTTGTTTGCTTACATTCAATACGCGGAATTGTGCTTTTTGACCAACTTTGAGTATATCTTCTACCTTTTCAACTTGTTGATCGGAAAGTTCAGAAATATGAACTAACCCTTCAATGCCGATTGGTAGTTTGATGAATGCACCAAAGTTGGTGATTTTTGACACAACGCCTTCGATGATTGAAGCAACTGGATAAGCTTGTTCAATGGTTTCCCAAGGATCTTGAGCTAACTGTTTGATGCCAAGTGAAATTTTCTTGTTATCTTTATCGATGCCCAAGATTACCGCTTCAACCTCTTGGCCTCTGCGATAAATATCACCTGGGTGATCGATATGTTCTGTCCAAGAAAGATCAGAAATATGCACTAAACCATCAATGCCTGGCATCAATTGAACAAAGACGCCAAAATCAGTAATGTTACTGATAACGCCTTTGATCTTTTGACCAACTTTGAACTGTTCAGCAACAGATTCCCAAGGATTTTTGTCAAGTTGTTTGACACTCAAGGACATTCTGCGATTTTCTTTATCTAATGAAACAACAAGAACTTCGATGTCTTGGCCAACTTTGAATTTGCCAGCAAGATCATTGATTCTATCGGTCCATGATACTTCAGAAATGTGCACCAATCCTTCGATGCCTTTTGCAATTTCAACAAACAAGCCGTAATCGGTAATGCTTGAGATTTTGCCTTTGATTTTAGAACCAACTTTGAGTTGTTCAGCGACTTTTTCCCATGGATTTTCAGTAAGTTGCTTCAAGCCCAAGGAGATCTTTTCATTGTCTTTATCGAATGAAAGAACTTTGACTGAAACAGTTTCGCCGATTTTTACCAATTCACTTGGGTGTGAAATGCGGCCCCATGTCATATCAGTGATATGCAATAGCCCATCTACGCCACCAATGTCGATGAACACACCGTAGTTGGTGATATTCTTGACGGTGCCACGAATAACTTGATTTTCTTGTAGGGTATCGAGAATCTTCTTGCGAACTTCTGAACGTTGTTCGTTAAGGAATTTTCTGCGAGAGATAATAACGTTACCACGTTTTTTGTTAATTTTGATAATGCTTGCTTGGATTGTTTGACCAACATATCTATCAAAATCAGTGACTCTTTGTAGGTCGATTTGTGAACCAGGCAAGAATGCTGGGATACCAATATCAACAGACAAGCCACCCTTAACTTTGTGAGTAACCATACCTTCAACAGGTTTGTTTTCTTCAAACAACTTCATAATCTCATCCCATGCGCGCATTGCTTTTGCTTTTTCATAGGAGAGGATGACGTTGCCATCATTATTTTCTAGTTGATCGAGGATAACTTCGATTTCTGAACCAGGAACGAACTTCTTTAATTCATGGTCGGAAAATTCAAAACGAGGAATTAAACCGTCTGATTTATATTTAATATCGACAAGTACACCATCAGAATCGATTCTGACGATTGTCCCTTGGACTGGTTTTCCTGGTTGGAATGTGCCCGTTGTGCTGTCATACAGGGCCTTGAGTTCGTCTTTTTGCTCTTGATTTAGCTGTAGTTCAGCATCATCCAGTACTGAGGCAGATTTGACTGCGGCAAACTGATGGGGTCTTATAATCTCTCTTGACATGTAAGCTCCTGTACAATTGGTATTTAATACCAAAGGCCCGGTAAATGGGAGTTAAGAAGGGTTAAACAAATAATACTAAAACATTGCTAGTTTAGCACATAAATGATGGGTTGCCAAATTTGAGTTACCCCCAATTTTGAGGTTCTTGGGCGGAATGCCGAGAAAAACTATTCTTACCCTTGTGCTAATTTAAAGTCTGACTTTAAATTAGCACAAAGTTCTGTAAAACTCCCCAGCTGCTCACAAATAAGAGGTTTTTGGGGTAGACACGCTTCACGCAAATATATAATCTTGATTTGTTATCCAACGGACAACCTAATTTACCAAAAGGACCCCGATGAATATTCACTCATCATTCAAAAATTTCATAGTGCTATGTGCATTGTCTTTATCTTATGCTTTCGCAGCTCAGCCCGCGCAACCACCTGTTCCCGCATCACTTCAAGCGCCATTCGCTGCTATCGAAACAGATGATGATATTTTGATTAAAGTTTATCCTTGTGATCAAAGTACTGCCGAGCGGGGATTGGAAAGAACTAAGCAAGAATTTAGACGATGCTCTGGGGATCAAACCATAGTATCTTTGGTAAGTGCACATAAAAACGCGCTTCGCGCTGGGCATAAATATTGTGTCGCAGAGAAGGAAATGCAGTCGTGTAACGATCCAGTTGTCAGACAACAATTGCAATCTTGTCTTGATTATTTGGATCTGCAACGATATGCGGTTTATAATAATGGGCAAAAAGATGTCGATTTTTTAACTAAGGATGGAAGAATGCTCGTTTCTGCTTATAATTACAGGACAGCTCAAGTTGGCGTCCTTAGGTTCCAAGCATCAATCTTGCTTGTTCAAAAAGAAAAAGCAGAGGCTCAATGGCAACAAGAGAAGCAAACATTGCAAGCACAGCTGAGAGGTTATCAACTTCTTGTAGATGGTCGACAAATTGAGGGCATGCCAAATGTGCCTGGTGGGCCTGCTGCGGTAAAACCCAAACTGGTGCGTAGAGGATCTCATTAAAAATTGGACTCTTTGCAATAGGATTGGTACAGCATAGTCTTGGCAATAATGTGGGCGGTAGTCAACCAACATTTCAGCATAAATTCACTAATAAACAGGCCCAAAAAAACCAAAATGGGGTTAACCGGGATATTTTTAAAGAGTAGCTCCATGACCAGAAATGGTATAGTCACCAGAATAATGGTTAATGTAAACCAGCATTCGACACCTATAATTTCCACAATGGTATGTTTGGTTATCATGCCTGATCTTTGTACTGTTACGCCAAAAGGCATATTGTTCAAAGCGATCAGTTGCAGAACAAAAAAAGTGTACAAAAACCATAAAATTAGACCGATAAGTAGGATGCATGTGGCGCTTAGGGAAAAATTCGTAAGAAGTGTGCTGTCCAGCATGCTGTTAATCAAAAAATCTATTAAAGCAAGTGGTAATGCCCATAAAGCAATTATGTTTCGTTTGGGCCAGCATGCGGTAAAACTTTGCCAAAAAGTAACCGAAACACCCTGTATTGTCTGGGCAATGCGATAAATAAGTGCAACGGTAAAAAAGGTGGTAATCATGGTAGTGGCCAAAAATAAGACAAAAAGACCAACTTTGTGAGCCCATAAAGGGAAAGAAAGAAATATTTGATAAAGCACTGAGGCGAGCTTAAACGATTTTAATGGGGTGCCTGTATTGTGTAATAATAGTCTCAGAATAATATTAAGTCCTGCAGGTATGCCTAAATAAACCAGTAACTTTTTTTGTTGCCATAGCATGCTAAAGCTTTGTGTTGCTGTATATAATCCTGATTTGAAACGCATAAGGATTGTGGTCATAGGTCCTCGGTAATAGTAAGCCAACTAAAAAATCTTTTGTCTTAGCGTAATCAATTGAAGATTAATTTTGCAATTGATTGTGTAAATAATGATTTTTTTGGTAGAAAAATTATATGCAACTCATTAAGTTGATTTTTGTGTCGAATAGTGGGATTTTATCAAAGACAAAATGAATGTGAATTTATTATCCGTTTTAAGCAGGAGACGCGAAATGTTACACAGGATTATAACTTTTTCTATCTTGGTATTGTTGTCATGTAATCTGCACGCCATGGAAGATTCTTCTGCTGCCGCCGCCGCAGGTTTATCCTCATCATCGTCTGTTGCTGCTGTGCCCAGCTCATTCTCCAGAACTGAACTTCATGAACCTCGATATCTTGCGTGTGACATTCGGGACCAAAAAGGAGAGTGCTCGGTCATTCTTAAGACTGTGCATACATGGCAAAATCATAGACAGTATAAACACGGCAAATCGCCGGAGCAATGTTATGCAGGTGAATGTAAAGGGGCTTGGCGCCATAATACTCGGGACTTGTTGTTGCACTTACAACGAGATCATGCATTTCCGCTTGAGAAAAGTAAGGCGGAGTATCAAGCGTATAAAAGCGTGAGTGCTTCTGTCGCCGCTTTATTGCCACGAACGGTAGCGGCTGCTTCTCGTGTTCGTCCGGTAGCCTCGGCCGCGCGCATGATTACTCGTACCAATAGCCCAACAGGATTGGCAGCGAATGCCACATCTGATGCGCAACATCTTAACAGGCTGCAAGTGCAGCGTGCTGAAAATATGCAAAGTTCTACGCCGATTGAGCATGCGGCAAGTAGTTCTAGTGCATCTGACAGCAGACTTTCTTTTATGCAGGCACTTGGGAAGCATGTGCAAACGTCTGATATGACGCTTACATTTCGATGTAATAAAAAAAGAAGACGTGATGATCAAACTGATAGTTCATCTTCTGATGATGAACAAGGATCATCAGAAAGAGGTAAGAGTTTTTCATCGTTAAAAAAGCAGATAATAGTGCAACAGGAATTGCAGCAACAAAAGTTGGAATTACACATACAAAAGTCTGAATTACAAGCACAAAAAATGGATGAAAAAATGGAGGAGATTCTCAACCGTTTGTCTCAAGGGGCAGCGTCTTCCAATCAAAGTGTTCCATCTACTTGCGTGCAATCAAATGTACCACAGCAATGTTCTTCGAATTTTTCATTGACATCTCAGCTAACATCGGCCCAAGTGGCAGCTCAAGCTTTTGGTTTGCTTTTGGCAAGCGGTGCTTTACCGACAATGCAATTGCCACAGTCGCAGCAAGCAAGTTCATCGAGCTCGTTGCCTTCTAGTTGTAGCTTGCCATTAAGACCGCCGCAAGCGGCAGCGTCTCAAGTCCGTAGCACTGTACCGGCATCGCAATCGTCAACATTACCTCAAGCAAGTTCATCAAGCTCGTTA
>Ga0206866_1111_pt1 | contig 18014 bp, 11 predicted proteins | sample Alteio_BWOrgCont_40_FD_152626 | JGI IMG/M metagenome (GOLD analysis project Ga0206866, IMG submission 152626) | Enriched cells from forest soil in Barre Woods Harvard Forest LTER site, Petersham, Massachusetts, United States -... | ecosystem: Environmental > Terrestrial > Soil > Temperate forest >... | reverse complement strand
CTTCGCCCGCAGGCGACCACGAAGCCGCCCGGCCAGGTTCTCTGGCTCCGGGGACGTTCCGCGTTTTTAGGGACCCTGCTTCGACCTACTGCGTCCGGCTGCGCACCTTCTCCCAAGAGGGGTACCGCGCAACCAGCTAAATGCTTGCGTAATTTCAGGCTAGCAGAGATTCCGAAGCGGGAAACGCCCAGGCAAGACCCATTTGCACAACTAATTACCGGCCAAACGCACAGGGTCCACCACGACCCAAAAAAATGCGCGAGGGCCGAAACCCTCGCGCACTTGAAATAGGCCAGGCGAACTCGTCAGAAGATGATCTTCGCCGCGAGCTGCAAATTGAAGGCTTCACCGGGGCCGATCCCCGGAGCCCCGTTGAAGTCGCCAATGGTGTCGCGAACCGTACCGTCACTGTTGACGGCGCCGGGGCCAGACGCGAAATTGACGCGGTTGAATAGATTGAACATCTCAGCTCGCAATTGGACCTTGAGACGTTCCCGGATAGGGATGTTTTTGAAGACGGATAGGTCCACGCCCCCGTAACCGGGACCATAGTACTTATTGCGAGACAGGGTGCCGAAGGCGCCAGTTTTCGGTCCAAAAGCGTCTGGATTGACCCACTGCACGCCCGGCCCCGTGGACTGGCCTTTTTGGATGATATCTCTCGTGAACGAGTGGTTGACCGTGTAGTTGCTGTCGCTCTTGAAGGGATCCCCGATCAGATCCTGAAGCTGAAGAGTGACGTTCCACGGCTGGCCCGTATGGAAATTCCACAGGCTGCTGACCTGCCATCCGTTCACCAGATAGCTGGACCACCCATGGGCCCACGGCGCCTTGGGCACATCGTAGCTAATGCTTGTGGTAAAGAGATGCCGCGTATCGTTATCGCTATTGCCATAGTCCACTTTGATGGCAGAGCTGTCTGCGACTACGGCGCGGTACTGGCTGACCTCATCGAGAGAGTGCGACCAGGTATAGCCGAACTGCGTGGTTAGTCCGTGCCAGTAGCGAAGTCTATAGGTGGCCTGGAGAGCATTGTAGTTGGATGTGCCAATGCTATTTTCTTGAAGGATGTTGCCGGCGTTGGGGTACTGCCCGCTGAGCGGACCGATCCCGTTTGCATCGAGTGGGTTTATATTGGTCATGATATTCAGCTTGCGACCCTCGCTGCCTACGTAACCGATCTGGAAGGCGGAGGCATGGCCCAGGCTCTTTTCCACCTGGAGACTATAGTTGTAAAAATACGGAGTGCGGAAATTCTGGTTCACCGAATACGCCGCGAATTTGGTAGTGGGGCTAAGGCAATTTGGATCAGTCGCGAAGTTGAGAGTGGTGCATGTCTTGACGTCTGGGAAGATCGAGGCGGTGCCTCCGGCCTGCACCGTCTGCCAGTTATATCCCGACAAAGAGTAGTTAGAGACCGGGTGTGGCCCAATCGGGTTATCCTGCAAACCGTCGGCAGCGTTGGCGGGTGGCCGAAAATCCAGGAACGGGTTGATATTGATCTGATCGTAGAAAACACCGAAGCTCCCGCGAACGACCAGGTCGTTCTGGGCCTGATAGGCAAAACCCAACCTCGGAGCAAAGTTGTTGCGATCCGGCGGGAAAATATTGTCGATGCCATTTCCCTGGATGACCAAGCCTCTGCTGGGAATAAACACCGCCAGATCCTTGTCGTCGCTGTGCAGCGGGCCAAAGTATTCGTAACGTATTCCGTAATTGATGCTGAGCTTCTTGGTCCACTGCCAGGAATCTTGGAAGTAGAAGTTGAAGGCGTTTACGTGCACCGTGCGCTCGGGATTCCCCACCGCGATCGAGGAGGTTTGGACCGAACCAGCAAGGAAGTCCGCCAGAGATCGCACATTGGGATCCAGACCCTGACATAGGGCATTGCAAAGCGTTGAATTTACTTTTTTAGGATCGCTAAACCCCCATGCGCAGTCCACATTGCCCGAAACGGTGACGCATTGCGTTTGGTCGCCTTGGCTGCCGTCGAACACAAATTTGCCTGTGCCGCGGCGATGATAAAACTCATTTACACGGCCGCGTCGGAACTCACCGCCGAACCGCAGTTGGTGCGCTCCCATGCTGTACGACACGATGTCGGTGATATGCCAGGTGAGGTCGCTCCGGCCTTCCGGAGGCGTTAATCCAATCTGCTCAAAGTTGCCAATCTGAATGTTCGGGGCGCCGAAGATTGGCTGTCCATTATTGGTTGCACCCGGGCTCAGAAACAGCCCCATCGCTTTCGTATCGAAACTGTTGTTGAAGTCGTGGAAAACCTGATTGAAGTAGTTGGCGCCCACCAGAATCTGGTTGGTGAGCCGGCTCGAAAAGGTGGAGTTGAGCACCAGGGATTCATTGAAAACGTGCAGCGGCGCTACTTCGAAGTAATCCTTCAAGTTTGAGCTGGCCGTGCCCAGCGCAGGGCTACCGCCAAGCGGAGCCGTCTGGCTGCCCTGGCCGCCGAAGAAGCGTACGTAGAGATGGTGTTTGTCGTTGATTTGATAATCGACTTTCCCAACGCCATTGTAGCTGTAGCCCGTAGAAGCGACAGGGCTGAAGAAATTGTTATTGGTCGCAGCCAGACCGCCAATCAGACTCCTGGGCCAAAAGCCGGTCGGGCCCATGAGACCTCCGGTACATCCAGACGCCGACGGAGCCGTGCAAGACAGTGAGCTCGGCTTGACGGGGGCGTACGAACCGTACTTGTTGCCGGGATTGTTGAGCAGATCGACGGCTGTGCCGATCCAAGCATCGGAGGGCTCGGTCGCCACACCTGATAGCCCGATGATGTACTGTTGCTTTTCATAGCTCACGAAATAAAACAGCTTATTCTTGATTACAGGTCCGCCTACAGAGAGGCCGTAGTTCTCATTGCGAAGAGGAGGATTTTTCGAGCCCGATGGCAAGAATGGCGAGGGCGCTCCATAAAACTCATTGCGGTTGTAGTAGTAAGCGGAACCATGAATGGTGTTGGTGCCAGACTTAATAATCAGGTTGACCGTGCCGCCCGCATTGCGGCCGGATTCCGCGCCGGACTGCGTTTGGGACGAAAATTCGTCAATCGAATCGATCGGCAGCACGACGCCGGCGATACCCGAAACACCACCCTGATTGACCGCCGGGATGTTATGCCAGAAGTCGTTGTTGTCAACGCCGTCGATTTGCCAGTTATTCTGATTGGCGCGGGCCCCGTTCATGGAGCCGAAGCCACCCACCGAGTAACCCCCGTAGCCGGGCGCGACTGCGATCAACTGGGTGAAGTCCCGGCCGTTCAGAGGAATGTCTTGGACAACGTCGGACGTGATAGTCATATTCTGAGTAGCCGTGGTCGTGTCCAGCGTAATCGCGGCAGCTGAGACTTCTACTGTCGTGGTTGTCGACTGCAGCGTGAGTTTGACGTTCAGTGTGTAGATAGTGCCAGCCGATACTTCGACCTTCTCCACCGCATAAGACGGGAAGCCTGTCGCTGTAATTGTGACTCTGTACTGACCGAGCGGAATATCCTGGAAAGCAAACGCCCCGTCACTCGTGGTAACGGTCGTGTGATCAATTCCTGTCGCCGTCTCCGTCGCCTTCACCGTTGCGTTCGGCACCGAGCTGCCCGACGGGTCGGTCACCGTCCCGTTGATGGCTCCGCGAAACGTTTGCGCATTTGCCGCAACACCCAACGTGAAAATTACCAACACCGCGAGGAACAATCGCCTCATACTTCCACCCCCCTAATCGATTTTCAGAGCAGTTCACCAGCGCCAGGGCCCAACCGGCTCCACAATGCCCTGCCGCCGCACGCTGAACTCTGCCGACCACACGCCCCTGCTTGAAAAGAACCACTCCCCTAAACGCAATACCACGCGGCACCTGGGTGCACCGCGCCCCTACTCTCGACAATTGAAGAAAGAAAAACTGCTAGAAGCCAAAATGGCTCGATGCAGGGGATGCTACTCCAAAGCTCGCTGGCCTGTCAAAGCCGATATTGTGATGCCCCCGATTTAGATTTGTAATAGTCGGCGCGCTGCCAAGTCTGTAGCGGCAGATTCTTCTTTACACTTCCCTACTGCCGGACTATCCTCTCCCAACGTGTTCCTTCCCTTTGTAGTCGTTAATTCCAACATGGAGGATGCAATGAAGGGTTCCCTGACTTTACTTTCCCTTGTACTAGCGGGAGCGGTAGTTGTTGCTATGCCTGCCAGCGCCAATCAGGCCGCGACTGAAAATAAAGCAGCACCCGCCGCGAAAAAAGAGACGAAATGGCAGGGCCACGTCGTCAGAATTTATAAGGACGAGTCGCAGATGGACATCCGCGGCGGCGTAGACACCCGATCCGAGGATTTGCGGAAGATCGCCTACGACAGCTCGACAGGGTGGACCAAGCTTGGAAAGCCCGGACAACAGGACGAAGTGAAAGAGGGCTCGTTTGTGATTGTGCTCGGCCACGTGGACGACAAAGGCGTGCTGCACGCGACGCGCATAGACCTGCGCCTGCCGCGGTAACTTTTTTCGAAATGTGATGTTCCGAGGCCTCGTCCCTCGGTAAGCCGGTGTGTGCCTTTTTTGCATCGGCGGCTGGTCCGGACGGTCAGGACTTTTGCACAAGGCCGCGACGATCAGGGCTCCACGCCGGGAGACTCCAGCCGGAGCTTCGCGGCGCGCGCCGTCTCCCGCAGCAGCGGGTCTGCGTGGCTAAGACAGTGCTCCAGTTCTTTTGCCAGGGATTTCATCCGGAAGGATCCAATCGCAAACGCCCCACACGATTTCAGCCATGGGTCGTCGTTGGAAACGAGTTCGTTGACCGCCTGCTCGCGGCTCTCTAACTTCGTGTGCACCAGTCGGTCCGCCAGCCGTGCGCGCTCTTTCGATGTCACTTTCCCATCCAGCAGCGGCACAAGCGTGGCGCGCAACGCGGACTTCAAAAAGTTTTCCAGGAACTCCAGCGCGTTGTCATGCACGGTTCTGTCCTTGGATTGCAGTCCAACGTAAACCGCCTTCAGATCCACCTGCGGATACAACAGGCCCATCAGCCGGAAGATTCTCTCCAATTCCTGCTGAAGCGAGTGGGACAGCGCTACTCCTACCGGATCTTCGATGTTTTCCGGGCCCGCGATGGCCTCCATGATCTGATAGGTGCGGTAGTGCCCCAGGATTTCCGCCGCCAACACCGTCTCCAGCATCTGAAGGTCGAGCGGGATCTCCGGGTGATCGCGGTGCAGTCTGTTCAACGCGCAGATCACTTTGAACCGCAGGGTCACGTCGCTTTCCAGCACGTTCTCCAACAACGCCTGCGCGGCGGCCGGCGTTCCGATGCCAGTCAGGACCGCGGGAATTTCACTGCGTTCCTCCAGCGGCACGCCTGGATCTCCTAGGCGGGTATTCAAAAGCTCAACGGTCGAATCCCCAAACGCCGCAAGCGCTCGCGTTGCATCTTCATGAAGCTGTGGGTCACGAAGATGCTTCAACAATTGCGGGGCTAAAGCCTCTTTTCGCAGCGCACCCACGGAGCGAATCGCTTCCCGCACTACCTGGCTTGCGGGGTCTCCCGACAAGCGCTCCAGCAGGGGATCGAAAGAGTCTGGGAGCGTGCCCAGAAGCCGCGCGGCTTCCCGTCGCGTTCGTTGCCCGACTTCCCCTTCTTCAGCAACCATCTCCTCCAAAATTTTTCTGGAAGTCTCCAGGTTCTGCGCTTCACCCGGATGGCCTAAATACGCAGCCACTGCGGAGCGAACCGAAAAATCCTCGAATTCACCCAATTCCTGAAGCAGCACCAGAGGATCGACATGCGCGTGGTGCACCAAATAAAGCATCGCCTCCGTGCGCACCGCGATCTCCGGATCCTTGAGCATCGCCTCTGCCGTCGGCAAGATGGATCTGTCCTTCGACGCCGAGAGAATAGCAAGGGCTTTCTGGCGCACTTCGCCAGTGGGGTGTTGCAGGAGATTCCGGATCACTGGATGCGGAGTCTTGGCCGTTTCCTCCTCATAGAAGCTAAGGGCATACAGAATCTCCTTGGGGTCGGAAACCTGGAGTTTGCTTGTCAGCAGCTCCGACGCGGAGCGATCCATGGCCAGGGTGGACACCTGGTCGGCACTAAGGCGGTGCTGGCTGATTGAATCCTGAAGCACCGCAAGATACTGCCTGCCCCCGACGAACACTGCCGCCAGCCACCCCGCGATCAGCAGCAGGACAATAACGCTGAGTTGCCGCGGCGCAAAGTGCAGGTAGGTGGCAGAAATCAACACCACCACCCCCGCCAAAGTGTCCCCAAGCCGCCAAATGACCGTGTCGATGACCCATTTCGCCTGCAACTTCACACGATGGGCCAGCGGTAAATACAGCATCTCCACCGTGGACCTATCGAGCGAGTAACGCAATACCTGATCGCTGCCTTTCAGGAAAACCACCGCGGCCAGGGTTCCCCAGACCAGCAAGGCACTCGAGCCCAACAACACCATGAGGGGGAGCACGAATAACATGATTCCAATTCCAAAGCGCCGCAGAAAGCGCGTGGTGAGCAGTAGCTGGAACACGAACGACAGGATTCCGGCGTAGAAATAAAAATCACCGAAGAAAATTGCCAGACTGTTTTTATTTACGAAGGACTCCTTGGCAATGGCCTTGAACTGCCATCCGGTGAGCGTGGTGACGAATGAGGAGATGCAGATAACCGCCGCGATGGCCCGCAAATACTTCGAGGAAAATACCAGCCGCAGGCTGCTCAGAAGGTCCTTGTGTTCGTTTACCGGCGTTTCCACCCGCTGTTTCTTCTGTTCCGCGTGTTTGTCGACTGTCCTCCACGCGACGTACATGAGCACGGAGGAAATCAGCAGAAACGGAACCATCCCCAGCAGAAGACTTTCCGTGCCAAACGCACGTGCCGCCGACATCGAGATATAGCCGGCAAAAATCCACCCCAAGATCGCGCCGCTCCCCACCATTCCGAATACACGCTTCGCTTCCCGCGTAGTCAGCAGGCAGTTCGCCAGGGTCCAGACCTGTGTCGGCGCCAGCACTCCGAAAACGCCCACCCAAACATAGAAGACCGGATACACCCACGCAGGATGATAGAAATTCGCCAGCACCCAGAACGCCCCGAGGTTTGCCGCGAAGAAGAGCTGGCTGCCGATCAGCAAGTTGCGCAGGGAGATCCGGCGCGCCAAACGCAGGTAGCCGACCATCACCAACCCCACGAGAACGCCGCTGCCGATATCCGCATATGGGAGCTGCACCGCCTTGAAATGCGCTAAGAACAACGCATCGCGCGCCACCTTCCCGATCACGTAACTGCTCATGATCAGGAAGAGGCACGAACTCAGAAGCAGGCCGCGACCCAGGTCTCCCGGCTGAACGTTCAGAGCGCGCTCGATCCACCGTTTCATCCGCACAACCTTCTTTCATAACCTCTCTGTCTTATTGCGGTGCCGCCGTCGTTCCGGAACATATGCGGTCGGCCGGTACGACGGCTAGCTTTTCCGAAACTGCTGCCCCATTCCCCATCCCTGCATGTTCCCCAGGCCCTCCGCCTTGCGGCAAGGACCCGGCGGAGTCGAGAAACACTACCTGCTGGTCCAAATACACAGCGATGAATTTGCCATCGCCGCAGATTTCCAGCGCTGACGCCCTGCCGTCAGGGTAGTAGTAGCTGCTGAGCATCCCGGTGTCGATCAGAAACACTTTATTGCCAAAGCGAGGCCGGATGCGGCCACCCTTCTGCACCGTGTGCCCTACCACAAGGTGTGTCGCCTTGTAACGCTCCAAGAGCTTGCTCACCTGCGGTGCGCCCTCTTCGTCGCTCCACTGATCGTAGCCGCGAAACCATAGCGGGCCATTAACCCGCACACTGAACCAATCTTCATGCCTCAAGAACTCCAAAATCTTAGCCTGGCGTTCATTGGTGGCGGGAACACGCGACTTGAGCTCAGCGACGACCTCCGCGTGAAGCACACTATTCATTTCCTGCAAAGTAAAAAATGGCAGAATCAACTTTTCATTCTGAAGATACTCTTTCGAGGCATCAAATGCCTTGATTTCGTCGTGGATCCGCTTATTCATCGCATCAAGTTTCGTGTTGGCCAGATCTGGATGAATTCCCCCGTGCAAGAAAATGACTCCGTCAATTTCGGCCACCGCGTCATGTCCTCGCAACCACTCACCGTATTCTCCCTTGGGACCAAACGCCTCGCGCTGCTCGATGAAACCTAGTGGATGGCGTGCTATCCACTCCGCCTCCGTCAGCTCCATGGGTTGAGGAAGCTCGGCTATCAAGGATGCGTGACTGCCCCTCCATTTCACATACTCGTCATACCCTGCTTTCTGTCGCTCTTCGGATTTGCCGTCCGCGAAACTGGCATAGTTCGCGGGAGCGACGTAACGCAGGTCGCCCATGATATTCATCATCTCGTGGTTACCCAGCAGGCTTACTACCCGGCCGCCTGTTTGTGGCGCTTCTTTTTCCAGCGCCATCATCAGGTCCATGACCTCGCGCGGCTTGGGGCCGCGATCCAGGAGATCCCCCACCTGGACGAACGTTGTTTTGCCGCCTGCCCAATGGTTTTGCTTGTCTATAAGACCGGTGCGCAGCAGTATGGCAACGAAGTTGTCAAAGGCATTGTGTACATCGGCGATGGCGATCACGGGTTCCCGCGGTTCAGCTGGAGCCTTTGTTGGCCTCGCCCACGCTAGCACCGCCGACACCAGGACCAGCAGGCCGGAAATACACGCGCGGCGCGGAGAAACACAGACCGGAAGGCGGACCATTTTCCTGGCTCCTATAGGCAAGCAGTGCAATTTCAGCGAAAACATTGCGCGCGGGGCGTCCTTATTGCGGTGCATCTTAGGCTGCCAGAGCTGCACAAGTCAACGAACTGAAATACGCATAAAACACACAATCGCGGAGCCCCCACAGGAAGGCTCCGCGATCTGGTTACTCAGTGAACCTCGACACTTGCAAGAGATCGGCGCGTTTCAACTTGCACTACAAGACCGAACTCCTCTACTGGGAGTGCGAGAGCCGTTTAGAGATTAGCGTTGCGTGAATTACGCCGGCCTTCTCCTCAGTGCCCTTGCAAATCACGTAGTCCCCGTCTTTAACCTGGCTGGCGTCAATGTCGTTGATCTTCTTGTCGGCGTGATACTGACTGACCCATTTCGTCGAGCTGTCGTACACACAGGTCTTCTCTACACTCCCACCCGACTTACGAACCGTCAGATTAGAGTCCGCCTTACTGCTTCTTGCAATTCTACCTTCCCAGCGCGCCTCCTTCGTTTTCGCGGGAGCAGCCTGGTGCGCGAACACCGCCGCCAGCGGGAAGGTAAGTACCAACGCGAACAGCAGACCGAGTTGCTTCTTCAGCATCTTTTTCTCCTTATTACCGGGATCACCGGCAAGACGTGATTTGTAGCACGAACACTAGACCTGAGGACCCAAAAGAGCAAGCTGCTTTTACACTTGGCCTCTCAATCCAACCTCTCCGCTGCATCCCTCCTCCGGGTTGCCCTGCCAGCACCTGATCCCCGAAAGAGCCCACTCGCCTAGTTCCGGCTGTGCAGCTTACTTCCGTGGCTGGATAAATTTAGTACAGCACTTCGTTCTCACCTTTTTCAGCGACCATCTTCTGGAACTGCGCCACAATCTTGTCCCGTCGCGCCATCACTGCTTTCACTTCATCCTTGGTGAGATACTTCTTCGTTTTTTCCGTTAATTCGTTCGCGTCCAGCGTCTTCAGTTTCCCCAACAATTGCCGGTCGCAGCGCACCAGGTCTTTAGGCTCTTTCACATCCTTGTTGAAGCGAAATGCGCGGGTGAAATCAATCCTCCAAATCTTCCAATTCTCACCGATTAGCACGTTAGTCAGGTTGGGATCGGAATCGGACACCAATTGATCGAACACCCGAATCTTGTACATCTGATTGTTCCAGGCGTCCGCATCCGGCGCCGTTAAATTCTGTTTGTGGCGCTCCACCTCATCCATCTTTACCGGCAACCACCAACTCAGCGAGCCCGTCTCGCCTTTCCATTTGCGTTCCACATACACCGGCAGCATGTCGTCCATGCCAATCAACTCCGCCAGCGCATACGCAGCAATATTGTACTTGTAGGAGTCCACGAAATTCAGTTCGGTGCCGGAGGCAAGCTGCTTCACCGGTTTGTGTTCATCAATAGATTGGAACGAGGCGTCGTGCGTAACCGTGCCGTCGGAGAGCGTAAGCCGCCAGGTGCCGGTGATGCCCTTCTTAGCCTGCTTACTCTCCACCACCTTGGCGGTGGTAAGGAACTGCTTAATCTGCTCCTTGGTCAGAGTGGTTGGCTCGTCCGCGGCAACCACAAAGAGTGGGTACGTCAGACACACCACCGCGCCAAGAATCAACACGCGCCAGCGCACCGGAAATGAGTTCATGGAAGATCCCTCCTGAGAGTTTCTGGGACTCTACTCCATTTGCGCCGCAATGGACAACCTAAAATAGCTGGCGCGCTCGGCGCAAAACCCATGCGGCGCTGCTTTCAGGGCCAAAGGGAATCGGGCGGCTTGAAACAGCCGCGGTGCTTTACGCACATAGTCGCGGCGCAGTTTATTTGAGCTCTCAAATAATTCAGTACAGCACTTCGTTCTCGCCCTTTTCAGCGATCATCTTCTGGAACTGCGTCACAATCTTGTCCCGTCGTGCCATCACTTCTTTCACTTGATCCTTGGTGAGATATTGCTTGGTTTTTTCTGTCAGCGCGTTCCGGTCCAGCGCCTTGAGTTTCTCAAACAACTGCCGGTCGCAGCGTACCAAGTCTTTCGGGTCTTTCAGATCCTTGTTGTAGCGAAATGCGCGGCTGAAATCAATCCTCCAAATCTTCCAATTCTCACCGATTAGCACGTTAGTCAGGTTGGGATCGGAATCGGATACCAATTGATCGAACACCCGAACCTTGTACATCTGATTGTTCCAGGCGTCCGCATCCGGCGGCGTTAGTTTCTGCTTGTGGCGCTCCGCCTCATCCATCTTCGACGGCAACCACAAGCTCATCGAGCCGGTATTGCCTTTCCATTTGCGTTCCACATACATCGGCACCATGTCGTCCATGCCAATCAACTCAGCCAGCGCATAAGCAGCGATATTGTACTTGTAGGAGTCCACGAAGTTCAGCTCCGTGCCGGTGGCAAGCTTCATCTCGGGTTTGTGTTCATCAATAGGTTGGAAATGGGCGTCGTGGGTAAGAGTGCCGTCGGAGAGCGTAAGCCGCCAGGAGTGGGTGATGCCTCTCGTGGCCGGCCGACTGTCCACCACCTTGGCGGTGAGCAGGAACTGCCTGGTCTGCTCCTTGGTCAGCGTTGCCTCGTCCGCGGCAACCACGAAGAGTGGGCAGGTCAGACACACCACCGCCACAAGAATCAACTCGCGCCACCGCAAATGAAGGGGGTTCATGGGAAGATCCTCCCCTGAGTTGGTGCAACTCTACTCCATTTGCGCCCCAGTCGACAACTTGAAATAGCTGAAACGCTCGGCGCACCCGGCACTCCGGATGTAGCGGCCGGGCTTCAGCTTATCCTGCTTGCCCTGAGCCAAAGCGAAGGGAGCCCCGAAGGGCCCGGCTAGCGAGCAGAGCGAGCGCTCCCGACCTTGTAGCGGCCACCAAGCCCTTGCCCCAACTCAAGAGGGGGTGGCGAGCGTCTTGCTCCCAAGCGCCGGAGGTCCGTCACAATTTACCCCGGGCCGTGAGGCCTGGGCTAAACGTACAGCGAAATCCTCCGAGCGCCGTACGTGCGACATTCTTTTGTCCCGGAATTGTGTGGCCGCCGAACGCTTGCCCTGAGCCACGAAGGGTTTATCGGGAGTTATCCTTGAGAACGACCTTCAGATGAAGACTCTAGGTCCACTCCGCCAGGCAGTAGATTTGGACGTATGGACAGGAATCCTCAACCAAAGGGAGAGTCCGAAACCTGCAGTTGGGTAATCAACTCTGGAGGAACGACGACTTTTATCGGCGACGCGAATCGGCATATGGTCAATGTATGTAAGAGGACCAATTAAACGATGAAATTGCGCACAAGAACCCTGTTGAGCGTCGCTCTCTCCCTGGTGAGTCTGGTCGCGATCCTGTACTCGGTCGCACGGGTTTCTTTGATGCACAGTTTTGCGACTCTCGAAGCGGATGACACGCGCCAGAACCTCGCACGCGCCACTGCTGTTTTGGCCGACGACCTCTCCACACTCGACCACACCACCAGTGATTACGCCGCCTGGGACGACACCTGCGCATTCCTTGAGGGCAAGAATCCCAACCTTCCGACCGGCGAATTCCCCGATCCGTGGTTTCCGCGTTTGCGAATCGACTTCGTCATGATCTTCGACCCCCAGGGCCGGCAGGTGTTTGCTAAGGCCTATGACCCTGCGGCGGGAAAAGAAAGGGAAATTCCTCCAGGTCTCCGGGCGCATCTTGCACCCGGCTCGCTGCTGATGCACCACGCCTATCCCGGGAGCAAGGTGCTGGGAATAGCGCTGCTGACCTCCGGCGCGGTGCTGATTGATTCGCAGCCTATTATCGACAGCCAAAGCCGGGGCCCGATTCGTGGCACGTTCGTCGCGGGACGCAGTCTGGATGCCGCGGAGATCGCGCGTTCTCGCCGGCATTTCCCACCTCTCTTTGACCCTGCACCGCCTCGATGCGAGCGGGTTGCCGGGCGACGTTGAATCCGCGCGTGCCGCGCTCACCACGTCCTCGCCTACCTTGCTCCGTCCGCTCAATTCCAAGGATGTCGCCGGATATGGATTGATCGAAGATATCTATGGAAAAGACGATCTGATTCTGCGAGCAGTGATGCCTAGAAAAATAATGCAGCAGGGAGAAGCCAGCCTGTTCCATTTCCTGGTGTCGTTGCTCATGGCGGGATTTGTGTTCGGTTTCGTGACCATGCTATTGATGGAAACGTTGGTGCAGTCGCGGGTCATCCGGCTGAGCGCCAGCGTGGGCGCCAGCGGCGACCTCTCCAAGCGTATCCCCCAGGAAGGCCGCGACGAAATTGCCGGCCTCGGCGCGGGGATAAACCGCATGTTGGAGGCGCTCGAACTGTCCCGCCGCGAGCTTCACAAGGCCAAGGAAGGCGCGGAAGCTGCCAACACCGTCAAAGGGGAGTTCCTGGCCGTGATGAGCCACGAGATCCGCACACCGATGAACGGCGTAATCGGCATGACCGGACTTCTTCTTGATACCGCTCTCAACGCCGAACAGCGCGAATACGCCGAGACCGTGCGGCGTTCCGCTGACGCGTTGCTGTCGATCATCAACGACATCCTCGATGTCTCGAAGATCGAAGCGGGTAAAATGAGCGTGGAGCCCATCCCCTTTGACCTCCGGCCGGCGGTCGAAGATATGGCCGAACTCATGGCCTCGAAGGCCCAGGAGAAGGGGCTCGACCTCATTCTGCGATTTTCACCCGATACGCCTTCTCGCGTCGTCGGGGACCCGGGCCGCATCCGGCAGATTCTAATCAACCTCTCCGGCAACGCCATCAAGTTCACGTCCAAGGGACACGTTTACCTCAGTGTGGAATGCGAAGAGCGGACCGGCGCGCAGGCCCGCCTTCGCTTTTCGGTCGCGGACACCGGCATCGGCATTCCTGCCGGCAAGCTGGGCCACATCTTCGAACGCTTCACGCAGGCCGACGCTTCCACCACACGTAAATACGGTGGCACCGGATTGGGCCTGTCCATTTCGAAGCAGTTGGTGGAGCTCATGGGCGGCAACATAGGCGTCGAGAGCAAAATCGGGGAGGGCTCCCGATTCTGGTTCACTCTGGCCCTTCCCGTCGATCTAACCCCGCCGGACACGGCGCCAATCGATGTGGATATGACCGGAGTACGCGTGCTGGGAGTGGACAATAATCCGACGAATCTTTTTGTCCTCCGCGAACAACTTAATAGCTGGGGCCTGCGCAATGATTCGAGCACCTCCGCTGAAGATGCTCTGACACTATTGCGTGCCGCGCAGTCCGCCGGTGATCCCTACCACATCGCGATTCTTGACCAGCAGATGCCTATCATGGACGGCGAGCAGCTCGCCCGCACCATCAAGGCTGACGCGGAGCTGAAGAACACAGCGCTGGTGCTGCTTACCTCCATCGGTATCCGAGGCGACGCCGCCCGCATGAAGGAGGCGGGCTTTTCGGCCTACCTCACCAAACCAGCGCGTGCATCCCAGCTTCTGAACGCTCTTATGACCGTGTGGGACAACCAGAAGCGCGCCCCGTCGGCGCCGTTCGTCACTCGTCATTCCCTAGCGCAGGGCCGCGCGACGATTTTTTCGGACGAGCGCACCCAGCCGATTTTTCGCGCGCGCGTTCTGGTCGTCGAAGACAACGCCGTCAATCAGATGGTTGCGGCTCGGCTGCTCGAAAAACTGGGCTGCCGCGTGGATGTCGCCGCCAACGGCCGGGAGGCGGTCGAGATGGTCGGTCTCCTGCCTTACGACGCGATCTTCATGGATTGTCAGATGCCGGAAATGGATGGCTTTGAAGCCACGCAGGAGATTCGCAGTCGCGAGGGCTCAAGCGTTCACCGTCCCATCATCGCCATGACCGCGAACGCCATGCAGGGCGACCGGGAACGATGCCTCGACGCGGGAATGGATGACTACGTATCCAAGCCCATACGAAAGGCAGATTTGACCGAAGCCCTGGAACGTCATCTCCCTAAGAACGTAAAGCCCATCGAAGCGAGGGCGGAACTAGAGAAACTCTAATGGAAGCCGGGGTGGACTGCGTAGGGTCTGCACGTGAGGGTGCATGATGCAACCAGACGACCTTTCTCCGGAACCTGTCTTCAATCTTTCTGAACTGCTCGCACGCGTGGACAACGATTCCGAGTTATTGCGGGAGGTGATCGGTATCTGCAAGGCTGAGATTCCGCGCCACATCTCCTTACTGCGTGAAGCTGTTGCTCAAGCAGACGTGAAGAACATCGAAAAGTTAGGACACACGTTGAAAGGAATGCTTTTGCATCTCGCCGCCACGCGAGCCGCCGCTGCTGCAGGCCGTCTGGAGCAATTAGGGCGCTCCAGTGACACTACAACATTGACGAGTGCCGTTGCGATTTTTGAGAGTGAGGTTGCAAAGCTCATGATGGAGCTGGAAGCGCATATGGCGAAAATTCACCCATGATGATTCTTGTAGCAGATGACGACGTGCTCTCCCGTCGCCTTCTGGTGGCGACTCTCGAGCGCGCCGGATACGAAGTCATCGCCGTCGAGAACGGACGGCTAGCTGCGGAAAACTTGTGTCGACAGGATGGACCACGTCTCGCGCTACTAGACTGGGTTATGCCAGAGCTCGACGGGCCGGCAGTCTGTCGCGAGGTGCGCCAAAAACGCGAGCAGCCTTATGTGCATATGGTCCTTCTCACATCCAAGGAATCGAAAAGAGACATCGTCGAGGGGCTGGAGTCCGGAGCAGACGACTACTTGATTAAGCCATTCGACGCAGCGGAACTGACGGCCCGTCTACGCACCGGGCTGAGGATACTGCAGCTGGAAGACAAGCTCGTCGAAGCGCGAGAAGAAATGCGGTTCAAGGCAACATACGATCCGCTGACAGGTCTTTTGAACCGCGGTGTGATTTTGGATCTGCTGCGCCGCGAGCTTTCTCGCACGCGTCGTGAGGATGGTGGCACCACGATTTTGATGGGAGACGTGGATCACTTCAAGAGTATAAACGACACGCGTGGGCATCTTGTGGGAGACGAAGTACTAAGGGAGATTGCCCGCCGTATGCTTGCGTCGGTGCGTTCGTACGACTTTGTGGGACGATATGGAGGTGAGGAGTTCCTCGTCGTGCTGAACAACTGTGACGCTTCGCAGTCTCTCCCGCGAGCGGAGGAGATTCGTCGAGCGATTGCAAGTGTACCTGTGCAAACAATACAAGGCCCAATTCCTGTCACGATGAGTTTAGGTGTTCTCTCGAGCAGAGACTGGGGACTTCGGCCAGTCGAAGAACTTCTTGGTGAAGTGGATGTGGCACTTTATAAAGCGAAAGCTGCTGGGCGTAACTGCGTCAAACTTGCGAGTCCCCATGTTCCCCCTAATGTTCCGACCAGGTCACTCGAATACCAGCCGAAGTAGACTTACCTCGCTACGTTGCGGAATTGCTCTCCCCGCGAGATCCGCATTGCCCGGGGCTGTCACCCGCCCCGGCTCCTTGCAGTCGCGCCTTTCCTCCGGGTCTCATGCTTGCACCGCACTACTCGGGTGACGCCGTGTTGACAACACCGGCCTTGACCATGCTCCCCGTCCCAGCCTCTACCTCCACGACCCCCAGTGCCTCCAGCGGTGCGCGCCTGCGATTATTGGAAGGCGACCTGGCCGGTGCGACCTCCAACTCATCGACTCCACTCACCTATACCGTTTCTGTCACCGACCCCGGTGAACCCGTCACGCAAGGCTCGGGTCCATTCACCTTTACCCTGATGCCTGTCAGACCCACGGTCGTCGCTTCTTCTCCGAACGGCGTTGTTCAAGGCGCGAATACCGCGGAATTTCCAGTGGCCATTGATGGTGGATACTTCGGTCCCAATGGCACCTTTGCTTCTGCCTCGCTTCAGGGCAACACAATTCCGCAGGGTTCTTCCTCCAACTCGCGTCGGCTCGCCCTCACTTTCACCAACACCGCTATCGGCCCTCCTGGCCTCTACCCGCTTACGGTCTCGCGCACAACTGCTCCGCTGCCTAGTCCCAACAACTCGGCTGTGACCACCATCTCAGTGTTCCCGGACTATTCCGCCTCCATGGGGGTTCTCCCGTCGCCGACATCCTCGGTTGCAGCAGGCACCAATCCCAGCGCCATCGATATCGATCCCACCCTGGGCGTTGTCGTCGTCGCAGAAACAGGCTCCAACCTGGTTCAGTTTTACGATATCGGCAGCGGAACTCTTACTCCCAGGGGAGCCCCGGTCTCGGTCGGCCAGATTCCGACCGGAGTCTCGGTGAATCCAACCAATCATTGCGTTGCGGTGGTGAACTATGGAAGCCAGAGCGTTTCCATCGTGCCGATTCCGGGTTCTTCTTGTTCCGTAACTACGCCAACCGTCGATCTTTCTGGCGCCCTGCAAGGGCAGGTTTCACCGGCGCCCCTGCCTTACGCCATCGGAGTCGATCCAGACACCAATCTTGCTCTCGTGGCGTACTCCTCAACTTCCACTTCCTCTTTCGCCAACCTGGGCTTCGTTGTGAACCTGAATCAAGGGACGGGTGCTCCGTTCGGATGCTTGGGGAACTCCGGGACTCCACCGTGTATTTTTTCTCAGGTGACCCTCAACACCGGCCAATACCCGCAGATTGCCATGGCACCGCACGGCCACATGGCCTACGTGACGCCCGGCGGCTCGGGCGCAGTCAGTGGCGTCAACGTTATGCAGCCCTCCACTTCCATCACCCTCGGTACACTCACGCTCACTGCCGGCACTGTGACTGCTACCACCGCCAACTCAACTCCGCTCACTGGTTTGGTTCCCGGAATTCCCACTACCGTCCTGATCTCAGGCGTTCCGCCGCTTTCGAATCCTAGCGGCAGCCCCACTACCGTCAACTTAAACGGAGTATTCCTCATCACCGTCACCAGCAGCACATCCTTTACGTACTCCTTGGGACCGAGTGTCACCGGTGGCGGCACTGCCAACGGAGGAACCGTCTTCTTCGGCAGTCCCAACGTGGTTTTCGCCGGTATTTCCAATACCAGCCAGGGTATCGCCATCAATCCCATCAGTCGTACCGCCGCGCTCGCGGACGCTAACGCCGCCGGCGGCCAGCAGATCAACCTCCTCAATCAGCTGGACCAGTCCTTTACTTCCATCAGTTTTCAAACGAACTGCACCGCTTTCACGATTCCCTGCAACAAATCGGGTGAATTCCCAGGGACCGCGCGAGTCGCCTGGCAGCCCTACACAAATTCCATCATTTCCTATAATCCCGGCGTTCCGGGGACACCCGTGAACCAAGTATCCATATCCGATCCCGTCACGAGACAGCGCTACGCTTTGATCAATAT
>Ga0206866_1066_pt1 | contig 18059 bp, 16 predicted proteins | sample Alteio_BWOrgCont_40_FD_152626 | JGI IMG/M metagenome (GOLD analysis project Ga0206866, IMG submission 152626) | Enriched cells from forest soil in Barre Woods Harvard Forest LTER site, Petersham, Massachusetts, United States -... | ecosystem: Environmental > Terrestrial > Soil > Temperate forest >... | reverse complement strand
TTCTCCGCGACTCCGCCGATCAGAAAGGAGGGCCGAAGCTTGGGATTTCCTTTACCTGCAATTTCGTAGATCCATGCCAGCATGCTCGTCGTAGTTGTTTTCCCGTGCGTTCCCGCGACTACCAGCGACTCCCGCCCGGGAAGAATCTCTTCGTGGATAATCTGTGCGAGCGATGTGAAGGGAATCTTCTGGTCGAGCACGTATTCAAGCTCGACATTACCGCGCGACATGGCATTGCCGACGATCACGAGGTCAGGTCGCGGATCGAGGTTTTTCTCTGAGAAGGGCTCCGCAATGGGGATGTTCAGGCTGCGTAGCAAGTCCGACATGGGGGGATACGCCGCCTGATCCGAACCCGTAACGCGATGCCCCTTCAACTGCAGCAGCCCAGCGAGCGAGGCCATGGCTGTACCGCAGATTCCGATGAGGTGAATATGTTTTGTATCTCGCATCTCTTTTCAGACCAACACCGCGGGCTCCAGGTAACGAAGAACCGGCTCATCCTCCAGAATCAATTCCGCTTCAATTCCCAAGGGTAGTGTGACATTGCCACGCGAGACGTGTCCGGAGCGCAGGCCGATCGCGATCGGCCCCTCGAACCAGTCGAAGACGCGAAGGATTACCTCGTCCAGTAGTTCCAGGCTGGCGCCCGGCGAGATGCATTCCAGCATCTCGCCGAAAATCAAGCCGGTCACCCCGTCGAACTTGCCCGCCAGCAGCATCTGACGCAGCATGCGATCGATCTGGTAAGGCTTGGCGGCTACATCTTCGACGAAGAGCATCTTGCCCTCGGTCTGAGGCGCAAAGCGCGTGCCCAGAGCGAAAGTCAGGATGCTCAGGCACCCTCCGTAAACGATGCCTCGCGCGCGGCCTGATTTGAGAATACGCAGACCTTCGCCTGACTCGATGGCCGCGGATTCGCCGCTCAAGGCCGCTTCAAAGCTGGCCTCGTGTACCCCGCCCTCCCGATAGAAGTCCGCCGCAACCATGGGCCCATGAAATCCCACCAACCCAAGCTGATCGAGCAACCAGGTCTGCATCGTTGTCAAATCGCTGTAAGCGAAAACCGGCTTCGGATTATCGCGAATCAAGTCCAGGTCGAGATCCTCGAGCAGATAGTTCGATCCGTAACCGCCGCGGGTACAAAATATGACACGCACCGCGGGATCGGCAAAGGCCCGGTGCAGATCGTCCAGGCGTCTGGCCACCGTTGCAGAAAAGAATGGCGGCTCTTTGCCCAGGGCATTCGCGCCAACAACCGCATCGAATCCCCGTTTGCGCAGGGCTGCCAAGCCTAGTTCCATCCTCTCTGGCTTTGCATTGCTTGCGGGCGCAACCACCGACACGCGCGCGCCGGGAGATACGGCGTACGGCTTGAGCAGACTCCTCACCAGGCCTCGCCCATACAGATCAACTCGGCGGGGCCGGTCAGCGTCATCTCTGATCCCTCGCCCGCCCAATCCACTCGCTGTTCGCCGCCGGGGGAGTGCGCCAGCAGGTGAGCACTGCCCCCGCGCCGGGCGATCGTTGCTGCCGCCGTGGAGCAGGTTCCCGTTCCGGACGATGTCGTCGGGCCCACGCCGCGCTCGAAGATGCGTATCTCAATCCTGTTTGTATCGATAACATTTACAAATTCGACGTTCGTGTCACCGGGGAAATCAGCGTGAGCGCAAATCTCTCGTCCAAGATCTTGCCACACCCGGCCGTATGGTACGAACAGTCCATCTTCGACAAAAATCACGAAATGAGGATTGCCCGTCGAGACCTCGACTCCTTTAACCGCCGTTCCGTCGCGCAGTACGATCTGCTTGTCGCGGACCACGGGAACACCCATCCCCGCAGCGAATTCAAACCTGGTTCTCTCAGCGCGCATCAGGCCGGAACTGCGCACGCCCGCATCTGTCTCCAGGACGATGCTTTCTCCCACAGGCACCTGCTTCTGATGCGCGATCCATGCGGCAACGCAGCGCGTACCGTTACCTGAAATCTCCGCTATCGAACCGTCGGCGTTCACCAGGCGAATGCGTCCCGAACGGTCTCCAGTCCATTCCAGGAACTCGACCCCATCCGCTCCAACGCCAGTGTTGCGCGCACAGAGACGAACCGCTAGCTCGGGGTCGCACTTGTCCTCAACTATCAGGAAATCGTTACCGCAGGCCTGGGCTTTTACGAACCGCTTCATTCTTTCTTTCCACGAAAGATCATTTTGGGGTGATGCTACCACCCGCCGAGTGCCGTTCAGAACTGTAAATGCGCACGCAGGGTTGACCGGTCGAGCACACGATATTGATCAGTGTGAGGCCCTCGGGCTTCGCAGCTACAGCCTTCGCAACCGCGTCGCCGTCCGTCGTAATCACAAAATCCGCCGCCTTTGCGGGATATTTGAGCGCCGGCAGCCACTGGTAGTAATCCGTCTCATTGATGGTGTGCTGGAGGGCGATGCCGGCCCGCTGAAAGGCTCCGATGTGGTCGGACGTATAGGCCAGGATCGTGGCGTTTTGTGGCAGCAACTGCAAGGCGTGGGCGTAGGCCACCTCAAAGGGAATGCGGGTGCGGGAATTCGCGATGGCTTCGTCCAGCACCAGAGGCTTGGCTCGCAACAGCACCGCATTATTGGCAATAATGAGCAGAGCCAGCGCCGCCGGCACCCAGCGAGCTACTGTCGGCCGGTAACGTGCCATCCAGTCCGATACGCAGGCCACTAGAAAACCGAGCGATAGCGCAAAGATCGGCAGCATTTCCATGCCGTAGCGGGTGTTGTACCAAGAGTGCGGCCACCAGAGAGGGATGAAGATCGGAACCGACCCATAGGCAACCGAGTAGGCATAAAACGGCAGCGGAACCCACAGTAGCAGTGGCGTAAATCCATCCCGGGCGCACCATCGAGCCGCTGCGCCCACGCTTCCCGCAATCGACAAAATCAGCAACAAGTTGGCAAAACGGAGCAGCGTCGAGCCCATTTCTGCAGCCTTCAGAAAATAGAGAGCAGCCACCGGCATGCTATGCCAGCCTGGATAATGGGGCGCGCCTGGGGTCGCTGTCCGCTGTTCAATTGCCTTCGCAGAATATGGGCCCCGCATGAAGTCGAGCGGATCGCCGAACTGCCGTGCGCAGTAGGCCATCCAGATGACCGGCGCAACGGTCAGCATCACCGTAAAGAGTACGAACGCTCCACCGACCCGGGTATGCCATCGCATGCTCCGCAACGTCTTCGCGAAGACGACCAGCCATGCCAGGAAGGTAAAGATCCATCCGTCGTAGCGCGTAAATACCGCGGCCACAAGGACAATGCCAGAGGCGATGAGCAACTTCGCTGCGCGCTCCAACTCGGCTGTCTGCAGAGCCCTTCCGTATTCAACGATGAGCAGGACTGCCCAGATCATTTCCGTCAGGAACAGCGGTTCGTTCATCGCTGTCGTCTGCATATAGAGCAAACCGGGATTCAGGGCGAAGAACAGCGCGGCAACCAGGGCGCTCCCCGGCTGAACCCAGTGACGCGCGAGACGATAGATGCCGGCGGCTCCAAATACGTATGCCCCCATCGAGGGAAACGCGCCAGCCACCCCCGACTGCCACCATTCCAGGCGCGCGACAAAAGGAACCAGCAGCAGGTGGGGCAGCGGGAGCCAAACCGAACCGAGCTGCGTCAATCCAGGATTGAGGGAGTCGATGATTCGCCGCGCGATGTGGAGATGCGCAACTGCGTCGCCATAGAGCAGCATGATGCCGCGTGAGTAGCTGAATGAAAGCGCAAATAGAGAAACGAGCAGAGCGCTCCAGGCGACGATGAAGGTCTCACCGCGCAGCTTGAGTCTCTGCGTTTCGGCGTCAGTCAAGGTGCGAGAGTTCGCGGAAGAGCGCAAAGCGTTCGTCAATCTCCGTCGGATCGAGCTGTTGCAGGCGTTCGGTGCCGAAGCGTTCTACGGCGAACGAGCCCATTACTCCGCCATAGAACATCGCCTTCTTGAAGACCGCCGGCGTCAGTTCCTTCTGCGAGGCAAGATAGCCGAAGAACCCGCCCGCGAAGGAGTCGCCCGCGCCAGTGGGATCGACGACCTCAGCCAAAGGCAGCGCCGGAGCACGGAAGGGTAACAATGTTCGCTGCCCGTCACCCGCAAACGAGCGATGGCTGAAGAACGCTGTCGCTCCGAATTCGCCGTGCTTCACGATCAGGCTCTTTGGCCCCATGGCAAGAATCTTTTCCGCCGCCTGAACCAGGTTCGCGTCTTTCGCCAGCAGTTTTGCTTCGCCATCGTTGATCAGCAATCCGTCCAGGCCATGGAGAACGCGCTCCAAGTTTTCTCGATGATCGTTGATCCAGTAATTCATTGTGTCGCCGCAGACGAGCTTTGCCCTGGGCATCTTGCTGCGTACATCGGCCTGCAGTACCGGATCGATGTTGGCCAGAAAGAGATACTCGCTGTCCTGGTATTCGGCGGGAATTTTGGGAGTGAAGCTTTGAAAGACGTTGAGTTCGGTGTTCAGCGTCTGTGCTTCATTCAGATTTCTCAGGTAAGACCCGCTCCAGAAGAAGCTCTTGCCGGTCGTGTGCTCGATGCCGCGCGTATCGATGCCGCGCCGGGTCAGGATGGCTTCGTGCTCCTGGGTAAAGTCTTCTCCGACTACTGCAATCACGCGCACGTCGGTAAAGTAACTGGCAGCGAGCGCAAAATGGGTGGCCGCTCCTCCGACGCAGCGTTCCGCGCGGCCAGAAGGCGTCTCAATGGTGTCGAACGCGACACTGCCTACGACTAAGATCGCCATCAATTATCCTTTCGAGGCTACGGTTAGATATTTGCCGATCAGCAGATCCAGCCGCTCGCGGGTGGCCTCAGGGATCGCGTCAGGGCTAGTGAGAATCGCATACTTCAGAGCGGATGCGCAGGCGCAGCTTCTTTCCTTGGGCATCGCCGCTACTGCGGCCTTGACCACTTTGCAGGCGTTGGCCGCGTTTTGATTCAAGACGGCGACAATCTGGTCCACAGTCACGTCATCGTGTCCGTCGTGCCAGCAGTCGTAATCGGTGACCATGGCGACGGTTGCGTAACAGATCTCCGCTTCCCGGGTCAGCTTGGCTTCCTGGAGGTTGGTCATGCCGATCACGTCTGCGCCCCAGCTGCGATAGAGATTTGATTCGGCTCGAGTCGAAAACTGCGGACCTTCCATGCAGACGTAGGTCCCGCCCGCTTTGCCGACCAGTCCTTCGGACTGGCAAGCGCTAATCAGGCTACGCGCAACCCCGGCGCACACCGGGTCGCCGAAGGCTACGTGACCCACGATGCCGTCGCCGAAGAATGTCGAGACGCGCTTCGTCGTCCGGTCGATGAACTGGTTAGGAATGACGAAGTCGGTGGGCTTGTGCTCTTCCTTGAGCGACCCAACAGCGGAAACGGAGAGTATCCGCTCCACGCCGAGCTTCTTGAATGCGTAGATGTTGGCGCGAAAGTTCAGTTCCGACGGGAGAAGCTTATGGCCACGGCCGTGCCGCGCCAGGAAAGCGACCTTGCGGCCTTCAAGTTCACCCAGAACAAAGGCATCGCTTGGGTCGCCGAAAGGTGTTTCCACGCGCACTTCACTCACAGAGGTGAGTCCGGGCATGGCGTACAGGCCACTGCCGCCGATAATTCCAATTTCTGCCTGTTGCAATCTGTTCTCCGACTGAAGTTTAGCGAATGAGTGAAAATATGCAGAAACTTCAGTATAAACGGGCTGCGCCATGCGGAATCGCCGCGCGCATTAGCCCGCATCCGGCAAAGAAGTTCACCATGCTTCCGGTCAGGGCGTGGTTGGGATGCGCGAGAGCAATCGCCTGGTTCTGATCATTGCCTTGCTGCGCGCCCATCATCAGGAATTCAAGCTTGCGGGCGAGCGTCAGATCGAAGCTCTCGCTCACGAAGACGGATTTTCCGCTCGTCGAAATGAGCACCGGGCCTTCGTTCGTCTTGAAAACCTGCTCGCCTTCGTCGGACTCAGTCTGCACGTCGCGCGTCACTCCTGAGTATTGTTTCGCCAGCTCATCGGCATACATCCTTGCGAAGGCAGCGGCCGCTTCCGGCGACTTCCACTGCGAGAGATAGAGCAGGGATATGGAGGAAGTTGAACTCTTGTCCGGCGCATTCCTTTTCTGCACCGCGTAGTAGACGCCGCCAGCCCATGACTGGGCCAGAGCAGCGGCTGTCTGTGGTCCGCCAAACAGCTCGGCCAGGATGCGTACATCGAGCTGGCCCATTACCCCGATGTCGTAGGGCGCATAGTCCGTATCGAGCAGGGGATGCACATCCGGCATCTTCAATAGCGGCACCTTGACTCGTGCCTCGTACGCGCGGGGATTCATGATCTCGAAACTGGTTGCCGGCGGACGATCGAGTACCCCGCCGAACGCGCCGCCCGGACCCTTGTCCTGCAGCAGATCCACTTCGAACTTCAGGCCCTCGCGATACGGAAACAGCAGCGCCTCCTGCAGGAGCAGCGGCGCCCGCTGCAGTACGGGAGAATCGGCATCCACGCTCTGCTCATCAGCCTTAGCCTTCACCAAATCGGGCTGGCTTATCACGCTCTGGCCCATCGGCTTGAGGCTATAGTCAACGAGCACGGCCATGGCCTGGCCTTCGAGGACTGCCTCCCGCGCGGTGTCCTGCTCGTCAGTCGCGATGTGCTGATTATCCTCGGCCACATTGTGCGACAGGTCATCGCTGCTCGCGTCTTCCCATTTCTCCAGGTTCACTCGCTGGTCTTGCAGCGCATGGGTCAGCTCGTGCGCCAGGACAGGCTTTTGTGTATCCGGCTCGATCCAGTCGAGCAGGTTTACGGTCTTGGTCTTGCTGTCGTAGTAGCCCGCGATCTGTTCCTTCAGCAGGCTCACAAGAAAGGGCTGTAGATGAAAATCCTGGTCAATGAGGCCGAATTTCTTCAGCACGATTTCGGAGCGCTCCATGCGCTTCGCGTCCTTGTCTTCCTTCATCTTGTCGACCAGGTATTTCTCCACGGCATCACGAGAGGTCAGCCGCCGCTTCACTTTGCTTTTGATGGCCAGCTTTGAGTCGTCAGAAGCGAACTGCATGATGGTGTCGACGGAAGCGAAGAGTTCCTTCGCCTGCGTGGACGTCATGCGAATTTCCGGTTTCGGCGCGTCCTGCGCCTGTTGTGGAGGCGCCTGCTGGCTTTGCAGAGATACGGTGGCCGCTATTATCACCACCAGTATGCCGGTCACGCGCATTCTTCCAATCAATCTCATTCCTGTCCCTTCAAGCTTTGCCGTTACTGCGAGGCTATAATTTTCGTAGAACAACACCAATGAGCGCCGTTCCCCAAGTCGCTACTGCCGCACCGCCAAGTCCAGCCGCTGCAACGCCGCTGGCTGCCTATCTTGCCGCCGGTAAACCCGAAATGCAGTTATTGCCCTATCGGGGGGCGCTCACTCCCGCGACTCTCTCCGAATACAGCAGCGAGCTCACCGCTCTGACCGGATCGGCAGGTATCTACGATCTCGGCTACATGGCCTTTCTGCGGATTAGTGGAAACGACCGCGTCCGCTGGCTTAACGGTATGGTTACGAACACCGTGCAGTCGCTTGAAGAAGGCCACTCCAACTACAGCTTCCTGCTCAATGCCCAGGGCCGAATCCTCGGCGATGCAACGATTTACCACTTCTCCGATCACCTGCTTCTGGGAACCGATCGCAGTCAGATCGCCCGGCTTGCCGCCCACCTCGACCACTTCATCATTATGGACGAGGTGGAACTGCATGAGTTAGACGCATCGACGACCGTCCTTGGCATCGCCGGTCCGCAAGCGACGGAGATTCTCGGCAAACTAGGCCTCACACCACCGGATGAGAATGCGTTCGCCCAGGTCCAAGTTGCGGGATCCGTGGTGACGCTCGTCCAAGTTTACGGTCCGGTCGTCCCGCAGTTCGGACTTTGGGTGCCCTCAGCATCGCTGCCGTCGATCTGGTCGGCTCTCGTCGTTGCCGGAGCTATTCCCTGCGGCGTCAACTCGATCGAGGCTCTGCGTGTCCTCTCCGCCATTCCGCTGTATGGTGTGGACATCCTGGAGCGCCATCTGGTCCAGGAGACGGCGCAGACACGCGCCCTCAACTTCAACAAGGGCTGCTATCTCGGGCAGGAAATCGTCGAACGCATCCGCTCGCGGGCCACTATTCATCGCACACTGCGGCAGTTCTCCCTGACCGGAAATGCTCCGGCGATTGAACCCGGGCAGACGGCGCCACTGAACGCGGAAGGGACCGAAAGAAATCCGGTCGGCGAGCTCACGAGCGCTGCTCGCTACCAGCTCCCCGGCTTCACCGGTACGCTGGGGCTCGGATTTATCCGGACCGAAGTCCTCGAGCGTAAAGCGCCCATCACATATAGCGAAGGCACAGCAGCACCGCTGGATGCACCGCCGACCATCTAAGACTTGAAGGAACCTCTCATGGCAGAAGAAAAGCCCTCTTTTACCGTCTCCGATCGCCGCAAGTTCACGCTCGAAGGCGAACTGCGCGATGAAGCTGCACCATCCTCCGAAACCAGTCAGGCCTCAACTCCCGACGCGCCCTTTACGCCTGCGGCGGCTCCCGCTGTGCCGGCACCCGGGCCGCGCCTCGTCACTCCGCCCACTATACCAGCAACCGGAACTGCTGCGCTGGACGAGGAAGAGCCTCTTCCCGAGCCAACAGCCGAGGAATCCGCCGAGCAACACTCCGCGTACCAAGCGTCTTCCCAGCACCTCGACTCGATGCTGCGCCAGGCGAATCCGGGAATGGGCCCGTCGGCTGAGGTCACCATGGAGCACGTCATCCAGTCGATCTACATCTCGGCCATCATGGCCATGGGTGCCGCAACCGAACCTGGCCAGAAGCCCCGCATCGATATCGTGGGTGCCCGCCAGAGTGTAGACATGCTGGGCGTGCTACAGGAGAAAACCAAGGGAAATCTCACCGAAAAAGAACAGCGCCTGTTACAGAATGCCCTCTTCGAGCTGCGCATGATGTTCCTCGAGATCACCAACGCCATCACCCAGCAGGCGCAGAATCCGCCCAAGGGGAAGAAGTAGGCGCTTGCAGGCAGAGATCGTCATCCTCGGCAGCGGAACCTCAATGGGCGTCCCTACGCTGGGATGCGAATGCCAGGTCTGCACTTCAGACGACCCGCACAATCAGCGCGGCCGCCCATCCATTGCCGTCCAGTGGCAAGATGACAGTGCCGGGCAGACGGTCGTTATCGACACCGGCCCGGACTTTCGCAGTCAGGCCCTGCGCGAAAAGATCCGGCACGTGGATGCTGTCTTCTACACGCACGCCCACGCCGACCACATTCTCGGCTTCGATGATTTACGGCCGCTGAGTTTTCGTCATCCCGGCGGCCTCCCGCTTTACGGAGACGAAACCACCGCATCCGTGCTTGAGCGAATCTTCGAATACACCTTTTCGCCGCATGCGAAGTACCCGACTCGCGCACGCGTTAACCTGCGCCGCCTCAACGATCGCGAGTCCGCGGATGTCTCTGGCGTCCGGTTTCAACGCGTACCTTTACTGCATGGCGACCTCCCGGTGGGTGGCTTTCGTTTCGGATCAGCCGCCTATCTCACCGACATGAGCAGCATCCCTGAGAGCAGTCTCCCCTTGCTCGAAGACCTGGACGTGCTCATCATCGATGCGCTGCGCAAACAACCGCATCCCAGCCACGCCAACATCGATCAGGCCCTTACGTGGACTGAACTGGTCGCGCCACGTCGCGCCTTCTTCACACACATGTCCCACGAGCTTGATCACTCCGAGACGGAAAACGAGCTCCCGCCGCACGTGCGACTGGCATACGACGGGCTGCGGATTCCTTTCGAGATCTAGACCATGCAAGTCATCTCATCTCTCGAATCGATACCGGCCAGCCTGACTCGCACCGTTCTTGCCATCGGCAACTTTGACGGCATGCATCGCGGACATCAGACAATCCTGCAGAAGGTCCGGGAGCGAGCCCGCCTGCTCGACGCAAAGTCGGCGGCGGTGACCTTCGATCCCCACCCGGTGCGGGTTCTCCGTCCGGATCAGGCGCCGCGGCTCATCACGCCGCTGCTGCAGCGGCTCGATCTGATGGCACAGACCGGGATCAACTTTGCTGTGGTCATTCCCTTCACCGAGCAGTTCTCCCAGCTTTCCGCGCACGAGTTCGCCGACGGCGTTCTCCGCCGGTCGTTGCACGCGATCGAGGTTCATGAGGGGGACAATTTTCGCTTCGGCCATGGAGCCCAGGCGGGCACCGCGGAGCTTATACAACTAGGACGTCAGCTCGGTTTTGAGGTGGCCGCGCATCCTGCGCTAGCCATTCGTGGAATCGCCGTCTCAAGCTCGCAGATACGGCAACGGATCGCCGCAGGGGATGTCTCCTGCGCCCGCGTGCTTCTGGGACGGTCATTTTCGATCCGGTCGACGCCGGCTCGTGGCCGGGGGATCGGCACACGGCTCACTGTGCCCACGATCAATCTCGCGCCGTATGACGAACTGGTACCCGCCAGTGGCGTCTATATCACTCGCGTCACGATTGGTTCAGGATTGAACAGGGAAACCTTCGACGCGGTGACGAACGCGGGCAATCGTCCGACCTTCGGGAAGGACTCCTATGCCATCGAGTCGCATCTGCTCGACTTGCGTCCCACCGATTTTCGTGGCATTGACCTGACCGAGGACACACCCATCGAGCTATGCTTCCTCGCACGCATCCGGGAAGAACGCCGCTTCGACTCACCTGAAGCCTTGAAGGCGCAAATTCTTAGGGACGTAGCTTACGCGCGGCGCTACCTGCGCCTTGCTCACGCGATTTCATAGACCGGGCTACCCCTCCCCCTCCGCTAATCCTGTGGTTTGTTATGGCAATAATATACTTGACGAATCAAGATAGATTCGTTATGCTTTGAACATGAAAGCGCCACGCACCCTCCAAGAAGCTGTTATCTACTTCGCCGATGCCGATAACTGCCTGAAATATATGGCCCAACGTCGCTGGCCAAACGGGGTCACTTGCCCCACTTGTGGACGGAATGATGTGACCTTTCTGGCAACTCAGCGGAAGTGGCAGTGCAAGAGTGCTCACGCCAAGCGGCAGTTCACCGCCAAGGTAGGGACTATCTTCGAGGATTCGCCTCTGGGCCTTGAAAAGTGGCTACCCGCTGTCTGGATCATCACCAATGCCAAGAACGGCGTCAGCAGCTATGAAATCGCTCGTTCGCTCGGCGTCACCCAGAAGACCGCATGGTTCATGCTCCACCGAATTCGTGAGGCTCTGACTAGTGGCTCCTTGCTCAAGATGGGCGGCAACGGTGGACCCATCGAAGTGGATGAAACCTTCATCGGTGGTGTCGCCAAGAACATGCACGCAGTCAGACGGAACTCCCTCAAGGCAGGATTGAAGGCCGGACAGAAAACCGCCGTCATGGGAATGCTTGACCGTAGCAGCCGTCAGGTTCGCGCTAAGGTTGTTCCCAACGTTCGCCGTGAAACCCTGCAGAACGAAATCCTGAATCAGATTGAGCACAAGTCCACCGTCTACACCGATGGATCTCCTGCTTACGATCTTCTGGCCGCTCAGGAGTACATTCACGCCACCGTGAACCACATCGAGGAATACGTTCGCGGCGAAGTCCACACTCAGGGCATCGAGAACTTCTGGAGTCTCCTGAAGCGCGGCCTGAAGGGAACCTACGTTGCTGTCGAGCCTTTTCATATTGACCGTTACGTTGCTGAGCAAGTGTTTCGTTATAACCTTCGCGCCACCAAAGACAATCCGCTGAATGATGCTGACCGCTTCGAGTTCGCAATGATGCAGGTTGCCGGAAAGCGCCTTACCTATGCCGAGCTAACTGGCAAGGTTGGAGAAACGACGCAAGACTAATCGTTATCGCCTGAAGCGCGGTCCGAAGCAGAAGGAGTCTTAGCCTTCCGCTTCTCGGCGTTCGCCTGCTTCTCTGCTTCCATCGCTTCCTTCACTGCTTTTGGATTGGCGCGAAGGATCGTCTCCATCGCTTGGTCGAAGATGTCGAACTCTTTAGGCACTTTCATTTGGTCTCGCAATCAGCGTGGTTATGAAAAAGATGCCCATACTGGCTCCACTCTGGCTCGGGTTTGGCGCAAATGGCTTGTTTAGAAATCATCTGATAGAAATTCTGTGGTTCTGCGATTCCCTCTAGGTGCATTCGAACAAAGTAGTTACATAAGTCTGAGATCTGAATGCCAAGACAGTCCGATGAATCAGCGAAAAACATATCGTCATGTGCATGCCACAGCCGATTCCTTGCAATCTCAAAAAACGGGCGCTTGGTCCGCAGTGAACGATAAGTGCTTTTGTAATCCGCCTTTAGTGCTTTATCGCTGCAGTCATCTAGGATGCAAAGGTATGTGTCTTCCCAGTTGAGAAGTACCCCAGCGTTAACGTCACGACCAAAGGAATGATTGGCCCGCGCCCAGTTTTCAATTCCTAACAGACACATGTGGAAGGCTGCATGGAGGGGTTTCATTATCGAAAATGGACTGCTAGCCATTTTCTTCCGATCCACGGCGGCATAAACAAAAGGAAGATTCTCTGATCCCACTGCTTGCAGTAGCACTTGAATTGCAGTGAAACGTTTAGTCTCTTCAATTCCCGCAAAAACCTCCGTGCCCTTATAAAGATGGCAAGCATGAAATTCCTTAAATTCCGTAGCCCTCTCCGTGGGAAGGATCTGCTGAATGGCGGTCTCATGAAGCGATGAGATGTATCCAAATTTGCCTGCCGGGACAATTAGCGCTCCAAACATAGCGACCGAGCTATGTCCACTAGTCCCCGTTTCGTCAAGGTACGCAAGATGCACGAAGGCTCTCTCTAAAGCAGGGCTATTCATAGCACGCCCCCGCTCTGGCAATCATCCTCTCGACGATTTGATTCGTCAAGTATATTATTGCCGTTGTTATTCATTCATTCTGTTGGGGTTAGCGGAATGTACTTTGTAACTCATTCATATCAGGATCTTTACTTGTAACTGATTGTTGCCGCTTGACTTACGGCTGCAACACCGCTCAGCAGAGCTGCCAGAAAGGGAAAGGCCCGGTCTACTGGCGACCGGGCCTTTTCAATTCTTATTTCTATTTTAGCGGTTTCCGCGTAATTCTCGGCCAACTCAACCGGCGAGAAGTGTTTCGAGCCGATCTGGATCGAAGCCGATCATCACTTCGTCACCGACCACAATGGTCGGGGTCGACCGGCTGTTCAACTCCATCAGCTCGCGCAGCGCCACCGGATCGGCCTGGACGTCTTTGTACTCGAAAGGCACTTCATGTACCTGCAGAAATAACTTTGCCGCGTAGCAGGGCGGGCATCCTGGCTGGCTATATAACAACACACGTTTCATATCTATTAGATTAACAACTATTTACGGAAGATTCATTACCCCGAACGGGGCAGCTCGATTATTGCAAGATGCCTTCCCGCGCCGGTCTTTGATCTTGCCAGGACCTTGCCACCGAATTGGCGGGAAAACGCCCACTGGCGGCCAGCAGAGTCCGGTTTCGGACACGCCCAGCTGATTGAGACCCTCGGTTTCCTTTTTCGCCTCAATCAGATACGGACGGGAACCGCGCGGCCTCTCGCATGCGTAGACAATCTACGGGAGTATTCCGTCGATGGTCCTCTACAACCTGCGCCACGCCTTCCGCCAGCTTGTCCGCCCGCCCGGCTTCAGCATCATTGCCATCATCACTCTTGCGCTCGGCATCGGAGCCAATACCGCCATCTTCAGCGTGGTGAATGCCGTGCTCCGGCACCCGGCCGGTGTCGACCATCCGGAGCGCGTCGCGGTCATGAACGTGTACTACAAGCAGCTGGCGCTGGATGTCCCGTTCATCTCCGTTCCCGATTACGCCGATACCGCTTCGCTCAAGACTGTTGTCGAGGCGGCGGCGATGGAGCGCGCGATCGGCTTCAACACAGAGCGCGATGCGAGGGTGGAACATGTGACGGGCGCGCAGGTCGGCTCGCAGTGGTTCCAGATCTTCGGCGCGCGGCCGATCCTGGGCCGCACCTTCACCGCAGAGGAAGATCAGCCCAATGCCGGCCCGGTCGCTGTGATCAGCTACGGCCTTTGGCAGCGTGTCTTCGGTGGAAGCCGTGATGTCGTCGGCCAGACGCTGATGCTCGATCAGAAGGCGTATCAGGTGATCGGCGTGATGCGCAGCGACTTCGACTGGCCGCGCCGCAACGATGTGTGGACACCGATCGCGCTCGCCCCAAAAGACTTCGCAGCAGACCAGCGTTATAACGAAAACTATCAGACCTTCGTTCGTCTCCGGCCCGGCACGACTATCGCCCAGATCAACGCCGGGATAAACGGGAAAGTCCGCGAGCAGATTCGCACCGAAGGTGCAGGCTCTTTCGGAAACAGCTCGGGCTGGTCCTTCTACGCCTCGCAGCTGACGCAATTCGCTGCTGGCCCACTGCGCAAGCCCCTCTATGTCCTCTTTGGGGTGGTCGCACTCGTTCTGCTTATCGCTTCCGCCAACGTTGCGGGACTCTTCCTTGCGCGCACCGCGGCTCGCACCCGCGAATTCGCCATCCGCACCGCACTGGGCGCAAACGCATCTGCCATCGTCGGCCAGTTGCTCACCGAAACTATGCTTCTTGCCGGTGCTGCGACCCTCATCGGCATTGCTGCCGGACCAATTTTCGGCCGTATCCTGCTCTGGCTGATACCGCACAGCCTCGCCGAAGGGTATGAGGTCCACATGGACCCCGCGGTCCTTGCCTTCACTGCATGCGCCGGCCTCCTCACCTCGCTCATTGCCGGGATCGGGCCGTCGCTTCGCCTGCTGCGCCAGCATGAGTCGCTCGATCTGCACGAGGGTGGACGCAACGCGACGGCGTCGGTTGAGAAACAACGGCTGCGCAGCGCCTTTGTCATCGGAGAAGTTGCGCTTGCCTGCCTGCTGCTCACCGGCACCGGCCTCTTCCTTTTCAGTCTTCGCGCGCTTCAGCAGGTCGATCCGGGATTCAACCCGCATGGCGTCCTCGACGCTTCCGTCTTTTACTCAGGCGATAGTTTCAAGAAGGACGAGGCACAGCAGGCCACTTTTCTCAACACCGTTATCGACAATCTGTCATCCCAACCCGGAGTCCGCGCGGCGGCTGCGGTTAATCCGCTGCCCTTCGACCCAACGAATGGCGGATCGAGTTCCTTCCAGATCGTCGGGCGCCCGCTCGCCCCGAACGATCCCGGCCCTCACAGCAATATCACCCTTGCATCGCCCGGCTACCTGAAGGTGATGCAGATTCCCCTCATCGCCGGGCGCTGGATATCCCCGGACGACCGGAGCAACACGGAGCCGGTAGTCGTGATCGACAGCCGGCTCGCCCACAAATTCTGGCCCGATCAGAGTCCCCTGGGACAGCACCTTGCGGGCGGAGGACCCAAGGCCGCCCTGATCATCGGGGTGGTCTCCACAATCCGTAACAGCTCGCTGGAGCAGGACACCAGTGACGGCATGCGTTACTACCCCTTGACGCAAGCCAAAGATGTCCGCGCTGATTTTCTCGTCCGCACCGACGGCGATCCCAGCGCTCTGGCTTCCGCCATGCAGCGAGCCGTGACGGCAGCCGACAGCACACAGGCCGTTACTGACATCCTGCCGCTTGAATCCCTCATTTCCGGATCGCTGGCCGGCCGCCGACTGATCGTTGATATGCTGGCTGCCTTCGCCGGCCTTGCCTTGTTGCTGGCCGTCGTTGGCATTTACGGACTGATCAGCTATGTCACCAGCCAGCGAACGGTTGAGGTTGGCCTCCGCATGGCTGTGGGCGCCCAGCGCACTGATGTCGTTTTTCTTGTTCTCAGGGGCGCGCTGGCTTGGGTAATCACCGGCCTCGCGATTGGAGCCGTCCTGTCGATCGTCGCTGACCGATTACTGCGCCAGTCCTTCGCGTCCTTCGGCTCGGGAGTCGTCGAATCACTCGCCCTCTCGGTTCTTTCCCTGCTGGTTGTGGGAGTGCTTGCGGCCTTCCTGCCCGCGCTGCGCGCCGCGTCTATCCAGCCAATCAAGGCTTTACGGAATGAGTAAGGCCGTGGCCAGCTCAATAAGAAAAGCCGGTCAAATTAGGAAAACCGCTGAGCGCATTGCCGCTCATGTACACTCATCGGCGAAGTTGTGACTCCCCGCCGGAGAGATTGATCCATGACCCGTAGGTGCCTTGCCGCAATAACTGTGCTCGTCGTGCCAACTTTGGCTTTCGCCGCCAATGGACCTACGGCTTCGGGTCTTGGGGCTTCGGGTCCTGGAGCTTCGGGTCGCGCAGATTCGGGTCCTCAGGCTCGCACACCCACCGATCCCGCCAGCGTCGGCTCCGCGCAGCAAGCGGGTGCCGGCCCGGTTGACATCAAGGATCTGCTTGGCACCGTGCGTCTCGCCGGCGCCGCCTGGTCGCCCGACGGCAAGCAAATCGTCTATACCGGCAATGCTTCCGGGCGGTTCAACGTCTGGCTCATGCATGCCGATGGCTCAGGAGCTCATCAACTCGTCCAGTCCGACGACGCTCAGTTTGGCCCGATCTGGGTGAAGGACGGCAGCGGAATTATCTTCGAACAGGATCAGGGCGGGAATGAGATGTATGACCTCTACTTCGTTGTCGCCTCGGGAGGCGCACCGGAAAATCTCACCAATACCGCGCAGACCAATGAAACCAGTCCGCACTTTTCTCCCGACGGCAAGCTGATCGCTTTGCAGACCAAGGAGAAGAAAGAACCCTCGACGAATCTCGCCATCATGGAGTGGTCCACCCGCAAAGTTCGCCAGCTGACACACGAGCAGAACCCCAAACTCGGCTGGAGAATGGTTGCGTGGAGTCCCGACCAGCGTTTTCTGTATGCCGACCGCGGCGATCTGCACGAAGACTCCAGCGTCTACCAGGTCAACGTCGAAACCGGCGAGTCGGTCGAGCTGACTCCGCACCAGGGCAGAGTTCTGATTTCCGCCTCTGACATCTCTCCCGACGGCAAGACGCTCCTGATCGGCTCAAACGAAAAGGGCGGATTCGATAACGTCGCGCTGCTCGACATCGCCTCACGGAAGAAGACGTGGATCACCGATACGCAATGGGAAGCGTCTCCGGGCAGCTTTTCTCCCAGCGGCGACCGTCTCACATATTCGCTCAACGCCGATGGGCGCACCTCTATTCAGTTTGTAGACGCGAAGACCCTGAAGCCGGTATCCACCAACATTCCCGAAGGCCTGAACTTCGAAGTCGGCGATCCTTCGCCGTTCTCCTCGACCGGAAATTTTCTCTTCTCCCACCAGGACTCCACCCATGCGCCCAATCTCTACGTTCTCGCCGGTAGCGGGGCAGCGCCGGAGCAGATTACGCACGTTGAAAGCGCGTCGCTTCGTACTGCAGTTCTGCCGCAGTCGCAAATCGTCCACTATCGCAGCTTCGACGGCAAGATCATCTCCGCTTTCCTCTCCATGCCATTCAACCTCAAACGCGACGGAACCAATCCTCTGATCGTTCTGCCGCATGGCGGGCCTACAGGTCAGACCGTCGACAGCTTCTCGCCGCGCATCATCGCGCTGGTTTCGCGGGGCTATATCGTCGTTGCGCCCAACGTACGCGGATCGACCGGCTACGGAGCCGACTTCGAACGGGCCAATTATCAGGACCTGGGCGGTGGAGATCTGCAGGATGAGGTCTACGCCGTCAAATTCATGAAGGAGACCGGCTACGTAGACACTAAGAAGATCGGCATCACTGGCGGCTCGTACGGCGGCTTCATGACGCTCATGGCGATCGGTAAGGCGCCTGATGTCTGGGCGGCTGCTGTCGAGGAATACGGCATCATCGACTGGTACACCATGCTGAAACATTCCGATCCCTATCTTCAGGAGTACGAGAAGTCGCTCCTCGGCGATCCGGAAAAAGACCGCGACAAATACGAGGCCGCCTCGCCCATCAAGTACCTGCACAACGAACGGGCTCCCTTACTGGTGCTGCAGGGAGAAAACGATATACGCGTTCCCCGTGAAGAAGCCGCGCAGGTGGTTGAGATTCTCA
>Ga0206866_1110_pt1 | contig 18158 bp, 21 predicted proteins | sample Alteio_BWOrgCont_40_FD_152626 | JGI IMG/M metagenome (GOLD analysis project Ga0206866, IMG submission 152626) | Enriched cells from forest soil in Barre Woods Harvard Forest LTER site, Petersham, Massachusetts, United States -... | ecosystem: Environmental > Terrestrial > Soil > Temperate forest >... | reverse complement strand
GCGCCATGTGGGTGGGCATACGCCCGTGTTGCGTGCGCGCCTGCGGCCCACCAAGTCTGCCGAAGAGATACGCGGCAAACAGGTGGTGGCGTTTGTCGGCATCGCAAGGCCGCGCAAGTTCTATCGCACGCTGCAGCAACTCGATTGCACGGTGCGAAAGATGGTGGCCTATCCCGATCACCATTTGTACAGCGCAGGCGAGCTTGCGTACCTTTCCGACAAGGCAAAGGAGCTGGAGGGGATACTTGTGACCACCGCCAAGGATTATGTCCGTCTGCCTCCTTATATGCGCGCGCAGGTCGTAAGCGTGCCGGTGGAGATACTATTTGACGATGTAAATGCCGTACGCAAACTGGTGCATGTTCCTGATGCTGCGTAAGTTTCGTTATAGTCTGGAAGCCATTCCGCTTCTGCTGGGGATGCTCCTGTTCCGCCTGCTGCCGCTGGACACTGCTTCGGCGTTTGGCGGCTGGCTCGGGCGACTGTTCGGCCCCCTCACGCGCGCGCATCGCGTGGCGCGCACCAACATGACGCGTGCGCTGCCTGAGATGAGCGAGCGCGAACGGCAGCAGGCTTTGAACGCCATGTGGGATAACCTCGGGCGCACGGTGGGCGAATATCCGCATCTGGCGCGCGCCGAAATGCCCCGGCGCATTACGGTGGAAGGGCGCGAGAACCTGGAAGGCATCCATAAGGGAGCGGTGTTTATCTCCGGGCATTTCGCCAACTGGGAAATTGCGCCATTGACCGCGGCATTGTGTGGGATGCCGCTTGCCATCGTCTACCGCAAGCCCAACAACCCGATGGCCGACTGGATCACCCGGAGCATCCGCTCCCACTATAGTCTCAGCATGCATAAGAAAGGCCGCGACGCGGCGAGGGAAGTGCTGGAGGCGCTGCGGGATGATCAGCGGGTGAGCATGCATGTTGATCAGAAAATGAGCGACGGCGAGCCGGTGATGTTCTTCGGCTACGAGGCCATGACGACGACTGCAGCTACACGCCTGGCTATCAAACTGCAGTTGCCGCTGCTTGCGGCAAGGGTGGTGCGTACGGACGGAGCCTATTTCCATGTGACGCTTCTACCACCAGTTGTGTATCCGATGGATGCCTCCGCAAGGTATGCGATGGAAGAAATACACCGGCTTTTCGAAGGATGGATACGGCAGTTACCGTCCCAGTGGTTCTGGGTTCATAACAGGTGGAATTTTATTAATAAATAGGCTTATGCATATTTTATGGCGCAGTGCACAAAGTTTATTGCCTTTTTATATGTAAGAGACTAAAACCCCTGCACCCTTAAATGGGATGAAATGTGCGGGGGAGCACGAGAAAAAATATTTCCGTTGCACCCTGAATAACCCTGTAAGTTGCACAACTCTACTAACAAGCTTTGGATCGATTACGTGCATTGACTCAATGTCACGCCCGACCCGCAAGCATCAGCAAAGGAGGAAGATATGAAACATTCTGCTACGTTTTCCTTGCTGTGCGCACTGTGCGTGGTTTTAAGCGCCTGTGCTTCAAGCACGGATTTTACGCAAGGCATACCCGATAGCGGCGCGGTGAATAACCGGCCTGCCGTGGATATTGCGGAGCCCTAAGCTTTTTTAACGGGCTGTACGATTTTCACTATCGTGAGCAATAGTGTGTGTGATGGGTTTACCATTACGACAGCGCGGGTGTAGGTTTGCCTTGTGCATCCTTCACCCGCCGAGGCTGTGCTTTGACAAGTCAATTCAAGCCTGAAATTGGGTGTGGTTTTCATAACTTCACACAGTTCTGCTTGACGTAGTGCCCTCTTGGCCCCGGAGCCTGGCTCTGAACCGATCATAGAGTTGCCTCCGCGCGAAGTAATACATAGCTTCCATTTCTTCAGCACTAAGGCCATGCTTTCTGGCGTGCACCTCAAAATCAACTCCCTGCCCTACAGTGTCGTTGATACCGCTGCTTGAGTGCGGGTGGTCTGATGATACTGCGAGCGTCTTGCCTATAGCGCAGACCATATTTTCAATAGAGGGAAGAGGACCGTTTCTGTCGCTCATCTGCTCTATGAATTTTTCATATTTTTCCATACTGGTATTTTCCATTGGAAATGCAAACGCATTTTCGTATCCAGTGGCGTCCCGAACATGCACTGAGTTGTCATCGATAAAAGTAATCGTGAAGCCATACTGTTGTTCTCCGCGCTTGGCTTGTTTTTCCGCCCTTCGCTCCAATAAGCGGGTTAGATAGCGATCCAGTCTATCCATCCCCCTATCCAAAATACGCGCAATGCGGTTTTTAGGTGGCTCCGTCACATCCATTTCCTTACTCCCAGGCCATGTATAAGTTCATCTTTAACCCTCTCAGGATTTTTTAATCGGCTGGACGGTTCTTTCGCCGTCATGGAAGATCAGCGTGTGCGGCGCGCTGCCCATTGCGGCTACCCGGGTGATGAGTGTGCCTTGCGCGTCCTTCACCAGCACAAAACCGCGTTCAAGCACGCGCGTGGGGCTCAGGCTCTCCATGAGCTGAAAGAGTCCGTCCAGTTTCTGCTGCCGGTCGGCCAGCGTGCGCGCTATCAGTCGCATCATGCGCCCGGCATAATCGGTAAGGGCGGTTCCGTGGCGCTCAAGCGCCTGTGCAACATTCTGCGGCTGTAGTTTGGCAATGATCACCGCGAGTTTCTGGCTTCGTTGCTCAATGATGGCAATGCCAGCAGCGGTAAGCCGTTCGCTGCGATCATCTAAAAGTTGGAGCGCTGTTTCCATCATCCGGCGCGGATGCGGCAAGCCTCGGGCAAACCCATTTACAAGTTCGTTGCGGGCGGCAAGCCCCTGCAGAGCTGCGCGCAGCATCCGTTCATAAAGCTCTCTGAGCGTGAGCAACCAGTCAGCAAGTACCGGCACGGCCATTTCTGCCGCCGCCGTGGGCGTAGGCGCGCGCCGGTCAGAGGCGTAGTCGATCAAAGTGGTGTCGGTCTCGTGACCTACTGCCGAGATAAGCGGGATGCGTGAAGCAGCAACTGCACGCACGACCACTTCTTCATTGAACGCCCAGAGGTCTTCCAGCGACCCGCCGCCCCTTGCCACAATGAGGAGATCGGGGCGGGGAAGAGTAGAAGTCGGGAAGTCCAGAAGTCCAGAAATCGGGAATGCTCGTGATTCTACTATTTCTGGACTTCTCAATTTCTCGACTTCTTGACTTCCTAATGTATTAAATCCCTCAATCGCCGCTGCTACTTGCTCCGCTGCACCTTCACCCTGCACGGCCACGGGCCAAACGAGCACGTGACAGGGGAATCTGTCACTAAGCCGATGCAGGATGTCACGGATAACAGCGCCGGTGGGCGAAGTGATGACGCCGATGACGCGCGGCATGAAGGGCAGGGGCCTTTTGCGCTTTTCGTCAAACAACCCTTCGGCGGCGAGCATCGCTTTGCGTTTTTCCAGCAGCGCCATGAGCGCGCCGATGCCGGCGGGTTCAATGCTGTCGATCACAATCTGATATTTGGAGCTGCCGGGATAGGTGGTGATGCGCCCGGTGGCGATGACCTCAAGGCCTTCCTCCAGCTTGAAGGACATTTTACTTAAGGACCCGCGCCAGCAGACGGCCTCGAGCACGGCCTTGTCATCTTTGAGGCGAAAATACGCATGGCCCGAGCTGTGCGGCCCGCGCCAGCCCGAGATCTCCCCGCGCACGCGCACCTGGCCGAAGTTATCTTCGACCACGCGCTTCACCGCAAATGCGATCTCACTCACGCTATAGGCAAACTGGTTGTGATCGGGGGTGGGGCTGTCAGGCATGAAACAGTTATGCCATATCCTGCGGCGTTGTCATCAGCGGGATGGGGTGTCGTTTTGCGGGGGGGATTTTGAATTTACGCTCTATGTGACGCTTGCGATCTGCAGTGCGGGGATGAGATTCCAACAGATGCCAGGGCAGTTTATCTGTCCAGGGACGTGAGACTCCGAATCTTTTTCTGGTTCTTTCCAATTTTTCAGTTTCTGCCATTTCTTCTTTCTCCATGGCCGCCAGAAGATCTCGCGTTGCTTCGGGACCCGCGAATTCTGCTGACCCCATGTCGCAATCGCGCTCGGTTGCACGCTCGGTTACACGATCTCCTGCTTTTGTCCCCAAGCGGGAAGTCACAAAAGTTAGAATCAGCGCGGCTATCCATTTTATATTCTCTTTTTCTGAAGCATGAGGTGGAATAACGTTCTGGTTCTGTAACACATAATCGATGGCTGCTGCATCCAGAGGGAGTGAAGTGACGCCAATGCTGACAAGGAATCCGCGCAGAAACTGCCGCCTGTTGAAATGCCATTGTTCATGGCCAAGGCATGCGGCTATGACTTCCTTTGGAAGAGTTAAAAGATCGGAAGATACTACAATGGCCTGTGCGGGTATGTACGCACGCATGTATGCAAATGCACGTATACCACGGGCTTCCACGATGAAGATAGGCTGCTCTGTTATCCCTTTCTCTGTGCAGAGTTTAGAATAATGCGCCATAATCTCAGGATTCGTCCGCGACGTCATTAAAGTGGCCGTGTCGCGGCCAAATCGACTTCGCAGTGCCGCCTGAAATCCTTCGTCTTTCAGAAAATCCTGCGGATCACTCATGGTCATCGCCCGGGTAATGGGGGTTCGCCTTTCGGCAGGATTTTGAATCTGCGCTCCAGATGGCGATTGCGGTCCTTGAAGGAAGGATAATTGCCGAATATTCTTTCTAATATCGAAGGCTCTCTGTTGCCTGTAGCAGCAGCCAGATTGTAGCCCTGCATTGCTTCGGCCCCGGCAAGCTCTGCTCCTGCCACATCGCAGTCACGTTCATCGGCGCGGTTTGCGTAGGGTACACCCAAAATGGCAGCCAGGCCTGTCAGAGGCATCGCCACCATGAATTTTGCGAAGCTTACCGGCGGTGAATGCGGGGACAGAAGCCCGGCTTTTCTCAGCCCCGCGTCTACGCCCGCGATGTCCAGGGGTACAGACATTGCCGTAAACAGCCTAAAGAAATTACGCAACATCTGCCGGCGGCTGAGGTGTCCTCCTTCATGACCCATGGCGGCGCATACCTGCTGCTGCGGCAAATGATCCGCCACCTGGGATGAAATAATGATGGCCTGTGCGGGAAAATAGGCGACGGCATTGACTATTGCCGATTCGGCAACGAATACAGGCCGCTCTGTGATGCCCCTTTTTTTGCAAAGGGCTGAATAGAGCTCCATGAGGTCGGGATGGGTGCCCCGGGTCATGGGAGTTACCTTGCGTGTTTTAAACGTCTTTTCAGCCACCGCAAGGAATTGCCTGTCGTTCAATAATTCGTTCGGATCGCTCATGGCGCCCGTCCCGTTTCATCCCGCGCCTCTGCTTCGCGTTTCAACTCGTCAGCGAATGTGTGCTCTATATGGCGGATGCGCTTTTCTACAGGGGGATGGTCGGCCAACAGGGCTTTCAATATTCTTACGGGCTTTGAGGGAGGTTTCAGGCCCAACCTTCTGTCTAAATCCTCTTCCTTTATTTCCTCTCGCCTCTCTTCACGTAAATTGTCCAGTACCGGGCCGGGCCCTGCGATCTTTGCCGATTCTGCATCACAATTATATTCAGCGCCACGTGAAACCGCTCTGCACCCCAGCAGGTCTACCACCGGCATAAGCGCTGCTGCGGCTGACAGCTTGGCAAGTATTCTCCACCCGCTATCTTGTTGCAAGACTCCTTTGATTCTCAGTCCGCCGTCTACCGCCACCACGTCCAGAGGCACTGTTGCTATTGCTGTCTCGGTCAGGAAATGCTTCAAAAGCTGACGCCGGCTGAAATGCGGCTCTTCGTGAAAAAGGATAGCACATACCCGTGCTGCGGACTTGTTCTCCAGCAGCGCAGAAGTAATAATAATAGCAACAGGAGCGCTCCATCTCGTCCTTATCGCCGCGGCGTTTGCGATGGGTGATTCAACAAGAATAACGGTTCTCTCCCGCTTCCCTACCTGCTGGCAGAGATTGGAGTAAAGGCTCATGATCTCCGGATGGGTTTGCTGAGTCATAACAGTGACGGCTCCGTCCCCGAGGGTCTTCCTGAGATCTGCCATGAATCTCTTATTATTCAGTAAATCCTCCGGATCGGTCACGCCGAATTTTCGTTTTATATGGCCGATGCGCCTGTTAATGCTGGGATAACCAAGAAGACCCATATTCAGAGATCTACGCGCGCGGGTTTCATGTTCGCGATCTTTTTCCAGGCTGCTGATTGCTGCCTCTGGTCCCGCAAGTTTTGCACCTTCTTCATCACAGGCATGCTCTTTGCGACGCAAAACTGCCAAAATCCCCAGAGGAAGAGAAATTATAGTAGCCATCCCTGCTGCGAATGTCTTTGCGATGCTGGCAGCAGGGCTGTCCTCGGGAAAAATTCCCGTTTTTCTTAAACCCACGTCGGCCAGCCGTACATCCCATGGCACTGATGTCCATCCCGCAAAAGAAGCGGCCATACCAAGCAATTGCCGACGGCTAAAAGGGGACATATGCCCCTCCTCATACCCAAAATCAGAGCATATTTCCAGCGGCGATTTATTTCTCATGAAGGCAGTGCTCACGGCAATAGCCTTGGTGTAGTCTGTTGCGGAATCGTCGTCCGGGAAATGGAGTGCACAGGCGTAGTTTGCTTCCGTCTTCACAACGAATACGGGCCGTTGCGGTTTGCCCTTCTTTGTGCAGAGCCTTGTATAGAGTGCCATGATTTCGGGATGAGATTCCGGTGTCATGAGCATCACTTTGCCCTCGCCGAAAAGGTCTCTGACATTGGCCAGAAAATTTTTATTGTTTAGCAGCTCGTTCGGATCTCTCATTGTCCCCGCCCCGGCTCCGTTGAGGCCTCTGTCTGGCGTTGCTCTGGTTCCTTTGCAAATCTGCGCTTCAGTTTTTCGATGCGCCGGTGAATGGGAGGCTCTACGTCGACTGCGCCCCGCAACTGGGTTAGGAATGACCGGCGTGAGACAGGCTCTTCAGGCTTGCTAATTGCGTCAATCATAGCATCTGCTCCCGCCAGTCTTGCCCCCGCTGCATCTGATGCAAACTGCTCATGGCGCTTGCCCGCTATAATGCCACCCCCGATAGCTGTAAGTGTTATCAGTACATGCAGAACCTGCATCCATTGCTGTGCGTCCTTGTTATCCGTTAGTTCGCCGACCCATTCTTTTAACTGCCGGGATAGCACAAATGCCGGAACTCCAGCGCTAATAGCGATGAACATTCCGTTTACAAATTGCCTGCGATCAAAATGATCTTCCTCATGCCCAAATACTGCGCATAGCTGTCTTTGAGTCTTGCCATTTAAAAACGATTCATCGATGATGATGACTTCTCGTAAACGGTCAGCAGCGGCAGAAATTTTTCCCCCTTTCACTATATAAATAGGACGTTTGGGGATGCCCGCCTTGTCACAAAGCTCGTAATATAGACGCATAAGCTCAGGATGGGTTTCATGCGTCATGAGGGTTACAACCTCGCTGCCGCATTCCACTTTAATGAAACCCCGAAATCCTCTGTCGCTTACTAGCTTATACGCATCCATTGCCATCGCCTTGAAAATGCGGTTTATTAACCGCCCTATTTTATCAGAAGCATGTTACAGCTTGATGACGGGTATATAACCATATGAAAATGCTTGTAATTGGTTCCGGCGGCAGGGAGCATGCGCTGTGTTGGCGGATAAAGCAGTCGCCATCCGTCACGGGAGTTTTCTGCGCGCCGGGCAATGGCGGCATCGGGCAGGACGTCGCCAACGTGACGCTGGCCTCGCAAGCTGACATAGTTGCTTTCTGCAAAAAAGAAAACATCGCGCTAGTGGTGATTGGCCCCGAGGCGCCGCTGGTGGAAGGCCTGGCTGATACCCTGAACGCAAATCACATTCCCGTCTTTGGCCCTTCGGCAAAGGCGGCGCAGCTGGAGGGTTCCAAGGGGTTCACCAAGGATCTCTGCCGCAAATATAATATTCCGACAGCTTCGTATGGGCGGTTTACCGATGCCGCATCCGCCAAAGTCTACATCAATAAACACGGCGCGCCGATTGTGGTGAAAGCCGACGGCCTCGCTGCGGGCAAGGGCGTGGTGGTAGCGATGAGCGAGAAAGAAGCGCTAGCGGCGGTGGATATGTGCTTTGACGGCGCGTTTGGCGCAGCCGGTGCGTCGGTCGTCATCGAGGAATTCATGCAGGGCGAGGAGGTGAGCTTCTTCGCGCTTACCGACGGCAAGGTGGCGATTGAATTCGGCTCGGCGCAGGATCACAAGCGCGTGGGTGATGGCGACACCGGCCTCAACACCGGCGGCATGGGGACGTTTGCACCTGCGCCGGTGATGGATGAGAAGCTTCGCAAACAGGTGATGGACACGATTATCCGCCCGACAGTGGCGGGCATGAAGGATATGGGCATGCCGTATAAGGGCGTGCTATTTGCCGGCTTGATGCTCACCAAGGATGGCCCGAAGTTATTGGAATACAACGCGCGCTTTGGCGATCCGGAAACGCAGTCGCTCATGATGCGGCTTGATTGTGACTTGGTTCCGCTGCTGCTTGCCTGCGCAGGCGGAGGGCTGGAAACGACCGTGGTACGTTTTAAAAAGGAAGCGGCGGTGTGTGTGGTGATGGCAGCCAGGGGCTATCCGGGTAATTACGAAAAAGGCAGCGTGATTGCCGGGCTTGAGAAGGCGGCGACAATGCCGGGCGTCAAAGTGTTCCATGCGGGTACACAGCTCAAAGACGGCAGGGTGGTGGCTACCGGCGGGCGTGTGCTGGGCGTAACGGCGCTGGGGAATACTATTAAAGATGCACGCGAAAAAGCTTACGCAGCGGTGGATGCCATCGACTGGCCGGGCGGGTTCTGTCGCAGGGATATCGCTAAGAATCGCTAGTATCCACGCTGTTGCGCTCTATGAACGGCGCCTGCGCTGCCGTGAAAACGAGTGTCAGCCCAATCAGCCCGAACACTTTAAAATCCACCCAGATGTCGGTGGAGACCGTGCGCCAGATGATTTCGTTGAGCGCAGCCATGGCAAGAAAAAAGAATCCGAAACTGCGTGACAATATCAGCCATCCTTCGTCGGTGAGCGTGAAGGCGGTGCCGAGTGCGGCTTTCAGCAGGCCTTTTTTGCGCACGACACCGCCCAGCAGGATGGCAGCAAATATCAGGTTGATGAGGGTGGGCTTGATTTTGATGAAAGTTTCATCGTGCAGCCATAAAGTGAGCCCGCCGAAGATGCCCACAATCGCTGCAGTCAGCAACGGCACGGGCGCAATGCGCCGCTCGAGTATATAAATGACAAGCGATACCAGCGCGGTGACGCACATTAATGCCGCCGTGGCGGCAAACAGGCCAAATACCTTGTAAGCGCCGAAGAAAACAGCCAGTGGCAGGAAGTCGAGAATCGGTTTAATGCGTGGATTTAATGCCACAGTGAATACTTTCCGCTTTAATTTAACGATTTGCTAACTATTTATGTCGTCTAATGTCGGGATATTTAAAAGAGTTGACCCCCGCCTGACAAATTGCTTTATCACTAAAGGGTTCACGGAGAGAACATATTTATGAGCGCACAGCAACCGTTACTGGAAACCAAAGTTCTGCTCGTCGAAGACGAGGCAGCCATCGTCACGATGCTGCGCTATAACCTCGAGCGCGAGGGATTCAAAGTATTCTCCACCGGCGACGGTGACGAAGCGGTCGGCCTGGTCAAGGCCCACCGGCCCGATGTCATCGTGCTTGACTGGATGCTGCCCGGCATGTCGGGCGTGGATATCTGCACGACGCTTAGGCGCCAGGAAGAAACCAAAGCTGTGCCCATCATCATGCTTTCGGCGCGCGGTGAGGAATCGGACCGCATCCGCGGGCTTGATGCCGGTGCGGACGATTACATGGTTAAGCCGTTTTCGCCCGGCGAGCTGGTCGCCCGCATCCGTTCGGTGCTGCGCCGCCTGCGCCCGGTGCTGTCGGAAAAACAGCTCGCATTCTCCGACCTCAAGATGAATCTCGCCGCTCATCACGTGACCCGTGGGAGCAAGGACGTCCATTTGAGCCCGACCGAATTCGGCCTGCTGCGCCACCTGATGGAACATCCCGGTCGCGTATTCTCGCGCGAGCAGCTGCTCGATGCTGTGTGGGGCCATGATATTTACGTGGAACTGCGCACGGTCGACGTGCATATCCGCCGCCTGCGCAAAGGCCTCGACCCGGAGGGCAACCACCCCGAACTCATCCGCACCGTGCGCTCGGCTGGCTACGCGCTGGAAGAAGTGCCGGTGGGCGAGAAGCAGCCGGAATCGCCTGCGGATAAATAAGCATTACTACTAAAACCTGATCTTTCATGCGTTATCTGACTTATCTGTTATGCGCGCTCCTTTCGCTCGTGGGCCTGCCCGCGCGCGCGGCGGTCGGGGTGGACGATGTGTACGGGCTGGTCTTCAAGACTCTCGACGGGCAGCCGCTTTCGCTCTCGCATTACCGCGGCAAGGTGCTGCTGATTGTCAACGTCGCCTCGCGCTGCGGCTTCACGCCGCAATATGCGGGACTCGAGAAACTGTACGAAACCTACCGCGACCGTGGGCTGGTGGTGATTGGCATTCCGTCAAATGATTTCGGCGGGCAGGAACCCGGCAATGAAGAGCAGATCAAACAGTTCACCTCAGAAAAATATCGCATCACGTTTCCCATCACCTCTAGGGAAATAGCCACCGGCAAGCAGGCCAACCCTTTTTTCAAGCAGGTGAGCAACGATCTGGGCATCTTCGCCACGCCGCGCTGGAATTTTTATAAGTACCTGGTGGGCCGCGATGGCCATCTTGTAAGCTGGTTTGCTTCCACCACAAAGCCGGATTCGGACAAGCTTACCCGTGCGATTGAGGCGGAGCTTAACAGGAAGCCGTTTTAGGCGGGATTACTGCGGCGCGTCGAACGATTCCTGCGTGACGCGGTTGCGGCCGCCCATTTTCGAGCGGTAGAGCGCGTTGTCGGCGCGGCTGATGAGCAGGACGGAGGAATCGGCGTCGGTGCGGTAGCGTGCCACGCCTACGGAGACGGTGACGACACCAAGCGAGGTGCCCGTGTCTTTGCGCACAAGGTCGGTCTCCGCGATGTTCCTGCGAAGATGCTCGGCAACCGCAAGGCCGCCGGCAAGGCCGGTATCGGGCAGAAGGATGGCGAATTCCTCGCCGCCGTAACGGGCGACAAAGTCCTTACCCTTGACGCCTTCGAACAAGGCATGCCCTACTTTGCGCAGGATCTCGTCGCCGATGAGGTGGCCGTATTTGTCGTTGAACTGCTTGAAATGATCGATGTCTATCATGAGCAGGCAGAGATCTTTCTGGCGCTCCTTCGCCCATGCCGTGAGTTCGTCAATCTTGGCTTCAAATGCCTTGCGGTTGGCCGTGCCGGTGAGGAAGTCGCGGTTGGACTCGGTGGTGACCTTATTGAGGTTGGTTTTGAGCTCGGTGACCTCGCGCTTGGATTCCTCCAGCCTTTGGCTCAACTCCATGCCGGAATTGCGGATGGCCATCGTGCGGTCGATAATCTCCTTGGCCATCACCTTGAGCGCCGGATCGGTTATTTTTTCCGACAGGCCCGATATCTGCTGGTCAATCTGCTGGTTGTAGGTGGCCGTCTCGCCGGTGAATTTTTCCATCACCTTCATAATTTCGGAAAGCACACTCTGTGTGTTGAGCGCGGTCACCTCGGCTGCCTGCTCCTCCTTGTCGGGGCGGGTGTTGATGTGCTTGTTATAAAGGTATACGTGCACGTCATTGGTGATGCGGACGGCCTTCTGTCCCAGCAGCTCATCCATCTCCCGCTTGAGTTCTTTCTTATCGCCCGAGGTGTAATGGTACCATATGGCATAATTGACGGGAGTCGGCTCAATGCCGCGCTCCGTCATCAACAGCAACGCGTGACGCGCATGGTTGAGGGCAACGTTCTCATTCTTTGTCGGCGCCGGTTTCAAATGTGCTCCCTGATGCTTATCTCTGCATAACCCTTCCTGCTCAATTTCTCAAGCGCGGCGGAGGCTGCGATCTTAAAAGTGGATTTTAATCCTTGTTCATTATACGGTATCATGTATTAACAGAAACTGAAGAAACCCTATGCCGCGTGGAAAAACATCCCTGGCAACGGAAACGTTGCAATCCGAGCCGTGGAAGCCGCCCGTACTGGAGCCGGCCAAGATGGCGCTGGTGGAGCGCGTGCCGGAAAACAACCCCGATCCAAGGCCCGCAGAGAGTGAAACCGCGCCGCTTTCGCTTTCCCGCCCCAAGGTAGGAGAGGTTCCCGAAAGGATAGGGCGCATTGAGACTCAGGATATTCCCGTGCGTCCGGCGCAAAAGCCGCCTTCCGTCCAGCCCAGACGCTCAGGCCTGTTTTTCAGGTCACGCTCCTCTGCCGAGAAAAATGTGCCGCCGCACCTTCTGATGGAGCCAGAGGTGCCGAACCTCTGGGATTCGCGCTTTGCGCTGTTTTTTGTGCTGCTGCTGGTGGGCGTAAATCTGGTGCTTGTTGCGCTGATCCACAACAGCCATCATAAAATAGAGACGCCGGCAGCGGGCCTCGGAGCTTCTTCCGCCTCCTTCCATGATACGGATCAGTCCTTCGCGGTGACGCCGCCGGAGGCGGCTGCTAAAGCGGAGCTGCCGCCTGCGCCGCGGGCTGAAGCTACGGCTCCTGCCACCCAGACTGCCGGCGCCCTGATGGATCTGCCGTCACTTGCGCCCGCTGCGGGACCCGCATCTTCCGCTGCGCCTGCGCCAGCAGTTGCTGCTGCACCCACGCCTTCTGCCGCACCGAGTCCGGCAGAAACACAGGATTTGCTTTCCATCATCAGTAAAGAGTAATTGGATATGAATACACGCCAGATTATTGCGGCAGGGGTTTCGTTTGCGCTTCTTGTTGCTACCGCCGCTTCAGCACACATGCAGGATGTTGATCCTGCCATGGGCATGGTAACGGGCCCCAAGACCGGCACGTACATTGCGTTTGGCCACGATATTGCGCGGGTGGCCAAAGAAGACGGGCTCACCGTGAATGTGTATGCTTCCGAAGGCTCCACCGACAACATCCAGCGCATCACCAGCAAGGAAAAAGTAGGGCTTGCCATCGTGCAGTCGGACGTGCTCGGCTTCCTGCGGCGCTCGCACAATGCAAGCTCCCTCAATACCGCCAGGAAACTACGGCTGGTAGCGCCTTTTTATAATGAAGAAGTGCATATCCTGGCGCGCAACGACATCCGCTCGCTTGCCGATCTGGCAGGAAGGCGCGTGGTGGTGGGCGCTGCTGGGTCGGGCAGCATGATCACGGCGGTGAATATTTTTTCCATCCTGAACATCACGCCTTCCAAGCTCTATGAGATCGACCCGCCGCGCGGCGTCGTGGCGGTCCTCAATGACGAGGCGGACGCCATGGTGTTTGTGGGCGGCAAGCCGGTCAAGATGTTCAAGAACATGGAGGAACTGGCAGGCATCCGTCAGGGGCCGAATGTCGGCAAGCTGGCGCAGGTGCATTTTGTGCCTATCGACGACCCCCGGCTTTTGAAAGAGTATAAGCCGGCAACGATCACCGGCGGCGACTACAATTATGTTGCGCAGGACATACCGACCGTGGCGGTGACTTCATTGCTTGTCTCCTACGATTACACGATGAAGAACGGGGAATATTATCATCACCAATGCCGCAACATGGCGAAACTCGCGCATGCACTGCAAAGCCACCTCGAGGAGTTGAAGGCCACCGGCCACCCCAAATGGAAGGAAGTCGACCTCAACGCGGAGGTGGGCATATGGAAGCGTGATACCTGTTCGGCGCGTGTCTTATCGCCGTCTTGCACTACCACTGCTGCAGCTCCAGCTCCGGTCCGCGAAGACAAGGATAATGCGTTGGGCAAGGATCTGATAGGCGTCATCCGCGGCACGTCGTCGCGTTAGGTATAAAAAATCTGCCGCATTTTATACAATCATGTCGCTGAATTTTATTCAGTATAAACAGAGGGTTGGTTTTTTACCTTTCGTTAACCCCTGCCAATTCTAAAAGTTTCATTAATTTCAGCACGTTCCGCGTTAACCAAATGGATACCTTTGTCTGGTAGTCTGAAAGACTATTCTGGAAGAAGATCCATGAAAGACGTGAAGAAAAGACAGCCGCCGCGCATACGCAACATGATAGCGTTTTCCACGCTGATCATGCTGCTTCTGTGCGAGGTGATCACGTATCAGGCGTCGCAAGCCTACCAGGTGGCGATCGAGACGGCCAAAAGCAATGCCACGCGCTTAAGCCGCATCATGTCGCAGCAGATTGAGACGACATTCCTGGGCATCGATCACATGCTGCACCGTGCGGTGGAGCGTCAGTATTACAACGATCTGTTCGGCGGCACGCTGCCCGATTACATGTTGCATAATCTGCAGATGTGGGTGGACGAATCGCCGCGCCTGACCGCCATGGTCTTCGTGGGCGAAGACGGCCTGCCACTGATGGCGGCCCACAAGAAAACCTCCGCGGGCTGGCTGGATTACGCGCATCACTCGTTTGCGCAGGATGTCTTTTTCAAGCGTCTGCGCGATGGCAACGATACGGATTATTATTTAGGCACGCTGCCCGGCAGCGGCCAGCACCCGCACGGTCTTATCCTGATCGCACGCAAGGTGACGCATATCGACAGCAGCTTCGGCGGTGCGTTTATCGCCGTTATCGACCCGGAATTCCTGCTCGATTATTTCCGCTCGGTGGAAATGGGCAGCCATAGTTATATTTCACTGCAGCTGCTGGATTCAGGCACCCTGCTGGTGGACAGCCCGCTTACCGGCATGAACTACCGCGATATCAACAGCCGTGTGCTCACGCAATTGCGCGAGCCCCATGCCGCGGAGATTGGCATCGGTACCTACACGTTCGGCCGGGCCATGGAGGTTTACGCGTTCGAGTCGCTGCACGGCATTCCGGTTGCCCTCAATGTCGTGCTCAATGAGGATGATTACCTGGAAGCCTGGCGGCAGGGATGCCTGAAAGATATCGGCTTCCTCGCCATCTTCACCGTGTTCGGCTCGGTGCTGTCGTTCTTCGCCTTCGCCATGTCGCGCCAGATTATCCGCGTGGAAGAATCGGAAGCCGCGGCGGTGCTGGCAAGCCAGGAGAAATCGGAGTTCCTTGCCAACATGAGCCACGAGCTGCGCACGCCGCTCAACGCCATCATCGGATTCTCGGAAATGATGATTTCCGGCTATTTCGGACCGCTCAATCCGAAGCAGAAAGAGCGCATGCATGATATCAACCTGTGCGGCAGCCATCTACTGCACCTCATCACCGACATCCTGGAGTTCTCCAAAGGCAGCGCCGGCAAGCTCGAGCTGATTGAAGAAAAGCTCAACATGCAGGAAATCGTGAGCGAGGCGATGCGCATGATGAACGACAAGATCAAGTCCAAGCGCATGAACATGCTGGTGGAAGTGGAAAACAACCTGCCGCCGCTGCTGGGCGACAAGCGCAAGATCCGCCAGATACTGCTCAACCTGCTCTCCAACTCGCTCAAATTCACCGAGGAAGAAGGCACGATCAAGGTGTCGGTCGGCCGCGACAGTAGCGGCAATATCACCATGACGGTGTCGGATACCGGCATCGGCATCGCCGAGGAAGACATCCCGATTGCGCTCTCGGTATTTGGCCAGGTGCATAAGGGCCGCAGCCACGAAGGCACCGGGCTTGGCCTGCCATTGTGCAAAATGTTTGCCGAAATGCACGGCGGAAGGCTCGCCATCGGCAGCACGCTGGGCGAAGGCACGACCGTGCGCATCATCTTCCCGTCGTCGCGCATCCTGCCGCCCACCACTTCGGAGCACGGCGAGGCGGTAGCGTAGGACCCGATGAAAGAATCACTCCCGTATGACGAATCTTCCCGAGTGTATTTCGCCCGGGTCAAGCACCTTATACTTGGAAAGCTGGCGTTGAAATACGGTCTTTCCGCGGACACAATTGCCGAAGCCAAGCGGAACCACAGGCTGCTTCAGGCCGTGGATGCTTTCATAGACAGCGGCGCGTGGAAAGCGCCTGCGGACAAGAAAGAGGCGCTTTCGCATGCAATTGGGCGATTTCTGGGCGGTGAGGTATCGCACAAAAAGGGCGAACCGTGGCCTAAAAGGCGCAACGATTGCGCAAATTATTCGGGACTGCGCGCGGACGAGCGCTGGGTACGTGATATAGATGAAGCGGTGCGGGATATCTGCAGCAATATGCCAACGCTTTTGTTTTGCGAAACGCTGTTGTCAGGGGTGCATCCGTCCTGAACGATCCGGATGATGCCGATTACCGTGTCCGCGCCACGAATTTCTTCATCAATTATATCAGCATGGAATCACTCGCGCGTCTTCGCAGTCTGGGGTTAAACGAGAGAAGCGCGTTGTCGGTGCAGAAATCGCTGGTGGCGAATATCCTGGGCATCTACAGACAAACTTTTCCTGCAGAACATGCGGTGGTGGTCCCCAGAATGGCTCCCGCTCTGTCGCAGGCGGATGTGGAAAGGCAGATTGGGAACCTGTTCGGGTTCGAGCAGAGCACACGCAAGCTGCTCAAAGAATTCGAAAAAAGCCAGCAACGCTGAGGCAATAACTGTTTATAGGCCAGGAGGCAGGAATTTGAGCCCTTTGCTGATCAGGGCTTGCCTTGCCAGCGCGGTTATGGCAGTTTGCCGCCCCTGTCAGGCAATTCCCACCGAAATGCCGCTATAGCTCAGGGGCAGAGCACGTCATTGGTAATGACGGGGTCGTATGTTCGATTCATACTAGCGGCACCAGCCTTCGTGCTTCGGCTCGGCAAGCCGGGGGCTTGACGAGACGAACACGTTAGGAGAAGGCTGTCGCGCCGAAGCGCCGCGAAGGCGGACGGCCGCAACTTAACCTCTTATTTATCGCCGGATTATATCCGGGGCAGTTGTCCATATTGTTTCATAATGCCACCCTTCGTTATGGTCAGGATGCTTAATCCTTTGGAGGGACGGCCATGAAAAAACTCGCTTTAGTCACCACGGTACTGATCGCGCTTTGCGCCTCACCGGCACTTGCCCACACGGACGGGCTTTCCACGCCCATGGAGAAGGCAATATCCAGGCTTCCCCATGACAAGGCGGAGGAATTCCGCGATTCGCTGCAATCGGCGCATGAGGAGAACAAGGATCTCTACGAACAGATGCGGCAGTTGCACCGGCAGATGCATGATATTATGACCGCCGACACTTTCGACGAGGATGCCTTCGTCTCCAAGGGCGAGGAACTGCGGCAGACGCATGATAAAATAGCGGAGAATCTCGACGCGGCGTTCGCCTACGCACTTTCCGAGCTCTCTCCTGCCCAGCGCCAGATGATGGCCCGTGCCTTCGAGCACCAGCGCAAGGCAGAGCATAAGGCAAAGAAGGAGGAGTAAGATGCGATTTTCGCACACATTCCTCAATGCTTCCGGCGCGCTTTGCGTTGCGTGCTGCCTAGTGTTGAGTGCTCCGGCCGATGCCCGCGTGGATATCGGCCTCAATTTTGGATTTCCTGGGCCCGTATATGCCGAGCCGACTTACGTCGCGCCCCCGCCCGTAGCCGTTATGCCGGCGCCCACTTACGTCGCGCCCACCGCCTATCCCGATTATTATTATCACCGGCATTATTTTCACGGCAGACGCGATTTCCATCACCGGCACTAGAAGACCGCCACGTTCAGGATTCTGACACAAGCTCAGTGGTGATCGTGGTCGGTGCCATGTTGCTCGCCGCCGTGTGGCTGGCCGCCGGCAGGATGGCCGTGGTCTGCGCCATTCTTATGCTGCCAGTAGCTTGCATTGTAGTTGGAATAGATGTGCTGGGACTTGTGGTACGGGTAATAGCTACCGGTTTCGCCCACCGCATAGCCCGGCACAAACGTGGTGCCGTAATAGGGTGCCGGGCCGCCATAATAGGGCGACGATCCGACAACACAGCCAGAGAGAAGATTGAGTGCAAGCACGCCGGCTGAAATCAGGAATATTTTTTTCATACGTTGTCATTATCTCCTATTGATTGCGCCCCACGCAAGAGGGGGCTTGTTAGAGTTATACCCCAAGCACGTCACGCATCGTATAAAATCCGGGCGGTTTGCCCTTGGCCCAGAGCGCGGCACGGATGGCGCCGGTGGCATAGAT
>Ga0206866_1109_pt1 | contig 18266 bp, 16 predicted proteins | sample Alteio_BWOrgCont_40_FD_152626 | JGI IMG/M metagenome (GOLD analysis project Ga0206866, IMG submission 152626) | Enriched cells from forest soil in Barre Woods Harvard Forest LTER site, Petersham, Massachusetts, United States -... | ecosystem: Environmental > Terrestrial > Soil > Temperate forest >... | reverse complement strand
AATCTTCACGTGGGCTGCAAGTGCCCTCACCTGTGTTTGCGTGGGCTGCACGTACAGCCCACACCCGTGCGCGTAGCCACGGACGCGGGAGGATGACGTGCCGGAAAGGTGTGAGCGTGCTCAACAAGTCCGGCGGTTTGGCGTAGAATCGCGGTATGCGGGCGGAGATCAACGACATCACCAAGCTGGCTGTGGATGCGATTGTGAATGCAGCCAACTGGACGTTGCTGGGCGGCGGAGGCGTCGATGGGGCCATCCATTACGCGGCGGGTCCCGAATTGCGCGAGGAATGCCGGCTGCTGGGCGGGTGCGAGGTTGGCGAGGCCAAGCTGACGCGGGGATACAAGCTGCCGGCGCGCTACGTGATCCACACTGTGGGTCCAGCGTGGCACGGGGGAAATGACGGTGAGCCGGAGCTGCTGGCCCGCTGCTACACAAGCAGCCTCGAAATCGCGCGGCAGCACGAGTTGCGGTCGCTGGCGTTTCCATGCATCAGCACCGGCGTCCATGGCTATCCTGCGCAAGCTGCGGCGGAGGTTGCCGTCTCCGCCGTGAGTAAACACCTGGCGACGAGCCGCTATGAGTGCGACGTTATCTTTTGCTGCTTTGGGTTTGAGGAATACCAGACCTACAGCCGGTTGATCGCCAAGGGTGCGTCTGCGGCCGGCGCCTGACGAAAACCTCCACACAGCTAGACAGCAAAACCGCACAGGCAGAGTGCCTGTGCTACGAGAACCGAACCTAGCTACCACATGGCTCTGGCTTTTAGTCGCCGGGGGCGGCGCTGGGGGCTTCGATGGCGCGCAGGGCTTTGCCGCCGCTTAGCAGGGCGCGGAGACGATCCATATAGAGATACACGACGGGAGTGGTGTAGAGCGTGAGCATCTGGCTGAAGAGCAGGCCGCCGACGATGGCGATTCCCAGCGGACGGCGCAGCTCGGCGCCATTTCCGGTGCCGAGGGCGATGGGGATGCCGCCGAACATGGCGGCCATTGTCGTCATCATGATGGGCCGGAAACGGAGCAGGCAGGCTTCGTAGATCGATTTCTCCGGGCTGTTCCCTTCCTTGCGTTCGGCAGAAATGGCAAAGTCGATCATCAGGATGGCATTCTTTTTGACGATGCCGATGAGCAGGATGATGCCGATAAAGGCGATGATGCTCAGCTCGGTCTTAAACACCATCAGCGCCAGCAAAGCGCCTACGCCGGCGGAAGGAAGAGTAGACAGGATCGTGATGGGGTGGACAAAGTTCTCGTAGAGGATGCCGAGCACGATGTAAACCGTGGCGAGCGCTGCGAGAATCAAGTAGCGCTCGGTCGCCAGTGAGTCCTCGAAAGCCTGGGCGCTTCCTGCAAATGCAACGTGAATGCTGGAGGGCAGGACGAGGTCGTGCATCTTGTCCTGGATGGCCTGGACGGCATCGCCGAGCGGAACGTTCGGCGCGAGGTTGAAAGAAAAAGTGACGGACGGAAACTGGCCCATGTGAGAAACGGCCAGGTAGGTGGTCGAGGGCTGATAGTGGGTGAACGAGCCGAGCGGGACAGCTTGGCCGGTGGAAGAGGTGACGTACACGCTCTTTAGTGCGTCGGGATCCTGCTGAAATTTGGGGTCGATCTCCATGACGACATGGTACTGATTGATCCGCTCGTACATCGTGGAGACTTGGCGCTGGCCAAAGGCGTCATAGAGCACGTTGTCGATGGTCTGCGCGCTGATGCCCAGGCGGCTGGCGGTATCGCGGTCGATGACCAAGCCGGCTTCGAGGCCGCGATTTTGCAGGTCGCTATTGACGTCGCGCAGTTGGGTGATGCCCTTCAGCCTCTCACCGATCAGAGGCGACCACTTGAGAAGATCCGCGAGGTCGGTCCCTTGTACGGTGTACTGGAATTGGGCGTTGGTCTGGCGCCCTCCGATCTGGAGGTCCTGAACAGCCTGGAGGTAGCAGGTGGCGCCGGCGACCTTGGCCAGCTTGGGGCGCAGACGGTTGATCACCTGGAAAATGTCAGCGGTGCGCTCACCGAGAGGCTTCAGCGTGATGGTGAGGTTTGCGGTGTTGACCGCGCCGCCGCCACCGGCGAAGCCGGAGACGATGTCGACGGCCGGGTCGCTATTGAGGATGGCGACGAATGCGTTCATCTTCTCGTTCATCGACTGGAACGAGGTATCTTCCGAAGCAACGACGTTTGCTTGCAGCCGTCCCGTGTCCTGCTGCGGGAAGAAACCTTTGGGGACAATCACGTACAGATAGACGGCCAGGGAGATGGTACCCAGTGCGACGCCCAGAGTGAACAACTGGTGGCGAAGAACCCATCGCAAACTGCTGGCATAACCGCGGTAGAGCCAGTCAAAGGAGGCCTCGCTGAGGCGATAGAACCAGCCGCGCGTTTGCTGCGCACGGGGCTTGAGGAGCTTGGCGCACATGGTGGGCGTGGTGGTCAGCGAGACCACCAAAGAAATGGCCACGGCGGTGCTTAGGGTGACAGCGAACTCGCGGAAGATTCGACCGACAATGCCACCCATCATCAGAATGGGGATAAACACGGCGACCAGCGAGGTGCTCATGGAGAGCACCGTAAAGCCAATTTCCTCCGAGCCACGCAAGGCGGCATCAAACGGCGAAAGTCCCTGCTCGATGTAGCGGGTGATGTTTTCGACGACCACGATGGCGTCGTCGACAACGAATCCGGTCGAGATCGTCAGCGCCATCAGCGAGAAATTGTCCAGGCTGTAGCCCAGCAGATACATGACGCCGAATGTTCCCACCAGCGATAAGGGCACGGCGATTCCGGGAATGGTGGTGGCCCAAACGCTGCGCAAAAAGAAGAAAACAACCAGGACGACCAGGATCACGGAAATGATCAGACTCACTTCCACGTCGTGGACGGAGGCGCGGATGGTGGTGGTGCGATCCTGAGTGATGTCAATGTGGACCGAGGACGGGATCGACGCGGCCAGAAAGGGTATGAGCGACTTGATACGGTCGGCGATCTCGATCATGTTCATCTGCGGCTGGCGGTGCGCGAAGATCAAGACCGAGGGCTTGCCGTTCACGGTTCCGGAGTTGCGAGTGTCCTCGGACGCATCCACCACCGTGGCAACGTCGGATAGGCGGACGGGCGCTCCACCGCTGTAGGCTACGATCAGGGGCGCGTATTCCTTGGCGATGTAAAGCTGATCGTTGTCGTTAATGACGAACCTTTGCTTGGCATCCGCGAGCTGGCCCTTGGGCGAGTGGGCGTTGGCCGCATTGAGCGCGCTGGCAACCTGGTCGTAACCGGCGATCTTGCTCAATACGAATGGATTGACCTCGGCACGGACGGCGGGGCGCGCGCTGCCGCTCACGTTCACGACACCGATGCCTGGCACCTGGGAAATCTTTTGGCCCAGAATCGAGTCCGCCAAGTCGTACAACTGCGGCGGGGTGGCCGTGTCCGAGGTGAGAGACAAAACCAGTGGCGCTAGTTCGGCAGGGTTGACTTCGCGCCATTGCGGATTCGTCGGCAGGTTCGCGGGCAGCTGGCCGCGCGCGGCGTTGATGGCGGCTTGTACGTCACGAGCGGCGCCATTGATGTCCCGGTTGAGATCAAACTGCAGAATGACGACCGTCGTGCCGAGCTGGCTCACCGACGTCATCTCATTGATGCCGGCGATGCGGCCAAACATGCGTTCGAGCGGCGTGGCTACGGCGGAAGCCATCGTGTCCGGACTAGCGCCGGGCAACTGGCCTTGCACCTGGATCGTGGGGTACTCCACCTCAGGCAGAGCAGCGACCGGCAGCCGAGGGAAAGAAACAGCGCCGGCGAGAAGGACCGCTACAGTCAGCAGGGACGTTGCTACGGGCCGTCGAATAAAGGGGGCGGAAAGATTCACAGGTTAATCCCGATCGCTGGGGTGTCTGCCATATCTGGGTCTGGGGTCCGGGTAGCGCGCGCCGGCCCAATTGGACCGAGGCGCCCATTTTAACATCACTGGCAGCCAGGACGAGTTCACCTATATTAGAGGGCGGGGCGCGTACGAGAGTTTCGCCTGATTTTACCTGGCACAACATAGAGTATCTTCCGTTTCCTTGGGGGCGTATGCTGGGTGAGGAAGTGTCCCTTCCTGTCGTGGTGATTTATGAACAAATGGCCGGTTCGATATGGCATGGGGTGCTTGTTCGTTCTGCTGATGGCCGGACCGTCGTGGGGCCAAAAGACGGGGAACCCAGCGCCGCCATCGCAGCCCTCGGGTCCATCCGCCGGATCATCTGGGACGAACATTGGAAGCCAGCCCACGCGCGGAATGTCAAACCCCGTTTACGTGAACGGACGAGTGCTCATGGATACGGGGCAGCCTGTCCCGGAACCCGTTTCGGTGGGGCTCAGTTGCGGAATGAGAACGATGCAGGTGGTTCACACGGACCCGAAGGGATATTTCCAAATCACCTTGGGAGGAGGTCCGCAAAGCAATATCGACACCAGCGCCAGCAACGATACGGATTCGGGCGGGTTCGGCTTTCCTGGCGCGGATAGCCCGTTCGGCGGCGCCAACAATATGATGCTGGGCTGCGAGGTGCGGGTCAGCGTCAGCGGCTACGAGCCGCTGACCAAGACGCTCACTAACCCGGGCGATATCGGGGGAATTGATGCCGGGACTCTGCTTCTAAGGCGCAGGGCTGGGGTAGAAGGGTCTTCGATCAGCGTGACTTCCTTGCAGGTTCCCGAAAGCGCGCGCAAGGAATTCGAAAAGGGCCAAAAGGATGAGCGCGGCAATCACCTAGCGTCGGCACAGGAACACATGGAAAAGGCCGTCGCCGAATACGATAAGTATGCGGCCGCATGGAACGAGCTAGGGAAGATTGATGCCTCCAACCACGACATGGAAAAGGCCCGTCAGGCTTTTGAAAAGGCGATTGCGGTGGATGCCAAGTACATTCCACCTTACGTGAGCCTGGCCGCCCTGGAACTGCAAACCGAACAATATGAAAGCGCGGCCGAGACGGCGGGAAAAATTCTTGGACTCGATCCCGCGATCGGCTTCGCCAGCTTCGTCCAGGCCGCGGCGGACTTCAAACTGAATCGACTGGATGAGGCCGAGAAGAGCGCGAAAGATGCCGAGAATGGTCCGCATCAGACCATACCGCAGGTGCATGTGCTGCTCGCGCAAATCTTTGCGCAGAAACAGGATTATGCGAATGCCGAGATACAACTGCGGGCCTACCTGAAGGAGGCGCCGAAGGGGCCATTCGCTGCGGCGGCTGAGAAGAACCTGGAGGAGATCGAGAAACAGGGCAACGCCGGCGACAAGTCCAACCCGTCGCTGGAGCAGCCACAGAGCGCGCCGTAATGAAATGCAGCTCCCGTCGCCCGCAATAGCGTTTCAACCCGTTGGGCTTAGACCAGACCAAAAACCCTGCCCCCCAAAACCGGGGACAGGGCACCCGTAACACACCCTCGATTCTTGACTTCTAGCGCCGTGCGCACCGGTGATATCCTCCAGCCATGCTTCTTCGTCAAGACAATTCCCAAAGGCTGGGCGACCCGCCCAATTGATGTGGCCGGCCACGAATGGTAACTAAGCGATGAGAGCAAACGAAGGACCAGGAAAACTTATCGCGTCTAGCCCGATGCTCTTTGGCATTCTGCTAGCTCTGGTCCTATTTGTCACAATCGTCGTCGTGGAGTCGCTGTTTCCTCGGCTCGGCGGTTTCTTGGGCCAGCATAATCTCGTGGTGCAAGCCGTGAGTTTCTCGATCTTCCTTTTTGGGTGGTGTATCTACATCCTTTGGCATTGGCACCGCCGACGTCTTTTCTGGATGGTAATGACTATGCTACTTCTAATGCACATAGCTGGTTTGTTCTTGTTCGCCACATACCTCAGTCCAACCGGTGTTTCGCGATGGACTCCAGTGTTGTTTGTTGAAGCGTTTGCCATTTTCGTCGTTGTGGACTGGACAATGAGGCGCTTTGGCCGTTCTTGGGCGGACAAGAGCAACCACCCCGAGTAGGAGGGCGGGGCAGCCCGCCTATGTTTGAGGATCTCGACCGCAATGACGACTTAGAACTTGACGCGATAAACGTTTGCCTCTTTCTCGGATTGGTCCCGTTCGTGGTTGCTTGGGGCCACTACAATACTGCTTTCAGCGAATGGTTGGTTCAGACTTACTTCATCACATTCTCAGTGTTCATTAACTACCCGAGATGGTATGAGAAAAAGAATCTTAGGAAATCATGGTTTTGGAAAGCGATGCTTGTAGTAGCTCTTGTACTGCACCCGGCAATACTCGCAGCCATGTGGATTGTGGATGCGTCGACCAAAACGGAATGGCATGCGACTTTCGTCCAGTCGACAAAATCGCGGATGTATCCGGTACCTCTAGCTAATTTGGTAGTTCGGGCGGCCCGTCGATAAGAGAGAAGGCCACCCGCCTGGTGGAACGACTGGTTTCACCGAAAGATGATTCACCGTGAGAGTTCCAGAGCTTCGGTCCTCAACCACTCTGGCGGTCGCGCGGTGCAGAAAACACCGCACACAACTCGTGTGCCTTGACAACGCCTTCGTTCTTATCGAGGGGCACCCAAAGACCGCTGCGGTCGCGTCTTTCGAGCCAGCGCAGTGGTATCATCCCGCTCATGGTGCGCCGTCAAGGAGCAAATTCGCCGAACCGGGGCCACCCGTCCTCGAACCATAGCGGTGCGGGCTCGAGCCGCCAGCAGCGGCAACCGCCGGTAGCAACTGAACGTGATAAAATGCAGGTCACCCGGCCGTAGTATCGCTTCAAGCTTTTCGGCATATGAACGGGACCGAAAAACCCCACGTTCGCCCATACTGCGGGCGAACATGGGGCACCCAAAGCCAAGAGAGACTATGGTGATTCGTGATCGGTTTGCAGTTCCGATGTTTGCCTTGCTTCGGAGGAGTACCCAACGAGGAATGGTTACTTCGATCAAACATCTGACGGTTGTGTTTCTTATAGCTTCACTTCCCGGGCTTGCCCAAAACCCTGATGAGTATCGCACTTGCCACGACAAGGCAAAGACTCAGGGTGAGATGAACGTTTGTGCCAGCGAAGAGGCAGCCCGCGTCGATGCGCAGCTGAATGACGTGTATCGCAAATTGCTGTCACAGGCCGCGAGCCAACAGGAAGCAGTTGCAAAGATCAAAGCTGCCGAACGAGCTTGGATCGCCTACAGGGACGCGTACATGGATGCGATGTACCCAGCCAAGGACAAACAGGCCGAGTACGGTTCCATCTATCCGATGGAGGCTGACCTGCTCCGAGCCAAGCTAACACAAGAACAATTAGTGGCCTTGAAGGAGCTACTCCAGCAATACAGTGGAGCGGCGCAGTGAGGCTCGGCCCGTGAGGTTCTCAGAGATCGCGAACCGGCTGACGGGGCGGGTGACCCAAGTCTAAACACTCGCGCTCCGAGCCTGGGTGCCCCATTTTTGCGTCGTTTGCAAAAGTGGGGCCTTTCGGACTCTGATGCGCTCAGGGAACGAAATCGATCTCGACCATCGGTGTCCCTCTTCCGGAATACGAGGAATAACTGCTCCAGGCCCAATCCTTCGGATCGCTCACCAGCTTCCTCGTCACTGGATTGCGATGCATGTATTCGAGCTTCTCCCGCCTCTTCGCCGCGCTCCAAACGTTGAAGTCGTAGAACCGCCTCTGCCAAAACTGGCGAAGTTCCACGGGCTCTCCTCTAAACACAACCTTCGCTGGCAGGAAGATTGTTCCCGCTTGTTCCCACGCAGGCGTTTGGAGACGCACAGCTTCAGGCTGTGCAGCACCGCGGAGGGCGTGACGCTCTTCGGCTCCCCCATCAGAAGGTGTACGTGCTCGGGCATGACCACATAGCCCACCAAAGCGAAATCATACTTCTGGCGGACTTCCTGCAACACTTGAACCACAGCGTCGCGGGCTCGCTCCGATGCCAGCAGCGGCAGACGCCGGTAACAACTGAACGTGATGAAATGCAGGTCACCCCGGCCGTAGTATCGCTTCAAGTTTCTCGGCATATGAAAGGGACCGAAAAGCCCCACGTTCGCCCATACTGCGGGCGAACATGGGGCACCCAAAGAGCGCGGCGGTCGCGTCTTTCGAGCCACCGCCGAAGTGGTATCATCCCGATCGGGGTGCGCCGTCAAGGAGCAAAATCGCTGAACCGGGACCACCCGTCCGCCGTGCGAAAGGCAGTTATCGCATCTGTTCTTGCCCTCGGTGTTGCCGCGTTTGCCTCAGCGACTGCGTGGCTCCAGTTTGAAAGCTCTACAAATTTCTCTGTTGCCTATCCCGGAGATTGGTTTCGGTTCGGAGTTTCAACGGATCGTCTTGGAATTCGCAGTTCCAGAGGTGGCGCTGAGGGAGTCATCATCAAGCGCGGCCAGGCGATGATCTCCGTCACTGAAGAGGAAGGGGCTTCGACCGAAACACTTGCCCAAGTGATTGAATATTACGCGAAGGATACTACGGTTTTGTCGAGGAGAGATATCTCTGACCGATCGCACAAGCAAACTTGCGGTAATCTTGAGGAGGTCATTTCAAGAGGACCGGTTATTCCTGCCGAAGATGCATCGGTCAGCGTACCGAATATTGTGAATACCGAGTTCTTCTGCGAGGCGGACGGACACAAAATCTTAACTGTCATTCTCAGGAACTGGGAGGATGATCATCGACAAAAGCAATACCAGCAGGTCGCCCTTCGAATGGCAAGGAGCATCCGTCTAACGCAACGAAACTAGGTATTGACGTCATTTCCCTGCGAGGCGCCTGCGCTCTTGCGGTTACTTCTGTTGGCGGTTATTTCGGCGCGGGGCCGCGGCTGATGAGCACGAAGTCGTCGGGGCGGATCCACTTGGCGAAGGCCAGGCGGATCTGATCGGCCGTCATGCCAAAGTATTGCTTGGCGCCTTTTTGCGGCTCGTCGAGGCCGAGGCCGACCTGGGCGCGGGCCAGCATGGCCTCGGCGACGCCGTCTTCGCTTGATTCCGCCAGCGGGAGCTGGCGCAAGAGCAGGGCCTTGGCTTGCTGGAGCTCCGCTTCGGTTACGTTCTCTTTTTGCACGTCCATCAGATCGCGGAGGATCAGGTCTCGGGCTTTCAAGACGTTCTGGGGGTCGCAGCCATACGTGACGGTGTAGATGGCGCGGGTCTTTTGCGCGTTGAGGCGGACATCTACGTTGTAAACATATCCGTTCACTTGCCTGAGGTCGTGGTAGAGGCGCGTGGCGTAAAACCCGCCGCCTAGAACATGATTGCCGAGCTGCAAGGGGTAGTAATCGGGATCGAATCGATTGATGGGAATGGTCTCGGACATATCGACGGAGACCTGCAACTGGCTGGGATCGGGAACATTTACCACCGAGGGCTTGTTCGGCGGCACTTGCGGAAGATCCACGTCCGGCTTGGGCGCATCGGCCTTCCAGGAGCCGAAATATTTCTCGACGGTGCTGCGGGCCTCTTCGGGCGTGACGTCGCCGATCACAACAATTGAGGTGAGGTCTGGACGCACGGTCTTGGCGTAATACTGCTTCACGTCATCGAGCGTGAGGGAAGAGATCGTCTGCGGGGTCACTTCGCGCTGGGTGGGGTCATTCGGTGGAAACAGCGCCATACTCAGGGCGCGGCCTGCGCGGTATCCGGGGCTTCTCATGCGCCCAGCGACAAACTGCGCTGTCTGCGGCTTGATGGCTTGGAAAGCCTCGTTGGGAAGAGCTGGGTTGATTTCGTTGTCAGCCAGCAACTCCATGCCGCGAGAGAAGTCCTGCTTCAGCACGCTCAACTGAAAATGAACGCCGGCTGATTCCTGGGCGGCGATGTCGTCCAGCGCTTTCTGAAACGCCAGGCGGTCGAGAGTTTTTGTGCCATAGGAAAACATATCGCCGAGCACATCGTCGACGCCGTCCTTACCGGCCGCGGTCTCCAGTTGCGGATCGGTGCGGACGTCACCAATCACGGTGATCGTGGGAGTGGCTTTAAGGGTTTTGACGATCAAGCGCAGACCGTTCGGCAGGGTAACGTCGGTGGGCGCCGCAGACGCTGGCGGCATTTCCAGCGCAACGAGCCGGGACTTGGCCCAGTCAGGCAATTCCACGGGCTTGGTGGGGGCTGCGGTCGTCTGCTCGGCTCCGCCAAATCCGCTGGAGGCCACGGCCGCGCCGGTGGGCAAAGGTTTCAGCTGCGCCGTGATCGAGTTTTGATCCACGAGGTATTGTTTGGCGACACGATTGACGTCGGCCAGCGTGACTTTACGCATGGCGTCCACATCGTCATCCGGGGAGTTGCGTCCCTCGGCTGCCAGGGCGTCTGACCAGGCGTTGGCCAAGCCCGAGATGGAGTTTTGGCGGAACTCCGCGGAGGCAATTTCGCGGCGCTTGGCGGCTTCCACCAAGTCGGCCGGCACACCGTTGGCGGCGTAATCGGCCATGATCTTGCGCATCTCGTCGATGACGGGCTGGGCGTTCGCCTCGGCAGGCAGGGCGGCAGCGCTATAAGCCACGCTGGCCTTGGGGAAAACTTCGGCGACGCCGAATTCCGTGTCCAGCGCTTTTCCTTGCGGAACGAGCGCGTACAAATTGCCGCGCTGGCTGGTCAGAACATCGCCGAGAATCTGCACCGCCGCGAAGTCCGGGCTATCGCTCCCCGGCATGCGGTAGGAGAGAAAAGCCAGGAAGTAAGGGAGATTGCTATCGAGAGTAAACGACTCCGGCTTCACCGCCTGAAGGTTGATCGCGGGATGGGCGGGCAACGATTTCTTGGGAATGGATGCGTAGAGCTCCTTGACCTTGGCCAGCGCCGCCTGCGGGTTGACGTCGCCGGCAATCACCAGGATGGCGTTATTCGGCGCATACCATTTGGTGTAGAAATCCTTGAGCATCTCGCCGGTCGTGGCGTCAAAGGACTCCTTGGTTCCCAGGGCGTCGTGGCTGTAGGGCGTGCCGGAGAACATGTCCTCGTTCAGGCGCGTGATGAACTTGTAGGTCGGGTTCGAAAGGTCGCGGGCCACTTCCTGCTCGATGGCGCCTTTCTCCTGGGCCCACTCGGCCTGCGAATCAATGATGTTGCGCATGCAGTCGGCGTCCAGGCGCAAGGCCATGTCCAGATCGGCCGCGGGCACGGTGGCGAAAAACTGGGTGATGTTCTGCTGGGTATCGGCGTTGTTGAAGCCGCCTAGTTGCGCGTAGATCGCGGAAATCTGATCGCCGGACAGGTTTGTACATCCGCGAAAGGCCATATGTTCCTGGGCGTGCGCCATTCCGGGGAAGCCCGCTGGCGTTTCGTTGCCGCCCGCCAGATAGTTCTCCTCGACCGTGACCACCGGCGCGAGGGGATCGCGCACGATCACCACTCGCATGCCATTGTCCAAGGTGGCGCGGGTAACGCCGGCATCCGCGGCCGGCTTCTGCTGAGCGAAGAGGAACGCCGTGGCAACAGCAATCAGAAGCATCGGCGGCACTGGCGAGATCCTGCGCATTGGGGATGTGTCCTTTCGTTGAGTCAATCGGTCGTCGAGTCGATAGGTAATTCTAGCATCCGCGCGGCGGCAACTCTACGATGCCGACCCCCGGATTGCGGGTTGTGGGGCCGGCGCAAGTTAGATAATGGCGCGGACGGCAAAGTTCAGAAGGCTCAAAATCAGCGCTCCCCAAAAAGCGGGGCCAAATCCGCGCACGACGAATCCGGGCACCAGCAGGGACGCAAACTCCAGCATGAGGGCGTTGATCACCAGCCAGAACAAACCAAAGGTGATCAAGATCAGGGGAAGACTGATCAGCTTCAACAACAGGCCCAGCGTTCCATTCACCAAGCCGATCACCACCGCCGCGATGAGCGCGGTTCCGAACCCGCTCACGACAAATCCAGGAACAAAGCGCGAGACCAACAGCAAACACAGAGCGCTCAAGACCCAATGCGCCAGCAACCTCACCATTCCGACCTCCCATCGCGGACCGGAGGGACGCGCCGATCGTCGAGCACGACCATACGGCAAGCGCGCCTCGGGGTCAAATCCCAGCAGATTAGCGGCCATCTGCCACCGATGGCTGCCAAAGCTGGCCCGAGGCCGATTGGGCCCAGTAATCACGGCCGGCCGGAGAAGGCAGCTTTTGGGGCGCCGGCAGCTATTGTCTTGATCTTGGACGCCGCGATAAACTGTCGGTTAGCCGTGGTCGTGTTCAGCGGGCTGAACAGTGGGCCTTGCTCCCATGGAACCAACCCGCGTCGGAATTGACGAAACTGGGACTGCTTACCCCCAGCCGCGAGAGTGTCCCATTGACGGAAGTGACAGCCGGCCGATACCTCAAAGAAGTACGTGAGCGGTTGCAGCTGGGCCTTCGGGAGGTCCAGGATGCCAGCGCGGCCATCGCCGCCGAAGAGCACAACGATAGCTTCTATGTCTCGGCGGCCCGTCTCACGCAGATTGAGAACGAGCAGTCTCATCCGAGCGTCTTCAAGTTGTTTAGCCTGTGCGCCGTTTACGGTCTGGACCTTCACGACCTGCTCCGGAAATATGGCGTAAATGCCAACCGCACGCAGGCCTATCGCACGCGATTCCTACCCGAAACCACGCGGGAAGTCGCAGCGGAAGTTCATGGTCTCGAGAATAAGGTCATGATACCCGTCCGCTTGGATCCAAGCTTCCGGTGGGAGACCACGCAACTGGTCAATCGCGTGGTTGCGCTGTGGGGAGAGATCCCCGCGGCGTTCCTGCAGAATTTCAATCCCCGCCGCCATACCTACGGCTACGTGGGATTAACGGACCGAACCATGTTCCCTTTGCTGCGGCCCGGCGCCATTGTGATGATCGACCCGCAGCGCCGCAACGTGCTTCGCCAGGGCTGGAAAAGCGAATATGACCGCCCGATTTACTTCATCGAGTTACGCGATGGTTATCGCTGTGCGTGGTGCCAGGTGGAGGGAAACCGGCTGATGGTGATTCCCCATCCGGTCTCCAACACGCAGGTGGAGACGTTCAGTTTGGCCAGCGAGGCTGAGGTTGTGGGTCAAATCGTGGGAGTGGCGATGAGACTGGTTCCCGCAGAAACTCCCAGTGCGGGAAGCGAACGAGGACTGCCAGCGCGGCTCGAATCTGCGTAATGAAAAATCTCCTCGGAAGTTGCGGACAGCCCTCGGGGACCAGTTCGTAGTACGGCTCCGTCTCCAGCCAAAGCTTGGCAACCCTCTGCTCTTCTTCTCCTAGGAGATGAAAATGCTTCCGCAATTCATTGCACAGGTCGGCGAGGCTCAGATCGGCCGCAGACTGAAACACACGACGATGGGTCTCCCGGAGCGCGTCGTGCACCAACTCTTGCGGCAGCACTGCCGACCATCCCTCGTGGAGATACCGGCCCGTATAGGGGTCGCGCAGCGAGGCTAAAAACGCCAACTGGGCGAATGGCCCGTCGAGCGACTCCAGGGCACGGTTCAAGTAGCGATCCAACCGATCCGAGCTGACCATACCCTGATTTTAACCTTTCATATACTGAAGTTGCAACCCCTACCGGTTCAGTCTACTGAACAAATTCAAGTTAGTTCATCGTGCTGTTGGGCTCCGGTATAGGCTCCTCGCGTCGCAATTATCTATTTGAATTTTACAAGGAGGTGACCAAAATGGGAAGCCCGCTGCCTCCGCCTTATCCATGGCCTATCGAATAACGAATTTAACGAATTTGGGAGCGGAGGGGGCGATTCCCCTCCCAACTCCACAGAAGTTCGGGTATAATATGTTGCATTGTGTCACATCTGTCGTACTACGTATTTTTCTTAGGCGTCGCCCTTGAGGGCATACTCGCCTACCGCCTGATCAAGGGAGCACTTTGGCGGTATTACCCTTTCTTTGCGTTCTATATCGCATACGTCGCCGCGCAAAGCATCATTGGGATTGCCATATTGCAGAGCGCACCGGGCGCTTATCCCGTTTGGTTTTGGCGCATCGGCGTTGGGAATATTTGCCTGCGCTTCCTGGTGATCTGGGAAGTGTTTCGCCATACCTTTCCCAAGGCCTCCCCCCTACGCCGAATGGTGACCCGGCAATTCACAATAGGAGTTCTAGCGCTCAGCACCGTCTTGAGCGGCATGCTCTGGGCGATTGAGATATACGGCAAATCACACTCGGTCTACCTGGCGATGGAACGAAGCTTTGGTTTCGTGCAAGCGGTACTGGTCCTCACGGTGCTGATCTTGGCTCGCTATTACCATTTGGCAGTCGGGCGCAACATCTGGGGAATCGCGGTGGCTTTCGGTATGTACAGTTCCCTCTCGACAGCGGCTTCCGCGCTCGTCGATCTGGCGCATTCCTCCTTCTTCCCATTTTGGTATTTCCTGAGTCCGCTTAGCGTCGTAGCGATGTTAAGCCTGTGGACTTGGGCACTCTGGATTTATGCGCCGAATCCAATCCCCAACGCCGATACGTTGATCGATGCTACTGGCGACTTCGATCGGTGGCCTGAAGACTGGGGAAGGGCGATATCTACGGTTCGAAAGGTCATGCATCCATGATCCAGATTTTCAGCTTGGTTCTCGTCGGCACGGTTCTGTTTTTCATTTTCCTGAAGATAGCTGTGCAAGGCCCTGCGTCAAGCGCACCGGATTCTTCCGCGGTGTTAGCCGTGCAGCAGATGGTGAACCTCGATGGATTGTCCTTCGCGGGAGGACAACGTCTGCTCGACGCGACCGAATTTCACATGCTGCAGTCGAGCGCGGAATTGCGGGAGGTTGCGGCTGCATATCGCAAGGAGCGCCAGGCGCTCGCGTTGCTCTGGATCTCGCTGCTGCTCAACGACGTCAACGGCCTGTGGCGCTTCCGGCGATTTCTGGTGCGCAACGGCGTTCCGGCCACCATGGGCGATGAGATGCAGATACTCACAGATGCCGTTCGTGCGATGCTTTTTTTGAGCTTTTTGCGGATCGTGATTCTCACCTTTGGACCTTTCGCCTTCTCGGGCGCGGCTCGCAACGCGCGGCAAATGGTAGAGAAAATGTCCCATTCCTCGGCCAGCGTTCTCAATCGGCTGCCACGGCATGGCTGGCCCGAGATCGAACGAACGTGGCACAAGGGCTTGGCATAGCCCAGTTTGCTGCGAACCACTCACTACCGGAACGCTGCAATTCCTTCGCGTGAACGATTCCCTAATTGGAACGCTTCTCTAGAACCGATAGAAGTGTGATATATAAAAGCAAGTGATCGGCCCAGGCCATAGTACTTTCCGAGTTTCTATGGGCAGCCTCATGGGTGTGTCCGTTCCGATGCAGCGCGTCTACGCTTCAATCCAGCGAGCCAGCTCTCATCGCTATCCGGTGCTGATCGTTGGGGAAGGCGGCACGGGGAAGGAAGTTCTGGCCCGAGCTATCCATTCTTCAGGCCAGTCCTCGGGCCCGCGCGCAGATCGGCCGTTTGTGGTCTTCGATTGCAAGGCGCTCGCAGCACCGTTGTTGGAGCCGGAACTTTTTGGGTACGCGAAAGACGCCTTCATCGGAGCGTCCGAGGGCAAGAATGGCTTGGTGGCGCTTGCGGAAGATGGGACCCTTTTTCTACGCGAAATCGCCGACCTGCCGCTGAAACTGCAAGCGAAGTTGTTTCAGGCCTTGCAAGAAAAAGGGTTCAACCCGGTCGGCTCGACGGAGCGATTCGCATTTCGTGCGCGTGTGATGGCCGCCACCCGGCGAAACCTGGGCGATCTCGTGGCCACGGGGGCATTCCGCGAGGACTTGTACTTTCACCTGAGTGCCGTGCGGATCGAATTGCCGTCCCTTCAAGCACGAAGGCCCGACATCCCTTTGCTGGCCAGCCATTTTCTTGAAAAGTACTCCGAGCGAGGGCAGCCGGTGCGAAACATTTCCGACGCTGCGATGGAATGCCTGCTGGCTTACTCCTGGCCAGGCAACGTGCTCGAGCTGGAAGGGGCCATCCGATGGGCTCTCTCGTTTGCTTCAAGCGCCGTGATCGAGATGGATGACTTGCCGCCCGCCGTCCGGACGGCCGCGAGCAGCCGGCTGCGCGACCCGGCCGCACGGCTTTCGACGATGCAAGCCGAGTATCTCGCTATCATCAGGGCGCTCGCTGTGACCGGCGGTGACAGGACAGCCGCGGCACAACTGTTGCACATTCCTGAATCGGCACTGGAGAGCAAGCTGCAAAGCTATGGCTTGTAGCTTAGAGGAGAGCAGGATCCAGAGACAAAGTCCCAGTTCGCCGCTCCGGGCCGGACTCAAGGCACACGAACGAGCGACGGTGCTGGCCGGCACGCCGGTGGGGAATCAGCGCCAAGGCCACAAATTCGCCCAAGCACTCCGGGCGAGCTGTTCGAGTCTTCTCGGCCGAGTCAAAGCGATAAGACTCGTGAGATGGAAATCCTGCCTATCTGCCGCACTTGCTGTACTCGTCCTGATCCTTCCCGTCCAGGCAGCCTTGACCGGCGACATTCGAGGCTTGGTGCTCGACCCACAGGGCCTGCCGGTGGCCGCAGCGCAAGTCACCATACAGAATCTGGAAACCGGTACGAGCCGCTCTTTCCCGACGGACTCGACCGGCGCGTTCGCAGCGCTACAGCTGGCGGTTGGAAATTACCAGGTGCGAATCGAGAAGCAAGGTTTCCAGGCGTTCGTCAGCACCGTTGTGGTTCGCAGCGGCGAGGTCGCCGTGGCAAACGCCTCCTTGCAAGTCGGTTCTGTGAATCAAAGCGTAACCGTCGGGGCCGACGCCAGGACCTACCTCGATGTGGCCAGGGCGCAAATATCGACATCTCTGGATGCCAAGACCATCCAGGACATCCCTTCCCTCGACCGCGATCCCGTGGCGATGACAGCTCTCGCCCCGGGCATTGTGCCTGTCAGCAGCGACAATCCCTTCCTGCTGTCGGGAAGTTACAACGCCAACGGCCAGCGAGGCCGCGCCAACGACATCACGGTGGACAATGCCGTGGCGACGGACATCGCCGTGACCGGCGCTTCGGGAACCAATACCTTCAGCCTGGATTCAGTCCAGGAGATCCAGCTAATCACGGCGGGCTTTCCCGCGGAGTTCGGCCGTAACTCGGGCTCCCAGCTGCAAATCATCACGCGAGGGGGCACCAACAACTTTCACGGCTCGGTGTATGAGTTCCTGCAGAACTCGGCCCTCAACGCGCGAGATTTTTTCGATACGACGGGCAAGGCGACACAGTTCCAGCGGAACCAATGGGGGTTCGTGGCCGGCGGACCCATCATCAAAAATCGTCTGCTCGTCTATGGGGATTACGAAGGCATTAAAAGCCGTGGCGCCAGCGGCACCGATGTCGCCACGGTCCTGACTCCGGCGCAAGCAGCCGGAATTACCGACCCTACGTCCCTGAAATTGTTTAGCGCGGTCGGCGCGCCGCAATCTCCCACGGACCAATTGGCTAGCACCTCGCCGAACACCGGGAACCAATACTCCTGGTCGTTGCGCGGCGATGCTTCTTTGCGCGGTGGCGCTGACCAAATCACGGTGCGTTCCGGAAACGAAGTTGGGACGGTCGTCACTCCCACATTTACGTTTATCGACAGCGGCACGAGGTTGCCCAACTACGGCGCGATGGACGCGTTTGACGCGCGGACTGTGACGATCGGCTACACTCACTTGTTCACGCCCTCGGTCGTCAATCAGTTTCGGTTCCAATATCAACGCGGCACCCAGGCCTTCCCGCCGTCGACGAGCTTACAGGCTCCGTACGCCCCTGTGATCGATATCTCGGGCTTCGACCCGATGGGCGTTTCCGCCATTTTCCCGCAGCAGCGCGTGCAGAACGTATTCCAGTACAGCGATTCTCTTTCTTGGGCCAGCGGCCGGCACGCCTTCAAATTTGGCGCGGACGTGTTCCGGTATCAGGAAAACAGTGTGAACGACACGGGCGTGCGAGGTGAATTCTTCTTTACCAGTCCCGCGGCTTTTGAAAGTGGCAGCCGGGTGGAATACTTCCAGTATATGGGTTACCCGGCTCGCGGATTTCGATCCACGGACGCTTTCTTCTTTGCCCAGGACGATATCCGGCTGGCCTCGACCCTCACGGTGAACCTTGGGCTTCGCCTCGAATCTTCCGGTGGGCCTTCCGAAGCCCACAACGTGATGGCCAACCTCGATACCAACAGCCCGGCTCCGCTCGGGGGAGGCGGATCGGGGCCGCTCGGGTCCATCGATCTAGGAGGAACCGCGTATCACCGCAATAACAATTGGGCGCCTCGGCTGGGCGTGGCTTGGAACCCCGGCCGGGGCAAGCTGGTTTTGCGCGGCGGCTACGGCTGGATGTACGATTTCCTGTTTCTGAATCCCG
>Ga0206866_1107_pt1 | contig 18339 bp, 14 predicted proteins | sample Alteio_BWOrgCont_40_FD_152626 | JGI IMG/M metagenome (GOLD analysis project Ga0206866, IMG submission 152626) | Enriched cells from forest soil in Barre Woods Harvard Forest LTER site, Petersham, Massachusetts, United States -... | ecosystem: Environmental > Terrestrial > Soil > Temperate forest >... | reverse complement strand
ACACAGATTTATCAGTCTCAAGATAACGAATCTTACACATCCTATGGCGTCCTATATCAAGATGGAAGTAATGACGACTTCCTTCCCGTAAACTCTCCCTATCAGTCGGTCAGCACCGGTCTAACTGACTGCACTTATAACGGATGCTGTGGCGAGTTCTCGGGGTCGTGGCCAGCCTCCTCAGAGCCTCCCTTGAATTTGATAGAGGGATGGCGGGCAGCTCCGGGATCGACTTCTGGCACGGCCGAGTCTAACGGGGCATTTATTTCTTGCTCTGGATCGACTATTATTTTCGATCCCGCCGAGGCGCAGTACGGGCCTTCCGCTCCTCCCGGCGTCCAGGTGGTCAACTCGTCTTTCGTTCCGGTTGCGGTGACGGCCAACGGCCTTGCATGTGGCCCTTACAATCAATATTACGGGGCCTGGCTCGGGGGTACTAACGTCGTGTCCCTGGCTCCGCTTGCCTTTACAGTTGGCATTAACAGCCAAGGGCAGATATTGGGCTCGGATGCCAATAACAACTTCTATCTCTGGACAAGCGGCGGCGGGGCCGAACCGATATCCCAGTTGCTGCCGTCTCAATTCCAAAACGAGTTGACATCTATAAATTGCTCTCGGCTCACGGGAACCAATGCCGCCGGCGATGTGAATATTCTTCTCCAAGCAAATTATCAGGTCGATGCCGCCGGCGATCAGGACTGGGGCGATTTTATACTAACCCTGACCGGCACCGGAAACACGTTACAACGCATAACCGTCCCCGATAGCGCCGCCGGCGGAATGGACTCGGCTACATACGAGGTTAATGCGAACGACGTTATGTTTGGCGGAGGATTCGTTACCTCGAACGACGTTTTTCAGGGAGTCATCATGTATCCAGCGGAACTGGCTGTGGATGCGAACCGGGATGGGACCATTGTGATGTCGAGCGATCCGCCCCAATATGACTCGAACGGAAATCTTCTGCCGGTGGACACTACCTCGCAGAGTAAACCGTTTCAGTTCTGGATCAATAATGACGACGACGACGGAACGGCGAATCCAGCCGGGTCAGATATTGTAGCCACCCAGCCTCGGCCTGATGCGATTACGGTCCCCGTGCCCAATCCGGACTGGCAGAGTGACCAGATCGTTTCGCAGCGAGACTTGGAGGACTGGACGCGACTGTGGATCCGAACAAAGGGATTCAACAACGCAATTCGGGCAGGGACGATCAAGGTGGGATTGAAATGGAGTCAGGTTACACGAGGCACTCCCGGGATTAAGCTTGTAGAAGCCTATGATAGCGATGGCGGATTGGAGTATCTCTCGAGCACAACCAGTGCGGTCGATCAAGTGACAACGGGAGTGGCGTTCGTATTGGGCGATGCCAACGATCAACACACCAATATTGTGCCGACCGGAGGTGCAGCGGACTTCGTTTTTCCAACGGTTACGTGGGACAACCTGAGCGAAGACTCACCGACAACGCATTTTCTTCTTGAGGGGAGCGGCACGGGTGGGGGTGAGGGCGAACTTGAGATTGTCTTTTTACAAAGTGACGGAACGACGCCCCTGGGATACGGCGGCGGTCTATGGCTCGATTTGCGAGATATTAAGGAAATGTACACTCGAGCGATCGTTTACCCTGCGCCCGCAAAGCCCTACGCCTATATCAAATCGCAACCGCCCACGCCGAATCTGCCATACAGGATTGATACTTCAAACGTCCCTGGCACGAGCGGTACATTCGTGCCGAATCCAGACGAAGACACTTCAAATCCGACTTACATTATCTTCACGCACGGATTCAACACGAGTTACGCATCGTCCGACAACTATGCTGAAACGGCGTTCAAGCGGTTTTGGCAGTTTGGCTACAGAGGCCGCTTTGCTTTCTTCCGTTGGCCGACCTACGATACGGGGTCGGCGCCGCCGGTGGGAATTTTCAACGACTGCGAATACGTTGCATGGTACAGCGGCGCTCCACTAATGAGATTTGTCCAATCGCTGGAGAGCAAGGGCTATAAGGTGGACGTGATCTCCCATAGCCTGGGAGCCGTCGTAGTTGGGTCGGCGTTACAGCAGGGAATGAAAGTTAATTTTTACGCGATAACCCATGGTGCCGCTTCGGCGAGCCTTTACAGTGATGGAGCGTCCTACTATCCGATCACAAACAACTGGATAACGCCGGACAGCGATTCTGACGCATTTACGCGCACACTAGCGTACAGCAACTATCAGGGCAGCGCGGCAGCCGGATATATAGGCTTCCTCGGAGGAATAGGTGGACAGTTGACGGGTGGAATAGTTAATTTTTATGATGAACATGATTCGGCGATTACCACGGCGTGGGATTTGAACAATACGCTCTTCAAGCCTGATGCGCCCGCAATTCTAAATTATCTTTATATTCCAGGCGCTGCGCCGGGGAGGAAATTGTATATTGCGGGTGGGGTACAGGGCCCTCCGTTGCGGTTCGTCACTGACCCGGCAGAGGCGAAGGCATATGTTGACCAATCTCTCACGGGCACGATTGGCAGTAACACGGGGCTTTTTGGCGCGGTGTTGGCCAATGAGTCGGAGGACGCGATGGGTAGCGATCACAGTTACGAGTGGCATAATCCAATTCAGGACCCGACGACCTTTTCATTTCTTGATACGTTGTTAGGACGACCTGCCTTTAACCTCAATCCAATATTAACATCCTCGGGCCCGTGAAACGAAATACTATTGTCGGTCTTGCCTTAGCCGCGCTTGTGATAGCGGTTTTGGTGATTGTTTGGTTCCATCAACGGAAGCCTAATGCGATGTCGTCAGAAACGACGAATCCGGGTGTGCCTACATCGGACTCTCTGGCTGCGGGTACTCCGACTGCGCAGCCGGCTAATAAAATTCCGACGACGCAGGAAATTGAGGCCAGCGAGCAGGCTGGGAAGAAGCGTGAGCAAGCGATTGTCGCAGCGCTGACTCAAACCCCCATCAGGTTTTATGGAAAGGTGGTAGATGAAAATGGGAATCCGGTCAACGGAGCGAAGATCGCCATTTCGGCGGCGGACGTTTATTTCGGAACGGGTTCTGCATATGAGCGAACGAGCAATTCTGATGGACTATTTTCGATCGAGGGAATTCACGGAATGGGGCTAACTGTGTCTGTTTCAAAGGAGGGTTACTACGAACTCCCGCAGTCGCAGGGAAACTTCGCGTACGCTTTTAGTCCAGGAAATGAATTGCCCCCCCACCCTGGCGCTGCCGACCCGGCGATTTTTGTTTTGCGAAAGATGGGAGAGACTGAACCGTTGATCGTCCGGAAGATTGATATTAACTTGAACAAAGTGGGGGGGCCGGTAACGATGGATCTCCAAACCGGGAAGGCATTTGGGAATCATCGCTCCGATCTAGAGATTCAGACCTGGGTGAACGATCAGGGCATTGCTCCGGGTGCCTTTAAACGCTACGACTGGCGATGTGTTATCAGTGTGCCGGGCGGCGGTCTGCAAAGTCGCGGGGGGGGGGGATTTGACTTCATCGCCCCTGATTCTGGCTATCAAGCTTCCGATGAAATTGACGTGCAAGCTTCCGATCCAAACTGGAGGCCAACCGAGAGCCGGGAGTATTTCCTGAAGCTGGCCAGTGGCGAATACGCTCGGATAAGTTTTGTCGTTGCCACATCGGGTTACAATGGGTGTTCTGTCACCTCCTACCTAAATCCCGTGCCCGGGCGTAGAAATCTGGAGTACAATCCGAATCAGCAGACGTCCAGCCGGTAAGGATGGCGTAAAGGAATAGGATGACCGTGGCGTTGGCCGTTAAAATTCCAGCGGCGCATCAGATGGAATTGGTCCTATCCCTTCACCGGGATCATAAAGATCGACGGCAAATGCCGCCCGGCCCCCCGGGGTTGGGCATGAATGCGAACAGAGACGATACCTCGTCATGGGCAGTGAAATGAGACAACCATAGCGGGCGGCGTGCCAGCTAGGAAAATGAAGAAATGGATTCGAAGCTTCTTGGATTTCAGGGCCTTGCAACTCGATGGGAGGCGCCTCCTCTCTCGTATCCATCTGGCACTGATCGTGTGATGTGAGTGAAAGCTGGACTTCCAATCGCTTGCTGTCATTCTAATCGGCGATAAAAGTGATATGAATGGCGCCGCCAACGCTGACAGACATGAATTCGCATCGGAAAAAATTGTAATCGACGGAAAGATGTTTTACCTCGATTTACAGCAAAATCATCGGGGCAGGTTTTTGAAGATTACAGAAATTTCAGGGGAAAGACGGGAATCCCTGATGATTCCCGTAGCCGGCTTTCCGCGGTTTGGAGCCGCGCTGATGGCAATGTTGGAGGTCGAGCGAAGGCTTGGAGAGTTTCGTAGAATCACTGAACGGCGGGTCGAAGGGCGGACTGATTGAGGCAGCCCAAAAGCTACATTAAATGGTATTTCTGACCGTGTGTATTCAGGTGATTGCGGTGCTTTATATGAAGCGAGCAAAAATGCCCCCTCTATAGCTATACCCTATCTTTACATGCGGTCGCGCGTCGGCAGCAACTTTCAACGAAATGAAGTGGTCGGCAACGCACTTGGAGAAGTACAAGAATAACCGGACATGAGTACAACGCGGAGCTTCGGGCAGCCGGTGGGTTTCAGTTGTTCTCTCGTACTCGTGAGCGGGAGGGTACACAGTGCAAGAATTATCTCGCATAACAAGGTCGTTTACACCGACCCTGTCGGGGGTTCGAATCCCTCACCGCCCAGGTGAAAAATGGGGGTGCGCTCTTAAATTGCCCTGCGCCTTTTGCATCAAAGGGACGCAAAGGACCTAAAGGACGGAAGGGAGGCGCGCGGGCGACGAAAAGGTCAGATCTTGTCGCGCAATCCTCGGACGGAATCGTAGAGCTTGCGGAGGCCGAGTTCGAGGCGCGTCTTGATGGTGCCGAGGGGCGTGCCGGTGTGGACGGCGATTTCCCGCTGGCTCATTCCCTTGAAGAACGCGAGATCGATGGCCTGGCGCTGGAGCAGGGGCAGGGCCTCGATGCGTCGGCGTAGGAACTGGCGCAGATCGTCCTGGAGAATGTCGTCGTCGATGCGGTTGCGCAGCCAGGCGTCGGGCTGATGCTCCGTCTCGAGTTCCAGCCGCTCGGTGACGCGATGATACGCCTGGCGCTTGCGAAGGCGGTCGATGGCGCGGCGCCGCGTGAGCGTGACGATCCAGCCGAGCGCCTGGCCTTTTTTCTGGGAGTAATTCTTCGCCTGCTTCCAGATTTGCATGAAGATTTCCTGCAGGAGGTCGTCCGCTTCCGACTCATCATGGATGACGCGGATGATGAGCGCCTTGAGGATGCCGCTGTAGCGGTCGTAGAGCGTTGAGAGCGCGTTGGGATCGCGCGCGGCGATGGCGGTCATGAGCGCGGCGTCCTCGGTCGCGGCGGGTTGCTGCGGCTGGGGCAATGCCCAAGTTTCCGGCGGCTGAGCCGGCTGGCTCTGCGCGGCGCAATCCGGCGGGGCCGGGAAAAAACCGCGGTCAACTTCACGTGGCCGCCAGCGGTTGCGGCGGCGATTGGACGCCAGGCTAAGTGTCGGCTCGGTTCGGATGGTATTCATTAGAGCGCCTCCTCGCTCGAAGTTGGGGGCGAGACTATCTGAGCGCGAGGAGAGGGGCAATCAGAATGGAGCCCGGACGCGAGGTAGGCGGTTCCCTTAGCCTAAAAGTATGATGCGGGGCGGGAGCGCTGAAATGTTCGTCTCCGAACTGCGACGCTCAAACCGTCTGCTGGTCCACCCATTGCACGGCAAAGCGCGCCAATTCGCGCGCGGTCTGGAAGTTGAGCTTCTCCTTTACGTGCGCGCGATGGGTCTCGATGGTCTTCGCGCTCAGGTTCAATTCACGGGCGATCTGCTGGACTCCGTGGCCCTGGCCGATCAATTGGAGAATTTCGAGCTCGCGGTCGGTGAGCTTGTCGGCGATCGAGCCGCCGCTTTGGCTGCCGCCGCCCTGGATGAACTCCTCGATCATGCGTCCGGACATCGAGGGGCTGACGTAAAGCTCGCCGCGGAGCACCTGGCGGATGGCGCTCATCACGCGGTCGAGCGCCTCCTGCTTCATGATGTAACCGCGGGCGCCGGCGCGCAGGGAGCGCAGGGCGTAAAGCGACTCGTCGTGCATTGAGAGGACGAGCAGCGGCAGCTTCGGATACTCGGCCTTGATCGACTTGAGCAGCTCGATGCCATTGGCGCCGCGTAGAGAGATGTCGATGGTCACAAGGTCGGGATCGAGATGGCGGATGCCCTCGAGGGCGGAGGGACCGTTGTCGGCCTCGCCACAGACGGAGAGATCGCGCTCGGCGTTGATGAGGTCCGCGATGCCGTGCCGGAAGAGCGGATGGTCGTCCACGATGAGGATGCGCCGTTTGCGTCCGGAACTCTCCGAGTGCGTGCGGGGAGGCTCGGCGGTTTTTGAATAGGTGGATTGGCGTTTCATTTCTGAGGGAGGAGACAGAGGACTTCGACGCCTCGCGGTTTTTTTTCGTGAATGCGCAAGGTGGCGCCCATCGTCCGGGCGCGGTAGCGCATGATGTGGAGGCCCATGCCGGTGCGTTTTCCGCGGAGGCTCGAAGCGGAGATGCCGCGTCCGTCGTCGGCGACGGAGAGGCGCAGGGCTGCGCCCTGGCGGCCCAGGGTGACGGCGATGTGCGCCGCGCGGGAGTGCTTGACGGCGTTGGTCACGGCTTCCTGTGCGACGCGGTAAAGATTGAGCGCGGTGTCGCTCTCCGGGGGCGAAATCGATCCATGGGAATGGAAGACGCAGGGGATCGTCTTGCTGGTGCGGCGGGCGAGGTCCTTGAGCGCAACGCGCAGGCCGTCGGCGTCCATCTCGACAGGATGCAGGCCGCGCGCGATGTCGCGGCAGCGGGCGATGGAATCATTGATGAGCCGGGCGATGTGATCGATGCGCCCTGCTTCCGGCACGGCTGATTTTGCGAGGCGATTGGCGAGCGCGCGCGTCATGAAGGCGATGGCGGCGAGTTCCTGGCAGACGCCGTCGTGCAAGTCCTCGCCGATGCGCCGGCGCTCGTGCTCGGAAACGCGGATGATCTCGCGCTCGAGGCGCGTGCGCTCGATGATTTCTCCCGAGAGCTCCCGATTCGCCTCGTGCAATTCCGCGGTGCGGGCGCTCACACGGCGCTCGAGTGCGTCATTGACGCGGATGAGCGCTTCCTCGCTCTCGCGCAATTGCCGGAGCGCCTGGGTCCGCTCCATGAAGAGGCCGATCTGGATGCCGACGGAAGCGGCGACGTCGAGCAGGCGCTTCGCCGGCTCGAACGGCTCGCACGAGAAAAGTTCAATCACCCCGAGCACCTTGCCGGCGCGGAGAATAGGGAAGGCGATAGCGTTCGGCAGGGCGAGCCGCGCCGCGGCGCGGTGATGGGCCGCTCCGTGATTCGCCGAAATTCGGGAGAGGAAGAGCGGCTTCTTTTCCTTGAAGACGCGACTGGCGAGGCTGCGTCCGCTCGCGATCGGCTCCGGCCGGCTGCGCGTGAAGGCTCCGTGCAGGGCGAGCGATTTATCCTGGTGAATGTGGATGAGCGAGAGGCGGTCGCCGGCGCGCCGACCGTTGACCGTCATCCAGACGGCGCCGGCCTGCGCGCCGAGCTGCTCGCAGAGAGCGGCAACCAGGCCGGGCGCGGCATCGGGAAGGCTGGACGCGCCGGCGAGGACCCCGACGAGCGAGTACTCGACCATAAGCTGGGCGCGCTCGCGCTCGATCTGGCGCAGCAGCCGTTCCCGCTCTTCCTCCGCATTCTTGGAGTCGCTGATGTCGCGGTAATTGCAGACGATGCCGCCGATCTCCGGCTGGCCGATCATATTGGTGAGGACGGCCTCGACCCATTTCCAGGAGCCGTCGAAATGCCGCACCTGCGTGGCCAGGCGCAGGACGGCGCCGGTCGGCTGGGCCGCCAATTGACGGAGCGCCTCGCGTGCGAGCCGGGCGTGCTCCGGATTCATGATTTCGAAGGCGTTGCGGCCATACCAGGAGGCGGGATCGTACCCCAGCACGCGCCGCACGGAAGGCGTGGTGTAAAAGACCGTTCCATCCGGCGCGCCGATGCAGATGACTTCGTTGCTGTTCTCGACCAGGGCGCGAAAGCTCGTGTCGTCGGCGAGCCAGGCGACCGGCTTGCCCGCGGCCAGCGGAACGAGCTGCGTCCGATAGGGGCGCTCGGCTGACGCCGGGCGGGTGCTCATTTCAACCCCGGACCCTTGCTCGACCGGTTTCCGCAGTTCGAGCCGGGTCGTCACGGCCGCGCGGGAGGAGCGGCTGCGCTCGACGTGGCCGAGCAGCCGCGCCGCGTCGCGGGGGCTGAAGAAATTGACCAGAGGACGCTTGATATCGCGCCTCCGATCCGCGCCCAACAGCCTGGCCGCGGCCAGGTTCAGGCCGGTGATCCGCCCCTGCCTGTCGAAATTGAGATAGGCGAGGGGCGCCATTTCATAGACCAAGTCGGCGCCTGCCGCGGGCAGGCTCGTGGCGTCCGGGATGGGCTTGGGCGGTTCGGGATTTGGGCGTCCAAATCCCCCGAAGGCGCCTGGACTAATCTCGTGGCTGCTCGGATCGGGAACGGACTTCATAGCTCTATACCACACTGCCCCTTGTGATAGGGCAGGCACAGTTGGGGACCTGTCTATTAGAGCAGATTCAGCAAAAAGTGGAACCTTTAAAACAGAGACCCATTATGGCTCCGTTTAAGGGGGTCCCGGATCGCCTGGTCCGGGCTCGGTTCCGGCCATCCCCGGCCCGAGCGATCAGGCGGCCCAAACGGTTTTTCCGCCGACGATGGTCCTCACGGCGCGGCCTTTCAATTCCCACCCTGCGAACGGGGTATTGGCGGAGCGGGACTGGAAGGCGCCGGGGTCCACCTTCCATTCGAGGTTGGGATCGATGAGCGTCACGTCGGCATGAGCGCCGGGCGAGAGCGCGCCGCGGTCGAGCCGCAGCAGGCGGGCCGGCTCGACGGTGAGCATCGCGATGAGGCGCGGCAGATCGATCGCCTTTTTCTTGTGCACGAGAATGTCGATGAATAGGCCGAGTTCCGTCTCGAGGCCGACGATCCCAAACGGGGCCATGTCGAATTCGACTTCCTTTTCGTACCCGCAGTGCGGCGCGTGATCGCTGGCGAGGATCGAGATCGTTCCATCGGCGATTCCCCCGATCAGGGCATCGACATCGGCCTCGGCGCGCAGCGGCGGGTTCATCTTGAAATTCGTGTCGTAGCCCTCGAGGGATTTGTCCGTAAGCGCGATATGATGCGGGCAGGCCTCGCCGGAGATCGGCGCGCCGCGCGCGCGCGCCTCGCGAATGAGCCGCACGCCGCCGCCGGAGCTGACGTGCTGGCAATGAATTGGCGTGCCGCAAAGCTCCGCGAGCAGGATGTTGCGCATCACGATCACCTCCTCGCCCGCGCTGGGCCAGCCAGGCAGCCCGAGGACCGTGCTCCAATATCCCTCGTGCATCACCCCTTTGCCGACGAGGCTGTAATCCTGGCAATGATCGAGCACCGGGAGCTGGAACATGCGCGCGTACTCGAGGGCGCGCCGCATCAATTCATGGTTTTGCACGCAATGACCGTCGTCCGTCAGCGCGACCACGCCGGCGCGGGCCATCGAGCCGATGGGCGCCAGTTCCTCGCCGGCGATGGATTTTGTAATCGCGCCGGTGGTGAAGACGTTCACGCACGCCTCGCGCTCCGCTTTCTCGCGAATCCAGGTGACGACGCTCGGGTTATCCACGGCGGGCGAAGTGTTGGGCATGCAGACCACGGAGGTGAATCCGCCCGCCGCGGCGGCGCGCGCGCCGGTGGCGATGGTTTCCTTCGCCGATTGGCCCGGCTCGCGCAGATGCACGTGGAGGTCGATCAGCCCGGGCGCGACCACGAGGCCGGAGCAATCGATCTCCTCGAATTGCGCATCCGTCGGGATAGCGGGCGCGATGCGGCCATCGACAATGGCAAGGTCCGCGGTTTCATCGCGGCGATTCGCCGGGTCGATGATGCGTCCGTTACGGAGAAGAAGGGCGTTCATGAGGGCTTCGGACGCGCGGCGCCGGCGCAGAGGTAAAGAACGGCCATGCGGACGGCGAGGCCGTTGGTCACCTGGTCGAGGATCACGCTGCGGGCGGAATCGGCGATCTCGCTGTCTATCTCCACGCCGCGGTTGATGGGGCCCGGGTGCATGATGAGGGCGTCTGGCTTGAGCCGCTCGGCGCGCTCGCGGGTCAGGCCGAAGAAGGAAGTGTATTCGCCGAGGCTGGGAAAATATTCCCTGCGCTGCCGCTCGTGCTGGATGCGGAGCAGGTTCACCACATCGACCTCGGGGAGGATCGAGTCGATGTCGTGCGTCACGCGGACGCCGAGTTTTTCGAATTCGCGCGGCGCCAGCGTGCTCGGGCCGACGAGCGTGACCTTCGCGCCGAGCTTGAGGAGCGCGAAAATATCCGAGCGGGCGACGCGCGAGAAAAGGATATCGCCGACGATCGCCACGTGCAGCCCGGCGACGCGCCCGAGCCGCTCGCGAATCGTAAAGACGTCGAGCAGCGCCTGGGTCGGATGCTCATGCGCGCCGTCGCCGGCGTTGATGACGCTCGAGTCAAGGCGCTGGCTAAGGAAGAGCGGCGCGCCCGCGCTCGAGTGGCGCAGCACGATGATGTCGGCGTGGAGCGCTTCAAGATTGCGCGCGGTGTCCTTGAGCGTTTCGCCTTTCGAGAGGCTCGAGGTGGTTGCGGAGATGTTCACCACGTCCGCGCTCAGGCGGAATGCGGCCAGCTCAAACGACGTGCGCGTGCGCGTGCTCGGCTCGACGAAGAAATTCACCAGCGTCTTGCCGCGCAGCGACGGGACTTTCTTGATCTCCCGCGCGCTCACTTCCTTGAACGCCGCGGCGGTGTCGAGGACGAGCGTCAATTCCTCCGGCGAGAGATCGCGAATGGCGACGAGGTCCTTTCGCGTCCAGGCGGGCGCGGCAAGGGGCGGCGATGCGGCTTTCGGCTTGGCGCTCATTCCTTGTCGATCCAAACGGAGTCGGGTGAGTCGTCCACGCTTCGAAATCTCACATAGACGCGCTGCGCGGGCGAGGTGGGAAGATTCTTGCCGACGTAATCGGCGCGGATCGGCAGCTCGCGATGGCCGCGGTCGATGAGGACGGCGAGCTCGATGCGGCGCGGGCGCCCGAACGAGGCGATGGCGTCCATCGCCGCGCGGCAGGTGCGTCCGGAGAAGAGCACGTCATCGGCGAGGATGAGCGTGAGGCCGGCGATGTCCGGAGGGAGATGCGATGCGACGACGGTGGGGAGGTGCGGACGCAGCCGCAGGTCGTCGCGGTGCATCGAGACATCGATCACGCCGACGTCGGGGCGGACGTGCTCGAAAGTCTCGATGTTCGACGCGATGCGCCGCGCGACCTCGACGCCGCGGGAGGGAATGCCGACGATGCAGATGCGGGCGAGATCGGGATTGCGCTCGACGATTTCGTGCGCGATGCGGCGGAGCGCGCGGTCAATGGCCTGCTCGTCCAGGACGAGGCTGGCTTCAGGGGCGGGTGGTTGCGGTGCGGGCTGGCTCACTGGGCTCCTTCGCGGCCTCTCGGGACCGCGTTAAAGGAAAGTGGGATGGTCGCCGGATCAGGAAGAGCCTCCGATGGAGGGCGCCGGGACGCGCTGGCGTTTCTCGCGCCAGGCGGAGCGGTGCTTCACGATCCAATCGAGCAAAGCTTTCTCAAATCCGATGTCGTGGCCGGCCTTCTCGCTCTCGAGCCACTTGTGCTTGAGGATTTCCTCGCGCTCGGCCAGGAACTCCTTGTAGAGCACGGAGTTCTTCACCAGGTCGGACGGTTCTGGATTGGGCTTATCCATTCCAGCACACACCTTTCGAAAATTTGGGGGGGAACGTCAATGTATATCGATGCCACGGGTGTCGCATGGAGTGAGACGGGGGTTGCGGGGGTTTCATTCGAATTTGCCCCAATACGATCAAAGGGGCAAGAACTCGCGCACTTTCCGCGCAATCTGTGCGAAGACCAGCGACGCGGGGTTCTTCTTCTCTGTAATAGCAATCGGTTTGCCACGGTCGCCACATTCGCGCGTCGGGATATCGATCGGGACCTGCCCCAGGAGCGGGACGCCCAGCCGGCGCGCCTCTTTTTCCCCGCCGCCCCGGCCGAAGATATCGTAGCGGGTGTTATCCTTCGGGCAGACGAAATAGCTCATATTCTCGATGAGGCCGAGGACGGAGACATTGACTCGGGCGAACATCGAGGCGGCCTTGCGGGCGTCCACCAGCGCCACCTCCTGCGGCGTGGTGACGATGACCGCCCCGGCGAGCGCCACGGTCTGGACGATGGTCAACTGGATGTCCCCGGTGCCCGGCGGCAGATCGAGGATGAGAAAATCGAGGCCGCCCCAATCAACCTGCCGGAGGAATTGCTGCGTGTAGCGCGTCACCATGGGGCCGCGGAGAATGGCGGGGGAATCGTCCTCGAGGAGGAAGCCCATCGACATCAGCTTCACTCCATAGCGGGTGATCGGGATGATGATGTTCTGCTCGGTGGCCATTGGGCGGTCGTGCGCGCCGAACATCAGGCCCATGCTCGGGCCGTACAGGTCGCAATCGCAAAGGCCGATTCTCGCGCCGGTCTGCTCGAGGGCCACGGCGAGATTTGCCGCGACGGTGCTCTTGCCGACGCCGCCCTTGCCGCTGGCGATGGCGATGACGTGCCTGACCCCGTCGATCTGGGTCGCGGACGATCCTCCCTGGGCGGTCTGGGCGGGCGCCTGGATATCGATGAGAACGCGCACTGCGGCGACGCCCGGGATGCCCCGGAGCGCATGCTCGCTGTCGTCCTTGATGGCTTGCGGGACCTTGGGATCGTTGGTCGCCAGGCTCATCTGTACGGTGACCGAGCCGCCGTCGATGCGGACGCCTTTCACCAGCCCGAATGAGACGATATCCCGGCTAAACCCGGGATAGCGGACGGTTTTCAGCACTTCGAGGATCTGGGCTTCGGTGATCGCGGACATCGGCCAGACTCTCAGCCCCGCGCGAAGGGCAAGTCAAGGAACTCCGGGGCGGTCAATCGCCGGGGGGCGGAGGCGGCAATTCGGGGGAAAGGACCAAAAGGACAAAAGGGACCTAACGTCTTCGCTCGCCCCTCGGCAGGCTCGGGCCTTGAGCGGGATCGGATTGCAAATTGCTGAAGTCGGATTGCTGATTGTGAAAAAATGCGGCCCCGCATCCGCAGGGCCGGTAATCTTCAATCAGCAATCACAGATCGGCAATTATCAATCCCCATCAGTACCGCTTCCGCATGTTGCTCGGGAGGATGCCTAGCTCGGTGCGGTATTTCGCGACGGTGCGGCGGGCGATGGGGATGCCGCGCTTGGAGAGTATCTCGACGATCTCCTTGTCTGAAAGCGGGCTGTGCGAATCCTCGTCCTTAACCAAGTCCGCGATGGACTCCTTGACGCTCGTGTTGCTCATCGAGTTCCCCTCGGCGGTCTGGTAGCCGGGGGTGAAGAAATACTTCATCTCGAACACGCCCTGCGGGGTGGAAATGTATTTGCCGGAGATGGCGCGGCTGACGGTGGTTTCATGCACGCCCACGGCTTCGGCGATCTGCACCATCGTCATCGGCTTGAGCGCCGAGCTTCCGAGTTTGAGGAATTCCTTCTGCCGCTTCACGATCTCATGCGCGATGTTCGAGATCGTCTGCTGGCGCTGGTGGATGCTCTTGATGAGGAATTTTCCGCTGCGGATTTTGTCGCGGATGTAATCCTTGACCTCGGTGTTGCTGCGGTCGTGGGCCATCAGGTCCTTGTAAGTGTTCGAGATGCGCAGGTGGGGAATCTGATCGCCGTTGAGCGTGATCTGGTAATCGCCATCGATCGGCTCGACGTTCACGTCCGGCAGCACGTAATTGTTCGGATCGGGCGTGAAGATCTGCCCCGGCTTTGGGTCGAGCGTGGCGATGAAATTGGCGCATCGCTGCACCTGCTCGACCGTGGTGCCGAGGCGGCGGGCGATCTCCGGGAAGCGGCGCTTGCCGAGGTCCTCGAGGTGACGCTCGACGATCTTGTATTCCAGCGCGCCCTCCTTGCCGATGCGGCGCAATTGGATGAGAAGGCAATCCCGCAAGTCGCGCGCGCCGACGCCGACGGGATGAAAGGTCTGGATGGTGGCCAACGCGCGCCGCAAGTCCTCGAGAGCAATGCCGCTGTTCTGCGCGATCTCCTCGGGCGAGGTCTGGAGAAAGCCGAGATCGTCGATGTTTCCGATGATCAGCTCGGCGATCTTCTGGTCCTGGGCGTCGATGTCCCCGCCGTGGACCTGCTCGAGAAGATGCTGCTGGAGGGTCTCGTTCGAGACGATGGAATCGAAGAAAAATTGCCGGCGCTCCTCGTCCTCCTGGCTCTTTGCGGAGTAGGAGGAGCTTTGGGCCATGTAATCGCGCCATTCCTCGTCCAGCTTGGCCAGGCGCTCGAACTCCTCCTCGAATTCCTTGTCGGCCTCGCGGCGTTCCTCGATCGAGGGCTCGGTGATTTCCTCCTCGACGACCGGGTTGGTCTGGATTTCCTGTTGGATCAGATTGCGCAGCTCGAGCATGGGAGCTTGCAAGATCTGGAGGCTCTGCTGAAGCTGGGGCGCCAGCACCTGCTGCTGGCTCAGCGATTGGACTTGCTGCATTCCGTGGGCCATAAAAAGAGGAGAGTATAGGGAGACGAGAGGAACGCAAGCAAAAATCGCGCCACGTCTCTTCTGGCGTAAAAATTGCTCTTCATGATTTCCCGATTATGCAAACCCTCAAATGCTTCGCCCTCTGCCTCTTGCTCGCCGGCGCAGGCTCTCTTTTCTTCCGGCCCGTCGAGGCTCAAACGCCGAGCCCGGCGGACCTCAAGGCTATCACCGATGCGATCCAAACCCTTCAGGATCAGCAAGCAACCATCGCCGATAACGAGGCCAAGATCGACGACAAGCTGGCCTCGATCTCGGACAGCGTGAACCAGGCCCGCATCCACGCCTCCCGTGCGAGGTAAAAAACAGGCAACATTTCCATGAAACGCATCGCCATTCTCCCCCTCATAATTCTCATTCTCTCCGCCGGCGTCGTAAAATCGCAGGCGCCCTCCGGCGACGGCTCGACGGCGTCCGACCTGCAGGCCCTGGTCAGCTCCAACAAGGACCTGATCGACAAACAGCAGAAGACGCTGCAGACGCTCGATCAGATCGACCAAGCGGCCCAGCAGTTGAAGATTTTCGCCTCGCGCGGATAAAGCCGGCTACCTGAGCGCCGCGACCGCCTCGGCGATGTCCGCCGGGGTGACCTCTTTTGAGACGAACGCCTCGCCGAGGCGGGGGCAAAGGACGAAGCGGATCGCGCCTTCCTCGAATTTCTTGTCGGCTTTCAGCGCGGAGAGGATGGCGTCCGCGGCGACGCCCTCAGGCAGACGGACTGGCAAATGGTATTGATCGAGAAGCGCGGTGATGCGCGCGGCCTCGGCGGGGTCGAGCCCGGCCCTCTTGACGGAAATCCGGCAGGCGGCGACGAGGCCGAGGCTGACGGCTTCGCCATGCAACAGCCGACCGTATCCCGCGGCGGCCTCGATGGCGTGGCCGATGGTGTGGCCGAAGTTCAGCAGCGCCCGCTCGCCGGTGCGCTCCTCCTCGTCGGCGGAGACGATGGCGGCCTTGATCTCGACGTTGCGCCGGATGATGGGGGCGAGATTGGCGCGGTCGAGATTCGCAACGGCGTCGAGGAGCGCGCGGTCGCGGATCGCGCCATGCTTGATTACTTCGGCGAAGCCCTCGTTGAATTCACGCGCCGGCAGCGAGCCGAGCGTATCGACGTCCGCGAGGACGAGGCGCGGCTGATGGAATGCGCCGATCAGGTTTTTTCCGTTGCGCGCGTTGACGCCGGTTTTGCCGCCGACGGCGCTATCGACCTGCGCGACAATGGTGGTGGGCGCCTGGACGCACGCGACGCCGCGGTAATAAATGGCCGCGACGAATCCCGCGAGGTCCCCGACCACGCCGCCTCCGAGCGCGAGGACCCACGCCTTGCGGTCCAGGCCGGCCTCGATCATGCGCTCGCAAATCGCCCCGGCCTGATCGAGCGACTTCGATTTCTCCCCGGCGGGCGCCGTCACCTCGACCGGCTCGAACCCCGCGGCGCGCAAGGCCGCGACGGCGCGCGAGGCGTAGAGCGGGGCCACATTGGAATCGGAGATGAGGACGCAGCGGCGACCCAGGCCGAGTTCCTTCGCTTCGGCGCCGAGGGCGTCGATGAGCCCCGGCCCGACCTTCACGCGATAGCTTCGCGCCCCGAGCGGGACGCTGACCGCCTCGATCGCCATCCCGCTACTGGGCAGTGGGATCCCAGAACTCCGATGCGCCGCCGTTTGGATCGGCGTTGTAGTTCTGATTGTTGAAATCGGACTTCTTCATGGTCCCGACGTGGCCGTCGAGGTAGACGACGTTGAGCAGTTGCTGGTTTCCGATGGTCCCGGCCACGCTGCCGGGCTGCACGACCGTATTCGAGGCGACCGTGCCGGCAAAGATCAGGTTGTTCCCGTTGGCCGTTGCGTTGGACGCCGCCAGGCAGAGCGACGAGGGATAGCGGAAGCTGGTCGAGTTCGAGTTCGAGGAAGTGAGGATCATGTTATTGATCCCATAGCTCACGTTCTGCGGCGGGGAAGTGGTGAAAGGGCGGGTATCGAACGGCGACCAAAATGCATGCCAGTCGCTGACGTAGTTTGCCGCGCTGCCCGGCCCGAGCTGGGCCGCCCAGGAGTTTGATCCGGTGGTCGATGCGGTGCTGAACATCGTATCGCTGTTATCCCCGAGGTATGCAACCATCCCTATGCCGATTTGCCGGAGATTGTTTGCATCTTTGACCGCGTGCGCCTTTTCCTGCACAGTTTGGTAAACGGGCAGTGCGATGGAAACGAGGATGGCGATGATTGCGATGACGACCAAAAGTTCGATGAGCGTGAAGGCGCCTTTTTTCATATATCTTAGGGGGCTGGCAGTTGGAGGAACCTATAAAGCTACATGCGCGAACAGAAAAATCACGTCTTCTTTTCCATTATTTGGCTTGTTTCTCGGCCCGGCTTCCGCGGCGCGCCGCGCAGTTCCTGAAAAGTACGTCAACCCTCGTACTTCGCGATCCTCACTCCCAAATGCGGCGGCACGTGCGCGCGGATGATGACCTCTTCCTCTTCGTACCGTATTTCCAGCACGTGCCCCACGCGGTGAATCTCCGCGATCAGCGCGGATTCGGCGGCGGGAAACCGGTAACTGGCGCGCAGCCGCCAGGCGGCGAGCTGCCCCTCGAGTTCCTCGAGCATCTCCGGCAGCCCGGCGCCGGTCTTCGCGGAGATCGCCACGGAATTGGGGGTGCGGCGGATTTGGGCGGCGACCAGCTCGGGATTGGTGACGGCGTCGATCTTGTTGAAGACAGTCAGCATCTGCTTTCCGTCGGCGTCCAGCTCGCGGACCACGGTATGGACCGCCTGGATCTGCTCCTGGAAATTCGGGTGGCTCAAGTCCACGATGTGAATCAGCAAATCCGCCTCGTGCACTTCCTCGAGCGTGGCCTTGAATGACTCGATGACCGTGTGCGGCAGTTTGCGGATGAAACCGACGGTGTCGGTCAGCAGCACCTTTTGATTGTTCGGCAGCATCAATTGGCGCGTCGTCGGATCGAGCGTCGCGAAGAGCTGATCCGCGGCCAGCACCTCGGCGCCGGTCAATTTATTGAGCAGGGTCGATTTGCCGGCGTTCGTGTAACCGACCAGCGCGGCGACGGGCCAATGATGCCTGCGCCGGCCCTCGCGCTGGATCGAGCGATGCTTGCGCACGTCGGTGAGGTCGCGCTCGAGCTTTGCGATGCGCTCCTGGACGCGCCGCCGGTCCACTTCCAATTGCGTCTCACCCGGTCCCCGCGTGCCGATGCCGCCGCTCTGGCGGGAAAGGTGGGTCCACATTCCGGTCAAGCGCGGCAGAAGGTATTGCAATTGCGCCAGCTCGATCTGGAGCCGGCCCTCGCGCGAGCGGGCGCGCTGGGCGAAGATGTCGAGGATGAGCTGCGTACGGTCGAGCACCTTGCGCTCCGTCAATTTTTCGAGGTTGCGACCCTGGGCGGGAGAGAGTTCGTCATCGAAAATGACGGAGGTGACTTGCTCCTTCTGGCATTGCTGGGCCACATGCTCGGCTTTCCCCTTGCCGATGTAAAACGGCGCGGTGGGCTGCTCGAGCTTCTGGGTGACCGTGCCGACCACTTCCGCGCCGGCCGAGGAGGCGAGTTCCGCGAGT
>Ga0206866_1106_pt1 | contig 18358 bp, 11 predicted proteins | sample Alteio_BWOrgCont_40_FD_152626 | JGI IMG/M metagenome (GOLD analysis project Ga0206866, IMG submission 152626) | Enriched cells from forest soil in Barre Woods Harvard Forest LTER site, Petersham, Massachusetts, United States -... | ecosystem: Environmental > Terrestrial > Soil > Temperate forest >... | reverse complement strand
AAGAACATCGTGGATTTATTAACAGAAAAATAGCGGAGAAATTTAATATTAAATTGCGAGGTAATATAAAAAACGTAGAAATTGTAGAGTAAGAAAATGATAAAACTTGAAAATATATCAAAATCTTTTGAAGGAAGTTTTAGGCCTATAATCAATAATGTGAGCCTAGAATTACAGAAAGGTGAATTTTGTATAATTATAGGTAGTAATGGTTCAGGAAAGTCAACTTTTCTAAGACTTATAGCAGGTGAACATAAAGTTGACGAAGGGAGCATTTTTGTACAAGGTACAGATGTAACAAGGAAAAACAGAAACGATTATATAACTTCTGTTGTGCAAGATGTAAATAAAGGTACAATTCCTGAGATGACTTTGCTTGAGAATATGGTTCTAAGCTATAAAGGTGATAAAATTTCAGGCCTAAGTTTTTATAAAAATTTCAGGAGCAATATTTTGCATGAAATTCAGAAATTAGGTATTGGTCTTGAAGCATATCTTGATACTAAGCTTATGCATTTATCAGGTGGACAGAGGCAAATTATTGCAACAGTAATGGCAATAATTTCTGAGCCAAAAATATTATTACTTGATGAGCATACGTCGGCGTTAGATCCCAAAATTCAGCGAATACTTATGAATTATACGATATCTACAATTAAGGAAAATAATATTACGAGTTTTATGGTAACTCATAGACTTGATGATGCTATAAAATATGGAGATCGTTTAGTGATGATTCATAATGGAGAAATAGTTTTTGACATTAAGGGAGATAAGAAATCTTCTATAACAATTGATGAACTTCTGTCACTTTTTCATAAATATGAGAATTTAAGCTTAATTGGAGGTAAAGATGAATAGCGATTTATTTTTTAGTAGCTTGCAGCAGGGGCTAATCCTTACGTTAATTACTTATGGGGTTATGATACCTTTTCGGTTATTAAATTTTTCTGACCTTACTGCAGAGGGCGCGTATCCTTTCGGGGGTGCAATATCTACAAGCTTATTATTAGCGAATTTTAATCCATTTGTATCTGTATTAACTTCTTCTCTAATTACTGGTTTTATAGGAATTGGAACAGGTTTGGTATATTTAAAACTGAGAGTGAACTCTTTGCTTGCAGGGATCATACTGAGTACTATGGTTTATAGTGTAAATCTTAGAATTATTGGAAAGTCTAATATAACTTTGTTTGATTCTGTATCTTTATTTAGTACAGATGATATATTAAATAATATTAGTATTTTGTTCATTGTGATATTTATTATTGTTGTAAGTATTAAATTATTTCTTCACACCCAATTTGGGTTAAGATTGCGTGCTGTTGGGTTTAATCAAGATTTTGCTTATAGACAAGGAATATCAATAACTAAATATACTATATTAGGATTATTCATAGCCTCTGCAATAAGTGGTGTCGCAGGTTCTATAATTGTTCAATTACAAAAATATATGGATATTGGAATAGGAGTAGGAATTGTTATTCACGCTCTTGCAGCACTAATGATAGGTGAGGCTATTATAGGAAATAATACAATAAATAGACAAATTTTGGCTCCTTTTATTGGAGCTACAATATATCAGCAAATTCAAGGTATTGCGCTGTCATCTGGGCTTCCTCCATCAGATCTTAAGTTTTTTACCTCTATGTTGGTTCTTATTGTTATTGCAATGAAAGAATATGGTTTGACTTATCGCTCCTAGTCCAATATCCAAATTAAATGGTTTTATCCTACCTAGTCATTGTTGATTTTGCTTTTATTTGCATTTTTCCCCTTGGTTCTTCTGTATGTAAGGGGAGCGAGTCTTTACCTGCTCGTGAAAATAACACATTATCTTTTCTAGCATCTGGAGAATCAGAATGATGTAATAATGAGTCTGGTATAGTATAAAATACGCGGTTACCGTATTTGTCTTTTACAAAATGTGCGCTTTCTGCTTCTTTTGGAGGCCCGCGTCTGGTGGAATCGGTAGGAGCAGCAAAAACCATACGTCCTCCGGATTTGTCACTCATAGCTCGCATTCCATTTTCTACAGGTTCTGATCTAAGAGACTCAGAACTGAGAGAATGAGAGCTCCCAGATATTGATCTTGGATCTACCTCTCGATGAGAATCAGAATGATGTAATAATGAGTCTGGTATAGTATAAAATACGCGGTTACCGTATTTGTCTTTTACAAAATGTGCGCTTTCTGCTTCTTTTGGAGGCCCGCGTCTGGTGGAATCGGTAGGAGCAGCAGTAGGAGGGGCAAAAACCATACGTCCTCCAGATTTGTCACTCATAGCTCGCATTCCATTTTCTACAGGTTCTGATCTAAAAGATTCAGAACTGAGAGAATGAGAGCTCCCAGCCGCTCTAGCTTTAATTTCTTTTTCATCTTGAATTTGTTGCTGAGCTTGTTTTAGAATTTCCCCAGTAGGATCCAAAGTGCTTAATTTGTGCATACGTATATCGTAATCACACCTGAGAGCGTAACCTTCAGCATCGTGGCTCTCAGGGTCTAGTATTTCTTCCAATTTGAGAGCTTTTTTTGCAAAGTTGCACAATAATTCCTTATAATCCGGTTCAGATGCAGAATTTTGTATATCACTAATCTCTTTTTTGATATCCTGTGCTACCCCTGTTGATAAAACTTTAGCTCTTTCTCGTTCTTCTGTGCTGGTTAATTGATTCAAGTATGCAATAGTGGGTCCGGTAAGTAAGCTTCTTCGCTCTTTAGACATTTTTATGTACCTTCAAAATCATTGTGATATTGCTGCTATACATAGCATAGTAAAATATACAAAGATGAAAAAAAAGTAAAAATAGGCATTAATTTTACTTTTTTGTTTTAGTGAAGTAATTAAATCACTGTAGGAAAATAGAAGAATAGTTTTAATTTGAACAACTATGCTTATTTGGTAATCCATGCGAAAATAGGGATCAATTCTCTTTTAGATGGGTCCTGGATTAAATAAAGGATGACCGAGAATGAGTAACAAGGTCCAAAAAGTAATTGACTATATATCTTGCTTCTCTAATCCTTTATTACTGAAGTCATAGATCCCTGAGCTGGAGCTAGAGGTTCAACTTTTTTATAGCGTTCAACCTTTTTTGGTTTTATCGTTCTGACTTCTTCTTCTAATTGCTGTTCATCTACTTCCTCATCATAATTTGCCCTTGATTTCGGTGATTTCTTAGCTTGATCTGTATATGGGCATTTCGCTTTTGTAATTTCTTCTCTTGTTTTTTTAAGTATATCTTTAATGTCTGCAATTTCTCTTTCAAGTTCCGCTTTGCCTCTCATATCATCATTTTTAGATAGTCTGTTTCTTGCTGCAACCAAATCTAGATCATCATCATCATCTGAGTAACTCGGCTCATATTGCTTTTTTGTAGCAAACCATCTGTCGCTTCTTTTCTTGTTTTTGCTACTCATCATATCCTTATACATTTTAACATTTCTTCTTGATGGATCTTCATATTCTATATCTGAATCATCATCTTCATCATAATCATCTTGTTTGATATTTTTCTTAGCCTTAGTTATATATTTTGTATTATAAAGAGGTCTACGTTTACTAGACTGAGAACCATTCATGTCAAAAAGCTTATTACTAGATGATCGTTTCAACTCTGATCGGCCTTGTACTGCACAACCTGAAAGTAGTGAAATAGAACACAATAATATTACTAGTAATTTTGTATTTTTCATGTTTTTACCAAATAGATTTTTATTATTTAAAGAACAAAAGTAGCAAATTAAGATGTTTTGTCGATGATTTTGTGGATTTCTTGCGTAATAATTTTACGACTGTCTATTTGCAACTTCTTTAATTGGTTTTGTGCATATAGTAGTGCATCTTTATCCTCTAAGATTTCTTGTATTTTGGTTGCCAAAATCTCAGGAGAAATTTTCTCTTGTTTTATGAGCCATGCTGCTCTAAATTCTACCAAATTCATTGCATTATGCATCTGATGATTGTTTTTTGCATGTGGGTAAGGAACCAAAATCGCTGAGAGTGCATAATGAATAATTTCGTTTACTGTACCTGCTCCTGAACGAGATATAAAAATATCTGCACACAAATATTTTTCACTAATATTATGATAAAATTTTGAAACATCAGCATTAACACCTATTTCTTTATATCTTTTTACTAAGTGATCACAATCAGCTCTTCTTACTTGTTGAATGATATTAAATTTTGTTTCAGGAAGTTTGCTAACTAAAACTTCCATAGTCTTTGGTAATAACTCGTCAAAAATAGAGGCTCCTTGGCTACCGCCTGTACACATTATAGTTATTATATCAGATTTTTTCTTCATAAAGAATTCAGTATCTTTATTATGACTTTCTAAAATTGGTATTCCAGTCAAAATGATTTTTTTACTATCTATAAGTGGTAAATTAATTGTGTGGATAAAAGATATAAATAAGCGTTGCGACAAATAGGATAACAAATAATTTACCGTGCCAATTACAGCATTTTGTTCATGAAGCGCAAATTTTACTCTTGCTATAATTGATGCTAATAATACTGGAAGAGAAGAATATCCACCACACGCAATGACTAACTGGGGTTTCGTTTTTCTTATTAAGCATAGAATGCTAATAAGACTCTTAATGCCAGTAATAATTGGTTTATAATAGGAGAAGATGCCATTTGCTCTTGCAACTTCGATGATTACTACTTTAAAATCTAAATCTTTTGGTAAATAATTTTCGCATCTTTTATCAGTGATTAATATTGTAACAAAATTCTGTTTGTGGAGTTCTTCGCATATACTAATAGCAGGCATCAAATGCCCTCCAGTCCCGCCACCTGTAACAATAATTACTTTTTTATGCATAAGATTAGTTACCACTTTAAGTTCAAAATAGCATTATCACTTTCGTAATCAATATACTAACAACAATTACAAGAAAAATTAGCATGATTTATATCAGTACCTATCCCAAAAATAACACATATAATCAATTACTTTGAATATGGGGCGTATTACTCCTCAGCACTCCTGCATTTAATGCTGGAGCTATTCTTAAGAAAATGGATCCCTGCCTTCGTATGTACGACTGGATGATGTGATGAATATAGTTGCAATTGTATATGAGATTAAACACCATAGTCCTATATCCAAACTAAATGACTATAGTGTCTTGCTGTATATTATATTTAGTATTGATAGTGTAATTTGTTTTTGAAAATGATAACAATATCCCTGCTGCTATTCCTATAGAGAGGGTTGAAGACCCACCGTAACTAATAAATGGCAAGGTCATGCCTTTTGTTGGAAGAAGATTCAAAGAAACTCCCATATTTATGATAGATTGAATTGCTAATTGCGCTATTATACCACTCGCGCTTATTACCAAAAAATCATCTTTTTTCTTATACAATAAGATTATACCTCTGATCACTATGAAAGCAAAAACTAAACTAATAAAAATACATAATATTGCACCAAATTCCTCTCCAGCAACTGCAAAAATAAAATCAGAATGAGAATCAGGAATGGAACGTTTAACCGTTCCTTCACCGGGGCCTGTGCCAAATAAACCACCATGTTTAAATGCATTTAATGATTGTGTTACTTGATAATTTTCACTTAATGTGGGATGTAAAAAATTATCTATCCTAGCTGTAGCATGAGGCAAAAGCTTATATGCAAAATATAAGCCCGCCACTAGAAGTATAAAAGAAAAAATAATCCATATAATTGGAAGTCCTGCAACAAAAAGTTGTATACCCCATATACCTGTCAATGTTATGAGCATACCGAGATCTGGCTGAGATATTAAGAGTCCTGCAATAATGGTAAATACCAATGATGTGGTGATAAAACTATAATTTCTATTAGAAAAATATGAAAAAATAAATCCTGTTAATACTGCAAAACATGGTTTGATAAATTCAGATGGCTGCAATGAAAAACCCAAAATATTTATCCATCTCCTTGCGCCTTTAACATCATAGCCGTAGAATTTAACAAGAATTAATAGTAGTAAATTGCAAATAAAACCTATAATTGCTATTTTTTTTATTGAATCGCTCTCTATATAAGAAAAGCCTACCATTAGAATATAGCTACCTAGTACATAAAATATATGTCTAGTTGCGAAATAATCTTCATGCACACCTATCCTAAGAGCAACTGCAGAACTTGAGGTTGTAACGAGCAACATACTTATGCTTATTAGAATAGAAACTGCTATCAGAAGCTGTTGATCAACACTTCTCCACCATTTCCAAAAAATTATCTTCGTAATATGTGGCGAATTATTGTTTTTAACATCATGATCCACCTGAAACAACCATACTTAAATTCTTGTATAATTTGATAAATTGTTCCCCTCTCTCCTCAAAATTTTTGAATTGGTCAAGAGAAGAACAAGCGGGGGAAAGTAAAATATTTGCTTCATTTCCATCATTTACAGCATCATAGTAAGCTTCTTTAAATGCCGAATTCATATCATTACATATCTTTACCGGTACTTTTCCTTTTAATGTAATTGCAAATCCTATGCTGGCATTTCCAAATACATAGGCTTTTTTTACATTTGTAAACAACTTTTGAATACCCTCAATCCCGCCAGTTTTAGGTATGCCTCCAAGCAACCAATATATATTTTCTAAAGAGGAAAGCGCTGGTTTCGAAGCTTCTGCATTTGTAGCTTTACTATCATTGTAAAAACTAATTTTTTTTATATTTCCCACATATTGCATTCTATGAGGCAAACCTACAAAGGATTCTATGTGTTTTTCTATTTCCTCAGCTTCAATTCCTACGGCTCTACAAGCTGCATAGCTGCAGGCAAGATTAATATGATTATGCTTTCCTTGGAGATAAACATTTTTATTAAAATTTAGAGTAGTATTCCAATAATTATCTATAAAATATTTATTATCATAACAAATAATATTTTTCATATGTTCTTTGGCGGGATCACTACTTATACCAATTGTAATATTATTAGTCTCAAGTTTTTCTTCTTCATACAAATATGAAGTTATTTCGTCATCAACACAAATTATTGCAAAATCTTCACTTGTCTGATTTTTAAATACCTTCTTTTTTGCTTTAATATATTCTATCATACTACCATGGCGGTCTAAATGGTCAGGTGTAACGTTCAGCAAAATTGCTATATTGAACCTTAAATTATTTAAAAGGTCTAATTGATAGGAAGATAATTCAAGAACATAAATATCACAATCAAGAGGTAAATCTAAAGCGCCAATGCCAATATTACCTCCTATTACACAATTTTTGCCAGATTCTTTGAGCAAATGGCCTATAAGAGAGGTTGTTGTAGATTTTCCATTTGTACCAGTTATACCTATGAATTTAGCCCTGTCTTTGACGCATTCGTATAGAACTTCACAATCAGATGTTATTTCAATATTATGTTCGAAAGCTAATTTAACTGCAGCATGTTTTCGCGGAAAATATAACGGAATGCCTGGGCTAAGTAACATATGGCTGCATAATGCCAAATCATTAATTGATTTTGCTAAATCTTCGTCCCCAAATTGATTGGAGAAATTTTCTATAGATTTAGGACTTTCGTCGAAGACGATAATAGGAATATTATGATTTTTAAAAAACTTATATGATGATATGCCTGTCAAGCCCAAACCAACTATCCCGACTTTTTTATATTTTTTGAGTCTTAAATATAGGTTACTCATAACCTAATATACCTCTCCAGTATCTTCCAAAATTTTATTTCTACTCTCATTAGACGTTCCTTTATCAAACATTTCATTCTCACCTATTGTTCCTGTGTCTTCGTATCTATAAGGATCTATTTTTTCTACTTGATCCTGCTTAAATGCCTCTGGAATAGAATTAGGTCCATTAGATTTTACGCCTGTTGTCTTATCAACATTAATTATTGTTATACCATGTGGTACTTCAAAATCCACAATTTTCATTCTTGGAATAGCTCTTTCTAAAAATGCATCTACTATTGGCAAAGCTACAGAAGAACCTGTAGCTGTTTTTCCAAGAGTTCTTGGATTATCATAACCAACATATGTACCAACTACTAATGTTGGGGTAAATGCCACATGCCATACGTCTTTACTATCATTTGTTGTGCCTGTTTTAGCAGCTATAGGTATTTTATATTTTGCTAGTTTTGAAGATGTGCCGCGTTTTGCTGCTCCTTCCAGAATAAAAGTCATCTGATATACGCTATCTGCATCTGCGATTCTTTCCTTGGGAAGTTCTTCTACTACAGGCAATTTTTCACTTTCTCCATTTGCAAATTCACAATTTCTACAAATGCTTGCGTCCTTTCTATAGATTATTTTACCATTTTTATCTTGGATCATTTCTATATATTGAGGCGTAACTAACAAACCTCCATTTGCTACCATTGCATAAGCATTTACTATTTTGGATAATGTAGTCTCTAATGCTCCAAGAATCATGGAATAATAATGAGGTGGAGAGCTATTTATACCAAATCTTGTAACAAGTTCTGAAATTTTGTTTATGCTCACTTGTTTTGCTACACGCACAGTAACTAAATTTCGTGATTTTTCTAATGCTGTCCTAAACGTAATATCTCCGTAATAATCTCCTTTATAATTTTTTGGTCTCCAATTTGGCATACCTGCGCCTTGAGAAATTTCAATAGGCATATCAGCATAAATACTATTTGGTGCAATATTATTTTCCAAAGCAGCAAGATATACAAAAGCTTTAAATAACGAGCCTGGCTGCCTATTTGCTTGAGTTACCCTATCAAATTTGCTCGATGAGTAAGCGTAACCGCCAACGTGAGCTCTAACAGCACCAGTATCAGGATCAACAGCTGTGAACCCTCCATTAATCTCTGGTATTTGCCTTAAGATAAAATGGTTTGACACTGGTTCAACCACTATAACATCTCCTACCTTCAACACATTTTTAACAGATTTCACAATTGTACGAGCCCATTTTACACCAGAAAGTGGAATAGAACCGGTTGATCCATCTTTAAAGCCTATTTTTGCGTTATTGTCAGAAACATCAATCACTATAGCAAGTTTCATATCTCTCTGTCCTTCTTGTTCTTGTACACTATTGATAGCAGCCAGCCAATCCTTGGACTTAATATTTGCTATGCATTTTCTAAAACCCCGTGTTTCATCATATTTTCTTATTCCTTCTATAAAAGCCGCTTCCGCATCTCGTTGCATTGCACTATCAAGAGTTGTTATTATGGTAAGTCCACCAGTGTAAAACTCATCTAGTCCATACATATCTACCACTATATTTCTAACAACTTCAGCAAAATATCCTGCACTTGTCATATTTGATATATCTCTTTTTTTTAGAATTATAGGAGATTTAATAGCTTCATCAGCTTGTTCGACACTTATATATCCATCTTCAAGCATACGATTTATAACATAATCTCTTCGTTCTTTCGATTTTTGGTAATTCTTTATAGGATCAAAGCTTGATGGAGCCTTCGGTAGGCCAGCTATAAACGAGGCCTCGGCAATTGTTAGATCTTCTACAGATTTATCAAAATAGGTTTGTGCAGCTGTTGCAACTCCATAAGCTCCTTTACCAAAAAACGTTTGGTTGAGATAAAGTTCTAATATTTGTTTTTTTGTAAAGGTTTTGCTAACCATATAAGAAAGTGCTGCTTCCTTTATTTTTCTTGATAGAGATCTCTCATTTGTAAGTAGAAAATTCTTTACCACTTGTTGAGTTATCGTAGAAGCTCCTTCTAATCTTCTATTCTTCATAATATTATTTACATTTGATATTGCAGCTCTAACTATACCAAATATATCGAGGCCTTGATGTATATAGAAATTTTTATCTTCAGCTGCAATAAATGCATTTATAAGATATTTGGGAACAGCAGATATAGGAACAAATACCCTATTTTCCTTAGCATATTGTTCTATTAACTTTCCGTCTGATGAATATACTCTAGTAGCAAGTGGAGGATGATATTTTGCAAGTTGTGAATAGTCAGGCAGTTCTCTGGTGTAATAAAATACAAGGTATGCACCAATAAATGCACTTATAGTACCAATAAGAATAAATGTTTTAACACAGAATAAAAAAAAGCTTTTCAACACATTTATAATTATTTTTGTTTTTAACTAACAATTTCTCCAGAAAGACTGGTAAGCAAAGCTGATATAATCCTTACATCTATTATTTTTCCTAGCAGTTTCTCGGATGCCCCTTTAACATGAACTGATTGTAGATATGGAGATTTGCCAACTACTTGTCCATCAAATTTTCCGTCTTTCTCAAACAGTACAGGCAACATTTTTCCAACACAATTTTTATTAAAATTAAATTGCTGTTTTTGTATCTCATCTTGTAAAACTCTCAATCTTGCTGCTTTCACATCTTCAGGTATTTGGGCTTTTACTGCAGCAGGAGTACCAGGTCTAGGGCTATATTTAAACGAATAACATTGGCTAAACTTAATTTTCTTTACTACGTCAATAGTATCTTCAAAATCTCTATCAGTTTCACCAGGAAAACCAACTATAAAATCTGAAGACAACGCCATATCTGGTCTTACGGAAAGAAGTTTGTCAACAATTTCAAAATATTCTTCTCGTGTATGTTTTCTATTCATTGCTTTTAGGATTTTATTGGATCCAGACTGAATTGGTAAATGCAAAAACGGCATAAGTTTCTTTGACTCACCATGTATATTAATAAGATCATAATTCATATCAATAGGATGTGATGTAACATATCTTATTCTCTCAAGAGTAGGTATTTTCTCTAAAAATCTTATCAAGCCAGCTAAATTAATAATATTTCCATGAGAATCTCTGCCATGGTATGCATTAACGTTTTGGCCTAATAAAGTGATTTCTTTTGCACCTTTTTGTACCAAATGTAGAACTTCTCTATAAATTTGTTCCAATGGTCTGGAAAACTCCGCGCCTCGTGTATATGGTACAACACAGAATGCGCAAAATTTATCACATCCTTCTTGTACAGATACAAAACTACTAGTCTTGACATTGCTAAATTCTTCAGGAAGTTTATCAAATTTTGCCTCTTCAACAAAGTCTAGTTCGATTAGGTGATTCTCATTTCTATGAATCTTTGCTATAAGTTCCGGAAGACTGTGATAAGATTGCGGTCCAACGACTACATTAACATAGGGTGCTCTTTTAAAAATTTCTTCTCCTTCAGCTTGCCCTACACAACCAGCTACAGCAAGAACAATTTTTTTTTCATCACTTCTTTGACGATCATTTATTTTCTTGATTTTACCAAGCTCTGAATACATTTTTTCAGATGCTTTCTCTCTAATATGGCATGTATTGATAATGACGAGGTCTGCGTCTTCCATATTATCGGTTGTTTGGTATCCATGAGGACTCATCAAATCATGCATACGTTGTGAATCGTATACATTCATTTGGCAACCATAAGTTTTTATAAATAATTTTTTCTTTGCCATAGAATTTATTCTAAATACATCTTAAAAAATTTGCGTTATATATAACACTAATGAATTAAAAAATACATAAAATTATGAATTGGTATGGAACATATACTCTGTTTATAAGGGAAGTCAGAAGATTTTTAAAGGTGTATCATCAAACACTTATTGCGCCAGTTGTATCAGCATTAATATTTTTATCAATTTTTACTCTTGCTATAGGTGAGAAAGAACATAAAATTCACGGTATTCCATATATTGATTTTGTTGGCTATGGTTTAATCATAATGACCATTATCCAAAATGCTTTTGCAAATACATCTTCTTCATTAATAATGGCAAAAGTTCTCGGCTATATCAATGATATTCTCATGACTCCGCTTGGAGGAATAGAAATAGTTTTATCTTATACACTTGGTGCTATAGTGCGTGGGATCACTGTTGGAATTATTTTGGCGTCGGTTTTATGGTTTATTATTGATTTTAGGCTTAATTCTTTTGGGCTGCTGGTTTTTTACGTACTGAGCTCATGTATATTACTTGCAAATCTTGGAATAATATCGTCAATTATCACAAATAATTTTGATCAAAATTCAGTAATAACAAATTATATTATAACCCCATTATCATTTTTATCTGGGACTTTTTTTTCTATCCACCAACTACCAAATTGGCTAAAAATAATCAATTTAGCAAACCCATTTTTTTATATAATTGACGGTTTTAGATATAGTCTAACAGGATTTTCAGATGGAAGTGTGCCAATAGGAATGATGATTTTGATTATAACAAATGTTGCTATGATAATCTTAAATGTTATTGTAATCAATTCAGGATGGAAATTAAAACAGTAATATAATATAGTAAATTAAGTTGGGCATGGCATTTAGAAAGCGGAGTCGATAGTATCAGATAATGTAGTAAAACTAGAGATTGAAGATTTAATTCTTGTCTTAAGATTTAGCCCAATATTTTTCTATAGGATTAAGATCAGGACTATATGGAGGGAGAAAAGAAGATAACACTCTGTTTCTTCTATCAAATCTCTAGTCTTTTGCGACTTATGGAATGATGCATTATCTAAAATAACTACCTGTCCAGCTTTTAGCTCAGGAATCAAAGCTTGTTCTACCCAAATGTTAAATAACTCCGTGTTGCAAGTGCCTTTAAAACATATAGGAGCAATAATATTAGCACCTACTCTTCCGGCAATCAAACTCTCACGATCATATCTTCTCCCTGAAATCTCACCCCTAACTTTACATCCCCTTAAACCATAACCCCATGGGTAATATAAAAACCTGGACAATGGATAAGCAGTGAGTGGATGAAGGAAGGGAAAGAGGTTGATGAGTTATTAGACCTTGAGTAAGGTGTGTTTGTGCTACAACAAACCCAAGGAGTAATAACATGCGCAAGTATATTACAATTTTTACTATAGTCGATGATTTTTGTAAAACATATGAAGCTTGGATTAAGCATAAGATTATAAGTTTCGGCAAACATAGAATGAGAAGCGGTAAGTTATCTTTAAGCGAATATAGCTTTAGCGTAGGATATTCTCTGTTTTCCAGCGTAGCCCATAATACTCTTCTAGATTTGACTTGTAATTGAGATAAAACAACTGTAGGTTGTATGCATTTTAAGTTTTTCAGCAAAAATCTATGATGTTAGCAGTACTGATATCCAATGTAATGATACCTAATTTAACTATTTAGTTTGTAATATGGTGTCAACATCTAGCTCTTGGAGGTTATAAATTTATGTCTAGGCGTGTTAATTTTGTTAAGATCGATAAGGAACATCCTGAGTGGATGAATGCGTATAACAATGCTGGTAGGATTGAATATTGGTATCAGTATAAAGATATGGAGGTTATAGGCAGGCATTTATTTGATGAGCTTTCTGTAGATATAAAAGCTAGGGTAGAATTAGCAGCCCCCCTTGGTCAGGAGTATGATGTTGCTAATTTATATGGAGCTGTGAGGAGTAGATTAACACAAGTAGAGCAGCTGAAAAAATTCATTCCATCTATTTATGAAGAAGATAAGAAGGTAGTTGGAGTATATAATACGGAAGGTAATCACTGGATAACTTATCATATAGAGAAAGATGAGTCAGGTATTAGATGTATTTATAAAGATTCACAAGACAGAGATAGAGGGGATTTTGAAGGATTAATTAGGTTAGTTTTTGGATCTGATGATGTTGGTACAGTACCTATTGTAGGCGGAGCTGGCGAATTAGGTAGAGAGGCTGTAGGTACTATTATTGAAAGAGTTAAAATAGGAAATAAAGAACAGAGTGATGGTAGTAATTGTGGTTTATTTGCTCTTCAGAATATGATGGTTTTTGCTCGTGAGGAGCTTGAATTTTATAAGCCAGAAAGTATAGAAGCACTTAAAAACCTTAGGAGAGAATTTGGAGAGATATATCTGCAAGATACTGTATCAATGAGGCTTGGAGATATTTTACTTAACAAACATTGTACAATCAATTCTCACAAAGTGGAAGAATTGAAAAATATACTACAAGATAAGCTAAACTATGATTTAATGAGTAAATTAATTTGTGAGATAGTAGGAGATCGTGAAAGTAGTAGTGGTTATGTATATCAAATTCGATTTAATTATAGCGCACTAATTACTGAAGCAGAGATAACAGCACTGAAGAAAAAACTTGTCAAGTTAGTTGTACAAAGTCCATCAGATATTATGCAAATAGTTGATGGAACTGCTATTAAGATTCAGTTTAAACCGGAAGATACTAAGATTAAGAACCTTTCTATTGCTGCTGTCACAACTTCCAAACACTGGTTAGAGGATATTGATTTGGATGTGCATGAAAAGATGGAGCTGTTGGGTAGGTTAGTATTAGAATTAAGACCGTTTGGCCAGGAAAATATACATATTTTAGAGGAAGTTTGTATAAAACAGGCAAAAATTGGCGAGGAAGCGAGAGGATATTTATCATTAGGTACAGATGAAAATGGAGCGCTTTTATATAGAAATGCTGCAGAAAATGGAGATGTAGAGTTAGTGGAAGCGTTTTTAATGTCAGGATCAAGTGCTAATGCCAAATTTAAGAGGGGAGATAAGGATAAATCTATTTTAAAGTTAGTATGTAATGAATTATTAGACGCATCATCTTCTTCTCGTGTTGACGAGGAATCAAGGTTAGAAGATGTAGCAAAGATACTTATAGATAGCGGAGCAAAAGTTGATGAATTAGGGAAGCTAAGACAGGAACAAAAAATACAAGCTTTAATAATTAGTAGAGCTATAAAAGAGGCTAAGTCATATACGGATGAGAAAGTTAGTATAGTCAGAGCTGATCTTGATAGTTTAGAGCATAATTTCAGGAAACATATAGAATCAATTCCCACGGGTACAAGAGATGAATGGGCTGGAAAGAAGCTAAGAGAAGATAGAATAGAAAAGATTGTAGATAAATTACTATCTAAAGAGAGCTTGGATGAGGAAGCAGAAACTGCAACAAAACGTATAGAGTATACAGGTATAATAGGATCATTTTGTAAATATATGCAAGTACAAATGCAGATAGGGCTTGCAGGAATAAAGGCATTAGCAAGCGATACGGTTAGTATTAGCTCGTCTGGCACTATCATAAGTGAGGGCATTGGTTTGATTCCATATGTAGGGCATATATTGAAGTCACGAGTTGAATCTATGCATGCGCAACAAAAACTTACATGGGTTAAGGAGCAAGCTTTGCATATAGTAAGTAGTGAACAAGAACAGGTTGTAATAGAGGATTATGTAAGTTTTGTAGCAAAATATAAAGCGACTACAATCATAGAAGAATTTTATAAAGAGCATAATACACAAGCCTCTCAAAAGACAAAGACACATGTCTCAGTAAGCAAAATCATAAAGTATATACAGTCTATCGGTTCCAGTATGGTGAGTGAAACTTTTAGTAGAGATGTAGCTGATGAGGTGGTATTAAAAGTACCAGATGCAGCAATAAAGGCTGATATTACACAATTAGGGATACCAACCTCATATGCTCAATCCTTTGTATCTAGAATAGTTAATAAGTTTGAGGATATATTTTTTGATAAAAGAGTAGGAGATAATGCGTTGGTAGCATATGGATGGAAGGATGTAGCAGGAATATATGTAACAAATTTTATGGATTATTTATTAAATTACCATGTTAGATACGATAGGTCAGACTCTTTAGGAGAAGATGCTGCAAAAGAGATATTGCCTGCATGGGTATTTATGGAGGATATAACTAGTCTATTAGCTAGAAGTAAAACAAGTGTAAGTGGTAATTTTAATATTGAAGAAGCAAGAAGTATGTCACTAATTTCAGCGCTTGCTTACAAGGATAAGGAAGAAATATTAGATGTTCTAGGAAAAGATAAAACAAGCATTATAGAAGGGCATGAGGATAGGTCTTTAAGTAAAAGCTTAAGAGTTATTATTACAGAAAGAGAGGAAGATTTATATATTGCATTTATTGATAATGGGCATAGTTGGTATAAAGGAAATGTAGATATGAGATCTATTAATGTTGATGTTACAACTAAAATTGAAACCAAGTCAGACGGAACTATAGCTCTACATAAAGAGAAGCTAGATGTACATAGGGGCTTCTTTGGAGGAGCTAGTGAGTTATGGAATATGGAAGGAGGTATTAAATCTAAGTTTGAGGAATATGATTTTACTACCACTAAAAAAATATACATGGCTGGGCATGCAGTTGGAGGAGCTATAGCGCTTGCAACATATTTACATATTGTTACATTTCTTAGGAACGAAGCATCTAAGAAAATGGGTTCGGGTGTAGATCTAAAATCATTTGATGATCATATAAAGGAAGGAGTAGTCGTATATACATATGGTCAGCCTAGATTTTTCAAGAAGAATCTCAAAACCAAGAATATATGGGAGAAGATGGGCATAAAGCACTATAGAATAGTTAATGATGATGACATAGTGCCTAAATGTCCTTCCGCCATTAAGTTTGAGCATTATGAAAGTAGCTATCATATCGGAGGAGTTAAGAAAAGAGGAGAATATGAAGAAGAAATAGTAAAAGCATCAGATTTAAAAATTAGGAAAGTAAAAATAGATGACAGAAGTTCGCATTCTGTTACAGCTAAGATAGCTATGGGTATGCTGAAAGATATAGGAAAGCTTATAAGTGCTCCAGAGCTATCGACTTGGTTTATCTCACATACTACGGATCAATTACTTAGAGCGCATGATATAGGGAATTATTATAAAAGGCTCTTAGTACTTAATGAGTTAGAAGAAAGTGAAGCTGCGCCATTGGAAGTAGTTAATAAGGCAATACACAAACAAACAGTATCTATAATTCCTTCAAATACTGAAGCATCAAAAGTGATGTCGCAAAAAACTAAAGAATCCAAGCTAACAAGAGAGACTATTGGAATTGTTAAGAGCGCTATAGATAGAGATGATTATGAGGTGGTCAAAAATGCACTTGATGGTGGATTTGACTTAAATACAGAGATAGTGTTAAGAGAAGATATAGTATCCTATGCAATGTGTAATGGTAAGTATTTAGTTTTAAGATTACTTGCTGAGGATATGAGGACAAATTTACAAGAAATTCATAGAGCAGTAATTTTAGGTGATACTGAAAAGCTAGGTAAAATGTGTGAGAGTGACACTGTAAATTTAGAAATTGGTTACAGCTGGCATGGTTTTACTCCTAGTATGATTGCATCAATAATGGGTAACAAACAAATTCTGAATTTCTTAATTACTGAAGGTGCAGATATAGATGCTACTGGTAAAGATGGCAGGACAATGTTGCATTTAGCCGCCGAGAATGGTCATGTAGAGATAGTACGGTATCTTGTAGAAGAAAAAGGCCTAGATATTAACGCAAAGTACAAAGATAGGTATACGCCATTACATTTTGCTGTTGAAAATGGTCATGTAGAGATAGTACGGTATCTTGTAGAAGAAAAAGGCATAGATATCAAGGGAGAGAATAGAGATGACTGGGCAGTGTTACACTTGGCTGCTAGAGGCGGTCTTGAGATGGTTAGATATTTGGTAGAAGAACATGGTTTAGATCCAAATGCAAAAGGTGCAGGTGATAGTACAGCATTACATTGGGCAGCCAGTAGTGGTTATATTGATATGGTTAGATATTTGGTAGAAGAACATGGTTTAGATCCAAATGCAAAACATAGAAGTGGGTATACAGCATTTCATTATGCTGCTGAGAATGGCCATGTAGAGATAGTGGAATATCTTATAAAAGAGAAAGGTTTCCATATAAATTCAATCACTACAGAGAACAGAACAGCATTGCATTTAGCTGCTATTGGAGGTCACCTTGAAGTAATTAAATATTTGGTAGAAGAAAAAAGTCAGTGTGTAAATATAAATGCAAAAGATAGCAGTGGGTATACGGCGTTTCATTATGCTGCAAGTGGTGGGCATGTCGATTTAGTTAGGTACCTAGTAGATGAAGAAAGTACTGATGTAAGTGCTATTGATGGAGATGGTAGGACAGTGTTGCATTTGGCCGCTAAGAGCGGTCATATCGATGTAGTTAGATGTTTGGTAGAAGAAAGAAATCTAGATATTATTAATATAGCAGACAAAGATAGGTATACACCATTACATTTTGCTGTTGAGAATGGTCATGTAGAGATAGTCCAGTATTTAGTTAAATATTTACCTACAATCAATCGAAACTTTATAGAACAATTGCTTGAGGAAGTATCTAGTAAGGAAATTATTTTGTTAAAAGAAATATTAATTATTTTAGAAAATGAAATATTAATACGAAAAGCTACAGATAGCGCCGAGCTATATTCGGATTCTTTAAAAGCTTTAGATGATGGTATAAATTTTACTAAACAAATTAATGAGGGGACGGTATTGACAGAAGCTGCATTACATCTAGATATCCCTATTATAGTTAATG
>Ga0206866_1104_pt1 | contig 18428 bp, 23 predicted proteins | sample Alteio_BWOrgCont_40_FD_152626 | JGI IMG/M metagenome (GOLD analysis project Ga0206866, IMG submission 152626) | Enriched cells from forest soil in Barre Woods Harvard Forest LTER site, Petersham, Massachusetts, United States -... | ecosystem: Environmental > Terrestrial > Soil > Temperate forest >... | reverse complement strand
AGATGGGCGTTATCAGCGATGGGTACAATACCTTTACACAGGATGTAAGTAACTCGCGCATACTGGTAATCGATGACGACGTGGTGCAGCTGAAGATGCTATCGGATCGCTTGAAGGCTTCATAGCCATCCTTGGCGGTCACGACCCCGTAATATTCATTGCTGAGTTTGGCTTCTAACAACTTTACGTTAGCGGGGACGTCGTCAACTACGAGTATAAGTGCTGACATCTAGGGCTCACCCAGAAATTTACGGACAGTATCCAGAAAGCTCGCAATCGATATCGGCTTGGAAATATAGGCCTGGCAGCCCGCGCGCAGGATTTTTTCTTCATCGTCCTTCATGGCAAAAGCCGTCACGGCGATAATGGGAATGTCTGCGAGATCCTTCTCGGCCTTGATTTTCTTGGTGACATCAAGCCCGGAGATTTCCGGCAGTTGAATATCCATCAGGATAAGCGCAGGCTTGTGACGCTTGACGACCGAAACGGCGTCCAACCCATCCTTGATTTCAATCGTTTCGTAACCGTGCGCCTCCAACAGATCCTTGAACAACTTCAGATTGAGATCGTTGTCTTCGACGATAAGAATTTTCTTTGCCATAAATGTGGTCTTACCCTCGCCTGAAAATAAGCGGTCTGTATGACGCTGCCGCCCTTAAGATCAGTTCTAACACGGTAATTGTTAAAAATGTCTTAGCAAGGGAAAAAATTTATGCACTTAAATGTGTTAACCTATTTTTAATGAGTTCATTAACAACATCGGGATTGGCAAGTGTTGAAATATCGCCAAAGCCCTCCGAATGCCCCTCTGCGAGCTTGCGCAGAATACGCCGCATAATTTTGCCTGACCGTGTCTTGGGAAGCGATGGCGCAAACTGGATATGATCCGGTGCCGCAATGGGACTGATTTCAGTTCGCACCCATTTTACCAGCTCCTTGGATAAAACTTCGCTTTCAGGCACACCCGCTTTCAGCGTAACATAGGCGTAAATGCCCTGCCCCTTGATGTCATGGGGGAAGCCTACTACGGCAGCTTCCGCCACGCATCTGTGCGCCACCAGCGCGCTTTCAATCTCTGCCGTGCCAAGACGATGCCCTGATACATTGATGACGTCATCGACACGGCCTGTAATCCAGTAATACCCGTCTTTGTCGCGCCGGCAGCCGTCGCCGGTAAAATAATGTCCTTTGAAGTGGCTGAAGTAAGTTTGCTCAAAGCGCGCTTGATCACCATAAAGCGTGCGCGCCTGCCCCGGCCATGAATCATCCAGGCACAGCATGCCTTCGCATTCCCCATCAAGCACTTTGCCGTGGCCGTCCACCACCACGGGATGCACTCCGAAAAAGGGCAGCGTCGCCGAGCCGGGCTTGCAATCGGTTGCACCCGGCAGCGGAGCAATCATGATCCCGCCGGTTTCCGTCTGCCACCATGTGTCCGTGACTGCGCAGCGCTGGTTGCCCACGACATTATAATACCACAGCCATACTTCCGGGTTGATGGGCTCGCCCACACAACCCAGCACCCGCAGCGACTGGCGCGATGAAGCCGTAACAAAATTATCTCCTTCGCGCATCAGCGCACGCAATGCGGTCGGTGCCGTATAGAAAATATTGACCTGATGTTTATCAATAACCTGCCAGAAGCGTGATGAATCCGGATAATTCGGCACGCCTTCGAACATAAGCGTGATGGCCCCGTTACACAACGGCCCGTAGAGAATATAACTATGTCCCGTCACCCAGCCGATATCCGCAGTGCACCAGTACACGTCCTTTTCATGGTAATCAAACACCAGTTCATGCGTAAGCGAGGCAAATAACAAATAGCCTGCCGTCGTATGCAGCACGCCCTTGGGTTTGCCCGTTGATCCGGAAGTATAGAGGATAAACAGCGGGTCTTCCGCATCCATCGCTATTGCAACATGGTCGGAAGAAGCGCGCGCGATCTCTTCGTGGTACCACAAATCGCGGTGAGAATGCCAAAGCACATCCGCACCCGTACGGCGCACCACCAGCACTTTGCGCACCTGCGGCGCATGCACGACCGCCGCGTCCACATTAGCCTTCAGTGGAATTTTCTTTCCACCACGCAGGCCTTCATCCGCCGTAATAACAAAATCACTGCCGCAATCTTCAATGCGCCCACGCAACGCTTCAGCGGAAAATCCGCCAAATACTACGGAATGAATGGCGCCAATGCGCGCACAGGCCAGCATTGCATATGCCGCCTCCGGAATCATCGGCATGTAAATAGTGACCCGGTCACCTTTTCTGACGCCATGAAATGTCAGCACGTTTGCGAGCTTGCAGACATACTCATGCAGCTCGCGGTAGGTGATGTGTCGTGATTCGGAAGGATTGTCGCCCTCCCAGAGAATCGCCGTCTTATCGGCACGCTGGGGCAAATGCCGGTCAACGCAATTGACACTGACGTTAAGCGCCCCACCTTCAAACCAGCGGATAGACACGTCAGGTTTAAAGCGCGTATTTTTAACCGTTTTCCACGGCCGCGCCCATGTCAGGCGTTTTGCCTGCTCCGCCCAGAATTTTTCAGGGTCTTCAATCGATTCTTTATACAACGTGCGGTACTGCTCCCGCGTTACGTGCGCACGGGAAGCGATATCGGAATTAACCGGGATAAATGTATCAGACATGCCATTGATTTGGCACCTTTACCGGCGCGTTGTCAACCTACCTGGACTTGACTTTCCCGCTTTTGATCACCGCGGTGCATCAGGGCGCCAAATTCCTTGCTTTTGGTCACGCTCAAAATAACCCCCAGGGAAACGGTCAGCGTAGCAACTGTACTGAATATCACCTCCAGCCGCTGATGTGGGCTCATCCCCTGAAGCTTATACCATTTGACCCCTTTTTCCTTCCAGAAATTCTGGACGATATGTTCATTTTCCGCGTACAATTTTCCCAGTTTCTTGGGGAACTCCGTCAGGGATATTTTCTTACTGTCTAAATCCGAGAATAAATTTTTCATCGGCTCCAGCGTCGGCGCTTTGACGATGCCTTTATCAACCATCTCATGAAAATTGGTGCCCAGGCGGCGCCAGATTGTAAACCATGAAACAATGCCGGTTATGGCAACGGAAGCAACATAACCCACTATGTCCCTCACCTTGAAAAACGATGAGAGGCCCACGGGGGATTCTTTCTCTGCTTTGTCAGCCATCTGTCTGCCCGGATAAAGTATTAAGGTAAGTATACAGCAGAATTATGACAATATGATGACAACGGGATTATTATTCTTCCCCGAATCGCTCTTCCACTAGTTTCTTAAGTCCATTCGCGGCTTCTGCCGCCTGAGCGCCCTGTATGCACAGGCGGAGTGTAGAACCACATTCGGCTCCGAGCATCATCAGTCCCAATATGGAACCACCGGAAGATTCAGCGGCCGGAGCTTTGTCGCTTACCCCTGCCCCGGCTATTTTGGCAACGCTGACTTTAGCGTCATACTGCCCGGCGACCTTGACGAATTTTGCCGCGGCTCTCGCATGCAATCCTTTTTTATTGGCAAGGACAACGTTCAATTCAATTTCACTGCCCATAGGAATCTTTTGAAACACATTTATGCGGAGGAAGTTCGAGGAGCGCCCGCCCGCAGAACCGGAGTGTACATATGATACATGAGGATTCGAGGACGGACGCGACGAAGAAATTACCCGCAGAAATGGGTTTATAAAGATTCCTCATGCCGCCGGTTCTTTGGACAGCAAATTGCTGGCTACATTGATATATTTACGGCCAGCCTCTTGTGCAATCATGACCGCTTCGTTCAGCGGCGTTGACGTGCGGATGGTGGCAAGCTTGACCATCATCGGCAGGTTGATACCCGCAACGACTTCCACCGGCACCTTGCCCATGACGGAAATCGCAAGGTTGGATGGCGTGCCGCCAAACATGTCCGTCAGCACGACAACCCCGCCGCCCGTGTCCACTTCCCTTACTGCGGTCAGAATGTCTTCGCGGCGTCTTTCCATGTCATCATCAGGATCGATGCACACCGCTTTTATGTACTTCTGCTTACCCACCACATGTTCGGTAGCCAAAATAAATTCCTGCGCAAGCTTTCCATGCGTAACGACCACAAGACCTATCATTGATTGCTATTGCTCCTGAAGCCAGCGTTTCCCGGCTTTTTCTTGACATCACACATTGAGATCACGGTGACGAATTCCCACCTTATACTCTTTCTTTTTCAAAAATCCAGTGAGCTTTTCTGCAACGTAAACGGAGCGGTGACGTCCCCCCGTACAACCGAGCGCAATGGTAAGATAGCTCTTGCCTTCCTGGAGATAACGCGGAAGGAGGGGTTCCACCAATTGCGTGAGGTTATTGAAAAACCTGTTAAAATCGGGGTCACGCTCAATAAACGCCGCCACCGGCTCATCCAGCCCTGACATAGGGCGAAGCTGATCGTCGTAGAATGGGTTGCGCAGAAAGCGCACGTCAAATACCAAATCCGCATCACGCGGCACGCCGCGTTTAAAGGAAAACGAAGAGACGAATATGGACAACGCACGGTTTTGTGCGCCGTAATGCTCGCGTACGGCGTGGCGCAGATCGCCGCCATTCCATTCGCTGGTATCAAACGTGGCGTCGGCCATATCACGCAGCGGCTCAAGCAGGCTGCGCTCGTGCAATATGCCGTCCATCACCGGTCGATCGAGCGCCAGCGGATGCTTGCGGCGCGTCTCCGTAAAGCGCCGCTGCAGGACTTCGTTATCGCAATCAAAGAACAATACCCGCACTTCATCGCGGCCGGTCGCCTTCAGTGCGTCGATGACCTCTTTAAAATGCTGGGGTGAAAAATCGCGGCCGCGGGCATCCGCTCCTATGGCAAGGCTATGCCCCTCACCACCGCCGGAGTTTACCAGGGAAGGAATAAGCGAGAGCGGAACATTATCAACCGCTTCACAGCCCATGTCTTCCAGAGTCCTGAGCGCCACCGACTTGCCCGCGCCGGAAAGGCCCGTAATAAGAAAAACGCGCATTAGGATCCCGTCATTCCTTTAAAGCCCCAACTGACATGGAGTTATCCTGTAGCGCCGCCACTGCCATTTCAAGCTTAATCGCTGCTGATAGCTCAAATGCAGACAAATGCAACCTCGGAATGGATACGCCAAGACACTCATACATCTGCGGATACGGAAGCCGTTCTATCCACTCCTGCCCCACAAGGTGCACAGCGAGGAGTATACGTACATTGCGTTTCGGGCGAACCTTGAAAAGGCCTACTTCACGCACCTCAAGCAGGCCGCTGATGCGCTTGGGAGCATTCGCCACTACCTTATTGCCTTTACGCGTCAGCTCCACCTGATCATCGGCGACGAGCTTGGCGCCACGATCAATCAGGCGCAATGCAAGGTCAGATTTACCCGCGCCCGACTCTCCCATGAGCAACACGCCATGCGAGCCAACGGCAACACAGGTGGAATGCAGACAGAGTGACTTCATATATGCCCCTCGTAAATTAATGCGCGGTCAGCAGACCACCACAATCTTGAGCAGCAAACTCTCAGGCGGCTTTTTCTTCCGGGTCCACCCAGGAGATATTGCCGTCCACACGGCGATAGACGACATTTACGCGTCCATTGGCGGAGTTGAAAAACATCAGTGCCGGCAAATCCGCCAGATCCATTTTCATGACCGCTTCACTGACGGTAAGCGTTTCAATGGCAGTGGATTTCTCCGCAATGACGAGTGGCATGCCTTCCGACGCTTCCGCATCATTATCGGACTTAAGCACATACTTTTTTGCTTTCAGCGGCAAAGGGGAAGGCGCGAGGTCTCCTTGCATCTTGCTGTTATGATGATTGGTCAGGCGGCGCTTATAGCGGCGTAACTGCTTCTCTATTTTGTCTGCCGCCGCATCAAAGCAGGCATAAACGTCATCGGCGACTGCGCTGCTTTTGATAACAACACCCGATGCGGTGCCTGTATTTCCATTAATATCTACTTTGAAACGATGTGCCTCTTTGGCGATGACGACATTAACGCTGGTAACGCGATCAAGATATTTACTGACTCCCTCTTCAAGACGGTGTTCAACATGTGCATGCAGTGATTCACCGATAGCGATCTGTTTGCCTGAAATCAGGATTTTCATAGGGCATGGCCTCTTATTATTCATTGGTTGACTGGTGCCAAACGGCAGGAAATGCACGAAAGAAGTGCATGCAGCTATTATAGCACGGCCTTTTATAAAGGCCAGATAATCCTTTTTCCTCTCTTAGACAAAGTGTTGTTTTCCTTATAGCTTTTTTATAGTTGAGCCAATAGACACACCTGTGGTTGATAGCAATGCGAGTTGCACCGATCTAAAAACCATTTTTAAGGAGTTGCTTATGAAGAAGACGCTACAAGCACTGACACTTCTCAGCGCTATTCTCATCGCCAGTCCTGCCATTGCATGGGGTGACTTTTCCCAGTGTCAGCCGCAATGTCATCCTGTCCGCTGCAGCCCGCAACCTGTGAATTGCAGCCCGCAACCCCATTATATACCCTCGAGAGTTTCCCCCCAATGCCACCCCGTGGTACATTGCCGCCGATAAAATTTAATATATAGTATTTAACGATAAAATGGCTCCGGACGTCTGCCGGGGCCATTTTTTTGCCTCATGCCAGCAAAATATGTTGCAATAAGTTAATTTTATGTTAATACCACTTAACCTTTTTAAGGTTAGCTAACTTTATTTAGTACTGTTTAAATTTAATTATCAGGAGTTGTTTATGAAGAAGATGTTGTCCTCCCTGACGGTTGTTGCCGTCATGCTCGTCGCCAGCCCCGCTTTCGCATGGGGCGACCAGTGCCACCCTCAGTGCCATCCCCAGTGCCAGCCTGTTCGCTGCCACCCGGTGTGCCACCCTGTTCATTGCCAGCCGGTGCATTGCTACACTCCTCCTTGCCACCCGGTTTGCCATCCCCGCTGCCGTTAATATAGCGTGGGTTAACTGAGACCAAACGGCCCCGTGCGCAAGCCCGGGGCCGTTTTCATTTGCAGCGCTTTTCAACAGCCGCTTGAGCCGGTATCAGATAGCTATTTTCAGCCCCATTATTTTTTCAATGGTGTTCATGATAGTTTTTTTACAGGCGAATCACTAAACGTTGCGATTCGAGTATGACTCGTACACTAGGCTTTTTAGCCTACGAAAATTAACCGCATTTCGAAGGAGTTAATGTATGAAAAAAATCATATCAACCATGGCTGTTATCAGCACCCTCATCGCCAGCCCGGCTTTTGCAGGCTATCATTCCATGAATTACTCCGACGGCTACTCTAACAGCTATTCCAGTAGTTACTCCCGCAGTTATTCGAGCAGCTATTCCAACAATTATCATGGAGAGAGCAATAGTTACTCATATGGCCATTCGATGGGTTACTCCAGCTATCATCCGCAAAGCTATTCCATGCACAATTACCCTTCCATGTCGCATTACCAGCCTTACTCACATTACCACCGTTAAAACCGGTGTATTTTGAGAAAAACGGCCCCGCAGGCCTCGGCCCGGGGCCGTTTTTTTACCCGGAAGTTGCTTGATTTTTCGCCGCTTCTGTGTATGTTGCCGCCTCTTGGCTGTTGCAAGCGCCAGCAACAGCATGGTTTTAAACCGGAGAAAGGCGCATCTCCGCAACCCTTCCAGCGTTTTAATACCGCTGGATTTCAGGAATTATTATCATGTCCCTCAGCGCTTCCGTCCAGAAAACCCATGAAGAACCCACTCCCGAATTCTCCACAGGCGAAAATTTCAGCGACCTGTTTGAATCATACGTAAAGTCAGGCGAAAAAACCGAGGGCAATGTTATCTCTGGCGTTATTGTCGCCATCGAGAACGACGACATCGTGGTCATTGACGTGGGCCTCAAATCCGAAGGCCGCGTACCGCTGAAGGAATTCGCCCAGAACGGCAAAGTGCCCGAACTGCGCGTGGGTGACGAAGTCGAGGTCTACCTCGAGCGTCTCGAAAATAAGAACGGTGAAGCCGTCATCAGCCGCGAAAAGGCGTTGCGCGAAGAGTCATGGACGCGCCTCGAGCGCGCCTGCACCAAGGGCGAGCATGTGGACGGCGTCATCTTCGGCCGCGTCAAAGGCGGCTTTACCGTGGACATCGAAGGCGCAGTCGCCTTCCTGCCCGGCAGCCAGGTGGATATCCGCCCCGTGCGCGACGTCACCCCGCTCATGGGCATCAGCCAGCCTTTCATGATCCTCAAGATGGACCGCAAGCGCGGCAACATCGTCGTCTCCCGCCGCGCCATCCTCGAAGAATCACGCGTCGAAGCCCGCAACGAGCTGCTGGGCAAAATCAGCGAAGGTCAGGTGCTGGAAGGCATAGTGAAGAACATCACTGATTACGGCGCGTTTATCGACATGGGCGGCATCGACGGCCTGCTCCACGTCACCGACATCTCGTGGCGCCGCATCAACCACCCCTCTGAAGTGCTGCACATCGGCCAGTCCGTGAAGGTCATGGTCACCAAGTTCGACCAGGAAACCAAGCGCATTTCGCTCGGCATCAAGCAGCTCGAGAAGAACCCCTGGGAAGGCGTGGCAAGCAAGTTCACCGTTGGCCAACGCTTCAAGGGCACTGTCACCAATATCACCGACTACGGCGCATTTGTTGAACTGGAAAAGGGTATCGAAGGCCTTGTGCACGTCTCCGAGATGAGCTGGACCAAGAAGAACACGCATCCGAGCAAGATCGTCTCTTCCAGCCAGCAGGTGGAAGTCGTGGTGCTCGATATCGATCCGGTAAAACACCGCATCAGCTTAGGCATGAAGCAGTGCGAAGAGAACCCCTGGGCCAATTTCGCGGGCAAACATCCCGTGGGCACCATTCTCGAGGGCAGCATCCGCAACATCACCGACTTCGGCCTCTTCGTGGGCCTGGAAGGCGAGATTGACGGCCTCGTGCATCATTCCGATATCAGCTGGAGCGAAACCGGCGAAGCCGCGATGAAAAATTACAAGAAGGGCGACACCGTAAAAGCCAAGGTGCTGGCCGTGGATCCTGAAAAGGAACGCATCAGCCTCGGCATCAAGCAACTGACGGAAAACACGGCCGGCGGCGTACTCGATGGCATCAATAAAGGCGATGTCGTCACCTGCGCAGTCACCGCCATTGCCGAATCCGGCATCGAAGTCAAAATCAACAACTCCATCACCGCCTTCATCAAGAAGTCGGATCTGTCGCGCGACCGTCAGGAACAGCGTCCGGACCGCTTTGCCGTGGGCGACCGCGTCGATGCCAAGATTACCAATGTCGACAAGACCGCGCATAAAGTCACCGTGTCCATCAAGGCGCTCGAAGCCGACGAACAGAAGCGCGCCATTGAGGAATACGGCTCGGCCGACAGCGGCGCAAGCCTGGGCGACATCCTCGGTGCCGCACTTAGCGACGCCGGCGAAGGAAAGACCAAAGGAAAAAAGAAAAAAGCGGAGTAGAGACCCATGTCTCTCAATGCGGATATTCTGTTAGATCGCATCCGCCTCAAGCAGCAGATGAACCGCTGGCGCCTTCTTGCCATCGTCATTGTCGTGCTGGCGGCGCTTTTCCTCTTTGAAAAAGGTACCCGTTACTCGCCCATCAAGTCGGACTACATCGCCCGTATCAGCGTTGAAGACGTCATCAGCGACGACCGCGACCTCTCCAAGCTCATTAAAAAGGTGGAAGAGGATTCACACGCCAAGGCGGTGTTTGTGTGGCTGGATACCCCGGGCGGCAGCGCGGTCGGCGGCCAGCAGCTCTATCTCGACCTGATGCATCTCTCCAAGGTGAAGCCCACAGTAGCCGTCATGCGCACCATGGCAACCTCCGCAGGCTATATGGCAGCACTTGGCACCGATCATCTGGTTGCTCGCGAAGGCTCGATTACCGGCTCCATCGGCGTTATCATGGAGGCCTTTGAGGCCACCGAGCTTGCCAAAAAGCTGGGGGTCAACCCCATTACCGTCAAATCAGGTCCTTATAAGGCCTCTCCCAACCCGTTTGAGAAGTATACGCCCGAACAGAACGCCGTCATACAGGCCATCATTGACGACTTTTTTGACTGGTTCGTGGACATCGTGGCCGAGCGCCGTGGGCTGCCGCACGACACGGTAAAGAAACTGGCTGACGGGCGCATCTATACCGGCCGCCAGGCGCTGAAAGCCAAGCTTATCGACGAGCTGGGCGGTGAAGACGAAGCCCGCGAATGGCTGAAGAAAACGAAGAGAATTGACAGCTCTCTGGACATCGAAGACGTCAAGATTGAGAAGGAAACACCCGGCCTGTTCGATCAGCTGAGCCAGCTCGCCAATGGAAAAATCGGTGCCCACCTTTTACAAAAGCTTGACGGACTCCAAGCAATATGGCAGCCTAATTCCTTGTAATAGCGTTAATTAAAACATCTCCGGCCATTGGGGATAAAAAAATAAGGGTGCCATCCATGACAAAATCCGAACTCGTGCTTCGCCTCTCCAAGAAATTCCCCCACCTCTACCAGCGCGACATTGAAAAGATCGTCGGCTCCGTGCTGGGCGAAATCTCTACTTCACTCGTTCAGGGTGGCCGCGTGGAGTTACGCGGATTTGGCGCCTTCTCCATCCGCAAGCGCGAAGCCCGCGTCGCCCGCAACCCCAAGAACGGGCAGGAAGTGCGCATCGGCGAGCGCTTCGCCATCTACTTCCGCACCGGCAAGGAACTGAGAGAGAAGATTAATAAGAAGTAGCTCCATGGCAGAAGCTAAAGGAGACAAGGTTGATGGTGTTGCCTTGCACGAGAAATTTGTTAGTGCGTTTCCCGGAACCAGATATTTGGATGACGGTCATAATGATCTCGAAATAGTGCTTAAGCTGAAGTTTCAAGAGAGGCTTGAAGCAGCCGGTACTATTGCGGACGTAAAAAGTCTGGTGAGTGAAGCCTATAGAGCGGAAAACGCCTATATTAGTTCCGTGAACAAAAAACAAAAAGATCCAGAAGTACAGAAAGCTAATCAAAGGGCGCGTGAAACCATAAATAATGCGCTTAAGGCGGTTATAGAGGCTGCTAACGCTCAAGTGGGGCAGCAACATAAAATAAACTGGGATAAAGACATCGCCAATAGTGGCCCGGCCAAGTGAACAGCCTGAAAAAAATCCTGAGTTTCTGCTTCTACGCCATCCTTATCATTCTCGGCGTCACCTTCGCCGTGTCCAACCGCAGCCGCATTGATCTGAACTTTTTTCCCTTCGTGCTTTCGGTGCCGCTATTCCTTTTTGCCATTGTGGTATTCGCGCTGGGCAGCCTGCTTGGCTGGTCGATTGCGCGCGTGGGCCATTTCGGCAAGCACCGGGCGCATAAAGAGGCGAATAAGCGCATCGCCGCACTTGAAAACGAGCTTGCGGCACACCGCTCCGAACAGCTGCTCAGGAAACCGACAGCCCCTCTTTTAAAATGATTATCTGAATGTCCATGCGCGTTAAAATCTGCGGCCTGACCACGCCCGCAGCGGTGGAAGCCGCATCGGGCGCCGACTATGCCGGGTTCATCTTTTATCCTCCGTCCCCGCGCAACCTGACTCCTGCAAAAGCGGCCGTACTTACCAAAGATATACCTATCCCCGCCGTGGCCGTCACCGTTGACCCGACGAATGAATTGCTGAAAGACATCCTCGCCGTCTTTAAGCCCGCTTACCTTCAGCTGCAGGGCAATGAGACACCCGAACGCGTGCAGCAGATCAAAGGCACCTTCCGTATACATATCATCAAGGCCTTTCGCATCAGTACCGGTGATGACATTAGCAAAGCACATGCATACGAATCGGCTGCCGACATGCTGTTATTCGACGCCTGCGTACCCAAAGGCTTACCCGGCGGCACAGGCCAGACGTTCGACTGGAAGCTGCTCGCTGGCAAGCAGTTCCGCAAACCCTGGTTTCTCTCAGGCGGGCTCACTTCGGATAATGTGGAAGAAGCCATGAAAATCAGCGGCGCTAAAATGGTCGATGTCTCCTCGAGCCTTGAATCCTCCCCCGGTGTAAAAGACCCGGCAAAGGTGCGCACTTTCATCAAGAAAGTGAAGACAGGCTGATTGCTGCTATTGCCAGCACCTGCAGAATAAAAATAGCCCAGAACACAATCTGAAACGAACGTTTCCTGATCTTATGCCGCAGTAGCATCTGTGCGCCCCACGCGGCAGGCGTGCCGCCGATAAGCGCGAAGGCATTAAGCGTGCGTTCGGGAATCCGCCATGAACCGTTTATGCTCGCCTGCTTGTCATACCAGTACGCAAGCGCGGTCACGCAATTGATGGAAACCAGATGCGCTGACAACGCCGTCAATGCCGTGCGCTGCGCAAAAATCTGGGCAGGTATATGAAGATACACCTGCGCCAGCAGGCAAAAGAGGCCCGTGATCAGAAGATGCAAAGCATACAGCGGGTGTTTCAGCCCGCCGAATAATCCAGCCAGCAGCAGCAAGGGGACACAGGCAGCAAGGACGGTTTCCATCCATTGCTTATAAAGCGGCTTATTCCCTGCGGGAAGAAAAATTCCCCTCGCCGTGAGGTAAGTTTATGATATAGCCTGCCTTAGCTATGCAACCAAACACTTATTCAGGCCCAGACGAGCGTGGCCATTTCGGCATTTACGGCGGGCGCTATGTCGCCGAAACGCTGATGCCGCTTATCCTCGAAGTCGAGAAGGCGTATTCGCAAACCAAAAAGGACCCACAATTCCAAAAGGAACTCGACTATTACTTCACCCATTACGTCGGCCGCCCGAGCCCGCTCTATTTCGCCTCACGCATTACCGAACACTGCAAGGGCGCAAAGATTTATTTCAAGCGCGATGAGCTCAATCACACCGGCGCTCACAAGATAAATAATTGCGTGGGACAAGCCCTCCTCGCCCGCCGCTTAGGCAAAAAGCGCATCATCGCCGAAACCGGCGCCGGCCAACACGGCGTTGCAACCGCCACCGTCTGCGCGCTCTTTGGCCTGGAATGCATCATCTACATGGGCGCGCGCGATATCGAGCGCCAGATGCCCAACGTCTTCCGCATGAAACTCTTGGGCGCCAGGGTCGTACCCGTCGAAAGTGGCTCCCGCACGCTCAAGGACGCCATGAACGAAGCACTGCGTGACTGGGTAGCCAACGTGGACAGCACCTTCTACCTCATCGGCACCGCAGCAGGCCCCCACCCCTACCCGGCCATGGTGCGAGACTTCCAGTCTGTTATCGGTCGTGAAGTACGCGCGCAGATGCAGGAGGCGGAAGGCCGCCTGCCGGACACATTGGTTGCCTGCATCGGCGGCGGCAGCAATGCCATCGGGCTTTTCCACCCCTTCCTGCATGACGAACAGGTAAAGCTTGTGGGCGTTGAGGCAGCAGGTAAAGGCCTTAACACCAAAGAGCATGCCGCATCGCTTGCCAAGGGCACACCCGGCATCCTGCACGGCTCGCGTTCCTATCTACTGCAGGATGGCGACGGGCAGATACAGGAGACCCATTCCATCTCGGCGGGGCTCGACTACCCCGGCATTGGCCCCGAGCATGCCCTGCTGCACGATGCTGGCCGCGTGCAATATGCCTCAGCCACTGACAAGGAGGCGCTCAGCGCCTTCCAGACCTGTGCTAAGCTCGAGGGAATCCTGCCCGCGCTTGAACCCAGTCATGCACTTGCCCATGTGCTGAAAATCACTCCCAAGCTTTCGCGCGACCACCTGCTCGTTATAAACCTCTGCGGCCGCGGTGATAAGGACATCTTTACCGTCGCCAAAGCGCTGGGAGTGAAACTGTGAGCAGGCGCATCGAACAGAAATTTGCAGCACTCGCCAAAGCCGGGCGTAAAGGTCTCATTACCTTCGTCATGGGCGGCGACCCGAACCTCAAGACCTCACGCAAGATTCTGGCGGCGCTGCCTCAAGCCGGAGCCGACATCATTGAAATCGGCATGCCGTTTTCCGACCCGATGGCAGATGGCCCGACCATTCAGGCCGCGGGTTTGCGGGCACTATCCGCAGGCGCAACGCTTAAAGCTGTACTCGCACTCGCCAAAGAATTTCGCACTAAAGACGACTCCACGCCCGTTATCCTCATGGGCTATTACAACCCTGTGTATCATTACGGCGTAGAAAAATTCTGCAAGGAAGCCTCACAAACAGTGGATGGCGTCATCCTCACCGATCTACCGCCGGAAGAGGAAGAGGAATTTACCTCCGTGGCCGCAAAATACGACCTCAAACTCGTACGCCTCGCCGCGCCCACCACAGACGACACCCGCTTTGCAAAGTTAAAACGCCACGCAGGTGGCTTCATCTACTACATCTCCGTTGCTGGCATCACCGGCACCAAGTCAGCCAATATGGATGATCTTAAAAAACGTGTCCGCCACCTAAAAGCCCAGAGCACACTTCCCGTCGCAGTGGGCTTCGGCATCAGAACGCCTAAGCAGGCGGCTCAAATCGCCGCATTTGCCGATGCCGTTGTTGTAGGCTCCGCCTTAGTGGAAATTATTGCAAAAGATTCGTCAGGGGAAAAAACCGCTGCTTTTGTCAAATCACTGCGCCGGGCGGTGGATAATGTATAATGATACCACAATATGCGCTGTGCGCTCTAGAGGCTCTTTTCTTCTTTAGCGGCAGAATTTAACTTATTACACGCTCCAACTATCCCGCCATGGGCTTTATCGCCGGCGTGATTCTCGCCACCCGATATTAGCCCCTTAAGCGAATTTAGAAAACTATACTTTTCTTTATTATATGCACGAGCCAGGTCTTTAAATTGATCCCTGAGTCCTTTTAGTAAAGGCTCATCAATCTGACCCACTTCCAATAATTTTGTGTGAGCTTCTGGAGAAAGCGCCTCGCCGTGATCCTCACAAATCTTTCGTATATTTCTTGCTTCCCGTGCAACTCCTCGCGTTGCTTTGGCATTACCCGCGGCAGCTGTATCAACCGTTTTGGAGGTATCGCCCATATTTAACGCCTTTGCGATTAGTGATCGTGAATGCGCTATACTAGCATCCTTATGTTAATATTTCGTGAATCCCGGCACGAATTTACTGATTACTTCATCCCCTTAATAAAGGGGATATTCCGTAAGCGCCTTATATTCCAACATAAAATTCTGTGCCTCTTTGAGGTCACGGGCAAGCGCAGGCAGTCCATATTGCTCAAGCGCAGCATCACCATAAGTGGGCTTTCCCGGATCGCATTTCTGTGCAAGTCCATAATGTATCCCCGCCAATATCGCTGCAATCACCTGCCCTGCATTCGCATCCGCGCCGGCCACCCGATGCTCAATGTGCTTGCTGTCCATCGGCTTGGTGGGCAAACGTATGGCCACTGTGCGATTATTGGGTCCCCAGCTCACCGTCGTCGGCGCATTGGATTTTTCTGTAAAGCGCGCATACGATTCTTCCGTGGGCGCAAAAATATTCATGCACGGATTCATGAATGCAAGCAGCCCGCCAATCGCGTGTAGCAATTGCGGACTGAACTCCTCACCCTCACGATAAAAAACATTCTTTCCTGAATCATTTTCCAGATGCACATGCACGTGCAACCCGCTGCCCGGTGCATGTGCCAGTGGCTTTGCGGAAAAATCTGCCACCACGCCGCAACGCGCAAAAACTCCTGCGATGAGAGCTTTAAAGCGTTCCGTATCGGTAATCACGCCCGCATAGTCATTTGAAGGCTGCAGCGCAATCTCATACTGATCGGAACCACGCTCCTGTTCTACAGAAGCTAGCGGAATGTCGGCCACGTCGCATTCCTGCCTGATAACGTCAATCACCTGCTGCGGCGTAAACATCGTTCCCGCGCCGTGCAGGTAAAATTCTATCTCGGTGGCAATAACGGGCGTAAGCGCAAAATCCCGATGCAGCATCTCAATGACTGTCATATAAACCGTTTATAAAGTCGCTAGGCCGTAAGCGAAAATGAGGTTTTTTGAGTACCGTCGCTTGAGCGTACGTTTTGTACGTGAGCGGCGGTGCGCAAGAAAACCTCATTTGCAGCAAGGCATAGTGACTTTATATTAAGCAACGGATTGCAGCCACTCGACTAGTTTGCTCTTCGGCATCGAGCCGACCTTGGTTGCCACCGCCTTACCGTCCTTAAACAAGATCAGCGTCGGAATACCCCGCACGCCGTATTTCTGCGGCGTTTCGGGGTTTTTGTCGATGTTGACCTTGGCAATGGTGAGCTTGCCCTTCATTTCACCTGCGATTTCATCAAGAATCGGGCCAATCTGCTTGCACGGGCCGCACCATTCCGCCCAGAAGTCCACAAGCACTGGGCCGCTGGCCTTCAGCACGTCTTTATCAAAATTGGCATCATCGACATGTACGGTCATAAACCTTCCTTTGTGTATGAATCTCATTAGTAAGGTAAGTCTGAGAGTGCCCTTCGTCAACCCCTATGCGGCAAGTTCGCCAAGCGCCGCTTCCGAAAGCGGCATCAGCACAGGACCCGCCGTCCACAGCAGCGCGCAATGAACTGTCTTATCAGGGTAAATCTGCTGGATAAGCTGCCGGTAACTCTGCATCTGCTGCAAATAGACCTGCGATACTTCACGCGCTGATGCAGGTATCTCTCGCCCGGTTTTATAATCAATAATGTAGACATCATCTCCTTCCACGGCAAGCCGGTCAATCTGGCCTGAAACCTCTACCGAATTCCCCTTTAAATCCCTTACCACGCCGCAAACGGGCGCCTCCGCCACGGAAGAGACAGAAAACACCGCTGCAAACGCACTGGACTCTATAATGCCAATTACCTCACGTTTTATCCTCTCCTGCTCCTGCGCCTCAAACATGCTGCCATAGCGAGCAATAAACCGCTGCGCCGCCGCCTCGCGCGCCTGTTGCCCCACTTCCGGCAGGTATTGCAGCAGCAGGTGTATCAGCACCCCACGCTCCCGCGCCTTCATATCGTTGTTCAGCGAAAATGCCTTGGATGCCGCCAGATGCGAAGGCGTAAGCTTAATGGCCTTTGGTTCTTCCACTGCACGCTCACCAGCCCATTGAGGCAGGGGCAAAAATTTCTGAGCTACAGCCGAAGCCACTTTAGCCATCACTTTCGCGCTCTGCTCGTTCATCAGGATTTTTTTTCCGTCGCGAGAAATCCAGCCATCGGAACTTTCAGCCCCACGCCGTATCAGTTCATACCAGCTTAACTCGGAAACCGCTTTAGTCCCCTTCCATCCACACACATATAGCTCGTCTCTCGCCCGTGTCATGGCAACATACAGCAGCCGCCGGTATTCCTGCTCTCCCGCGCTCCGGTATACCTCGCGCAAATTCCGATAGTATTGGTTGTCATATCCAGCGAAGGGCGACCAAAGCGGAATGCCCGGCTCATCCTGTGTCCACAGCGGACGGTTGCTGCGTGCCGGCGGCGGCAGTCGCGTGGCATCCGCCAGAAACACAATCGACGCTTCAAGTCCTTTGGCAGCATGTACGGTCATAATCCGCACTTCGTCCCTGCCCTTTTCCATATCGCGCTTGATCTCCGTCGTCTGCTCTTGCAGCCAGCGCACGAATCCCTGCAGGGATGGCACATGCGTCTGCCCGTATTCCAACGCAAATGACAAAAACTCATTCAGCGGATCGTCCACCTCCGGCCCCAGCCGCGCCGCAAGCTTCTTGCGGCCGCCACATGCTTCCAGCACATACGAGAAAAGTTCAAACGGCGGGAGATAGTCCGTTCTGGCCAGCAGGTCGGAAAGCCACTGCGCACTATCAGCAAATGCCGCATTCTCCCTCAGGCGCTGCCAGAGCGTCTGCTCGCCGCGTCCATACGCCAGCATAAACAGCGATTCTTCCGTGAGGCCGATAAACGGAGATTTCAGCACCGTGGCAAGCGTGAGATCATCCTGCGGCAATAATAAGAATTCCGCCAACGCCAGACAGTCCATCACGCCAATATGATCGGTAAGCAGCAGACGGTCGGCACCTGCCACCGGCACATCCCTGCGCTTGAGCGCGCGCAGCATGCCCCTTGCATATTCACCCCTCCGCTGCACAAGAATAAGAATATCCCCCGGCCTCACCGCACGCCCTTCCGTGAGCAGAACTCTCTTTTCCTTAAGCCAGCCGGCAATCGTGTCGGCAATCTGGTTGGCGCAAAGCTGCGGGGAGGACGGAGTATGATGATGCCGCTCCGGTATATGCCAGGCATCACTTGGCTCCGGCTCCGCAGCCTCAGAAAGCGGCCATATCTCGACGCTGCCCGCCATCCCCGTGCGGCTTACCTCATGCGCAATGACCTGCTCGCCAAACACAAGCCCTTCACGCGCATCGGCCTGTGCAAATACCGCATCCACCGCCTGTAGCACGGGTACAGTGGAGCGAAAGGAAAGCGCAAGCCGCACCCGCTTGAATACCGCACCTGAAGATTCTATACGCTGCGCAAGGCGTCGCTGCACAATATCAAATTGCTGTGGTTCGGCGCCCTG
>Ga0206866_1103_pt1 | contig 18619 bp, 18 predicted proteins | sample Alteio_BWOrgCont_40_FD_152626 | JGI IMG/M metagenome (GOLD analysis project Ga0206866, IMG submission 152626) | Enriched cells from forest soil in Barre Woods Harvard Forest LTER site, Petersham, Massachusetts, United States -... | ecosystem: Environmental > Terrestrial > Soil > Temperate forest >... | reverse complement strand
GGGATGCAGGAGCGCGGCGAGGTCAATGGTGTAGCTGGGGGTGGACCATTTGTCGCCGATGGCTTCGGCGGAGTCGGATTCGAGGGCGCGCTTGAGGACGCCGTCGATGAAGCTGGGGCGGTCGGGGCCGAAGACCCAGGAGACGCGGACCACGAGATGGGCGGGAGAGGTTTCGAGAATGGCGCGCTCGCCGCGGAGTTTCGATTCGCCGTAGATGCTGATGGCGCGGGCGGGATCGGATTCGGAGTAGGGGCGGGTGGATTCGCCGTCGAAGACGTAATCGGTGCTGATGTGGATGCAGCGGGCGTTTTTGCGGGCGCAAAGGGCGCCGATCTCGCGGGCGGCGTCGGAATTGATGCGCATGGCCTCGGGCTCGTGCGACTCGCAGTAATCGACATTGGTGAGCGCGGCGCAATTGACGAGGGCGTCGAAGGAGAGCGGATCAAGGACGCGCTCGATTTCGCCGGGGCGAGCCAGGTCGATGTGCGCGTGGGCGAAGGGGAGGATTTCGTCGGATTTGGACCAGGCGCGGGCCAGGGCGGCGCCGAGACGTCCGCCAGCGCCGATGACGGCGATTTTCACGATACGAGTTTCTCCCACCAGGCGCGATTGGCGATGTACCAATCGATGACCGAAGGGAGGGCCTGGTCGATGCGGTGGAGCGGCTTCCAGGAGAGTTCCTCGCGGATTTTCATCGAGTCGATGGCGTAGCGGCGGTCGTGGCCGAGGCGGTCGGTGACGAATTCGATCAGCTCCTTCGGCTTGCGGAGGTAATCGAGGATCATGCCGACGAGATCGAGGTTCTTCATCTCGCAATCGGCGCCGACGTTGTAAACTTGGCCGGGACGGCCATTGAGGAGGACGGCGACGATGGCGGAGCAATGATCCTCGACGTGGATCCAGTCGCGGACGTTCTGGCCGTCGCCATAGACGGGCAGCTTGCGGTCGCGGAGGGCGTTGAGGATCATCAGGGGGATCAATTTTTCCGGGAACTGATAGGGACCGTAATTATTCGAGCAACGGGTCACGAGGACCTCCAGGCCGAAGGTTTTGTGGAATGCGAGAGCGAGGAGATCGGCGCCGGCTTTGCTCGAGGAATAAGGGGAGCTGGGGTCGAGCGGCGATTGCTCGGAGAAACGGCCCTCGGGGCCGAGGGAGCCATAGACCTCGTCGGTGGAAATCTGGACGAAACGCCGGACGCCGTGGCGGCGGGCGGCGTCGAGCAGGACGCCCGTGCCGGCGACGTTGGTGTGGATGAAATTCCGCGGGGAATTGATGCTGCGATCCACGTGGGACTCGGCGGCGAAATTGATGACGGCGTAGAAGTGGTGCTTGCGCATCACCTCGTCGATGAGGTCGGTATTGGCGATGTCGGCGTTTAGGAATTCGTAGCGCTCGCCGTATTGCTCGGCCAGGCCGGCGACGTTGTCGATATTGCCTGCGTAGGTCAGGGCGTCCACGTTCGTCACGAACTCCGGGTCGTAATGCTGGAGGATGTAACGGATGAAGTTGCTGCCGATGAAGCCGCAGCCGCCGGTGACGAGCAATCGCATGGGCGGGGTTTTAGCAGGGAGGGAGGCGGAGGCCAGATATTTTCGACAGGGGGAGGATCACGCAAAGCCGCGAAGGCGGAAAGGACCGCAAAGAAAGAGAGGAATGGCGGGGCGCCTGTAGCCCGGGCTCGGTGAGCCCGGTGGGGATGCGCGCCGCGTCACAACGAACCTCGATCAATGCGGCGCAGGGCCTTCTTCGCGGGGTCAATCGATGAAAGTAAACCCCCGCCACCAATGCGCGTCGATGCGCATGCCGCGGTCAGTAGCGATGTATCCCGAATTCGGCAAGGTCAATACCAACTGGTCTGAGTCCACGACGCTTTGGTCGTATCCGGGCGTGAGCGTGTCGTCGGAGTAGGCGAAGCACCAGCCCTGGTTTTCACTGACGCCCCAATTCTCATGAGTACTCCAGGTCCAAATGATGACCTTGAGCTTTCCATTGACCGAGCGCTCCGCATCGACTTCGTGAGCCCCCATCTGCGAAAACTGGAGTAGCTTTGGGCTGCCGACGGCGTCGGTCCACGCAAAAGTCGCGTCGCCGCTAAAAGATTGCCGGCGCACCTGGGCGACGATGGATTCCATCTCCTGGCGGCGAAATTGTAGGGCAGAATTGGGGACGTACGCTTGAAGCCACATCTCGCCAATCCAAACAAGGATATATCCCATGCACATGACGTTGCAAATGATCGCGGCAACGGCGAGGGGAACCTTCAGCCATAAGGTAACTTTACGCGGAGATTTGGAGGACGGTTTCCTGATGATCCAAACCGCGAGCCATCCGCAGCCAACGAGAGAGGCGATGGCCATGAGAAACCAAGGGAGAATTTCAGAGCTCGTCAGGGCGGGGCTGCCGATCTCGGGCAAAACGTAAATCGAGAGCAGACCATACGTCCATGGGAAGATGAGCAGGAGGAGAACGGCGCGGCCGACCCATTTGGCGGCGGCTTTGAATTGCATGGCTGGCCAAGGGTAGCAACAGATTCGCGGCGGGGCAAATGCAGCGAGGGTCGCGGAAAGACTCGGTCTCACCAATCCAGAACGGTAACTCCTTCCATCACCTTGAAATGCGCGTCCCGCGTGGCGACAGGCAACTGGTGTTCCCTCGCCAGCGCGGCGATCCACGCGTCGTTTTGCGGGATTGGCGTTCCAGACTTCGCCAGTTCCGCCTGAATTTGGCCGTAATGATCAGCCGTTGTTTCGCCCGGACGAACGATGGAGACCATCTTTATAAAGCCCTGAATTTGCAGGAGCGTCCTTGCTTGCTGGGCGCCGCGATAGGCTCCGGTGTAAAGTTCACCCAGGACCGTAAGTGGCATATAGAGCGCCCGCCCAGCTTGCAGATGGGTTAAGAGATTCACGTTGGCCGTGCGAAAGTGCTCGATCACGACATTGGTATCGAGCAGGACGTCGCTATTCGTCGAGGTCAACCCGTTCACAGATTTCCTCGATATTTCGTTTCAGTTCGTCTGCTTCTTCGTTGCTGAGGCTGCCTCCAGTGCTCTTCCAGGCGGCGAGCCGCTCGTCCATGCTGGCGCCTCGGAGGGCATGCAAATAGCTGACAGCCTCCGCCAGCTTGTGAGGCGGCAACGCTTTCAATTCTTCCACGGCAGCTTCAAGGGCGCTCATCGTGGGACCATCCTAGCCCCAATTTATGTCTGCTGCAATCCAGCCGATGGGGCATTTGTCCGCACTTTTGGACAGACGAATCCGCAGACGACGGTCGTCCAGTCCATCTTACGGGGGATCAGATTGATCAGCCCGCAAATTGAACCTCACCCAATCTTCCGCAAATCGCGGTAATGAAGGATGCGGGTTACGCGGCGGCGGATGGTCAGGGCGTCGGCGAGCATGCGGAGGCTGTCCTGGACGATGTGGACTTTCGATTCGGGGGAATTCAGCCAGCGGACGGGGAGTTCGACGATGCGGAAGCCGAGGGATTGGGCGAGGAGGAGGACCTCGACGTCGAAGGCGAAGCCGTCGATGGTCTGGAGGGCGAAGATTTCGCGGGCGGCGTCGCGGCGGAAGGCCTTGAAGCCGCATTGGGTGTCGCGGAACGGGAGGAGCGAGAGGGAGCGGAGGATGCGGTTGAAGGCTCTGCCCATCGACTGGCGGAGAAAGGTCTGGCGGCGCTCGATGCGGCTCTGGGGATGCTGGCGGCTGCCGAGGAGGACCTGGTCCTCGGGATGAGCGTCGAAATGGGCGACGAAGCGGTCGATTTCCTCGAGCGGAACGCTCAGATCGGCGTCCATGAAGAAGACGATCTCTCCCCTCGCCTCCCGCATGCCGGAGCGGACGGCGTAGCCTTTTCCGCGATGGACGCGATTGTCGATCACGTGAAAATTGGCTTGTTCTGCCGTAGCATCCCTCGCTAAGTCCAACGTCCCATCCTTGCTGTGCTCGACGACGACCAATACCTCAAACGACCGGGCGGACCAGGACGGGCCGGCAAAATACTCGCGGAGCAAACGGAGGGACTGCGGCAGGCGCGACGACTCATTGTAAGCCGGGACGACGATGGAAACTTGAGGGTCGGAGGCGCCCGTCATTCGGGAGGATACTTTAGAAAATGGATTTCAAGGCCAAGATAAAACAGGAGTGGCCGTCGATTCTGATCGTCGCGGCGGCGGCCGTGGCGCGGCTCACGCTGCTGGGGATGAAGCCGCCGCACTTCGACGAGGGGGTGAACGGGTGGTTCATCGACGAGATGAAGCACACCGGGTTCTATCATTACGACCCGACGAATTATCACGGACCGCTGCATTTCTACATCCTCTTTGCCATGCAGCAGCTCTTTGGGCGGCACGTCTGGGCGCTGCGGCTGCCGCTGGCGCTGGCGAGCACGGGGGCGGTGTGGTTCACGCTTGCGTTCGGGCGGTTCGTCGGGAAGAACGCGGCGCGCTGGGCGGCGGCGGCGATGGCGGTATCGCCGGGGTGCGTCTTTTACGGGCGGTACGCGATCCACGAGTACTGGCTGGTGCTGGCGCTGATGCTGTGCGCGTGGGGGATGGGAGGGCTGTGGCAAACGGGCGAGCGGAAATACATGTGGGCGCTCTGGAGCGGGATCACGCTGGCGGTGCTGACGAAGGAGACGTATATCTTGCATTTCGCGGCCGGTTTCTTGACCGTGCTGGTGGCGTGGGTGATGGGCTTCCTCACGCCGACGGCGGAGAGGAGCGCGCAGCCGGAGCAGACGAGGAAAAAACGGCCGCCTGCGCAAGATCCCTGGCAAGCGTTCCTGCGGGAGAACGTGGCCCGCGGACAATGGACATGGCGCGACATGGGCCTGGGGGCGCTGATGTTCGTGGGATTGGTGGGGCTGTTCTATTCGGGGACGTTCATGGACATGAAGGGCCTGAAAGGGCTCTATGAGGCGTACGACGCGTGGGCGAAGACGGGATCGAGCGGCAACGGGCATGAGAAGGCCTGGTATTACTGGCTGAGGCTGATGGGGATTTACGAATGGCCGTCGGCGGTCGGATTGGCGGTGTCGCTGATGTGCGTGCTGCCGCGGACGCCGCGATTCGTGCGCGGGCTCTCGATCTACGGGTGCGGCGCGCTGACGGCGTACAGCATCATCCATTACAAGACGCCTTGGTGCATCGTGTCGCTGACGTGGCCGTTCCTGCTGCTGTTCGGATATGGGCTGGACTTCGCGATTCAAAGAGCCGGGAAGCCGTTGAGCGTGATGGCGGCTACGCTGCTGGCGGCGAATGCGGGCGACATGATTTACCTGAACTATTTCGACTACACGAATCCGAAGCAGTTGTACGTCTATGTGCAGACCTTCAAGGACATCAATAAATTGATGGACCCGCTGAACAAGTTGGTGGCGAAGAATCCCGCGAATTATCAACTGAGCGGGAACATCGTGGTAGACAGCTATCATCCGCTGCCGTGGCTGCTGGGAGATTTCCCGAACGTAGGGTATTACGACGACACGAACACGCACCTGGATCAGGACATGGACGCGGACTTCCTGCTGGTCGAGGAGGCGCGGATCGACGAGGTCGAGTCGCTGCTGAAAGATCGCTATTTCACGGCGCCGCTGACGATCCGCGACGCGCAAGACCCCTCAGAGCTCTACCTGAGGGCGAAAACGTTCGCGAGCATCTTCCCGGGCCGGAAGCCGGAGTTCGTGCCATCGGCGACGCCAACGCCCGCAGCGCCGGCAACCACGCCCGCCGCCGCGGGGCGGCCCTCGCAATGAGAACGGCCACGGCGCTGCTTCTGGCGGTCTGCGCGGCCACCGTATGCGCGACGCTGCCGCTGGCGGCGGCGGGCGGCCGGCTGGATACGCAGATTTCCTGGATGGCGCTGGGCGCCGGCGTGGTCGTCGCGGCGGTCTATTGGTTTACGAGCGGACCGGCGGGCAAGCCGCTGGAGATGGGATGGGGCGAGTGGATTGCGACGGGCGTGTTCGCGATGTTCGCGCTGCGGGCGTTTCTTTGGCTGATCTTTTGGGATGACGACGGCGTCTCGGTGCTCTCGCCGAACAATCTCGGCGATATGCCGCTGCACCTGACGTTCATCAATTTCTTCGCAAAAGGGGCGAAATTCTGGCCGGAAAGCCCGATCTACAGCGGGACGCAACTGCATTACCCGGCGGGGATCGACATCTTCAACGCGATGCTCAAGCTCATCGGCTGCGACAACATCCGCGCGCTGATCTGGGTGGGGCTGGCGGGCTCCGCGCTCACCTGCTACGCGCTGCTGCGGTGGGGCCGATGGTTCGGCGTGATGGGATTTCTGTGCAACGGCGGGCTGGCGGGGTGGAAGATATTTCACCACCTGAACGCGCTGCGCTTCGAGGATTACCAGGACGCGATGGCGTGGAAGAGCATTCCGCTCTCGATGTTCGTCACGCAACGCGGGCTGCTATATGCAATCCCGGCCGGGGTGCTGCTGCTGTCGGTGTGGCGGGAGCAATGGTTTCGCGCGCCGGACCAGCCGGAGCCGGCGGTGCGAATGCCGCTCTGGGTGCAGGTGATCCTGTACGGGACGATGCCGCTGTTTCACCTGCACACGTTCCTGTTTCTCTCCGCGCTGCTGGCATGGTGGGTCATCCTGGGGAGCGAATCGCGTCCGCGGCTGAGGATCGAAGTGCTCGACCTGATTCTCTGGTCGATTCTGCCAGGGCTGGTTTGCGTGTCGCTGGTGACGGGGCTCTTTCAGCATGGGCAGAGCGCGGCGGGGATGATTCACATAAAGTTCGGGTGGATGCAGGAGGACCACGGATTTTTCCCGTTCTGGTTTGGGAATTTCGGCATCCTGCCGCTGCTGGCGCTGGCGCTGCTGGCGTGGACGGTGGTGCGCTACCAGCCGGACGCCAGGGCGCGGAGCGCGTTTGCGTTCGTGTTTCCGAGCTTGTTCGTATTCGGCGTGTCGTGCGTGGTGATGTTCGCGTCGTGGGAGTGGGACAACATGAAAATCATGATCTGGGCTTACCTGGCGGTGCTGCCGTTCCTTTACGAGATGCTGCAGCGGATACCGTCGTGGATGGGCGCGGTGGCGCGCCCGGTTTGCTATGCGGGGCTGTTTTTATCCGGGTTCGTTTCGCTGATCGGCGGGCTCGATGCGAGCCACTCGGGATACGAGATTGCGAAGCGGTCGGAACTGGACCCGGTGAGCCAGGCGGTGCGCTTCCTGCCGCCGGACGCGACGTTCGCCGGTTGGCCGACGTACAATCACCCGCTGCTGCTGAGCGGCTGCAAGATGGTCGAGGGATACAACGGGCACCTCTACAGCTACGGCATCGATTACCAGCCGCGGCTCGACAAGCTGGAATCGATGATGATGGGGGAAGAGGGCTGGCGGGAAATCGCGCGGGAGTTGAACGTGCGTTACCTCTTCTGGGGCAGCCGCGAAGAGGATGCGTACAAGGGCTCGACGGAGCCGTGGAAGAATTTGCCGGTTGTCGCCTCGGGGGATTGGGGGACGATTTACGACCTGAATCCGGATGCGGATGTCATGCCGCAGCCGCGCTCGGAATGATTGGAACAGAAGGAAGCAAAGGGGGAGAGGTCATGGACCTCAGTCAGCGTGGCTCAGAATGATGTCGCCCTCGGCGACGGGATCATTGTTCGCGCGGGCGGTGACGTGGAACTGGAGGAGGCCGGCGATCTCGCCGATTTTCGTCGCGGTGAATTCGACGGTCGTATCGGGCGGGACGGGACGGAGGAACTTCATCTGGCGAATGGCGGAGAGATAGAACGCGCAATCGGGCCGGGCGGCGGCGATGCCGGCGGTCTGGGCGGCGGCCTCGGTGAGGATCACGCCGGGGACGAGCGGATTTCCGGGGAAATGGCCTTGGAAAAAGGACTCGGAGGATGCGAAGAAGCGGGTGCAGACGGCGGATTGGCCCGGCTCGATCGCGATGACGGCGTCGATGAAAATGAACGGCTCGCGATGCGGCAGGCCGCATTGGATCGGATCGAGCGGCGCCATCAATCCGTGACGAAGTAGGCGAACTTCCAGCTTCCCTGCGCCATGGTGATGCCGGCGCGGTAGCCGTGGAAATTCGGGTCGGTGACGAACTCCGGCGGAGAGACCATGAAGTCGCCTTTGGGCACCCACTTTTGATTCACCACCGCGGCGAGTTGCGGCCAGAGGAGTTCGTCATCCCAATACTGGAACACGCCGTCGCCCTCGGCGTCGGGATTGAGGCGGTAGCCGAAGTTTGGCGTCATCATCGAGGCGAGCGTATCCATGTCATGCCCCGCCACGGCGGCGCGGAGGCGCTGGATGAAGGCCTCGAAATCGGGGTCGTTGTTGACGAGGTCCGCCATCGCGGCGGTCTGGGCGTCTTGCTTCGCATGATCGTTCGCGGCCTGCTTCTTCTTTGGCGAAGCGCAAGCGGCGAGGAGACAGCCGAGAACCATGCACAGCAGAAGGCGGAAGAACATAGTCATCGCTAGCGAACGGGTGGGCGAATGGGAAGGAAAAATGGCGGGGGGGACTAATGGCCGGGTCATAATTGGCGGCGGCCGGAAAGGGCCCTGCTGAGGGTCAATTCGTCGGCGGATTCGAGGCCGCCGCCGGCGGGGATGCCCTGGGCGATGCGGGTGAGCGTGAGCGATTTTTCGCGGAGGAGATCGGCGAGGTAATTGGCGGTGGCTTCGCCTTCAACATCGGCGCCGAGGGCGAGGATGATCTCGCGCGGCGACTCGGCGTCGATGCGGGAGAGGAGCTCCGGGATGCGGAGTTGGTCCGGGCCGACGTGATCGAGAGGGGCTATGCGACCGCCGAGGGCGTGATAGCGTCCGCGATAGACGCCGGTGCGCTCGAGCGGCAGGATGTCGGTGGCCTGCTCGACGACGCAGAGCAATTCGGAGTTGCGGGCCGGGTCGGAGCAAATCTCGCAGATGGGGCCGATGCTGAAGAAGGCGCACTTCGCGCACGGGCGGATGGTTTCCGCGGCGGCGCCAATGGCGGCGGCGATCTCGAGCGGGCGGGCGTCGCGGGATTGGTTCATCCAAAGGGCGATGCGCTCGGCGCTCCGCGGGCCGATGCCCGGCATGCGGCGGAGTTGGGCGATCAGGGCGGAGATGGGAGGCGGGTAATCGGGGCGTGGCACGGAAGAGTGGGAATGTCGGACTGGCTCTGGCGTTTCGGGCAACGCACCAGCGTGGACTTGAACTTACACTTTAACATGAACTCCGCGGGCGATCGGTCTAAGCGCGCATGCCGGCGGCCGGGGTGGGATTTCGGAGAGGGTTTAAGTGAAAGTTAAGGTGTAAGTTCAAGTCCACGCCGGCGCGCGGGTGACGCCCATTTGCAATGGCTCGATTACTTTACAGCCTCGACCATTCCAACGCGGGCAAACCGTCGCGAAGCTGCTCGGTGCGGCGGATGTAGAAATCGAGCGGGGCGTCGATGCCCTCGGCGGGGAGCGCGGCGCGGAAATGATCGAGCGCCTCGTCCCACAATTGCTCGCGGTAATAAATGATCCCCTTCCAGAATAGGTCGCGGCGTTCGAGGGCGTCGTCGGGGAGCGAATTGCGGAGGCCGAGCAGCTCGTACACTTCCTCGCGGCTCCGCTCGTCGCGGGTGCGGACCAATTCCATCGGGCGGACCTCGACGGCGTGCTGGCCCAGCTCGAGCGTGTGCGAGCCGGCGAGGACGCGAGAGCCATAGACGGTGTTCGCGGCGCAGAGACGGCGGGCGAAATCCACCGGCTCGCCGGCGACGCTGAATGTGCCGAGGCGATTCGATCCGTAGGCGGCGCAGACCATTTCGCCGGAATTCACGCCGATACGAAAATCGAGCGCCTGATTCCATTTCTCCATGCACTCGCGGTTTACGCCGTCGAGTTCATCGACCAGCTTCAGCGCGGCCTCGCAGGCGGCTTCGGCGTGGTTATCGTCCGGGAGCGGCGCGCCGAAAATGACGCGCAGGGTCTCGCCGGCGCAGTCGTCGAGGTAGCCTCCTTTTTCCACCAGGAAATCCGCGCCACGGCGGAGAAGGAGATTGGTCGCGGCGACGAAATGCTCGGTCGAGAGGGACTCCATCAGCTCGTCATGATTGAAAATCTCGCAGACCACGACCGAGGCGGCGCGCACCTCGCCGGTGAAACAGAGCGGGACATTCGAGTCGAGGAGCTTCTTGAAAGTTGCGTCGGAGATGCGGTCGCCGAAGACCTCCATGAGCGTGCGCTTGCGCCGGCCCGGCGGCGTGCCGGCGTAAATCATGCCGCCGATGAAGGCGGCGAGCAGCGCGACCAAAGCCGGGAAAGGCGAGAAGTAAACGTCGTAAAAATTGAGGACGAGCGTCAGGCCGAAGATCTCCGCGAGGGCGCCGACGGCGACCAGGATTTTTGCGCCGGCGTGATTGAGATCGACGGTGGTCCAGGCGATGCCGGAAGCGATCAGGATGACGGCGGCGTATTGGGCGGGCGAATGGCGGTCCATCCCGGGCGCGACCTGGCCGAGGAAGGCGGCGAGCCATTGGTCGATGAAATGGAAAACCCCGGCCTCGTAGAGGCCCAGCGCAATGGCCGCGGCGATGATCGCGCAAATGAGGGATGCTTTGAAGTAACGCACGTTTATTCTGGGAAACTGGTCAAGGACGGGCGGAGCAACCCGGGGGTATTACCTTGAAAGCGAATCCTCGCACAAATCAACAGATTTGCGCGCGGATTTACTCTTCCGCCTTCATGTTGCGGGGCTCTCGCCAACCTTCCGGTCGGCGCGGTAGCGTTTCACGAGCCATTCGCTCAGGTAACGGTCGGGGTTTGCGACGGCCTCCTCGGTGAGGATGAGCGGCTCGGAGGCGCCCTCGGCGAGCTTGAGGCCGAATTCGTAATCCTTGAAAATCTCGGCGCAGAGATCGCGCATGTGGATGTTGTCGGAAGCGGCGCGCTCGACGAGTTTCGCGAGGGCGGGCTCGGTCAGCTCGACCTTGAGATTGTAGCGGCTGGCGAGGCGCTGGACGAACTCACGGGCGACGGCGGCCAGCTCGTCGGCCAGGGCGCGCTGGCCCTGCTCGAGAAGTTCGGCGAGGCGCTTTTCCGGGTTGTCGATGAGGCCGAGATCGATGGTGAACCGGTTCACGCCGGAGCCGGGAAGCTCGTACTTGAAGGAGCGCAGAATCCGCTCGCAAACGGTGAGCAGGCCGCGCGCGCCGGTTTTTTCCTCGGCGGCCAGCTCCGCGATGCGATGCAGGCCGGCCTCCTCGAAGAAAACCTCGATGCCGTAGGCGCGAAAGGCGCGCTCATATTGGCGGATGATGCTGCCCTCGGAGCGCTGGAGGATTTCGAAGAGATCGGCGACGCTCAACTCACGGCAAACCACTCGGACCGGGAGGCGTCCGATGAACTCGGGCTCGAGGCCGTACTCGACGAAATCGGCGGTCGTCACCTGTTCGAGAAGCTCGCCGTCGGATTCGCTTCCGGGGTGCGCGCCGAAGCCGATGGTGCTCTGACGGACGCGATGCTCGATGACGCCGCGCATTTTTTCGAACGCGCCCGAGACGATGAAAAGGACATGGCGCGTGTTGATGGTCTGGCGCTTCGGCCTGCCGCCGCTGCGCTGGAATTCAAGCGCAGCCTGCAACTGGCCCTGGATGTCGTTCGGGGCGCGGAGCGGGACCTCGGTCTCCTCCATCAGCTTGAGGAGCGCGGTCTGGACGCCGCGTCCGCTCACGTCGCGACCGGCGGGGCTGGAGGTCGAGGCGATCTTATCGACCTCGTCAATGTAAATGATGCCGTATTGGGCGAGATCGATGTCGCCGTTGGCGCGCTGGACCAGCTCGCGGACCAGGTCCTCGACGTCGCCGCCGACGTAGCCGGTCTCGCTGAATTTGGTGGCGTCGGCTTTCACGAACGGGACGCCAACGAGATCGGCGACATGCTTGACCAGGTAGGTCTTGCCGACGCCGGTGGGGCCGAGGAGGATGACGTTCTGCTTCGTGTACTCGGTCTCGCGGGCTTTCTTTTCATCCTCGGCCTCGAGCTTCCGCATGTAATTGACGTTGTTGTAATGGTCGCAGACGGCGATGGCGAGAACCCGCTTCGCATCGTCCTGCCGGATCACGTAGCGGTCGAGGTGCGCCTTGATGTCGCGCGGCAGATGATGGAACTCGAACGGCTCCCCTCCCCTCTGCGCTGGCTCGGGCTGCTCATCACTCGGGCTGACCTGGGTGGAAAACGAAACGTGGCTGCCAAATTGGCTCTTCATGAAGTCCGTCAGTTTTTTTTGGATTTCTTCGGGGCTTGGTGAATTTGGCTCGCTCATTCAGCAGAAGATACGCCATTGGAGGTGGGAATCGAAGGAGGAAATGCGAGCGGGAGGGATGGGAATCATGGGGCGTATGGAACTAATGGGAGTTATGGCGAGCGGTAGCGGTTTCGATTGTCCAGAGGGGGCCCCAGAGAGATTCGGCGCGAGCGGCGAGAGCTTCGCCGGTTCCGGCTTCGCGGAGGATGGCGAACATGGTCGAGCCCGAGCCGGACATGAGCGCGCCGGCGGTCTCGGGCTGTTTGAGGAGCCATTCCTTCATGGAGGGAAGGAGGAGATATTTTTCGAAGACGGGACGCTCGAGGGAGTTTTCAAGGACGCCCCAGGGGAATTGCTGCGGCTGGTAGCGGACGCCGGGCACTTCGCGGGAGCCCTGCCAATGCTTGTAAGCCCAGGGGGTGGGAATGGGAAATTCCGGCTTCAGAAGGAGGATTGGGAGATGGGCGGAAAAATCGGCGGGCTCGACGATCTCGCCGCGTCCGCGGCACCACGCTGGGCGGGCGTCGATGAAGACCGGCACGTCCGAGCCGAGGGCGGCGGCCATTTGCATGAGGCGCTCGCGAGGCAGGCGTGTGGCGTAGAGGGCGTCCAACATCCGCAGCGCGGCGGCGGCGTCGCTGCTTCCGCCGCCGAGGCCGCCGCCGTGCGGGACGGCTTTTGCGAGGTGGACGCGCACTTTTCCATCGACGCCGGTCTCCGCGAAGAAAATGCGCGCAGCGCGAACCACGAGGTTGCGGTCATCGGCGGGAACGGACGGGTCGTCGCAGGAGAAGGACCACTCCGCGGCCGGCTCGGCGGTCAGGCGATCTTCCAGGGCGATGGGGACGATCAGGGTCTCGATCTCGTGAAAACCGTCTGGGCGCTTCCCGAGGACGCGGAGGGTAAGGTTGATCTTGGCCGGGGCGGGGAATTCGATCATCCCTCGGGTTCTATCGAGTTTCGGATTTCGGAGGAATTTCCCATAAACTCGTTCTTGCTGGCGGCTGGGAAATGTTGAGCATAGACGCTTTCCCCAAATGCCCGCGACCAAAAAGTTAACCCTGGGGCATTCGCCCGATCCGGACGACGCGTTCATGTTCTATGCGCTGGCAGAGCGCAAGATCGACACGCGCGGCTACGAATTCGAGCACATCCTCGAGGAAATCCAGAAGCTGAACGAGCGGTGTACGCGGGGCGAGCTGCACATCTCGGCGGTGTCGATCCACGCGTGCGCGTACGTGCTCGAGCATTACGCGCTGCTGCCATGCGGGGCGAGCATGGGGGACGGATATGGGCCGATGGTGGTGGCGCCGTCGCGTGACGGGCTGGCGCCTGGCGCGCCGGACGATGAGATTCGCTCATGGCTGCTCGAGCGGCGGATCGCGACGCCGGGCGATATGACGAGCGCATACCTGGCGCTGCGGATTTTCCTGGGAGAATTCACGGCGGTGCAGACGCCGTTTGACCGCATCTTCGACGACGTGACGGATGGGAAGGCGCAGGCTGGGCTCATCATTCACGAAGGGCAATTGACCTACGCGGCGCAGGGGTTCGTAAAGATTCTCGATCTGGGCGAGTGGTGGCGGCGCGAGACGGGGCTGCCGCTGCCGCTGGGCGGAAACGTCATCCGGCGGGACATCCCGGAGGCGGAGCAATCGGTCATCGCATCGATCTTGCGCGAGAGCATCCAATTCGGGTTGGATCACCGGGCGGAGGCGGTCGCGCATTCGATGCCGCTGGCGCGGGGGATGAACCTGCCGATGGCCGATCAATTCATCGGCATGTACGTGAATGACTACACGCTGGACTACGGCGACATCGGGCGGCGGGCGATTTATGAATTTTTGGAGCGCGGCCACGAGGCGGGAGTGATTCCGGCGCCGGTGGAGCTGGAGTTCGTCGAATACGCGAGCTGAGGCGGCGAGAACCGAAAGAGGGTCATGAAGGCGATTCGCGTTTCCCAGTTTGGCGATCCGGCGGTTTTGAAACTTGAGGAAGTTCCCGATCCGGCGCCGGGGCCGGGACAGGCGCTGGTGCGGCTGCACGCGGCGGGGGTGAACCCCGTCGAGGCATACATCCGGAGCGGCAAATATGCGCGGCTGCCAGCGCTGCCCTATACGCCTGGGATGGATGGGGCGGGAGTCGTCGAGCAATCGGACGCGGCGGCGCTTCCGCCGGGGACGCGGGTCTATGTCACGGGATCGCTGACGGGGACTTACGCGGAGAAATCGGTCTCGGCGGCGAGCGACGTGCATCCCCTCCCCGACCGGCTTTCGTTCGAGCAGGGCGCGGCGCTGGGGATTCCGTACGGGACGGCGGTATGGGCGCTGTTTTACCGCGGGCAGGCGCGCTGGGGAGAACGGCTGCTGATTCATGGAGCCAGCGGCGGAGTGGGAATCGCGGCGGTGCAATTGGCGCGATCCGCGGGGCTGCGCGTAACGGGAACGGCGGGGACGCCGGAAGGGCTGGACATGGTCAGGCAAAACGGCGCAGAGGCGGCGTTCAATCACCGGACGCCTGGTTACCTGGATCAATTGAAAGAGGCGACGGGCGGGCGCGGATTCGATATGATCCTGGAAATGGTCGCGAACAAGAACCTGGCTTCGGACCTGGGTCTCGTCGCCGCACACGGGCGCGTGGTGGTGGTCGGCAGCCGGGGGCCGATTGAGATCGATCCGCGCGCGGCAATGGCGCGCAACGCGGATATTCGTGGGGTGATGTTCTTCGGCGCGCCAACCGGGGAGATATTCGACCGGATTTCCAGCGGGCTCGAGGATGGATCGCTGGCGCCGGTAATCGGCGAGGCGCTGCCGCTCGAGGAAGCGGCGCGGGCGCACGAGCAGATCATGACTTCGGCGGCGCGTGGGAAAATCGTGCTGACGATGTGAGCGCGGAGGACACAGGAGCGAAGAAGCGCCAGGCGCCTACCTGGTATCTGACGCGTTTTCTCCTGCTGCGCTGGATGGGGCTGATCTATGCGGTGGCGTTCCTGATCGCGGCGAAGCAGATCGTGCCGTTGATCGGGCATGACGGGCTGACGCCGGCGGACGCTTACATGGCGCTGGTGCTGGACCATTTCAACGGATCGCGCGTGCAGGCGGCGATCAATTTGCCGAGTTATTTCTGGCTCGGCATTTCCGACCGGCTGCTCGAGGGGGTGGCGTGGGCGGGGTTCGCGCTGTCGCTGGTGGTGCTGGCCGGGTATGCGAATGCGATCATCATGGCGCTGCTCTGGTCCACGTACATGTCGTACGTGCACATCGGGCAAATCTGGTACGGGTACGGATGGGAGATCCAAACGCTGGAGACGGGGTTCCTCTGCATATTCCTCTGTCCCCTGCTCGATCCGCGGCCTTTCTCGCGGCGGCCTCCGCCGATCATCACGCTGTGGCTTTTCCGGTGGCTCGGGTTTCGCATTATGCTCGGCTCGGCGTTGATCAAGCTGCGCGGCGACCCGTGCTGGCGGGACCTGACCTGCCTCTATTACCATTACCAGACGCAGCCCCTGCCGAATCCGCTGAGCCGCTGGCTGCAATTCGCGCCGCATTGGTTTCAGAAATTCGGGGTGCTATGGAATTTCTTCATCGAGCTGATCGTGCCGTGGTTCAGTTTTTGGCCGCGGATTACGAGGAACATCGCCGGCGTGTTGATGATCAGTTTTCAATTTATCCTCATCTGCTCGGGAAACCTGGCGTTTCTGAATTGGTTGACGATTGTGCCGTTCATTGCCTGCCTGGATGACGGGTTTTTGCGGCATGTCTTGCCGTCGTTCATCGTGCGGAGGGCGCTGGGCGCGGCGGCGGAGCGGAAGCCGGCGATTGGGTATTGGATTTCCTCCGGGTTGGTGGCGCTGCTGGTGGCGTGCCTGAGCGTGCCGCCGACTTACAACCTCTTCTGGCCGCCGCCGGAGGGACAGGTGATGAATGGGTCGTTCGATCCGCTCGACCTGGTGAATACCTATGGCGCGTTTGGGAGCGTGGGGCAGGAGCGGCGCGAGATTATCTTCGAAGGGACCTCGGATGAGGAGATCACGCCGAGCACGGAGTGGAAGGAGTACGAGTTTCCGTACAAACCGGGCGATCCGATGCGGTGGCCGCCAATCATCACGCCGTATTACGGGCGGCTCGATTGGCAAATCTGGTTCGCGGCGATGGCGACCCCGGACCAGTACCCGTGGACGATCAATTTTGTCTGGAAGCTGCTGCACAACGATCCGGGGACGCTCTCGCTGCTGGCAAACAATCCGTTCCCCAACGCGCCGCCGCATTTCATCCGGGCGCGGCTGTACAATTATGAATTCGCGCCGCCCGGGGAGAAGCCGTGGTGGCATCGGCAATTGCTCGGCGATTGGCTGCCGCCGCTCCAGGTAAGCGACTTGCAGGATGTGATCCAGTCGAAGCCTTGGCTGGGGGAGTAGGCGGAATTAAGGCTTTCCCTTTTCCGATTTCCTGATTCGACTTCCGGCTGACATGGGCGCTTACGAATATCGATTGATCGCCGGCGGATGGCTCCTGGCGCTCGTCTTCCTGGGCATCTTCTGGTTTTTGATACTGCGGCGGCTGGCGGTGGTGCTCAAAGAGCACCTCGACTCGACCCGCTCGCATTACAAGATCGACGGGATGCGCAGCCTCATCGGCTTCCTGCTCAGCGGAGCGTACAACGATACGGGGGACGAACGGCAGGCGGCGTTCTGCAAGCGGCTGCGGATGCTGCTTTTTGGGTATCTCGGGGTGATCGTCGCGTATATCGTTTTTCTCGTAATATATTATCCCCGATTCTGATCCGGAGGAGGTTGCGGATTTTGTTGGCTTATATCGGCGTCGGGCAGGACGAATGAGCCGTCGAGCAGCTCGCCGGGCTCGTTAATCAGGTCGGGATAGAGGATGTCGGGCAGGACCTGGATGGCGAAGATTTCCTGGACGATGCCCTCGAACCGCAGAAAGGCCACCGTGCGTCCGGTGAGGAGATCGACCGCCCAGACGCCGCAGGAGCGCTCCTCCGAGGCGACGGGGATGCCGCTGAAGATGGCGGTCTCGCGGACCTGGGAGAGACCGACAAAGGCGATGTTCCGGCAGAAATCGAGGCCGCGGGTGAAGCCGGGGAGCTTGGTCACGACCTCGCGCTTGCCCGAGCCGAAATCGGCCACGGAAAGCGAACCGACGCCCGACTCGAGGATCCAATCGCGGCCCCCGTATCGTCGCGGGGAATGAGGCATGCACATGCCGGTTATCACCGGCAGGCCGGTGTCGATGTCGAGGAGGCAGCCGCCGTCGCGCTTGTTCTCGCGCCAGCCGCCGACGGCGTCGGAGACGCCGAGGCAGGAGACGTACCTGGGACGCCCGTCGATCACAGCGACGCCGTTGAGATGGCATCGATCCTCAGCGGCGAGCATGCTGATGAACGGAGGACGCCAGCGGGGGACGAAGCTGTGGAGGTTATCGAAGGTGCAGAGGCAGGAGAAGCGGGTGTTCACCGCCCATAGCTCCCCAGCGGCCCAGGCGATCTCGTGAATGCGGATGTCGCCGCTGATGTGGCATCTGCGGGGCAGAAACGCGGCGTCGTGGCGCTCGGCCGGCGGCACTTTTGGAGCGACGGCGGGTTCATTAAAGAAATGCCAGACCTCATGCCGCGTGCCGACTGCGAGGCAGCCGGTCGAGGGATCATAGGCGAGGCCCATGGGGCTCAAGAAATCGCGGAAGTGAGTGTTGAGCGAGGGTCCGTCGGCGCGGACGACGATGAGCTTGCCGGCCTGGTAGGTCGAGACGAGCAGGGAGATGCGCAGCTCGCGGAGCAGATCGGGAAAATTGCTCGTGTGGCTGCTGGTGAACGGTTCGCCCTCAACCGGGCCGGGCGGATTGGGAGGGGCGGCGTTCTCCATGGAATGCTATAGAGACGCGAGGCTGCCGATTAGCGCAACCGCGAAATGCTCGCGAAGGATTTGCCGAGCCGCGGGTTGTCTTGTAATCTCTCGCGCTCCGCGCCGAAGAGGCGCTCAAAACCCCGCCAGTGTCCCGACCTGGAGATCACCCGCCATGCCCATCGAACTGCTTGAAGACCGGATAGCACCTACGGTGTTTATCGTCGCCAACCTGCACGATTCAGGGACGGGGAGCCTGCGCGCGGCAATCGCGGCGGCAAACAATTCGCCGACCGGCCTGGGCAATCCGACCAATACGATCGAGTTCGCTCCGAGCGTGCATCCCGGGACGATCCTGCTGAAAACGCCGCTGCCGCCGATCTCGGTAAGCGTCGATATCGCGGGACCGAAGTTCCGGTATCCGCTCATCACGATCAACGGCGGAAACAAGAACCAAATTTTCTATGTTAGCTATAACTCCGCGGTCGGACCATCGC